>Ga0207705_10000047_pt1 | contig 175887 bp, 197 predicted proteins | sample KBSC13metaG_FD_184314 | JGI IMG/M metagenome (GOLD analysis project Ga0207705, IMG submission 184314) | Corn rhizosphere microbial communities from Kellogg Biological Station, Michigan, USA - KBS C1-3 metaG (SPAdes) (version 2) | ecosystem: Host-associated > Plants > Roots > Rhizosphere >... | reverse complement strand
GTATCGAGGTTACATGCCTGAACTTTTTCTACTACCTGACACTTAGAAAGATCAGTAGTGTAGTGGATGTTGTCGATCTTAGACTTGTCGACAGTCTCGATCTTTTTGGTGTCGAGGTTACAAGCTTGAACTTTCTCGACAGGCTGACACTTGGTCAAATCTGTTGTGTAGTGAACATTGTCAATTTTAGACTTGTCGACAGTCTCAATTTTCAATGTATCTAAGTTACATGCTTGTACCTTTTCAACTGGCTGACACTTCGTAAGGTCGGTAGTGTAATGAACATTATCGATTTTACTCTTATCAACAGTTTCAATCTTTAGAGTATCCAAGTTACATGCTTGTACTTTTTCTACAGGCTTACACTTAGAAAGATCAGTAGTGTAGTGGATGTTGTCGATCTTTGTCTTATCGACAGTCTCGATTTTCATCGTATCGAGGTTACAAGCTTGAACTTGCTCGACACAGTCCTTGGTAACGGTAACAGTTGCAGTATCGCTCTTGCTGCCGTTTTGCGTGTCTGCTGCTGCAGTGTTTGTAAATTTGTTAGTGCCACATGCAAGGTTGCTTTCAGCGTCTACTTTAGCGGTGAACTTTACAAAGCCACCGGCGCCAGGAGCGTAGCTTCCAATATTGACACCTTGCTGGGCAACAGTGTCGGCCTTGATTGACTGAAACTTGTTGCCAGTTGCTGAGTTCGAAACGTATGTCGAGCCAGCTACGTAGCTAAGGTGCGCAGGCAATGTGTCGCGGATAACAACGTTATCTTGCTGTGTAGTACCAGTGTTCTTGTATTGGATAAGGAAGTCAACGAGGTCGCCGGCTTTAGCGTCGACGTTTTCGCCGAACTTGTTCTGGTTGTGCGCACTTACTGTCTTGGCAACAGTGAAGTTTGGCTGGTCAGCCTTGAATCGGTAAGTAACATAACCTGAGTACTGAGTACAGCCAGGTACCTTACCGTCAAGCGCATCGTAACCAAGTGGAGTACCAGCGCTAAAGATAGCATCTGGAAGGGTCTTGCCGTTGGTCTTGCCATTGTTGGTAATCTTCGCACTACCAGACTCGATACGAATATCCATCGCACCACCAGTAGTGTTCTTAATAGTTGCTTCATCCCAAACTTGGCTTGGTGATGAGTTGCTTGCGCCAACGTAGCCGTTAATCGTACCAGTTGAGCCAGCAGCGACGCTTGCTGGAAGCTCCGCCTTCATGTAAGCGCCCGTTGCGATACCCTTGTAATTATGTGCGGCATCGTTAAGGTTGCTTGCTGCGTCGTTATGGTAGAATACATAAACTTCGTATTCGTTACCAGCGACAAGTGATTCACTTTCGCTAAAATTGTTGTTTTTTGTCACGTTGCGGATCTGAACGAAGTTGCGTTCGTCACCCTGTACCGGATTATCGGTGATTGAGTTAAATGTTACGTGGTCTGATGGATGAGCCATCGTGAACGTTGGACGGTCAGGTCCCCACGCGAGAAGTCCTGCAGGAATCGCAACTGTAGCAGTAGCGATTGCTGTAAGAGCCCACACACGCTTTGAGACCTTACCGAGTAGTGACGTTAGGGTCATTTTGCTATCTCCTTTAGACGCGCCTAAGCGCTATTATTAAAATTTGGTGCTTGTACAACGACAAAAATCCGAGAACACTCGGAATAAGCAAAACTAATTGTCAATGTACTTCACCATCCCGAGAATTATCTTCAATCAAGCTATGCCTTACATTGTATTAGAGGTTCGTGCCCAGGCGGGACACCACCGGTGAAGGTGACATCCCGCCTGGAGCGGCGGATACGAATACGTGCACCTCGGCCGGCGCTGACCGCCCGGGTTGGGTGGGGCGCCGGCCGATGGCTCAGCAGGCTTCGCCAGTGATGGGGTTGGTGCACCCCTCGGCCGGCTTGGTCGGTTCGTTGCTGACCTCGGGGGCCGGCACCGACTTAGTCGGCTTCGGAGCCGTGGTGGCTCCACCGGCCGTCTGCGTGCTGCCCGAACCGGGCTTAGTCGGCGTTGCCGTCTGAGACGGGTGAACGGGCGGCTTCGCCGATTCGGTGACCGTGCCAGGTGTGTGGTACGAGTTCGTCGGGATCGGCGTCGGGTCCTTGATCTCCAGGCAGTTCGGGGGGGTCCCCGTCTGTCCGGAGGGGCAGGACTTGGGCGGCTTCGTGTGAGACGGAGTCGGCGATGGCGTCGAGGTCGGCGTGTGTCCCGGCTTGGTCGGCGTCCCGCTCGGATGCGGCGGGGTGATCACGGGGGGCTTCCGCTTGGTCGGCGTCGGCGGCGCGATCTCCTTGGCCTTCTTGCAGTCGAAGTTCTCCGGCCGCTTGTCCTTGACGTTGACGCCGAGGACATACGGACAGTCCTGGTCCTTCTCGGTGAAGGTCAGGGCCATGAACGGCAGATTCTCCTGCTTCTTGGGGTTGGCCTCCTTGTGGACACGCGGGAGCGTGTCCGCGACGAGGTCTCCCAGCGGCCAGTTGACCTTCGACGTTGCCGTCTTGGTCCCCTGGTTGTCCAGCACGTAGAGGACGGCGTTCGTCATCTGCGCGTAGTACTGGTAGTGGCCGGTGTCCGTGTCGGTGACGTAGAGCCCCTTGGTGTCGCTGGCCTTGTGGGTCAGCCACACCTTGAGCCCGTCCTTGGTACCCGATTTGTCTGCGAACTCCTTCATCCAGGGGTTGGCCTGGGCGACGGAGAAGTCGCCGATCTTCGCGTCGGTGAGCGCCTGGATGTAGGCGTCGCCGAGCACGGGGTTCACACAGATCTCGGAGATGAGCTCCTTGAACTGGGCGTCCTTGTCCGTGCTCTTGAACGGCGTCGAGACGCTGTTGCCCCACCCTCGCTGGTCCTTGGTGTCGGACATCGAGTTGTGGTTGAACTTGTCGTCGGTGCCGCACTTGGCCGCGTCCGGGAGCAACTCGCCGGGCTTGATGGTCAGGTCCTGCGAGTTGGCGTCGGCTGCGACGGCCGTTCCCGAGAAGCTCGGGACAACTGCCGCACCCATGCCGAAGATCACCGCCGCGACGGCGATGGCCTTCAACAGGCCGGTGCGCTTGTTCGCCTCGAACAGCACCGCGATCGCGGCGACGCCGAGGAAGACGCCTGCACCGATGGATCCGAGCCCCACCCACAGGACGAGTCCCGTGAGCAGGAAGTACATGAAGAGGCCGATGGCCCTCCGCGTACGTCGGAAGTTGTTGACGAGGAGGGTGGCAGCGGTACTAACGAGGAGGGTGATCCACCACGTCGTACCGACCGCGACCTCCGAGGGGTTGCCGAGCCACAGTAGCGCAGCCGTGCCAACGCCGAGGGCGTTGACACAGGCGGCTACCATGTCCTTTCGGGGCCAGAGCGCGACGGCCAACAAGACCGTGCACGCAATCGCTGCGTATCCGTACATGACGGTTCCTTTCGGGTCTCGTGACGCTTATCGCGCCTGCATGAGGAAGTTGCGAACCTTGGTCTTCCAGTCGACATTGCTGTTGTCGACGACGGTCGGAGGGCGCTCGTCGGTGAGGCGCGTGTCCGTGGGGGGAGCGGTGCGCCGCTCCCTGGCGTGGTCCACGGCCCTGTCAACGGGCCCGCGGTCTTCGGCGGGCGCCTCGATGCCGGCGGCCTTGGAGGCCGCACGCATGGCGGCGACGTGGTTGCCGGTCCTGGCCATCTCGGTGAGGTAGGCGACGGCACCAGAGCGGTAGGCGCTGGTGTCGTAGCCGAGCACGATGAGGTGGGCGTCGACCTGGCCGAAGGGCGCGTCGTTGTGCACGGCGTGTCCAGCGGCTCGGCGCCAGGCGGGCGTCTTGTGGTTCTTGTTGAACTCGTCGACGAGGCGCTTGGCGTCGGACCGGCTGGGGATGGGGGCTGAAGTAGCCATGGTCGTTTTTCTCCTTGATCGTGGGCCGGAGGCCCGTAGTGGTGTACTCACGGGTCCCCGGCGCTCTGCAGTTGCGTCGGGGACACTCGGCGCACTAAATGTGCTGAATGTCCCCGACGCAACCTCGACCTAAAGGCGAAAGTCGTATTCGTATACTGTGTGCTGCTTGCAAAAAGCAGCAACTGAAATCATGAAAATCATGGTCTCGGTTGCTGCTTCTTAACAAACAGGCTAATACAGTAAGGTATAGCCTGATTGTCAATGTTCTCATCTTGGCGCGTAAGCTTTTACCTCACTCACCGTGACTTCTTAATGCTATCACAATTATGTTAAAAAGTCAATATATAGAGCAATATTTTAAGCATAAGCGCAATAATAGTTAAATAAAAATTAACACTTCTCAAGTCGCTTACTCTTGCCTTTATTTATCAGCCGGTATATTGTAAGAGTCCCTGTTCGCAAGAGTGAGGAAGCACATTGTACAGTCACAATCGACGTCGCGGTATGGAGCCGAGCCACGCGCTCAAAGCTCGCATCCTCGGCATCACGAGTCCACTGGCACTGGACGAGCTGTTCACCGATGGTCCTGACGGAGGAGACTCCGTTCTTGACCATCTTCGCAAGGTGGCGCGCCTCAAGGTAATCGGGGTGTTCCGCGTCGCGGGCGCGGTCGACCATGGCAATCGGTCAACTGGCGACAGCTACGTCCTGCCTGGCGACGGCACTGCAGAGCAGCTGGCGTCGGCAATCACTCGTCTGATGAAGGGGTCACACGACTTCGTCAGGACGAACGACCTGCCGCCGGCATACCGGAGCCTCACCAAGCAGTGGCTCAACACGCTGAGGGCGCACATCCGTCATCTACTTGTACTGGAGGTGGTAAGGGAGCTGTACGCGGCCGGAGTTCAGCTCTGGTACTTCTCGGGGGACGAGGAGTGGCTGGCGGCGCAGTCGCTCATCGACGAGTACGACGGGCTACTGCGCGACGTGAAGTCGCTGCCAGGGCCGAAGCGCCGCTTCAAGCGTGACGACCGCATGTGGCACGGGCGCCCCTCGTGCCATCGCGGACGCGTGCTGGAGGGCACCTCAGTGGGCTACGCAGCGTAATCCCGCGCTGCGTCAGGGCTAGGGGTGGGGTGCGAGTAAAATCGTGCCCCACCCCTAAAAAATGCTTGAAAATAACCCACTTATCTGCTAGAATAGCGTAAGTGTTGAGAGATTTAGCTCTCTTTCACCTGTTCGGTCTCATCGTCTAACGGTTAGGACACCAGGTTTTCATCCTGGCAATCGGAGTTCGATTCTCCGTGAGATCACCAAGGAATGCACCTCACCTTTATGGGTGGGGTGTTTTCTTTTGTGGGATAGCGCCGGGGATATCCATGCCTCTCTTGCGCTAACAATGCCAACAAGACGGGACCTAGTGGGAGTTTTATTTATATACGCTACGCTACTGTTTATTAAAAATTAGTAAAATCTCTACACAATAGAGTGACGCTTGATTCAAATGCCGCTATTGATTGGTACTATAGAAATACAAACAAACTGCTTTAAGCAAGAATAGGGAGGGCATATGCGCAGAAAACTGTATCTACTATTAGGGTTACTCTTTGCATCCGTCTCTGTCATAGGCGCACCCGCAAAAAACGCTTATGCGGCTTCTGAATATGATGCAACAGTTGTACCTGCATACAGTTGGGAGGTGACTGATAGCAGCGGTATTACTCATTCGTCGACAATTGCACAAGCAATTAGTAATATCTCCGACTCTCAGCAGAAAGCTAACTGCGAAGCCGTATACTCAAAACTTATGCAAATGGATTACAGGTCCTACAACACCTTTCAAACAAGTAGGTATGATACAGCCACTCGCGCAGTCGCATATGGTACCGATCAGAAGCCGGACGAAACACAGTGGGCTACGGAAGGGGATATAAAACGTGCTTATACAAGATTGTATAACTATGTCGGACTTGCTCTTATATATGATAACAATAAAGTAGTAGCGACTGATTGTGGCGACCTTACTAATGGCGATTCCGTCGGTATAACATACGCAATGAGATGGGATGATGGTTTCACGCCAATCAAAGAATACCTCACGCAGGGTTTTGAAGTAGACTACCCGATAGGCTACGTTGGAGCAACAATTGCTTCAAGTGATATTGGCGGTCAGATAACCGGAAGCGTACAGTGCGCCAACACAAACAACGTCATTTCTGCTGTTCACATTAATGCTCAGTCTGGTCTAAGTGGCAACGCTAAGATAACTGACAATGGCATGGGTGGCAAGAATTATCGCTACTACCTTTCTGAACCAAGCGCGTACTCAGTAACTGTTCTATGTGATGGCGATGCTTTCTATGGACCAATAGTCGATTCAGACTACTACGACTGGGCATGTACTTGGACGACTCCGGGGCAGAACCCAAACCTTGGCATTTGCGCCGAATCGTAAAGTCAGAAAATTAGCAAAAAGACCCTTCGGGGTCTTTTTGCTATGCCAGTATAATAGTAATTATAGAGAAAGAAATAGGTAAGAAGAAGACTTCAAGGAATGTTGCACCCCTCTATGGCTGTAAATTTTTACTCCATAAGGGGGAGTAGCATATGTTTACTAATTTACTGCTAACAGATGAAACCCTGAACTAATTCTACGAATAATGTCATTCCAGCGTGCTATTTCTGCCACCGTTAGATTATAAATCGAAGGCTCAAGGATCACCAAAGAAAAATACCCATCCACTGCGATGGGTATTTTTCTTTGGTGGATTTGCAACGATACAACAATAATCACTTACTTTATGCAAATAGTAATATTAGCTGAAATTAAAATAGAGGACATAGGAGACTAGAAGAATCAACAGGATACCGCAAAATATGCAAAGTGCTCCTAGAGTGTGGTAGCCAAGCTTGCTTAAGCCTTGTGCGGATTTACCCATACGGAACACACTTCTGCCGCCAACAAACATAACGTAAATCATCACACAAGTGTATACACTAAGTACTGCATAGCGAATAAAATCAGTCATCACTTGGCCAATATCGAAGTTATTGAGTACAGCCGCGATAACCGCCAGCACAAAAATGCCAAACATGCCACCGTATAGTCCACGCTCCTTCCTTGAACGCGTAGGATCGAGTGCGTTGTCGAGTATACCGAACGGGATGAAAACTTGTAATGACCGAGGAATGCGCATAGATATCTCCATTGTAACTGATGAGAGTAATAAAATACCCCGGGATAAGCGGGGTATTTTACATCTTGCTACTGTCTAGCGACGCTTTGGCTGCAAGAAGTAGACAACACCGTAAGTCGAAAGGGTTGCAAGTAAGGTTACAAGCAGCCCGCTTAGTGATGAGCCAGTGTGTGGCAGCTCAGCTGGGGTAGGAAGTGTAGCTGAAGTTGTCTTTGCTGGTGGAGTTACGGTTGGTGGGGTAACGTCACCTTTACCACAGTTCATGCCAGTGAAATCAAGCGTGTAGAGGTAGCTGCCGTCATCGCGGTTGCTTGTACTAAGTACGTAGCCTGCATTTGCAGTCGCGAGTACACCTTGGTGAGCGGCAACAATGCCTGACTGGCTAGGAGTAATGATGTTGCCGTTAGCGTCGAGGTATACCTCTTTGTAGGTAATACCAAGCGTGATTGGGAGAACGGCTTTACAATCAGTAATCTGGGGCTGTACAGGAGTTGCAACACAAGGTTCTTCTGAATCTTCAGCAACGCCGTAGTCGATACTCGTGTCACCGTTAGTGAAGCGTCCACCGATAGCGGTTGCAATAAGGTGGCCATCGCCGTTGATAGACCAGTGAACATCGTTTGTATCTGCAGGCACGATCCAGCTAGCGTTGTCTGGGCCACATTCATCAGTCTGCTGTGGTTCTGGGATAGTAATACAGTCTGCGAAGTCGAATGTGTAGTCTTTAGTAAAGATAACGTTGTGGAAGCAGTCATCGCTGACAAGCTGTACATTAACGGTTGCACCCTGTGGAACAGAAATCGTAACAGTTTTGTCGGCGTCGTAAGTTTTAACAGAAAGGCCAATAGTCACAACGTACTTGTAATCTTTGTGCCAGTCACCCTTGTATGCAGGGAGAGTAAGGGTTCCGTCGGTCTCACAGGTAGGTTGTGTCTGCGATGCACAGCTCATTTGTTCTTCAGTTGTTGCTGGGCGGGACTTGTGCTCGGTCTTGGTAGTTACGTTCGCTACCCATTCGCTACCATTCCATGTGTACTTTGTCGTGGTAGTCACGCGAGTACGCTCAACAGTTGTGTCGCCACACTGGAATATGCCATCGGTCCAGTCACTGTGAGTGACGGTGTCTTTTGGCTTTGGCGTACAGAGCATGCGCTCGGTCGAGGTAAGATCACGCTGCTGAGTTTCGGTGGTGACGGTTGTGTGAGTGTAATCAGGCACCCATGTGTGAAGCCAAGTGCTCCAAACGTATGGTGTGACGGTCTTGATACGAGTTTGTGTAACTTGCATAGTCGTACAGTTAGGAAGGCTATCAATCCAGTGACTGTAGGTGACCTTTGGCGCTGGCGGGCAAGACTGTCCGCTTAGTTGTGCAAGTACGACGATGTTATTGAAAGTGACGGTCTTTGATAGGTTAGTGGTGAAAACTTTATCCACGCCATCGCGGATTGTTGCCGTAATTTGGTATGTACCCGGGCCGATGTTGCCGATGTTGCTTGATGGGTTAGTTGTCCAGGTGTAGTCGTCGGTATTTACAAGGGTAAGTTTACCTGGCGCTAGACATGTAGGTTGTGTTGGTACTGGTTCAGCGGGTGTTGGAGCAGTCGTGATTGGAGGCTGCGGTGCTGGACACATTGAAACTGGCGGCTCTTGCCTGTCGCCGTTATCCCATGCAATCGCGACAGAGCGGCCTTGCCTATCGTTGAAGAATGAGCCAAGGCCAGAGAAGCCTTTAAGCGAGTTTGTGCTCACGCTGATAGGGTTGTCACCTGTTTGGAGGCGCTCATCTACACCCGGCGTACCCACATACTTACATACATAGACTTTGTCGCTCGGAGTTGTTGTACTGTACGCAAAAGCAGAACTCGCGGGCATGATCACATTTGATATTACGACGGCCATAGCCATCAATGCCGCAACAAACCTGCGGTTTACTTGTTTGAACATAAATCCTCCCCGATTTAGCTCCTACAGTTCCTATTAACCTTAAAATACTACTAAATTTATATTACGTCAACAATATTGAATAACTATAAAACTCTTATGCTTTTACAGAGGTAGGGTGTATGATCTGCAAATGATGAGAAAAATGGTATAATAACAGATAACATGGCTGAATATGATAAAACAAAATACGAACTGCCGTCAGACGCGGCCGATAATAGCAAATTAAACAAACTTCGCGCAGCCGTTTTAGGCGGTAATGATGGTATCGTTAGCATTTCGAGTCTTATGATGGGAGTTGCCGGCGCAACAAGTGATACTAATGCCATCGCTCTAGCGGGTCTTGCTGCGCTAATAGCAGGTGCGCTTAGTATGGCGGTTGGCGAGTACGTAAGCGTTTCAAGTCAGTCCGATGCCGAGAAGGCTTATGTCACGCTTGAGAAGGAAGACTTGCATAAAGATCCAGAGGGCGAGCTTGATGAGCTTGCGCGCGAGTATCAGAAGTTAGGCGTGAGCGCTGAGACGGCTAAGCAGGTAGCGGTTGAATTAACTGAGCGAGACGCCCTACGTGCTCATTTACATGTACACTTCAACCTCGACCCCGATGATTTAAATAACCCATGGCAAGCAGCTATTGCAAGCTTTTTGTCATTCTCTGTTGGTGGTCTTGTGCCGTTTCTTGCTATGATACTCACTCCAAGCGCATGGCGTATTCCGGTTGCGGTCGCCGCCGTAGTGGCTGCGCTTCTCACGGTGGGCTACTTGAGTGCAATGGTTGGTCGAGCGCCTAGAGTCCGAGCGATTACTCGCGTGGTCGTAGGCGGATTGATCGCCATGGCAGTTACTTACGGTGTTGGGGTTCTGTTTGGCCATAGCGTATAGCACCTCAGTATTGTATAATTATAGAAATGAACACAATCTTTAAACGAACTAAAATCCTGGCAACCTTGGGCCCGGTTACATCAAGTGAGGAGAAGATCACTGAACTGATCGACGCTGGTGTAAATGGTTTTCGATTTAACTTTAGCCACGGTTCACATGAAGAGCGGCTTGATCAGCTCAAGTGGATCCGTGAAGCAAGCGCGGCAAGCAGTCGTCAAATCGCAGTTCTACAAGACCTTCAGGGGCCAAAAATCCGCCTTGGCGTGCTTAACGACAACCGCCACGACGTAAAGAAAGGTGACGAAATCGTCCTTGACTTTGCTGCAGATCACCACGATAACATCCTGCCTGTGCAGTACAACCTTGCCGAAAAGGTAAAGGTTGGCGAGCCGATCTACCTCTTTGATGGCAAAGTACGTACGACAGTGGTAGGTATCGATTCAGGCACAGCTATCCGCCTTCGCGTTGAAAACGACGGCTTCTTGATGAGTAAGAAGGGCATTAACCTGCCAGACACCGACTTTGGTGGTGATATTCTTACCGAAAAAGACCTCAAGGATCTCGAGTTTGGTGCAACTCAAGACTACGACTACGTAGCACTCAGCTTTGTGCAGAGTGAAGATGACATCAACAATCTACGTCAAATCCTTACGAGCCACGGCTCAACTGCGCAGATTATTGCTAAGGTTGAAACCAAAGCCGCGATTCGCCCAGAGACGCTTGAGGCAATCGTAAAGGCAAGTGATGGTGTTATGGTTGCGCGCGGCGACCTCGCAGTTGAAGCAGGTGCCGAAATTGTGCCAATCGTGCAGCGCCAAATTATCTCACTCTGCCGCAAGTACGGCAAGCTCAGCATCGTTGCAACTCAGATGATGGCCAGTATGGTTGACGCGCCAGAGCCAACTCGCGCAGAAGTTAGTGACGTAGCAACAGCAGTTGTGCAGGGCGCCGACACCGTAATGCTTTCTGACGAAACCGCAAACGGCAGCTATCCGGTAGAAACAGTCGCCGCAATGCGCAAGACAATCCTCTACACGCAGGAACACTGGCCAGCAGATCTCGCAGTCCAGAGTGCAGTTCCAGAGGAAGAAAAGAGCCGCAACGCCATCGCGCGCGCTGCAGTAACTGTCGCCGAAGAAGTCGGTGCGACTGCCATCGTTGCCGAGACCAAGTCTGGTGCAACTGCAGCAAACATTGCCAAGATGCGCCCGCATCTTCCTATTTGTGCGGTAACCAGCAGCCCTCGCGCTGCCCAGCAACTCGCACTTACTTACGCAACCCGCAGTTTTGTTCGTCCAGATGGTGAAAAGGCCGGTCTCGATCTTGCCCGCGAACTTCGTGACGCAAACTACTTTGGTAGTAGCGAACCGCTCACAGTGGTAATCGTTAGTGGTCGTCAGCCAGGCGTTGCTGGCGGCACCGACACCGTACGCGTACGCGTTATCGAATAGGTTTTTATAACCTCAGTAAAATAGTGCGACCAGTATCGCACTATTTTCATTTCGTAGTACAATAAAAATGCTTATGTACGTACATGTAAAACGTCAAGGATTCACCATCGTCGAAGTAATTATTATGGTGGCAGTAATTGCGTTGCTTGCAACAATTACTATTTTCGGCTTTGGTTCCTGGCGTGCCCGTACGGCAACTACTGAAGTAAAAGGTGCGTTAACAAGTCTTGCTACATCACTAAAAAGTGAAATGAACTTCAATAGCGCGTATCCGTCGTCCGTTCCAAGTACCTATCGTCCCAGTACGGGTGTAACTATCACGTATGTGATGAGCGGTGGCGGTACGGCCTATTGCGCGAGAGGTGCAAGCACAGCAGTTACCACGGTAATTTGGTATATTTCAAATGCAAATCCTACGCCTTCGCAAACCGCGTGTATGTAGGCGATTATAGGGAATTCTGTTACCATAAACAGTATGAGTGGGAAATTCTACAAACTGACAATGAATGACGTGCCGATTGCCGGCAAAACTGTGCTCGTACGCGCCGATTACAATGTGCCACTAACTGCCGATGGTAAAGTGGCCGATGATTACCGTATTAGGATGAGCGTGCCGACAATCAAGAAGCTCGTTGCTGACGAATGCCGTGTGGTAATCGTTAGCCATCTTGGCCGCCCTGAAGGTCAAGTGGATCCAAAATACAGCCTTACTCCGGTTGCGGCACGTCTCAGCGAGTTACTTGGTCAGCCTGTCGAATTTGTCGATGACTGTATTGGGCAAAAAGTATTTATGTCAGTCAAAAACGCCGCTAAAGGCAGTGTAACGCTACTCGAAAACTTGCGTTTCCATCCGGAAGAAGAGGCGAATGATGCCGACTTCGCCCGCCAGCTTGCGAAGCAGTCACGTGCCGAGTATTTCGTGCAAGATGGCTTTGGCGTCGTGCACCGTGCACATGCCAGCACAAGTGCAATTACGCAGTTCTTGCCAAGTGTCTCAGGCCTCTTGCTTGAGCGCGAATATATGACAATCACGGGCGCTATGAAAACTCCGGAGCGCCCACTTGTTGCAGTACTAGGTGGGGCAAAAGTAAGCGATAAAATCAGTGTTATCGAAGCACTTGTAGATGTTGCCGACACGATTATTGTTGGTGGTGCAATGGCAAACACGTTTCTCGCGCACAGGGGGATTTCGGTAGGCGCAAGCAAAGTCGAGGCAGACCAGGGCCAGGTCATTGAGGCGATCTACCAAAAAGTTGCAGCGAAAGTTGGCCAGGAACGAGTCGACGCGTTCTTAGTACTTCCGGTCGATATTGGTGCTGGTAGCTCAACCGAGCAGAACGCCACACGTCAAGACGTACCAGTAGCGGCCATTCCTGATCGCGTCATGGCGCTCGATCTCGGCCCCGAAACCACAAAGCTTATTGAGTCAATCGTAAGCCGTGCACACACGGTAATATGGAACGGTACATTAGGCTATGCCGAGGTGCCGGCATTTGCTACTTCGTCTGCAGCGCTCGCGAAGGTGCTGGCCGATAAAAAAGGTGACATTACCTCTGTAATTGGTGGTGGTGACACCGCAGACTTCGTTATCCACTGGGACCCAAACCATGGCACAAGCTTTAGTCATGTGTCTACCGGTGGTGGCGCGAGTCTTGAGCTTATGGCAGGCGAAAAACTACCAGGTATTGAGGCACTACTAGACGCTAACAAGTAGTCGTAGTACACTAGATATAATTAACTATAAGCATTGTTATTAAAGCGTGGGCAAGAAACTTATCATTGCGAACTGGAAAATGAACCTCAATATCCACGAGGGGAGTTTATTCGTGCACCGTCTCGACAAACTTGTCGGGCACAATCCGAATGTCGAAGTTGTCATTGCTCCGACAATGCTTACCTTGCAATCACTCCATCTACAGGTGCAGCACCATCATTTCAATTTAGCGGCGCAAAACTTCTATTGGCGCGATAATGGTGCGTTTACCGGTGAAGTTTCGGCCGCCCAACTTCGTGGCCTCGTAAAGTACGGCCTCGTTGGTCACAGCGAGCGTCGCCATATTTTTGGTGAGCGCGATCGAGACCTCCGTAATAAAGTCCAAGCAGCCTTCCGTAATGAAATCACCCCAGTGCTATGCGTAGGCGAGACGGCCCACGAGCGCTCTGACGGCGAGACGAATGATATTCTTCACGATCAGCTTGTTGGCGGTCTTGCCAACATCACCGGGGAAGAGGCGAACCAGCTGGTGGTTGCCTACGAGCCAGTCTGGGCAATCGGCACAGGCAGTATTCCTACCTCAGGTGATATTAGCCGGGCAATTAAAGCAATCCGCAGCCAAGTGAAGCATTTGTTTGGTGATGCGACGGCTAAAAATTTACGTGTGCTGTATGGCGGTAGCGTTAACACCGATAACGCGGCAAGTATTCTCGCTATCGAAGGTGTTGACGGCTTGCTTATTGGGGGCGCCAGCCTCGATGTGCACGCATTTTCAGAGATTATTAAAAAAGCCTATGGCGAAGTAGCGATCGAAAAGAAAGGTCACAAAGGTTAGTAATGGCGGATATTGATTTCGATGAGCTCGATAAGGCAGTGAATGACCTCATGGCGAATGTAGATACAAGCAAGCGTCCTGAAGGTCTTGATGAGCCTGAAGAGAAAGTCGTGACGATTCCAGCGTCTAATGTGGCATCACCTACTGTGGCTGCGGCTCCTGCGCCAGTTACGCCATCGGTTGAAGCGCCTGCAGCCCCAGCGGCACCTACTCCTGCCGCCTCTGTGCCTGCTAGTCCGTCGCTAGCTATGAAGCGTCGCGGTCAATTCATGGACATTGTGCATCCATCGCGCGACATGAATACACCTAAGTCAGTTGGTCATCAGGGCGTTACAATCCAGCCGGGTAACGATGTAATTGCCGCAAATGCTAATCAACAGACTGAACCGGCAGTAGTGCCTGATTCAACCCCTGCTCCGCAGCCTGTAGAGACGCCTGAGCCTACACCATCATCGTGGCCTGACCCAATTGATATGGCAAATACTCCTGCCGAGACCGCTGAAGCACCAGCAGCTCCTTCGGCAATTCCGGAAGCTCCTGTTGAGGCAGTAGCTGAAGCACCACTGAGCTCACCGTTCTTACCAGATGCAAAGCCAGAGAAGCGCCCACTTGGGAGTCCGCTTCCAGCCGAAGAGACCATTGCAGATATGTCTGAGACTCCTACGAATGACACGCAGACCCCAGCTACTCCTCAGTCAGCGCCGGCTGCAGTATTGCCTGAAGAATTCAGCGGTGACCTTATGGCAGTTGAATCTCGCGACCTATCAAGTCACCCAGAGCACGCTACGGCACCCACGGCGCTTGGCGAACAACCAAAGCTCGAGGCTGGCGAAGAAGAGGCACTTATTCCGGCGGTGGCATCACCAGATCGTGTCGAACAGCCACAGGCTCCAGTCACATCCCAAACTCAGCTTCCAGCTGGCGGCTCAATCGCGCAGCAATACACCGAGCAACCTTCATCGGGCGATCAATCAAACGGCTCTATTTACGACACTTCAGCCTATCACCAGCCAATCGAGCCAGTAGCGCCAGCCAAAAAGAAAACCCCAACAAGTGTCTGGATTATGGTCGGCGTTGGTCTTGCGCTCATCGGTGCGATTGGCGGTGCAGCCTTTTTCTACTTCACGCGCTAGGCATTCTTCGGTATTATAGAGGTAATGGATATTTTAGAGGGTTTAAATGACGCCCAGAAATCGGCCGTCCTAACGACAAGTGGGCCATTGCTGATTCTTGCGGGCGCCGGTAGCGGTAAGACAAAAACATTAACGCATCGTATTGCGTATCTGTTAACGCACGAGCGTGTATGGCCAAATGAAATTTTGGCGGTAACATTTACTAATAAAGCTGCTAAAGAAATGCGTGAGCGCCTTGCGTCGCTCGCCGGTCAGCCGAACACGCGCTCGTTTATGCCATGGATGGGTACGTTTCACAGTATTTGCGTGCGATTACTCAGGCAAGATGGCGCGGCAATTGGTATTCAGTCAAACTTTGTAATCTACGACGAAGATGACCGCCAAGGCTTAATCAAACAGGCAATGAAAGCACTCTCAATCAGCGCCGACCAAGTCAAGCCGCGTACGGTGAGTTCGGCAATTAGTAATGCCAAGAATGAATTGCTAACCCCCGAGGATTATGCGGCCAATGCGCACTACCCAAACCAAGAGGCAATCGGTCGTATTTACGCGCGCTACGAAACAATGCGCCAAGAGGCGGGGGCACTTGATTTCGACGACTTGCTCATCGAAACTGTACGCTTGCTGCGCGAATCCGCTGAAGTGCGCCAACGCTATCAGACACAATTTAAGCACGTGCTGATTGATGAGTATCAGGACACTAACGCTGCGCAGTATACAATTGTGAAGCTGCTTGTAAATACTGCGCACAACATCTGTGTAGTGGGTGACGACTGGCAGTCAATTTATAGCTGGCGCGGCGCGGATTTCAAAAATATCTTAGGCTTCGAGCGTGATTTTCCTGGCGCTAAGGTGGTAAAGCTCGAGCAAAACTACCGCTCAACGGGCGCAATCCTTGAGGCCGCCCATAACGTAATTTCTAAAAACATCGAGCGCACTGATAAAAAGCTCTGGACAGACGCCGGCAAAGGCAGCCCTGTAGAAATACAAGCCGTATACGACGAAACCGAAGAAGCCTATGCTGTAGCCCGCCGGATCAGCGCCCAAACCTCTGTCGGCGCTCGCAAGCATGGCGATTTTGCGATTCTATACCGCACAAATGCACAAAGCTTCGCCTTTGAGCGCACACTTTTGCAGTATCATATTCCGTATCAAATCGTCGGTGGTGTACGATTCTACGACCGTGCCGAGATCAAAGATATTGTTGCGTACTTACGCCTTGTGTATCAGCCAAACGATCGCATGAGCCTGAGTCGTATTATCAATGTGCCAGCACGTGGTATTGGCGCCGTAAGCTTCGAGAAATTTATGGAATGGCAGGCTGGTTCTGGCATGGATATTATTACGGCACTAGTGAATGCCGAGCAAACGAGTAAACTGACGCCGCGTGCCCGCAATTCGCTCATAGCCTTGGGCGAAAAGCTGCGTGTAATGCAAACACTCGTTGAGGGTGGTACGCCACCAAGCGAGCTCATCGACTACCTTGTTGGCGCAGTTGGCTACCGCGAATATATACTTGATGGTACGCCACGCGCCGAAGAGCGCGAAGAAAATCTTGGGGTATTGATTAGCGATGCCAAATCGTATGCAAGCTTGCCAGATTTGCTCGAGGAAATCGCCCTCATGAGTAGTGCAGATACCGACAGCACTGAATCAAAGGTGACACTCATGACGCTCCACGCCGCCAAAGGCCTGGAATTCCCTGTCGTATTTATGGTTGGCATGGAAGACGGTCTATTCCCAAGCTCGCGCGCACTCGAGGAGGGGCCTAAGCAGCTCGAAGAAGAACGGCGCCTTTGCTATGTTGGCATGACCCGTGCGCGCGAAGAGCTTCACCTCAGCTATGCGCAGAGTCGTATGCAATTCGGTCAGCGAGGCTACGCCTCACCGTCACGCTTTCTCGAAGATATGGGCTACGAGCTCATGCAGCGCCAGGCCTCAATTGCACCTCAGCCGCAAGACTACAACGAGTTCGACGAATTTGTCATGGACTTCGATATCGGTGACCGGGTGCGCTCGCGTCAATTTGGCGACGGCGAAATCGTAGATATTGATGGACTGGCAGCGACAATTGAGTTCGATAATGGCGTTCGCAAGAAGCTGAATGTCGAATACGCACGGCTCGAAAAACTCTAGCTATATTTGGTAGCGTAGCACTAATTTGCTATAATAATCAGCACGTACTCGATAAGAGTGACGATTTGGTTATGGATAAGATTATTGCGAGGTCTTCACACCGTTACCGTGTCCTTTTTATAGTGTTAACTACACTAGCTCTCCTTAGCGTTATTATCTTCTCAAGCTATCGCGCAAGCGCAGAATCTGCGACACCGGCGGCAAACGAACATATTATTACATTGCACGATAACGGCACGGACAGAGGATTTATCACAAAGAAATCAACCCTCCGCGAGGCGCTCGCCGAGCAAAACATCCGCGTTGATGCAAAAGATCTCATCGAGCCAGGTCTCGATAACAAGCTTGTTGCGGGATCATACCAGGTAAACATCTACCGTGCGCGCCCAATTGCGATTCATGATGGCAAGGTAGATACTAAGGTCATCACTGCCTACCGCACCCCGAGTCAGATCGCCAAAGAGGCAAATGTAACACTTCACGACGAAGACATTACCCAGCTCGCCCCATCCTCCGACCCGCTATCAGACGGTGCCGCAGAGGTCATGACGATCACCCGTGCAACTCAGTTTACCTTCAATTTCTATGGCAAAACCGAAACAGCCTACACACAGGCGAAAACGGTGGGTGACATGCTGAAAGAAAAGCACATCACCATGGGTCCGAAGGACGGTGTTGACCCGTCTGTAGCTACGCCTATCACTACAGGTGTAACGGTTCGCATCTGGCGCGATGGCGTACAAACCATCACGCAAGATGAAGATGTTAAGTTTAACACGAAGACGATCCAGGACGCTGATCAGCCAGTAGGCTATCGTAAAGTGCAGACCCCTGGGGAAAATGGCAAGAAAACGGTGACATACGAAGTAAGCTTAACCAATGGTGTCGAAACTTCGCGCAAGGAAATTAACAGTGTCGTTACGCACCAGCCAACCGAACAGGTCGAGATCGTCGGTTCAAAGCCAGTCTTTAGCGGTGATTTTGCAGCAGCACTTGCGCAACTTCGCAAGTGTGAAGCAGGTGGCAACTATGCAAATACAAACAACCCAACGTACAGGGGCGCGTACCAGTACGACTACAAGACATGGGCCAATTACCAAGGTTACTATGACCCAGCTGATGCGCCACCAGCTGTGCAGGATCAGAAGGCTTGGGAGACGTATCAACGCCGTGGATGGCAGCCATGGCCTGTGTGTGGAGCACCTCTCCCGGATACTTATCGATAATGGCGCTTCAGAACAATAAATCCCTTGGCCAACACTGGCTCAAAGATCGTGATATCCTTGCAGGTATTGCCAACGATGCTGAATTGAATCAAGACGACTTCGTGCTCGAAATCGGTCCGGGGCTTGGCACTCTCACGAGCGAAATCTTCCGCCGTGCTAGTCGCGTACTCGCAGTCGAATTTGATGCCGAACTGGCGCGCAAGCTACCTGGCCAATTCCCAGGTAAGCAGCTCGAAGTGGTTAACGAAGATATTTTGCAATTTGACCTAAGCATGCTGCCAGTAGGCTACAAAGTAGTAGCGAATGTGCCTTACTACATCACCAGCAAAATTATTGAAAAGCTAATGACCGCAGAAAATAAGCCGAGTACTGTGGTAATTTTAGTGCAAAAAGAGGTTGCCGAGCGTGTCGCGGCTGGCCCTGGCGAGATGAGCATTCTTGCAGTGAGCGCGCAGGTGTACGCCAAAGCTCGACTCGGTATCGAAGCGCCAAAAGAATATTTCACGCCGCCACCAAAAGTTGACTCACAAGTGGTAGTTCTCGAAACACGCGACGAGCCACTAGTAAATCCGGCCGACGAACGGCTCTTTTTCAGGGTTGTAAAGGCTGGCTTTAGCGCCAAGCGCAAAAAGCTCCGTAGCTCAATCTCTGCAGGTCTCGCACTCAACAAGCAAACAACAGATGAGCTGTTACAGGCTGCGAATGTGAACCCCGACGATCGCGCCGAAGACCTATCTATTGATGATTGGCTTCGGGTCATGAACCATTACAAAGGCATGATTGGATGATAACTGCTGATCAACCAGCAAATCTACCAGAAGAATTATTAGTCGCCGTGTCGTCACGCGAAGATGGCACGATGCTTGATAGAAGTCGCGACAATCGTCATGATGCAGAAATTGTCGCAAACCGCAAAGCCTTCTGCGAGGAGGCGGGTATTGCCTATGAAAACTGTGCATACCAAATTATCTCGTACGCCCCCGAAGCAACGTTCCGCATGATTACAGAGGTAGTAGAGTCGGATAGTGAAGGCATCGTGGCGGACGTACTATATACCGAGTGTTCGGGCGTTGGTCTTTTCTTGCCAATCGCCGATTGTGTCGGCACGATTATCTATGACCAAAAACGTAAAGCACTCGCTCTTGCTCACCTTGGCCGTCACGCGAGTCTCGCCGATACCATCACGAAAACAATCGAGTTCTTCGCCGCGAAAGGCAGCGACGCGAACGACCTATATATCTGGATGGCGCCAAGCGTCAAGCAACAAAGCTACCGCATGGAATATTTTGATAAAGCCACAGATCCACTCTGGAAAGATTACTGCATCACAAAAGATGGTGGATTCTACTTAGATATGCAAGGGTATAATCGATCACGCGCAATTGCGGCAGGTGTGCGTGCCGAAAATATCATCATTTCACCAGTCGACACCGCTACGGATCCACACTATTTCTCACACTCGCAGGGTGACCAGCAAGGTCGCTTCGCGGTAGTTGCTGAACTCCGCGCTATCTAACAATTTGGTAGTAGCTCAGGTTGTTGGTGTAGCTGCTCGGGATTGGGTTTGTCGAGCATGTGCCGTCTGTTTTTTGTACCTGCGTCGAAGCCTCAAGCTTGTAGACAATCATATACATCTGGCCAGCGGTAGAGCCACAGTAGCCCCCATTATAGTTAACGTAAACCGCATACACCTTGCCCCCTGCTGACGGCACGCCATTAGTGGTGTTAATTGGGTCAACGGGTACCTCATCGATTGCTTGTGATCCAAGCAGGAGGGTAGAAAGCTTACTCCAACTACTGTCACCCGAGCTATACCAACCATTGTTGATGGCAGATCCTGTGTTAGTAAGCGGAGTAGGGTAGCTATTATTGTCGCTATAATATAGTTCCATCGCTTTTATGATATTCGCTACGTCCGTCCTGCGACGATCGTCACGACCGCGCGCCTGAACGCCATTGTAAGAAATGACCGTAATGGAGGCTAAAATACCTATCGCAACGATAACAACAAGAAGCTCGACAATAGTAAAACCGCTTCTGCTTATCTTCATAGGGCTAGTATATCACTTATTTATTACCTCTGGTATACTAAGAGTAATGAGTAAAAAAGCCTATATTACAACTGCAATACCGTACGTGAATGGCGTGCCACATATTGGCCACGCGCTTGATTACACGCTTGCCGACATCTGGGCGCGCTATCAAAAGCAAAATGGCCATGAAGTCCGTTTCCAAACAGGAGTCGACGAGCACGGCAATAAAATTGCCGCAAAAGCTGCCGAAAACGGCCTTGATCCACAAAGCTATGTCGACAAAATGCATGTTAATTTCCAGGCGCTAATTACTTCACTTAATGCCGAAAGCACCGATTTTATTCGTACAACCGACCCACATCACAAGGGCGCCGTGCAGTACATTTGGCAGAAGCTTGCCGAGGCCGGGCTTATCTATAAAGGCAGTTACGAAGGCTGGTACTGTACTGGCTGTGAAAACTTCGTTACCGACAAAGAAGCTGCCGAAAACAATGGCATCTGCCCAGACCACCAAAAGCCATACGAGCGTCTCAGTGAAGAGAACTACTACTTTAAGGCGAGTCATTTCTCAGAGCAAATCCGCGAAGCTATCGAAACAAACAGGCTGCGTATTGTCCCGGAATTCCGCAAGAACGAATTCCTCGAGCTCATTAAGGATGGCATCAAGGATGTATCGGTATCTCGCCCGCGCAAGAACCTTTCTTGGGGTGTTACGGTGCCTGGTGATGAAAGCCAAGTCATGTATGTCTGGCTCGATGCGCTTTCAAACTACATCACAGTGCTTGGTTACCCGGACCGCCCAGAAGAATGGCAAGAGTATTGGCCAGCTGACGTACAGGTGGTTGGCAAAGATATTCTTCGCTTCCACGCCGGTATCTGGCCAGCAATGCTGATGGGTCTTGGTGTCTCCCTGCCAAAGGTTCTCCTAGTGCACGGTTTTGTAACAGTAGGCGGCGCCAAAATGAGCAAAAGCCTTGGCAACGGTGTTGGCCCGATGGAAGTAATCAACGCTTACGGTACCGACGCCTTCCGCTACTACTTTAGTCGCCACGTACCCACCCAAGAAGACGGCGACTTTACTTGGGAAAAGTTCGAAAACTCATACAATAACGAACTTGGCAACGACCTTGGCAACCTTGTACAACGTGTTGCATCAATGATCCAGCGCTATCAGGCGGGAGTTATTGGTGACGCACCAAAGGCAGAACACGACATGGGCCCATACCGCGAAGCAATGGCTGAATTCGAGTTCAATAAAGCTCTCGATATCACCTGGAACACCGTCCGTGCGCTTAATCAATATCTCGAAAACGTCAAACCATGGATGATCGCAAAGCAGCTCGGCAAAGACCCAGATGCTGAGTCACACCTTGCAGAAGTCCTGGCGCATTCAGCCAGCACCTTGCTGCAAATCGCCGACTTTGTCACACCGTTTATGCCATCAACGGCAGATAAGATTCGCCAAATCTTCGGTACCGGCGTCGTTCCAAGTACAATTGAGCCACTCTTCCCGAAGATATATCTTCACACTCAAGATCCACGAGCCCCAAAGGCAGAATAACTATGATTATCGACACACATTGCCACATTCACGACAGTGAATTCTACTTAGAAAATAGAGAAGAGGCCTACCGCGAGTCTCGCGAAGCAGGCGTTACTATGGTGTGTGTCGGTACAAATGTACAATCATCGCGTGAAGCGGTGGAATTTTGTCGCACCCATGAAGCATGTCATCCTGTTGTTGGGATTCACCCGCACGATACAAAAGACAACGATCCTGCTGAAATCCGCGCCATTGTTGAGGCAAATCGCGAGCAAATTGTCGGGATTGGTGAAATTGGCCTCGATTATTTCTACAGCCATAGCGACCGCGAAGTGCAGATGCGGTCACTTCGTGAGCAGTTGCAAATCGCGCAAGATTTCAATTTGCCGGTGAGTTTCCACGTTCGCGAGGCTTTCGACGATTTCTGGCCAATCTTCGACGAGTTCACTGGCATTACAGGGGTGCTGCATAGTTTTACCGATAATCAAGCGAATCTTGACGAAGCAATCAAACGTGGTCTACTAATTGGAGTAAACGGCATCAGCACGTTCACAAAAGAACCCCTACAAAAGCAGCTTTTTACAGATGTAACACTCGAGAACATCCTTTTAGAAACTGATGCACCATTCTTGACTCCTGCGCCATTTCGTGGTAAAATGAACTTACCAGCGTACGTGACACTCGTCGCAGCGCATCAGGCGGAGCTAAAAGCAGTTTCACCGGATGACGTTATACGAGCGACCACCACAAACGCTCAGAAGTTTTTTGGGATACAGTAATGGCAGAACAGCAGAATATGAATGAGTATTACATTCCAGCTAGTCCAGCCTCGCAAGAGGCTGTTATTGTCCGTAATCCTGAAGCTCCTCTCTCTGAAGCCGAGCTTGCGTATCAGGCGGCAATGGAAAGCGCGCTAGACGCACACGAGGCAGACCCTACCGATGTTGATCGCCGCCGTATTGAAGGCTTGCTTGGCGAATCAACGATAGCTGCCACTGAGATCACCGTTGTATCGCCTGAAGTCAGCTTCAATCCACTCGACACGGGCCATCTTGTTGCCTGTGGTCAGCGTGTCATCCGCATGCGCGATATCGAAAGAGGCGAGGGCACGCCAATAGTAAGCGAAGCTGTAGTTCAGACGCAAGATCTTAACAAGGGTGACTTCAGGCTCGCCGCCTAAGGATTCAACATGAGTGTCCTTAAAAAAGTTGCGACCCTTCTCATCGGCGACAATAACACCAGCTCGGTGAATTGGCTCAAAATGCCAAAGAAGCGTGCACTTAAGAAACTTACCGAGCGTGAACTACTCACTCTCGAAAGTGAAGTCGGCGCCAAGCTGTTTGGCCCAATTCCACACGGCCACCGTCGTGAATTCTTCTGTCTCGACGAACGCACCTGGATCTGGCACGAAGAATGGCTCGATGAAAAACGTAAACTCACCACAAGTACCGTCCGATACGAAATCAATGAGCATGGTGTGCTAAAAGTGCAAGAGGGCGCTCGCTACACCTATATTGACGGCGAAGAACTTCAAAACTTTGGTATCGCGATTCGTATGTACTACGAGCAAGTTGCCCGCGAGGTTTACTCGCGTGACCCAGCAACTGGTGAGAGCCTGGTACAATAGTTACAGTGAACGATAATCTAATCTATCTTGACCACGCAGCGGGCACACCGCTGGATGCTCGGGTGCTTGAAGCGATGCAGCCGTACTTTAGTGAACTCTTTTTCAACCCCTCAAGCCCATATGCGCCAGCAATCCAGGTCCGCCGCGACTACGAGCAGGCAAAATCACGCATCGCTGTATGTATTGGCGGCAAGGCCGATGATCTAGTGATGACTGCAGGAGCGACCGAATCAATCAATATTATGTTTGGTAGCGTCGATGGTCACGTTGTCACTAGCTCGATCGAGCACCAAGCAGTGCTCGAGGCAGCAAAAATGCACGACCACACATTTGTTGAGCCAGATGAAAAGGGCCGAATTTCTGCAGACAGCGTCGCAAAGGCGATTCGCCCAGATACTGAGCTTGTGAGTATCCATCTTGCCAATAATGAGCTAGGCACTGTCCAGCCGCTCCGTGATATTGCCGAGGCTGTGCGTGTAGAGCGCCAGCGTCGCGCACTCGCAGGCGAAGCAACCCCAATCTATTTTCATAGCGATGCCTCACAGGGGCTTGGCCAAATCGACGTGCATGTAGCACGCCTCGGCGTCGATGCCCTAACGCTAAACGCAGGTAAAATTTATGGCCCTAAACAAGTCGGCTGCCTGTGGACAGATCGATTTGTGCGCCTACGCCCGCTAGTGCGGGGTGGTGGCCAGGAGCGCGGCGTACGCAGTGGTACTGAAAATATCGCAGGGACAATCGGCTTTGCGGCAGCGATCGAACTCGCCACGCAGCATGCGCACGGCGAAGCAAAGCGACTCGCTAAACTGCGCGATAGCCTAGAATCTGAACTTATCGCGGCATTCCCTGATGCTGTGCTCTCTGGCGCCCGCAAAAAGCGCTTGCCAGGTCACTTGCATATCTCATTCCCGGGGCTCGATGCCGAGCGGCTCATCTTTTTACTCGAAATGCAGGGCGTACTTGTTGCAACGGGTAGCGCGTGTGCCGCAAATAAGGGTACCCGAAGCCACGTTTTAACGGCCATTAAGCTTGCGCCGGAAATCGCCGACGGCAGCCTGCGTATTACCTTGGGTCGGCTTACTGACGAGTCGAATATTGCCAAGGCGGCTGCTATACTAAAAGCAGTAGTTACGGGTGAGGTAAAGCGGGTAGGCAAATGAAATTCGTAAAGATTATCGTAGTAGTTCTGGTGATATTCTTTGGAATCGTATGGGCGATTAGCTCATATCTTGGTGTCGATGATCTCAAGCACTGCGACGCTATGCCGTCATCAAAGAAGGGCTGCCAGGCGGCCGATGCAATCGTCGCAATTAGCGGTGGCGATACTTCCGCACGCACAAGCGAAGCGATTAAGCTGTATAAAAATGGCTGGGGCAATATATTGATTTTCTCTGGTGCTGCAGCCGATAAATCTGGTCCAAGCAATGCGAAGGTAATGGAAGAACAAGCAATTGCCGCGGGCGTTGATCCAAATAGCATTATCATCGACGAGGCCAGTGAAACAACGGCGCAAAATGCGACAGAAACGTCGAATATATTCAAAGAAAATAATATTACCTCAGCAATTTTAGTAACGAGTGCTTATCATGAACGTCGCGCGATGCTTGAATTCGACAGACGGGCAACAGGCGTCACACTGCGTGGTCATCCAGTTGCAGCTGATAACCAATGGGGTCCGATGTGGTGGTCTACGCCGACAGGCTGGGCGCTCGCAATTCCCGAAACAGTAAACTCATTGATTCTAGCGACCGGAGGAGTGAACCGACAATGACGCGCGTATATGTAGGAATGAGCGGTGGCGTAGACAGTAGCGTCACCGCGGCGTTACTTGTTGAACAAGGCTACGAAGTAACAGGCGTGTATATGAAAAACTGGAGCCAAGACTTGCCTGGTATGAAATGCCCATGGGCCGAGGACCTGGCTGATGCAAAACGCGTCGCTGTGCAACTCGGCATTGATTTCAAGGTCTTCGATTTCGAAAGCGAGTACCGCCACAAAGTCGTCGACTACATGATCGACGAATACAAACATGGACGCACGCCAAATCCTGATATTATGTGCAACCAAGAGATTAAATTCAAGCTCTTTCTCGAAACTGCTCTCGAAGACGGTGCCGATATGATTGCGACAGGCCACTATGCTCGCGTGAAGGCTGGCAAGCTTTACCGCGCCAAAGACGAAGGTAAAGATCAAACGTATTTTCTCTACCGCGTCACAAGCGAAGCCCTGCAAAAAACACTATTCCCACTTGGCGACTACATTAAGCAGGAAGTTCGTGAAATGGCCAAAGAGCGCAACCTTTGGACGGCACAAAAGAAAGAAAGTATGGGCGTTTGCTTTGTTGGCAATGTCGGCATGCGTGAATTTTTGAGTCAATACGTCACGACACGCCCAGGCGATATCATCGAGAAAGAAACAGGCAAAAAAGTTGGCCTGCATGATGGTGCAATCTTCTATACAATTGGCCAGCGTCACGGCCTCGATCTTGGTGGGGGTTTGCCATACTATGTTGTTGGTAAGGATATGGATAAAAATGAAGTCTATGTCTCGCGCAATCTGCAAGATACCGAGCTTGTGCGCGATGAAGTCTCGCTCGCAAATCTTCACTGGATTACCGATGCATCAAATGGTGACATCCAGGCGCGTATCCGTCACCGTGGCCAGCTCATTTCAGCGCAGTTGAGCGGGGGTGTACTCAAGCTCAACCAATCAGAGCGTGCCATCACGCCAGGTCAATCGGTCGTTCTATATAGAGGCGAAGAATGTCTCGGCGGCGGAATCGTCACAGCGTAAAAAGTAGAATAGATTCCTCAAGAAAAGTGCCGCGCGATTACTCACACGGCGCTCCCCCCGGGATCCGGCCTGCCATGGTGCAGACGGCCTCTTTCGACCAGAGGGAGGAATCCTAACAGCGGGTTCTCGTCCTACGGCTGCGAGCGCTCTATTTCGTAGAAACGCCCACACCCTGTGACCAGTGAATGAACCAGATCATAGGGTCGCCGAACACCTTACAGATGAAGACGAGGAAGACGAACGCCCCGACAACCGAGATGATCGTTTTGAAGTTGGGCATTGCGTTGCTCCTTCCGTGCGGATCGGACTATTACTATAACACGCAATCTACTGTTTCGTCAAAGCTCGCACCTCTGGTATAATTACTTTTATGAACACACAAGAAATTCGTAACGCCTATCTGAGGTTTTTCGAGGAGCGAGGGCATAAAGTTGTCTCTCGTGCGCCGCTCGTGCTCCTGAACGACCCAACAACTCTATTTACCGGCAGTGGTATGCAGCCGATGATCCCATACTTGCTCGGGCAAGCCCACCCCGATGGCCAGCGAATAGCCGATAGCCAGACCTGTCTACGCGCGCAGGATATCGATGACATTGGCGACAACCGCCACACGACATTCTTCGAAATGCTTGGCAACTGGAGTATGGGCGACTACTTCAAAGAGCAGCAAATCGAATGGATGTTCGAATTCTTATCAGAGGTAGTTGAGCTCGATATGAGCAAAATTTATGTTACGTGTTATGCAGGTAACGAACGCCTTGGCATTGCAAAAGATACAGAAGCGGCTGATGTGTGGGCCAAACTGTTTGCCGCCAAGGGGCTTTCAAACGGACAAGCAGAGATCGGCTCAGAAGAAGCTGGTTACGCGCGCGGCATCAAAGAAGGTGAGCGAATTTTCTACTACGATGGCAGTAAAAACTGGTGGAGTCGTAACGGTAACGAAGACAACACCCCAATCGGCGACCCTTGCGGTCCTGACAGTGAGATGTTCTACGAGTTCGATATCCCGCATAACCCAGAGTTTGGTGAATTTTGTCATCCGAACTGTGACTGCGGCCGCTTTATGGAGATCGGCAACAATGTCTTTATGGCCTACAAAAAGGTCGGCGACGGCCAGTTCGAAGAGCTCGAGAACAAAAACGTTGACCACGGCTCTGGCCTCGAGCGTATCGCGGCAGCGAAGCTCAACAACCCAGATGTTTTCAAGATTAGCTTGATGCTTCCAATAGTTGAAAAACTCGAGAAACTCAGCGGCAAAAACTACGACAGCCACACCGAAAGCATGCGTGTGATCGCCGATCACCTCCGCGCGGCAACCTTCCTCGCGGTTGATGGCTGTACGCCAAGCAACAAAGAGCAGGGCTATGTGATGCGCCGCTTGCTGCGTCGTGCGATTCGCTTTAGTTTTGACCTCGGTATCGAACAGAACTTTTTGCAAGAGATTGTCCCAGTTATCGCTGATCTCTACGTCAATGACTTCCCGGAAGTAAAGGAGCACCGCGATGAAGTAATCGCAGTACTCGTGAAAGAAGAAAAGGCATTCCGTCAGACGCTTCGTAAAGGGCTTAAGGAACTCGAAAAGCTCAAGGGTCAAACAATCGCTGGCGAACAGTTGTTCACACTGTACGACACCTATGGTTTCCCTGTAGAGCTTTCCACAGAAGAAGCGTTCAAGCAAAGTATTGCGGTTTCACCTACCTGGCGCGAAGAATTTGATGCCAAAATGGAAGAGCAGCGCAACCGAAGTCGCACCGCAACCAAGGGTGAGTTCAAAGGCGGTCTTGGCGGACAAGACTTAATCCATAAAAAGTACCACACTGCGACGCATCTTTTGCAGTCTGCGCTTCGTGAAATCTTTGGCTCAGAACTCCGCCAGCACGGCAGTAACATTACCGAAGAGCGCCTTCGTTTTGACTTCAATATCGACCGCAAAATGACTCCAGAAGAAATCGCTCGTGCCGAAGAGCTCGTGAATGGCTGGATAGCCGAAGATCTCCCGGTATCATTCAAGGTCTACCCAACCCAGGAAGCGCTCGATATGGGCGCAATCGGGCCATTTGGCGAACGCTACGGCGAAGAAGTGAAGGTATACCAAATGGGCGAGGGCGACCACATGGCATCGCTCGAAATCTGTGGTGGCCCGCATGTTGATCATACTGGTCAGCTCGCTGAAGATGGCAAGAAGTTCAAGATTACTAAAGAAGAAGCCTCCAGCGCCGGCATTCGCCGCATCAAGGCTGTACTTGTTTAGGTTATAAAATCTCAACTATAAAAATACCCTGCACGTCGGGGTATTTTTATGTGTGTAACAGATGGCGACTAAGGCAGTTTGCTAGATTATCGTTTTGCATTTTTAAGAAGTGCTATAATGAATAGTGATTATGGTTTTTGACAAAATTCTTAATAAATCAAAAGAATCACAGTTAGACTATCTTGTTGGTCTTGATATTGGTACTGAGTACGTCAAGGCGCTTATTGCTCAGGTCTCTGGTGATCAGCTTGAAATTATTGGTGTGGGTAAATCTCATCAAGAGCTTGGTGATATGCATGCCGGCGCCATTGCAGATATCGCCGGTGTAGTTCGTAACTGTGAGGAGGCGCTCGCGCACGCAGAGGAAGCAGCCGGCTTGCAGGCGAAGCGCTGTGTCATCGGTATTGCCGGTGAATTGGTAAAAGGTGTTACGAATACCATTCGTTACCGTCGCCCACAGCCAGATCGCCCACTCGACGAAAACGAGATGGAATTCATCATCGAAAAGGTTCAAGACCGCGCCGCGACTAAGGCGCAAAAACAGATTGCCCTCGAAACAGGCAACGATGATGTTGAGGTAAAGCTCGTTAACTCCGCACTGGTAAGCATTCATATTGATGGCTACAAAGTTAGCAATCCAATTGGATTCCAGGGTAAAGACGTAGCAGTACAGATCTACACCGCCTTTGCCCCAATGGTGCATATTGGTGCGCTCGAAAAGGTGGCAGACGAGCTTGATCTCGAGCTTGTTGCTGTCGCTGCTGAGCCGTTCGCGGTGAGCCGTAGCGTACTCGGCACAGATGTCGATAGCGCCTTTACGGCAATCTTGGCTGACGTCGGTGGTGGTACAACCGATATTGCTGTTGTCAATGACGGTGGCGTTGAAGGTACGAAGATGTTCGGTATCGGTGGGCGCAGCTTTACTAACACCATCGCAACAGAACTCGAAATTCCATACGAACAAGCCGAAAAGCTCAAAGTAAATATCGGCGACGACAAAGTAAAGGCTTCGGTTAAAAAAGATGTTGCAAAAGCCGTTGATAAAACGCTCGATGTTTGGCTCGCTGGCGTTGAGCTTGCACTCAGTGAATTTGACTCTGTCGATCACCTCCCGCCACGCATACTCCTTTGCGGTGGTGGTGCCAGCCTCGAGCAGCTCATGACCGCACTCGAGCAGCGTGAATGGTATAAAGAACTTCCATTTACTAAGAAACCATCCGTACATCACATCAAGCCAACTGATGTTGTCGGTATGTCTGATGTAACAGGCGAGGCAAATGATCACACCTTTATTACGGCGATGGGGCTGCTCCGCGTCGGATATGATACAATAATTGGGATAAGCGAAACGGGTTCATTGCGCGATAAGCTCAATCGAATGCTTCGTATATAACTTAACTGGGGTAGCATGCAAAAAGACGTTATCTATATCGATACCGAAGACGACATCACCGCCATTATCGGCAAGGTGCGCGCCAGCGATCACAAAATTGTCGCCCTCGTACCACCGAAGCGAATCGGTGCTATTCAGAGTGCGGTTAATCTGAAACTCGTTCAACGAGCGGCCGATCAAGCGGATAAGCGTCTCGTGCTCATTTCGAGCAATCCGGCACTCACGGCACTTGCGGGTAGCGCGAACATTCCTGTGGCAAAGAACCTCCAGAGCAAGCCAGAAGTTGCTGAAATCCCAGCGATCGATATTGATGACGGTGAAGACGTTATTGATGGTAGCGATATGGCGGCGACGCCAAAAGGCCCGGTAAAGCCAAATCTTGATGACGCGATTGCATCGGCAGATGACAATCTAGGAGTAGCTGCCGCTGGTGCGGCCCCAGCTCGGCCAGTCCGTGCAACGCCAAGCGGCCCACGAGCTGCTGCTGGTCGGGGTATCAAGATCCCAAACTTCGATAAATTCCGCAAAAAATTATTCTTGATCGGCGCGGCGGTCGTACTATTGATAGGCTTCTTAGTCTGGGCAATCGCATTTGCGCCATCAGCTAAGATTACAATTACCGCGCGTACATCCGATAGCTCACTAAATACACTCGTCAAAATGGGCGATAGCCTTACGACAAGCTTACGTGACGGCACAGTGAAATCTATGACAAAGACAGTAAAGAAGGACGTCTCAGTGCCTTTTACAGCTACAGGATCTAAGAATGTAGGTGAAAAAGCAACGGGGACAATTAAATTCTCAACAACCTCACAAAATGGGGCCACAATCCCTGGAGGCACTACATTTGCGGTAGACGGCCTTAGCTTCAAGCTTGATAGTACAGTAACGGTACCTGGCGCTACCTTATCGTTTAGCTGTGGCGGTATTTGTCCGGGAACCGCCTCTGGTTCACTGACCGCACCCGAGGGTGGCGCTAAATATAACGGTGCTCAAGGCGCCGCGACGGGGGCACCTTCTGGAGTGAGCGCATCAGTCCCGTCGGCTACAAGTGGTGGTACTGACAAGACTGCAACGGTTGTTCAGCAAAGTGATGTCGACACGGTCTCAAACAATATTCTTAGCAGCTCAGACAATGATACAGCAAAGAAATCTCTCCAAGATGCATTTGGTAGCGACTATGTCGTGCTCGACGGCAGCTTCAAGAGTGACACAAGCGCCGTGAAGCCAAGCCCAGCAGTGGGTGCTGAGGCGGATGGCGGTAAAGGCGCGCTCGCCGGCAGTGTAACCTTCTCTATGGTGGCGGTACCAAAGAAAGAGCTTGGTACGTTCCTCGACGCATACTTCGCTCAGCAAATTGATGGCCAGAATAACCAAAAAGTTTACGATAATGGTATCAAGAGCGTCTCGTTCACCAATATAAACGCGGTAGACAGTGGTTTCACGGCAAACATCACCACCAACGGTAAGATCGGTCCAAAAATCGACGACAAGGCACTCAAAGAATACGCAAAAAGCAAACGTCTTGGCGAGATCCAAAGCTACGTACAGAACATTAATGGCGTCGAAAATGTTGATATCAAGTTCTCTCCATTCTGGGTAAACTCTGCACCGAACGATGTGAATAAGATTCACGTAGAATTCAAGGTGAATGGCTAAGCAGAATTTCCTTGCACTCGATGTTGGCGAGCGGCGCATAGGGGTTGCTGTTGCCGACAGCTCGATCAAGATTGCAATTGCATACGATACGATCGTTGTTGATGGCAACGAAATCAAGCGCATTGCTGAGATTATCACATACGAAAATATCGATGTAGTTGTAGTCGGCTACCCGCGCAATCAATCGGGTGAACCAACCAAACAGACTGAGTACGTAGAAGCCTTTGCTAATCTACTTGTTGATATTGCCCCCAAAATCGTTTTCCAAGATGAATCACTCACGAGTGTTAAGGCTGAGGAAACGTTGAAACGCCAGGGAAAGCCCTTCGAAAAAGGTGATATCGATGCGCTTGCAGCAAGTTTTATTCTAGAAGATTATCTGGAGCAGCATTGATGGACGGCTTTAAGCGTCCATCGCAGACACCTCGTCCCCAGCGCCCCGTAGCGCCGCAATCTTCGCCGAACCCACAGCCTTTGCAGGCCCCAACTCCCCTGGTGCAACAGCCTCGTCATGTCGTGACTCAGCAAGCTGAACCCGTTGCGACAACTCCCCCTACAGCACAATCTGCTCCGCAGCCTACAGATAACAAGCCGCTTTCACTGGCAAAAAAGCGCCGCTGGATATGGTGGGCAGTGGGCGCTATTGTATTTTTACTCATGGTAGCTACTGCAGGGTACTTTTGGTATGTCAACGCTCTTACCCCAGTCAATGCTAATGATAAAACGGTCCAACAAGTGCAAATTAACGAAGGAGCCTCATTCAGTTTTGTAAGTGGCCGCCTCGAAGAGCGTAAACTAATTCGTAGCTCACTCGCACTGCAAATCTATGCCTATATTCATCATGAAGTAAGCAATCTCAAGCAAGGCTCCTGCAACTTGATGCCAAGCGAATCGTCGGCAGAAATCCTCAAAAAGCTTACCAGTGGTTGTCATGACTTCAAATCAGTAACATTCTATCCAGGCGCGACAATCGAAAAGTCAAAAAACCTCAAAGAAGGCGAAAAGGATTTCTCGGTTCGTGGGAGCCTCGAGGCAGCAGGGTTTAGCGACGCTGATATTACAGCAGCTCTTAGCGCTACTTATAGTGGTCCACTCTTCGCCGGCAAGCCAGCAGGCACTTCTCTAGAGGGTTATATATACGGTGATACGTACTTCATTAACGCCGACTCGGGCCCGGAAGAAGCACTCAAAGATTCATTCAGCGAGATGGAAAAGGCAGTCGAAAAAGATAATTTGGTGGCTGAGTATAAGGCACATGGACTGAGCCTATATCAAGGTATCACGCTGGCATCAATCATCCAACGCGAGCTAAGCTGCGACAACCTCGATACTGCCAAACAGGCTGCGTGCTATGAAAACCAGCAAAAAGTAGCACAGGTATTTTACAGTCGCCTCGCCCAGGATATGGAACTAGGGTCGGATGTTACATTCATTTACGCAGCCGGGCTGACGGGTGCCATTCCAACGCCAAGTCTTGATTCACCATACAACACGCGCCTTTATAAGGGGCTTCCGCCAGGGCCGATTGCCTCACCAAGTGAGTACTCACTACGGGCTGCGGCAAACCCTGCATCAACAGACTACCTTTACTTTATTGCCGGTGATGAAGGTGGCGGAGCGATGTATTTCGGTAAAACAGAAGCCGAACACGAACAGAACATCAAAGATCACTGTCAAGTGCTTTGCGGCGCTGTTTAAGAATTCACTAACAGGGGTGAGGGTTCCATTTTTCTTGACAAATAGGGGCTATTTGGTACACTAGTATAAGCACATTGCCGCTAGGGTTGACTTAGGTTAACGATAAGTGGGAACATCAAAACGTCGCAATGGTGCCTACCTTTAAATGTCGTTACGGACGCCGAATAGCTACATATTTAATAATATTTAATAATATCGGTCGACACGAGCGCTCCTGTCTCGTCTTTGCGAGAGAAAGACAGAGTGAGGTAGAAAAGGATCTAGTAATAGATCTCTAAGGAGAAAGATTATTCGTAATCAATCTGTTGACATGACAGCCCGTCAGTCATCTTTGCGCGAATCTTCTAACGTCCAGCAGACTGCGAAGTCACGCCGGGCGCGAGGCTCTATTTCAGGCACCACTATTGCCACATACCTTGGCGTTTTCTTATTGATTGTCTCGATGATTGTCTTGGCGTATCATCCACCGGTGAATCAGAAGGTTCTTGCGGATGCATCAAATGGCGCACAAACGACACAGCAACAAGTGCAGGCGACCGAGAATGTATCGGTTGACCAACTTGTAGCGACTGATCTTGCATCATCACTTGCCGAAAGCACTGATATGCCAATTAGCAACAACGTCGCCAACCTTTCACAGACCTTGTCTGTAGAGAGTGTTCTGGCGCAAACCGACTCGAATGTCATTAGCAAACCGCAGATCATCCAGCCAACAGCTGATGGTCGTACTCTACAGTACTACGTTGCCGTTGCGGGTGACACTGTTCCGTCTGTTGCATCGAAGTATGGTATTTCAGCCCAGACGATCGAATGGGTAAATAATCTTACATCAGAAGCGCTTACACCGGGCCAAAAGCTAACGATTCTTCCTACCGATGGCGTCCTCTACACGGTTAAATCAGGTGACACGCTCGATAGTATCGTTTCTAAGTACGGTACAGATCGTGCGAGCATCGTTGCTTTTAACGATCTTGAACTAACAGGTAACCCGGCAGTGGGCACACAGCTCATTCTCCCAGGTGCAGTATTACCAAATAACGAACGCCCAGGCTATGTTGCTCCATCAACCTCGTACGGCGGCGGCAATAGCTACAGTGGTGGCTATGGCAACGCGTATCTCGCTAAAGCCTCTGTAGGCAACCGTTACGCATGGGGTAACTGTACGTGGTACGCGTATGAGCGACGCTTGCAGCTTGGTATGCCGGTCGGTAGTTTCTGGGGTAATGCAAGCTCATGGGCGTCATATGCACGTCAGGCGGGCTATCTTGTCGACGGCAACCCTACTCCAGGCGCAGTAATGCAGAATGGCGGTGGATATGGCCATGTCGCTATTGTTGAATCGGTAAACCCTGGTGTTTCTGTAACAATCAGCGAGATGAACGGCTACCGATTCGGTGGTGGATTTGCCCGCGTCGGTCACGGTGATATCCCGTGGAGCGAAGCGGTTAGCGGCTACTACAACTACATCCATTAAGCCGATTCTTAACGAATATAAAACACCCCCTATCAATTAAGGGGTGTTTTTGTTATAATTAGGTCATATGTTTGTAGATACTGCAACCGTAACCGTACAAGCTGGCAAAGGCGGCGATGGAGCCGTTAGTTTTCGTCATGAAATTTATGTCGATAAAGGTGGCCCAGATGGTGGCGATGGCGGCAAAGGCGGCGACGTTATTTTCCTCGCAACCGAGCAGTTGAATACACTACTCAGTTTCCGTTACCAGCCACGACTAATCGCAAGCAACGGCGTAAATGGTAGTGGCACCAAAAAAGCTGGTCGAATGGGCCAGCCTCTCATCGTAAAAGTACCTGTTGGTACAATTGTTCGCCGTAATGGCAAAGTAATCGCAGACCTTGTAAAACCAGGCCAAGAAGCTGTCGTCGCTAAAGGCGGCGATGGCGGCTTCGGCAACGCGCACTTTAAATCAAGCGTTCGCCAAGCGCCCCGCATTGCAGAGCTCGGCGAGATGGGTGATACCTTTGAGGCCGAATTGGAGCTCAAACTGCTTGCTGATGTTGGGCTTGTTGGATTCCCAAACGCTGGCAAATCGACATTCCTATCTGTCGTAACAAACGCGCGCCCAGAAATCGCCGATTATGCATTTACGACCCTTACCCCGAATCTTGGCGTTGCCGATATCGACGACGGGCATCTGTTGATTGCTGACATCCCAGGTCTTATTGAGGGCGCAAGTGAGGGTAAAGGGCTTGGCGATAAATTCCTGCGCCACGTTGAGCGCACCGCCGTTCTACTGCATCTTATTGATGCCTACAGTGATGATGTCGCTGGCAGCTACATGGCAATTCGCCGCGAACTTGAAACGTATAGCCCAGAACTTACGAACCGACCAGAAATTGTTGCGCTTACTAAATGTGATGGTCTTGACGATGATATTATCGAAATGCAAAAAGAATCACTTCGCGCCGTACTTTCTAAAGAGAGCGAAATTTATGCCATCTCATCATCTGCTCATCAAGGTTTGACCGATCTACTACGTGGACTTCGTCGTCAAGTTGTTGCCGCTCGTGCGCTTACTACTGACGAAGAAGAGTTCGAGGAGACACCAGTCATTACGCTCAGCGCCGAGTCGCTATCAGACCATTGGGAGGTTACTTTCGACGAAACAGATGCTATGTACCATGTGCACGGTGAAAAGATTGAAAAGTTTGCCCGTCGCACAAATTACGAGCTTTACGAGAACGTTAACCGCTTGCGAGACATTATGCGCCGCCTCGGCATTAGCCACGAACTTACACGCATGGGTGCAAGTGGTATGAGTATGATTCAGATTGGTGACTCAACACCATTCACACTAACCGAGCAGTAGACCGTTCAATATTGTTGACAGTATTGCAGCTATATGCTAACATATATTCACTGTGTGAAGATAATGTTTGCATGGCACATTGATAAGCTGGATAGATCTGTTGCGGCTTTTTGCCTAGCTTTACGAGCAAGGTGGGCGATAAGCCTCAACAGAGCCATTGAGAACGTCCGAGCGCTCTTGTTGCGTGGCACTAGATAAGGGGCCCACGCGCGGCCCGCCCTACAGTAACGCCCCGACCGAAGGGACTGCGTTGCGTTACACTAGCGGCTTTACCTAAGTAACCATACCTAGGCTTCTGCGGCTTAGCCTCCGTTCTCACCCTTCGAAGGATCTACATGTTCTTCAAGCGAAGACCGAAGGGGCCTCGGCCCCCGCTCCGCAAGACCTACAGGCTCCCGTCGCGATGACTCGTCCCCCGAAGTCGTGCGACGGGGCTCTCCGACGGTCCACGAGGCAGCGTGGCCCGTCCGGGGTGTAGCGTGCGTGGGTACGTCACACATTAGGCCATGCCGTAGAACGGTATGGGTGGATGTGACGAACAAGGCGATCCCTTGTTTCCAACCGCACTGCTAGCCCTCTGAAGGAGAGGGCGCCCGGGATGGCCTTACCGGCCCACATCCCGGGCGCCATTCCTCGGCCCTATCCAGCTTATCAAGCTCAACTCACTCGTACGATTACGCCCGAAAGTGGCGTTTTTTTGTTATGCTGGTAACAGGTATGGCACAAACATTTTTCTTTTACGACCTTGAAACCAGCGGCTTATCTGCACGTGACGACCGAATTATGCAGTTTGCGGGCCGCCGGACCGATATGGACTTTAATCCGATAGGCGAGCCTTACAACCTTTTAGTCGCACTAAACGATGATACGATTCCGAGCCCGGAAGCACTCTTAGTAACAGGCATTTCACCGCAAAAAACAGTCGACGAAGGCTATACGGAAGCTCAGTTCGTGAAAATTCTGAACGAAGAAATTTTCACTCCAGATACCATTGCTGTTGGATTTAATAATGTTCGCTTTGACGATGAGTTCGTTCGTCACTTATTCTGGCGCAATTTCTACGACCCATACGAATGGTCATATAAAGATGGTCGCTCTCGCTGGGACTTGCTCGATGTCGTACGCATGACGCGCGCACTCAGGCCTGAAGGCATTGAGTGGCCCGTTGATGGCGAAGGCAAGCCAACAAACCGTTTAGAGCTTATTACAAAAGCAAATGGCATTGCCCACGAGAACGCGCATGATGCACTTAGCGACGTCGACGCATTAATCGATGTAACAAAACTAATCAATAATGCACAACCGCAGCTACTGCAGTACCTACTGAAAATTCGCGGTAAGAAAGAAGTCCAGCAGCTCGTGAATCTGGATGATAAAAAACCGTTTGTCTATGCAAGCGGTCGTTACGACAGCGCCTGGAACAAAATCACGGTAGCGTTTCCCATCGCACCTGCACCAAATGGCAATGCACTTGTATTCGATTTGCGCCACAATCCTGAAACCTTTATTGCGATGAGCGAAAGCAGCCTTGCAAAGATTGTATTTGCAACCTGGGAAGAGCGCAAAAAAGAAGATTTTGTAGCATTGCCAGTAAAGACGTTGCAATACAATCGTTGTCCAGCCGTAGCGCCACTTGGGGTACTCGAGCAAGGTGATGGTTGGCAGAAAATCGGGCTCGATAACGAGACGGTCGCCAAGCATATGAAGTTGTTGCTGGCACATCCTGAATTTGCCGAAAAGCTGCGTAGCATTTTTGAGCGCAAGCGTGAATTTGCGCCGAGCACCGACCCAGAAGCACAGCTATACGATGGATTCCTGAATGACCGTGATCGCCTGAGGGTTGAAACGGTGCGCAACGCAACCGAGCGCGAACTTGCAGATTTTCACCCAGAATTTGTCGATGAACGACTCGCCCCATTACTCTTGCATTACAAAGCTCGCAATTACCCAAAGACGCTTAGTGATAGCGAAATGGCCACATGGGAAGGGTGGCGAAGCGAGCGTTTACATAAACAGCTACCGAAAGTGCTGAAGTCCTTGCAGCGGCTCAGCAGTGACGCGGACGAGAACCATCAGTACATTCTGCAAGAAGTGCAGCTCTGGGTTGAGTCGATATTACCAGCTGAAGACAATTAGATACTTGTAAAACGACGGCGTGGTAGCTGACGTTTATGCTGTTTTGCGTTGCGGTTGGCACGGACTTTGCCGAGTGTACCTTCGAGGTAAAGGGTGATAATGGCGGTAATTGCAAGGCAGTAAACAATCATCATAGTCCATGATGGCAGGACAAGAGAGGTACCAGGAATAACCCCAGCAATGAGCAGGTTAATCAGCGACGACGTGAACTTGCCTTGGGTAATCGCAAGCACAGCCACCAGGCTAACTAGTGGGGGAATAAAATCTCTTTTCATAGATACCAACCTCTGTTTGATACCATCATAAACTATATATGACAGATAGGCAATATTGTTTTTAAGCGTATACAGTATGAATTGTAAAAAATAAGCGTAAGCATATGGAAAAATTTACAATTTTAGTGTATAATTAGTTCGATGTCGGAAATGATTCGAGTAAAAGGCGCGCGCGAGCACAACCTCAAGGATATTGATATTGAGATCCCGCGCGACAAGCTAGTTGTGGTAACGGGACTCTCTGGTAGCGGAAAGTCTTCGCTTGTGTTTGACACCATTTATGCGGAAGGCCAGCGACGCTATGTCGAGAGCCTGTCGAGCTATGCAAGGCAATTCCTTGGCATTATGGACAAGCCGGATGTCGATAGTATCGATGGCTTGAGTCCAGCAATCTCGATTGATCAAAAGTCAACCAGCCGTAACCCGCGTAGCACCGTTGCAACAGTGACGGAAATCTACGATTACATGCGACTGCTCTACGCACGCATAGGCGTGCCACACTGTCCAGTTTGCGGCAAGCCAGTCCACCGCCGCACCGCACAGGCTATTATCGATGAAATCATGCGCTTGCCAGAGGGCACAAAGGTTATGGTTCTGGCCCCAGTCGTTAACCAAAAGAAGGGCGAGTTTGCACATATCCCAGAGCAATATATGCGCACGGGGTTTGCTCGCGCTCGTGTTGATGGCGTAATCTATGCACTTGATGAATTTCCAGAACTCCAAAAAAGCTACAAACACGATATCGAAATCGTGGTCGACCGCCTCATCGTTCGCCCTGATGCAATCACTCGCGTAACACAGTCAGTTGAGCAGTCTCTTGAAATCGCCGGCGGAGTTGTACAGCTGCTTGATGCGGACAGTGACGAGATCCATACCTACAGTCAACGCTATGCGTGTGTTGATCACCCTGGCGAAGACATCCCAGAACTCGAACCACGGCTCTTTAGCTTTAACGCACCGCAAGGCGCCTGCCCAGTGTGCACTGGCCTTGGCAGTCGTCTTGAAATTGATCCTGATCTCGTATTTAACCCAAATCTTACGATTGCAGAAGGTGCAATTCGCCCGTACAATCGCGTGACGAGCGATGCGTGGTACATGAAGCGCTTGAGCGCCGTTGCTGACGCACACGACTTTAGTTTGCACGTCCCTGTAAAAGACTTAAAGCCCGAAGATTTACAGAAGGTGCTTTACGGCACGGGCAACGAAAAGTACCGCATCGAACTACAGGGCGGCGGCCGCTACTATGACTCAACCTATGAAGGGGTGATTCCTAACCTTGAGCGACGCCATACTGAAACCGATAGCGAATTCATGCGTAAAGACATCGAGCGCTTTATGCGCGAGCGTGAATGTACGGCATGTCACGGTGCTCGTCTTAAGCCAGTGGTGCTTGCGGTGACTGTGCATGGCTTATCAATTATGGATATCTGTAATCTTGGTGTCGATGACGCAATCGAGCTTTTCAATGGTTTGAAGTTCGATGAAAGCGAAATGACCATTGCAAAACTTGTCCTGAAAGAAATCATGGCGCGTCTTGGCTTTATGAGTAATGTCGGCTTAAGTTACCTTGAGCTCTCGCGTGCTGCAAACACCTTGAGTGGTGGCGAGGCACAGCGTATTCGCCTTGCTACTCAGATTGGTTCTGGCCTCCAGGGTGTGTTATATGTACTCGACGAGCCATCAATCGGGCTTCACCAACGTGATAATGACAAGTTGATTGAAACGCTCAAGCACCTTCGTGATCTTGGTAATTCAGTTCTTGTGGTCGAGCACGACGAAGATACAATCGCTCAAGCCGACTTCTTGGTTGATGTTGGCCCTGGTGCTGGTGTGCATGGTGGTACAATCGTTGCTGCTGGTAGCCCCGCTGAAGTGGCAAAGAATCCTGAGAGCATTACCGGTCGTTACCTAGCAGGTACCGAAAAAATTGATGTACCGAAAAAGCGCCGTGTAATCGATCGCGACCGCAAGCTGCTTGTTCGTGGTGCGAAAGAAAACAATCTCAAAAATATTGATGCTGCATTCCCGCTCGGCGTTATGACGCTCGTAACGGGTGTGAGTGGTAGCGGTAAATCAACCCTCGTGAACGACATTTTAGCGAAAGAACTTGCCGCTCGTTTACACCGCGCACAGGAAGTGCCGGGCACACACGATAACATTGAAGGTATCAACCAGCTCGATAAGGCAATTATTATCGATCAGTCTGCAATTGGCCGCACGCCACGTTCTAACCCGGCAACCTACACAGGGGTATTTACACCAATCCGCGAACTATTTGCAGGCACGCCAGAAGCAAACATTCGTGGCTACAAAGCCGGGCGCTTTAGCTTCAACGTCAAGGGTGGTCGCTGTGAAAATTGTCAGGGTGATGGTGTTATTAAAATCGAAATGCACTTCTTGCCCGATGTATATATCCAGTGTCCTGAATGTCATGGCAAACGCTACAACCGCGAAGCACTCGAGATTAAGTACAAGGGCAAAACGATCAGTGATGTGCTTGAAATGACGGTCGCGGAAGCTGTCGAGTTCTTTGAAAACGTCCCAGCGATTCATCGCAAGCTCGCGACTATCAAAGAGGTAGGACTTGGTTACATCAAGCTTGGCCAACCGGCAACAACCTTTAGTGGTGGTGAAGCGCAGCGTATCAAGCTCGCGAGCGAGCTTAGTCGACGAAGCACGGGCAAGACACTTTACATCCTTGATGAGCCAACGACCGGTTTACACACTGCCGACGTAAAGAAGTTGCTTGAAATATTGCAGCGCCTCGTTGAAGGCGGCAACAGTATGGTAATTATCGAGCACAACCTTGAAGTTATTAAGTGTGCCGACTGGATTATCGATCTCGGCCCTGAAGGCGGCCAAGGCGGCGGTATGATTATTGCCGAAGGCACCCCTGAGGATATCGCAAAAGCCAAGGGCAGTTTCACGGGTAAATATCTCAAGCAAGTTCTCGCGAAATAGCTACGGGCTAAAAAGAATTACTCGCCGTTATTTGCGGCGAGTAATTCTTTTTTTGATGTGATGCTTGATTTTTGCTCTGTTCTCTGGCTCTTTTAGCACATGCGCAATACCCGGAAGTAATGACAAAAAGATGATGAGTAGCGCGGCAACTTCAATGTTGATGCCAAGTTTTTGAATAACTGTGCCGGCAAAATATCCAAGGAAGGTGAACCCGCAGGTCCAGATAAATGCGCCAACAAGGTTAAAGGTGACAAATGTTCTATACGGCATATGACTGACACCAGCCACTACAGGCGAGAAAGCGCGTACAATCGGCACAAACATAGCCATCACGACGGCCTTCGATCCATTGTCTTCATAAAACTTCTCAGCCTGCTGAAGATATTCCTGACGGAAGAAGCGACTATCAGGGCGTTGGAAGAGTCGTCGGCCTATCTTGCGGCCGATGTAATAGCCGGTGGTGTTGCCAATAACGGCTGCGGCAAATAGTAATGCAGCAAAGGCGAAAATATTGATATGAAAGATACCCTGATTGACGAGGGTTCCGGCAATAAAGAGTAGGCTGTCGCCCGGCAAAAAGAAGCCAGCCATAAGTCCTGATTCGGCAAAAATGACAAGAATGACGGCAAGCGGGCCAAGGTTAGTAATTGCGTGTAGTAAGTTTTCCATTACCTTGATTGTAGCATATCGCCGTTTGCGTGAGCTTTTTGATGCGTGGTATACTAATAAGTGCAAATATCACACCTCCGCACAGGTATCTAACGAAAGGAAGAGAGACATGGGAGAGAAGATAAGCCTTAGTATTAGTGAACGTACTGTTCACGGTAAGAAAGTTCGAAATCTACGCGCCGACGGTATTACGCCAGGTGTTGTGTATGGGCACGGTATGGAGCCTATGCCAATCCAGGCAGATGCTGGTGAAGTCCGGCGAGTTGTATTACAGGCGGGTAAACACACGCCAGTGCATCTCACGGGTGCAAAGCGTCGTATTGCATTGATTAAAGATATTGAGTTTGATGCAACGAAGCATGGCGTAGTGCGTCACGTTTCATTCCATGCGGTGAAGGCTGACGAGCCAGTCCACACGGAAGTACCGATCCACCTGCTTGGTGTTGGTGAAAGCGAAGCTGAAAAGGCAGGATTTGTCGTCTTGCAGGCGGTAGATAAAGCTGAGATTCGCGCACTTCCAGCCGACCTACCAGAAGCACTCGAAGTTGATATTACGAAACTAGCGGGCGTGGGTGATCGCGTCACGCTTGGCGACATTAGATTGCCTCATGGCGTAGAGCTCGTCGAGCACGATACGGGTCGCCATGACGATGACGAAGAGGAAGAAAAGCCGTCAATTACCGACCTGGTTGTAGCGAACGTCTACGAGCCAGCGGCACTCGAGGCTGCTAACGAGGCGGCTGCTGGTGAAAGCACTGATGAAGAACAGGTCACCGTAGAAGGTGAAGAAACAGAAGAATCAGCTGAAACAAAAGAGTCGTAAGCTACGCATATAGTAAAAATACTGCACCTCGTAGCGTGAGGTGTAGTATTTTTTAATATTCACTATCGTCGTAGGTATACTCCTGCGCATGGTAGCTAACGCCTTGGTCGTATAGCTTCACAAAATCACGGGCGCTTTCAAAGATTTTATCCTGAGCTACGAGCTCTTCTTGTGTCATCCAGAAGTTCTTGCCTCCTTCGAATTCCTCCATCATTTCACCACTTGCATTATCACAGTGCATAATGACGAAAATTTTATCTTCAAGCAAGTCGCCATCCGATTTTCGGTAATCGCGTTTATGGAAAATATGGCTGAATGTGAAATCGCCAACAAGTCCTGTTTCTTCTTCTAGCTCGCGCGCGGCTGCCTCCTCAAAGCTCTCGCCCCATCGGACCTTGCCGCCAAGTCGCCCGTAAAATCCGTAATACGGCTGTTTCAGTCGCTGCTGTACGATAAACTCGCGCCGGCCCCTGTTATGGCGTTCAACGATGAGCGCAACAGACACTTTGGGTTGCTTCTCGATCTCGTTTTCATCAGTATCCATGCGGTTGGCGTACTCTTTACCGCGCGGCGTCAAGGTATAGCCACTATCTGTCTTTTCAACAAGTCCCGCAGCAATCAATTTCTTGATATGAAATGTAAAGTGATCACTGCTGAGGCTGGTTGTTTTTTGGAGTTCTGCAAAAGTAGCATGTGGCACAAACAAAAGGGCGCGCAGTATACTGGTTTGAACGGTGTGAACGTCTGGTTCGTAAGTCATAGGGCTATGGTAGCACTGGCCGGCTAGGCAATCTAGTAAAGTCGACTTTACTCGTCAGCCTCGATAAATCCGCCAGACTGGTGCTTCCACAGTGAGGCATAAATACCTTTCTTTTTCAGCAGTTCCTGGTGGCTGCCATCTTCAGCAATTTTCCCGTGCTCAAGCACGATAATGCGATCGAGCTGCGCAATCGTGCTCAGGCGATGCGCAATAACAATGCTAGTGCGTTTCTGCATCAGCTCATCGAGCGATTCCTGAATCAGTTTTTCGCTCTCGCTATCGAGCGCTGACGTTGCTTCATCGAGCACCAAGATAGGTGCATCTTTGAGCAGTGCGCGGGCTATCGCTACGCGTTGGCGCTGGCCACCGCTCAGTTTGATACCACGTTCGCCAACCATTGTTTCAAGGCCTTCCGGCAGCTTCTTAATGAATTCCCATGCATGTGCTTGCTTAGCGGCACGAATAATTTGTTCGCGTGTTGCATCGGGCTTGCCGTAGGCGATGTTATCAGCAAGTGTACGGTGGAAGAGCAACGGCTCCTGTGCAACGTACGCAATCGACTGGTGCAGACTCTGTTGGGTAATCTCGGCAATATCTTGGTCATCGATGCTGATTGAGCCGCTGTCGATATCACTAAAGCGAAGCAAAAGTCGAGTAAGGGTAGTTTTGCCCGAGCCACTATGGCCCACTAAGCCGACACGCTCGCCAGGGTTAATCGTCAGAGACAAGTCGTTAAAAATGTGTTCACCAACGCCCTTATCGTGCGCAAAGGTAACGCTGTCGAATGTAATCTTACCAGCCGTCGCAGCGAGAGCTTTAGTTGATTTGTCTTTGATGTCAAATTCAAGCTTCAATTCTTTAGTCATTGCAGACGCATCGCCCATCACGCTATTATACTGGCGCATCACATGGTTGAGTGACCAAAGGTTACGGCCAACGCCAAGTGTGTAGGTAAGCATCAAGTATACGGCGCCAACCTGGATAGCGTGGTGCTCGCCAGCAACAGCAGCAAAGCCAAGTGCACAAACATAAATCACCATGATCAAGCTCGACCATACAGTGCTAACTTTCAACAGCCCGCGCATAGAATCGAACGAACGGTCACGCCATTCTGCGGTACGTCCGTCCATTGACCCCTGTTCGTGCGTTGCCGCGCCAAACGCTTTCACAGTTGAAATGTTTGTAATCACATCAGCAACAAATCCTGTCATTTTATTCCATGCTTCAGTTTCTCTCTCATTCAATGCTCGCATGAATCGTGATCCAAAGAACACGCTAATGGCAAAAATGATTGATACTATCAAAAGGAATAGCGCGTACTGCCAATAAACGAATGAAAGGATTGTTACAGCTGCGGTAATACTTGCGAAAATTGGTAGTAAGTCCCAAATAATCGTGTCCCAGAAGCGCTCGAATGAACTGAGTAGCTTGGTCGTCTGGCTAATAATCGAGCCGCCAAATCGGTTTGCGTGAAAGTTAAGGCTATGGCCCATCAAATGCTTGATGACCTTGGACGCCAAGTTGCGTGCAGCAAGCACTTCGAATGACCAGGTTAACCAGAGCGTAAGTCGCCACGAGATCACAGTGCTTGCGAGCAATGTTGCACCATATGCAGCAATCAGCGGAACACTTCCATTCAGTGTAATCGAACCTGCCTGTAGCATATCGATAAACTTCGACAAGATAAATGGTGCGATGTAGCCTTCGGCGACAACCGAAAACAATACGAAAAATATTGCGAGATTACGTCGCTTTGAATATGGTTTTGTTGTGCGCCAGAATAGCGCGAGTATGTCTTTTTGCATACGATCCTTTCCGGGAATGAGCACGCCACGACAGTGGGGTACTAGCGATTAAAAATGGGAGATTACAGTGGAGAGATATTACGCCACGCGGAAGGGCGCAATAACGGTAATTACAGAATCTAACATTGATTGGCCTTTCCTTTAGCGTTTAACAATAAAAGTTATAGTAACACGATATCATTGTATGCGCAAATAGTTGCATGCTTAGTCTTCTATAAATCCGCCAGACTGGTGCTTCCAAAGTGAGGCATAAATACCTTTTTGTTTCTTGAGGAGTTCGGCATGTGTACCATCTTCGATGATTGTCCCGCGATCGAGCACAATGATGCGATCGAGTTTAGCGATGGTGCTAAGCCGGTGAGCGATCACGATGCTGGTGCGTCCTTCCATCAACGTTTCGAGACTTGCCTGAATCAGTTTTTCACTCTCGCTATCGAGCGCAGACGTCGCCTCATCGAGTACGAGTATTGGCGCATCCTTTAAGATGGCTCGGGCAATCGCCACACGCTGACGCTGGCCACCACTCAGTTTGATGCCGCGCTCACCAACGACGGTGTCAAATTGATGTGGTAATCGTTCAATAAACTCTAGCGCATGGGCTTTTGCAGATGCATCGCGGATTTCATCCATGGCTGCTTCCGGTCTACCATAGGCAATGTTCTCGGCGAGCGTACGGTGGAAGAGCAGCGGCTCCTGTGCGACATATGCGATTGATGCGCGTAAACTATGCTGGGTAATATTAGCGATATCCTGTCCGTCAATGCTAATAACACCATTGGTCAAATCATCAAAGCGCAAAAGTAGCTTAGTAATAGTTGTCTTGCCGGCACCCGAGACGCCCACGAGCCCAACTTTTTGCCCAGCCGGAATGTGAAGATTCAGATTTGCGAGCACATCCGTTCCTTTCGAATCGCTATATGCGTAGCTAACATTATTGAAGTCAATCGCACCATCAGTAACTTTAAGAGCTATATCTGATACATCAACAACTTTCGGCGGATCGAGCAAAATTTCGGTCATAGGTGTAGCTTCAAGCAAGATTTTATCATAGCCGTTAATCAGTTCACCAAGCGTGAACAGTTGTGCGGCGAGTCGCTGTAAGTATGCAATGGTGAAAATAGCGATAGCAAGCGACATGGCATGATTCAGCAAGAGCGTACCAATAATCACAATCGAAGTGATCTGGAAAATCTGCATAAAGAGAATTCGGCCAGATCCTTCGTAGCTCATAATTGTGAAATCTTTGTAATACGCTCGCTGGTATTTGCGGCTAATTTCTTCAGTACGTTCAATTTCGTACGCCTCGCCAGCAAATGTCTTAACAGTAAGGTTATTGGTGATGGTATCTGCAACAGCCCCATTTACCTCTGAGATGAGTCGCTTGCGCTCCGCACGAATATTCTCGCGCATACGGCGAAACACGCGCACCTGTACGAGTAGCCCAATAATCAGAAAGAAGATAATAACAGCAAGAGTTGGTGTGTGCGTAGCAATAAGCGTAAGACCAACCACGATGTTGATGGTAAACGACATAGTGCGCAGCAAGAAGAGATCCTGAATCCCGACATGGCCATTGATAAAATCGATAAATTTACCGGTTAGACCACCAATCTTTTGATTACCAAAGAACTCCTGGTCTTTATTTAATAGAGTCGCGAGTGTATTGCGGGTAAGTCGAACGCGTACGGCAGATTCATGGCTGACAGCTGTTTGGAAGCCAATCAGATTGAGCACTACGCCGATACCAACGAATAGCCCCGCAAGCTGCAGTAGTTGATACATATGCGAAGTATTGCCACTTGCATAAGTTCCAATCGCCTGCGACAAAAAGTATGGCACTGCAGTATCGAGCGCGAGTGAGGCAAGCGGGATACTGATCGCCATTATCCAGAATCGCAATTTATCTTCACGAATCTGCTGCCAGTATAGTTGGATTGTTTCTTTGGCGAGAATTGCTGGCCGTTGATGTTTAGGCATTGAGCGCCTCGTATCCTAGAGCAGTCATCAAAAATCCTTTTAAGATATTAATAATAAAAGTGTGGTATCGCGTGAGTGGCTGAGGTTGCGTCGCGCACAAGAGGAACAACACTGTTCGTAGTAATAATAAGTATACAAACTCTCCATTACGATTACAACAGGCGTCGCTTTATCGATGTGCTATACTGTGCTTATGATTATTCTTCACATTGCTATTGCAGTATTGAGTCTTATTCTTTCAGTCGCGGCACTCGTCCGCCCATCGCTTGGCCAGATTAAACTTGTCGGCACAATGACTATTGCGACACTCGCAACAGGTGCAATACTCATTGTTCAAGGTGCTAGTGTGCTACATATGTGCCTTAGTGGTCTGCTGTTTACTTCACTGACCGTTGCGGCTATGTTTGTCTCACTCCGCCTGCTGCATCGCCAGCAAGCGGCCGCACACGTAAGCTAGATTATTTTAGGCAAAAGTGGTATAATACATACCAATGCAAAAAATTCTTCTCTACTACAAATTTACGCCAATTGCCGACCCAGAAGCAATGAAATTATGGCAGAAAACACTCTGCGAATCACTTAATTTGCGCGGCCGAATTTTAGTAAGCGCTCAGGGCCTTAACGGTACGGTTGGTGGCGATATGGATGATCTTAAGGCATACATCAAGGCGACGAAACAATACCCCGGATTCAAAGGTATCGTATTCAAGTGGAGCGATGGCGGTCGTGAAGACTTTCCACGCCTTAGTGTAAAATCTCGCCGTGAGCTTGTTGGGTTCAAGAACAGCGACGATGAATTCACGGTTGACGAAAACGGGGTTGTTGGCGGTGGCCAGCATATTAAGCCCGAGCAAGTGCATGAGCTTATCGAAAAATATGGTGATGACGTTGTATTCTTCGACGGGCGCAACGAGCACGAAGCAAAAATCGGTAAGTTCAAGAACGCGATCGTACCAAACACGAACACATCACGTGACTTTATTGCCGAGCTCGAAAGCGACAAATACGACGATATCAAAGACAAGAAAATCATCACCTACTGTACGGGTGGTATTCGCTGCGAAGTAATCAGTGCAATGATGAAAAAGCGTGGTTTCAATGATGTCTATCAGATTGATGGCGGCATCGTAAAATACGGCGAGGCATATGGAGATGATGGTCTTTGGGAAGGCTCGCTCCGCGTCTTTGATAATCGCATGACTGTAGACTTTAGTGACCACGCAAAAACCATTGGTGAGTGTAGCCACTGTGGCGAGAAAACTTCTAACTTTGAAAACTGTGCACTGCCAGAGTGTAACGAACTCGTACTAATCTGCGAAACCTGTAAACAGCAGCCGGAACTGCTCTTCCACACAGATCTTTGCCGCAAAAAACAAATGGCTAAAATCGGTGCTACAGCGTAATGCCGCACATTCACAACGAACCCGACCAGCATGATATGACCGTGAGTGGATATATTGTACGCGTCGATGGTGGCGAACCGCGCTGTCTTGTACATATGCACAAAAAGATCGGCAAGCTTATGCAAATTGGCGGTCATATCGAACTTAACGAGACGCCATGGGCGGCAATCGCACACGAGCTCGAAGAAGAAAGTGGCTACCAGCTAAGTGAGTTGAAAGTTGTGCAGTACACCGCAGACCGTGTCATTGACGCAAATAATGTCAGCCACCCAACACCATTTCTAATGAACACTCATAATGTCGGCAACGAGCATTACCACTCAGATTTATGCTTCGGTTTCGTAGCTCAGGGGCTACCGGCGCAGAATATGGCAGATGGCGAATCTGCCGACCTACGTTGGCTTACACTTGGCGAGCTTCACGAAGCTGCTAAAAATGGTGAGGCGCTCCAAGATGTAAGTGATATGTATACGTTCCTTATCGAACATCTCGATACCTATGTGCTTGCACCTGCGACGGATTTTTCAGTCGAGAAACCAAGCGGTGTTGGTGCTACCTACAAACACGGCGCACCGGGCAGATAGTTCATTCGCGCCGTATTAAAAATAGTGGTATACTTAAAGTATTATGGCGTTATACAATACACGAACCAAACAAGAATTTGAAGATAAGGTGCTGAACAGTAAAAAGACAGTCCTTGTTGATTTTTGGGCAGACTGGTGTCCGCCGTGTCGTGCTATGGCACCAATCCTTCACGATTTAGGCGATGAGCTCGACGCTAACATTGATATCGTAAAAGTAGATATCGAAGATGGTGCTGAGAATTCGGCGCTTGCTGTTGAATACCAGATCAGTAGTATTCCAAACATGCACATCTTCAAAGGCGGCAAAGTTGTCGACCATGTTATTGGAATGGTACCAAAGCTTCACCTGGTTGAAGTACTCAACCAGGCTGCAAAATAATTCTTGAGTGGCTATGAACGACGCGCTTGACGAAATTTACCAAGCAATTATTGACGACCCAATGAACGCAGAAATGGGCAGTAAGGGCTACGTTCCAGTTTACACGGCATCGGCAAAATCTCGCATTGTTATTGTTGGCCAAGCCCCAGGGCGCAGGGCACAAGAATCAATGAAGCCATGGAATGATGCAAGTGGCGTGACGCTTCGCTCGTGGCTTGGGGTGACTGATGAACAGTTTTACAATCCTGATTTATTTGCACTCATACCAATGGATTTTTACTATCCGGGCAAAGGCGTTCACGGTGATCTACCGCCGCGTAAAGGATTTGCCGAAAAATGGCACCCAAGGATCTTTGAGCATATGCCAAATGTAGAGCTGATTATTTTAGTCGGCGCATACTCACAAAAATACTACCTCGGTAAAGGTGTTGGCAAGAATCTCACAGAGACAGTATTTGCATATCACAAGTACGCACCAAAGTTCTTCCCACTAGTGCACCCAAGCCCGCTTAATTTTCGCTGGCGTAAAATAAATGGATGGTTTGAAGCGGATATCGTGCCAAAACTTCGCGCACGCGTTGCCCAAATTCTTAATTAAAGCAAACCCCCTCGGTTAGGAGGGGGAGGCATGCTTAGAACGCCTGGCGAATTATCCAAATCGTCGCGGCGATCTCGATAAAGAAGAGACCGAGGCCAACTGGGCTACCCCAGCTGAACCAGCTACCCCATGAACGCCAGTTTTGCTGGGTCCAGTGGTATTCACGGTGCTCTCGTTCCTTGTCTGAAAGATTCGACATAGGAGGCTCCTATTTATTGGTTAATAAAAGGCCCTATCTTCTTCGTGTGCCACTCGAGTAATTGTTCCCTAGGTAGGTTACTGCTTGCTGTGGGCTTATCACTGAGCAAAGTATAGCACCGGCGGATAAACATTACGAGTGCTTAGTAAAATCGAGCGCAAGAGAATTAATACAGTATCGGTCGCCAGTGGTTTCTTTCGGCCCGTCAGGGAAAATATGTCCAAGGTGTCCGCCGCAATTCGCACAGGTAACTTCGGTACGGACCATACTGTGCGAAGTGTCTTCAGTAAAGACGACAGAACCTTTAATGGCGCGGTCAAAGCTCGGCCAGCCGCAGCCACTTTCGTATTTCGTTTGCGAGTCAAACAGTTTTGCGCCACAGTTAGCACAGGTGTAGGTACCATCGTCATGGTTTTCTAGCCACTTACCGCTAAAGGGCGTTTCGGTTGCTTTATCGAATAGTACGGCTTGCTGTTCTGGGCTGAGTGACGGATTTCTCATATTTCTAGTATATACTCATATTATGGATAAGCTTATAATTGGCGGCGGTTGCTTTTGGGGAATGGAAGAGCTTTTTCGCACGCAACCAGGCGTAACAGATACTCGCGTAGGGTACGCGGGCGGTACTAACGATAGTCCAACATACGAAAATCATCCAGGACATGCCGAGGTGCTTGAACTAACATTTGATCCAGCTAAAACATCTTACGAGGCATTGCTTAACTACTTTTTCAAAATCCATGACCCAACGACTAAAAATCGGCAAGGTAACGATATTGGCACAAGCTATCGGTCGGTAATCTTCTACGAAAACGATGACGAAAAGCACGCGGCGGAAGACGCGATCGTGCGCAACCAGCCGCACTGGGAAAGCCCAATTGTAACGCAAATTGAGCCGCTCACGAAATTCTGGTCAGCCGAAGAGTACCATCAAGACTATCTACAAAAGAATCCAGGAGGCTACACGTGCCACTTTGAGCGACCTTGGTAAAACGCGTATACTATAAGAGTGAACACAGCGCTTAAGCAAAAACTAGCAACACTGCCAAGTAGTCCTGGCGTGTATTTCCATAAATCGGCAGATGGCGAGATTATTTATGTTGGCAAAGCCGCGGTGCTAAAAAACCGTGTACGCCAATATTTCCAAAGCAAGAAAGACTTCGACCTTAAAACGTTAGCACTCGTCAACGAAATCGCAGACACTGACTGGGTGGAGACTGAGAGCGAGATCGACGCTCTGTTCCTAGAAAGCGAAATGGTAAAGCGCTACATGCCACGCTATAACATTTTGCTACGCGATGATAAATCGCAGACATTTGTCCGTATTGATATGAAGAGTGAGTGGCCGACAGTGACATTTACGCGTAATCCAGCCGACGATGGCGCGAAATACATCGGGCCGTTCTATAATGGGTTTGCCGTCAAAAAGGCTTTGCGTTACCTGCGTAAAGTATTCCCTTACTACACCAATGAACCACGCCGCGACCGCAATAGCTTGGATGTACAAATTGGGCTAGAACCACGCCGTGATATCACGAGCTCTGAATATAAGGCGAGCCTCAAAAAGCTTATTACCTACGTAGAAGGCGGGCGCACGACAATCGTGAAGTCGCTCGAACAAGATATGCGTCGCGCAGCAAAAAACGAAGAATTTGAGCTTGCGGCAAGCTACCGCAACAAGCTTTCACATCTGCGTGAGTTGCAGCGTCGTATCATGTTTGGTGATAAAGAATTTATGGATATCTCTAAAGATAAGGCACTCACGCAGCTTACAGAATTACTCGGTCTCACGAGCGCCCCAGCTCGTATCGAAGGCTATGATATCTCACATATGAGCGGCACGAATGTTGTTGCGAGTATGGTGGTGTTTACAAATGGAGTGAGTGATCGCAGCAACTATCGCAAGTTTAAAATGAGCAGGGCAACAAACGATGACACGGCAAATATGGCCGAAACAATCTCTCGTCGCTTTAGCGAAAAAAACATTAAGGCATGGGGTGTGCCCGATTTAATACTAATCGACGGTGGCAAGGGCCAGTTGCATGCAGCACAAAATGCACTTGAACTCGCGGGTGTGCAAATCCCAGCGGTAAGTATCGCAAAGCGTGAAGAGGAACTAGTAGTTGCAAAAAACGCGCCCCACATCAATGATGGATTTCTCCAGGAACTCATCCGCTCACCGCAAGAAGGGGTGAGTGTCATTGAATCAGGTGGCTACTATTTCGCTAACCTCCACGTCGGCCGTCACAATGCTGGCGGGCACTCGCGTAACCTACGTGGCGGCGATAGTCTCAGCCCGTATGATGAACTTACGAAGCTCTTCCAACGGATCCGCGACGAATCGCATCGGTTCGCTGTAAGCTATCACACAACACTCAAGCGCCAGGGTGCAACCAAAAGCCAGCTCGATGACATTCCTGGGGTTGGCCCGGTAATAAAAAAGAAACTGCTCAAACAATTCGGCAGTGTTCGCGGCGTTTCAGCGGCAAGCGAAGCGGATTTACGTGCGGCCGTTGGCCCACTGCTCGCAGGTCGCATTCGGGCGCACATTAGCACCGAAAAATAATCTGTGGCGATGCTACAATAAAAGTATGTTTCACACCAACAACCGCAAGCGACTCTTTGCCAAAGCTAAAGGCGAACTCATTATCCTTACAGCGTACGATAGCGTGCAGCAATCAGGTGACATGGCTGCGCCGTTCTTGCAAGAATCATCGTTTTGGTGGGTAACGGGTATTAGCCAGCCCGGTTGGAAGGTGATTCTCGATACGGCACGTAGCGAGGCGACGCTTGTTCGTCCACAACGCTCTGATGTTGATGTGATCTTTAACGGTGAATCAAATGACGATGAAATTCGCACAATTAGCGGGATCCATCACATTATTTCGCAGCGTGAATTTGAAGGCCACTTACGCCAGCTGCATCGCCATCACACGATTGCGTACACCTTGACGCAAAAAGAAGACCACGAGTTCGTGCTTAATCCCGCCAAAGCATCCCTCACGGCAGTACTAAAACGAATCTTTGACTCAGTGCAATATTCCGATGCACTGTTTGCTGAGCTGCGGGCGATTAAGCAACCCGATGAGTTAGCGCGCATGCGCGCGGCAATAAAGCTAACCTGTGACACGTTTAGTGCAGTACAATCCCAGCTTGCTTCATTTAAAACTGAAGCCGAAATTGAAGCAGAATTTATTTATGCGTTCCATAAGGCTGGTGCACACCATGCATATGAGCCGATTGTAGCCAGCGGGGCCCATGCATGCACACTGCATTACATAGAAAACTCAGGTAAACTGCGCGCACGCGAAATGGTACTGATTGATATTGGTGCGCGCGTCAATGGCTATTCTGCGGATGTTACACGAACCTACTGTCGCAACCCAACCAAACGGCAAATTGAAGTTCATGCTGTGGTCGAGCAAGCCGAACAGGCAATTATTAAACTCATCAAACCAGGGTTACCTATTACTGATTACTTAAAACAGGTCGATGAAATTATGAAGAAAGCGCTGCAAAAAATCGGATTGCTCGATGATCTAAATGACACCGAAACCTATCGTAAATACTTCCCGCATGCAGTAAGCCATGGGCTTGGGGTTGACACTCATGACAGCCTTGGCCGCCCGCGCTATCTCGAGGAAGGTATGGTGTTAACGGTAGAGCCTGGGATTTATATTCCTGAAGAGTCAATCGGCGTTCGCATCGAAGATGATATCTTGGTGACGAAAACCGGTCATGAGAACATGACGGGCCAATTATCTACAGCACTTACTCTCTAGTATTTCGCTAGCATATTCGATATAATATCTACAACAATGAAACGGCAGTTTTTTACATTTGTCATACGCTGGGTGCTCAACTCATTTGGATTATGGGTTGCGGTACGTATATTCGGCACAGGCTATAGCAACGAACAGATTTCTAATAGTATCTCGGTATTTTTAATTGCAGGACTTATCTTCTCGATTGTTAATGCAATTCTTAAGCCAATCGTCATTATTCTGTCACTCCCGGCGATCCTTCTAACGCTTGGCCTCTTCACGGTTATAGTAAACGGCTTCATGGTGTATATCTCGCTTAAACTTGCGCCAGGGATGCACATGACATTTCTTAACTCAGTACTTACCGGATTAGTGCTAAGTTTGGTAAACTATATTGTAAGTAGTGCACTAGAACTTGAATACGGACGCACACGGGAGGAAAAATTATGAATCTGACAACTATTTTGCAGGTAGTAACCGTTGGCTCAGCGGTGCTTCTTGTTATCGCCATCCTATTACAGCAACGCGGCGCGAGCCTTGGTGCTGGTTTTGGTGGCTCAAACGAATTGTATACAACACGTCGCGGCCTCGATAAGAACCTTTTCGAGGTGACAATCGTGCTCGCAGTTATCTTTGTTCTATCAATTCTCATTGGGCTTGTAGTACCAAACATTAAATAACGGATTATAACTACGTGGACGACGAACAAAAAAGGTGGGATAAAGTTCGCGGTGGTATGAAGCTTGACCGCAAGCAGCTTCTTCGCCGTATGCGTCGCGCTGAAGCTGTTTCTACAAAGCACGCCCACAAGTTCGTCATTGGCCGTATCAACAATATACGGCTTGTCTCTCGCGAAATTACTATGTGGCTGGTGTTTGTAGGTGTGCTCATTGCCGGGCTGGGAGTTCAAATTCTTTGGAGTCAAAACAGTTACATGATGGCTGCGCCACAAGGTGGGGGTGCGTACGTTGAAGGCGTCGTAGGAAGGATTGGGACCCTCAACCCACTATTTTCATCTACAGATGCAGAAGCTTCTGCTGCACGATTAGTATTCTCTTCACTCTACAACTACGACCGGACAGGCGCTTTACATCAAGATCTTGCCACGAGCATGGTTGCCGACTCTACGCAAAAAGTATATACCGTCACAATGCGTGGCGATGCAAAATGGCATGATGGGAAACCCGTAACCGCACAAGATGTAGTATTTACCATCAACCTTATCAAGAATCCGGCTACACGCTCACCGCTGCGTGTGAACTGGCTCGACATATCGGCGACCGCCCTCAATGACGCAACGGTGCAATTCACGCTACCGGCAGTATACGCAGCATTCCCGCAGGCGCTCACGTTCCCAATTATGCCGATGCACCTTTTGAAATCACTCGACCCATCAGCCGTACGTGAGAGCGTCTTCAGCCAAAGCCCAGTTGGGAGCGGACCATTTAAGTTCTCGAGGCTACAGCAGATCGATAGTGCAACCGGCCAGAAGGTCGTGCATCTAGTCGCAAACACAAAGTATTATGCCGGCCGTCCAAAGCTTGACCGTTTCGAGCTACGTTCGTATCCTACAGAGTCTTCACTCATCCGTGCGGTAAACAACGGGGAGGTAAGCGGTGCATCAGACATCTCAGTTACTGGCATAAAAGATGTAAAAACTAAGCAGGCAACCGTTACATCTGAACCAGTAGACAGCGGTGTTTACTTGCTTCTCAACACACAAAACCCCGTACTAAAAGAAACGCCAGTCCGCCAAGCACTGCAGCTTGCAACAAACACAGCAGACATCCGTAAGGCTCTGGGCGGCGGCGTACTTCCGCTCGACGGGCCACTACTAGAAAGCCAGCTTACCGGCGCTAACATACCGCATGCACCTGCTGCCGATGTTGCAAAGGCCAACCAGATGCTTGAAAGCAATGGCTGGAAGCTTGTAAATGGTTACCGCGTCAAAGATGGGCAAACTTTACAGCTTGGCATTACGACAACAAAAGACAGCGAATACGAAGCGGTCTTAAAGCAGGTTGAAGCCCAGTGGCGTAAGGTTGGCGTAAAAGTCACTACTAATGTAATAGACACATCAAGTGCAACCTCAACCTTTGTGCAGAATGTATTGCAGGCGCGTAATTTTGATGTGTTGCTTTATGAACTTTCAATCGGTGCGGATCCAGACGTCTATGCCTACTGGCACTCATCACAAATCGGTATGTCCGGCTACAACTTCTCTAATTATTCGAGTCGTATTGTCGATGCCAGTCTAGCGAGTGCTCGTTCTCGCCTCGAGCCGGATTTGCGTAATGCCAAGTACTCATTGTTCGTGCAACAATGGCTTGCTGATGTACCCGCAGTAGCACTGTACCAGCCTGCGGTAGAGTACGTCACAGCAAGCGGCGCCCAGGCGGTGAGGCCAGGTGGTCATCTTGTAACTCTCGCCGACAGGTATGCCGACGTGCAATACTGGACAGTCGAAAACGGCTCAGTCTATAAAACTCCGTAAATAAAGAAGCGCTACGCCATAGAAAAAGACTCAGAATCTCTGAGTCTTTTTCTATGGTGCGCAGAGCGGGAATCGAACCCGCACGACTTTTGGTCAAGGGATTTTAAGTCCCTCGCGTCTACCAATTCCGCCATCCGCGCAAGTCGGGGAAGTAATTCCCCAATCGAAATACACATGGAGGCACGTACGGGAGTCGCACCCGTCTACGCGGTTTTGCAGACCGCTGCGTAACTGCTCCGCCAACGCGCCGTCCAGTTCATTATAACAGATACACTCGTGGCTTGATAAAAAACATCCAATCAAGGTTGTCTATTGGTGATCAACACTTGCAAACAGAGGCGAAGTCTGGTATATTTTGAAGGTACATTCATCCCTATGCACTGGTGGCGGAATTGGTAGACGCGCTAGCTTGAGGGGCTAGTGGCCATTGCGGCCGTGGAGGTTCAAGTCCTCTTCAGTGCACCAAAGTAAAAACCCTAGATACGTCTAGGGTTTTTACTTTGGCTGCAATGCTTCATTCTTGTAAACTTTTCCACAAATCTCATAAATCAGTAATTGACACCCAAAAACCAGCTGGGTAGAATACAGACTGGCGTATAACACGGTGCGTCTGAACATGAGGGGTTAATCGCATGCTAGACACTCGACGACGCCGAGGTAAGCGGATCTTCACCTCGCTCGTCACCGTCGTAACCCTGCTGCTGTTGATGGGCGTCAGCTCGTCCAGCGCAGCCTCGCCTACCCCCGCCAATATCCATGGCACGGGGGAGCTGGTGCGCGCGTCCAGCGCCGCATCGCAAAAATTCCGCTGCCGTACCGACTCGACGCCGATGCTTGCCAGGGTGCAACGCTACGGCGTCGGTGCGCAGGTCATCCTTGCTCATCGGCAGCGGTATGGAAGCGCCTTCGGGGCGTAATGCGGGATTGGACGCCAAAAGCGCCCTCCCGCTTAGCTGCCTGTCCCTCCACACTGTGAGGGACAGGCAGCTAATTTTCATGAATACTGATATACTGTAAATACTATGGCTGCAAATGCAAAAAAGACCCGGGGGACAGCAAAAAATAAAACAACCAAACAGGCCACCAATCCGCCATTGCTTTGGTACCAGTATGTTGGCAACTGGTGTATGTCGGTATGGCACTGGATAGTTCGCAAAAACCAGTCATTTCTCGCAAGACGTCCGCACCGTAGCTTCCAGCTTACGCGTCGTCGCGACTCAGTGCGTAGCCTCAAGATAGAAGGATACGTAGCCTTCACGCTCTATGTTAATCGCACGTTCCGTCAACACTGGCAAATGTTCGGACTACTCATCTTTATTTATGCACTAATCATGGCAATTCTTGGTGCAATCACTACGCAAGATACTTATAATTCAATCGACGCGCTCCTCCGTGGTGCTGCAGGTGATTTTTTTGGCAAAGGTATCGGGCAAATTGGCCAGGCCGGCCTTGTAGCGCTTTCGGCGTTTGCTACGAGCGCAGGCAATCTGCAGCCAGATGAGCACGTGTACCTTATTTTGAGCCTTATCCTGGCGTGGCTTTCAACGGTATGGTTATTGCGCGAGATCATGCTTGGCCGAAAACCTAAACTACGTGATGGTCTTTATAATTCAGGCGCTCCGCTACTCTCGACGCTTGGAGTGGTAGTTGTGCTTGTTGTGCAGATGGTGCCGATCGGACTTATCGTGCTTGCCTATGCAGCCCTGTCATCTGTTGGTTTTATAGAAGATGGATTTGGAAGCATGCTATTCTGGTTAATCGCAGCGACAATCACCGCACTTGTACTCTACTGGGTTACAAGCACTATTATTGCGCTAGTCGTCGTTACGCTTCCTGGGGTATATCCACTACGAGCAGTAAAACTAGCTGGTGATCTCGTCGTTGGCCGACGGCTGCGCGTTATGTACCGCCTATTATGGGGGGTCACAGCAGTTGCATTGACCTGGATTGGCGTGCTGATCATCACTATTCTCGTTGATAACTGGTTAAAGATTCTGCTGCCAGGCATAGCATGGCTGCCAATCGTACCATATGTTGGCGCCCTTGCAACGGCGTATGCTGTAGTATGGTATGCCATGTATGCGTATCTCTTTTACAGGAAGATAGTAGACGACAATGCCAAACCAGCTTAGCTTGCAAGAAGCGCGTGAGCGTGTTGAAAAACTACGTATAGCGATTAATGATTATCGCTATCATTACCACGTGCTCGACGAGTCGACAATGAGCGAAGCAGCTGCCGATAGTCTGAAGCACGAGCTTTCGCAGCTTGAAACGGAATATCCTGAGCTTATAACACCCGACAGCCCAACGCAGCGCGTGGCGGGTAAGGCGCTCGATAAATTCACGAAAGTCACTCACCGCACACGAATGATCAGCTTAGCGGATGTATTCGACGGTGATGAAATCGCAGCCTGGATTGAGCGTATGCAAAAGACACTACCCGGCGTGTCGAATGAATATCTTTGCGACATCAAAATGGACGGCTTGGCGTGTTCGCTTGTGTATCAAGACGGCGTCTTGCTGCAAGCGGTAACGCGGGGTGATGGCTTAGTAGGCGAGGATGTCACAATGAACGTGCGTACAATCAAAAACGTTCCCCTGAGGTTGCGTGGCAATCAAAAGTTTGCAGCGTTTTTACGTGGCCGTACTGAAATTCGCGGTGAAATTGTAATGTACAAACAGGATTTTGCAAAGCTTAATGAGCAGCGCGAAAAAGCAGGAGAGCCACTCTTTAAAAATCCTCGTAACCTTGCAGCTGGCACAATCCGCCAACTTGATCCGCAGTTGGTTGCGGCACGTCCGCTACACTTTGTCGGGTACGATATTATACGTGACGACTGGGATGATGTACCGACAATTGCCTATGGATATTCGGCGATGTACGAGCTTGGTATTGAAACGAGCAAGCAAACGCAAGTTGTGCATGGCAAAGCAGAGATCATTGATTATGTAACGCACCTTGGCGAAATTCGTGCTGGGCTTAAGTTCAATACCGACGGCGCAGTTGTGAAGCTGAATGATCGCGCACAATTTGAAGCCCTCGGCATTGTTGGTAAAACTCCTCGCGCGGCTGTTGCGTTTAAATTTGCCGCCGAAGAGGCGACAACAATCGTAAAGGATATCGTCATTTCGATCGGCCGTACGGGTGCTGCAACACCAGTAGCGGTATTCGACCCGGTTCAGGTCGCGGGCACGACCGTGCAGCATGCCAGTCTCCATAACGCAGACGAAATCGCTCGTCTTGATGTGCGTCGTGGCGATACAGTAATCATCTTTAAGGCGGGTGACATCATTCCGCAGGTACAGAGTGTAGTTCTAGAGTTGCGTCCGAGAGATTCAGCAGCAATTGACTACGAAGAAGAGCTTAAGCGGCAGTATCCAGAGCTAGAATTTATACGCCCCGAAGGAGAAGTTGTATACCGCGTCAAAGGGCTCACAGGTGATCTTATATTGAAGCGCTCACTCGAGCACTTTGTATCAAAGGGTGCGCTTGATATCGACACATTCGGTGAAAAAAATGTAGTTGCAGTCATCGATGCTGGCTACGTAAATAATCTTGCCGATATATATCGGCTGACAAAAGAGAAACTACTACAACTTGACCGTTTTGGTGATATCTCAGCTACTAAACTTATCGATGCAATTGCTGCGACAAAAAACCCACCGCTCGAGCGTTTCGTATACGGGCTGGGCATCCGCCATGTTGGCGTGCAAACGGCAATTGATCTCGTAAACCACTTCGGCAGCCTCGATGCATTGATGCATGCAACTATTGATGAGCTCGAAGGTATTGATGGAATTGGTAAAGTTGTAGCCGAAAGCATTGCTGCATGGTTTGCCGACGAAGATAACCTCGCGCTCATTGATGAATTCACGAAACTGGGCGTTGCGCCACACTTTGAGAAAAAGACAGGTAAGCTGCTCGGGAAGAACTTTGTGGTTACGGGCACACTCGAGAGTATGGGTCGCGACGAAGTAGCAGATGCAATTCGTGCACTCGGCGGTACGTTCCAAACTGCGGTCGCGAAAGATACAACCTATCTTGTAGCGGGCGGAAAAGTGGGTGCAAGCAAGCTCAAAAAAGCAGAACAGTATGGCACGAAAGTCATCAATGAAGCCGAGCTCTTAGCGCTACTAAAGAAGTAATTCATTACATTTCTGAGGAGGCAATATGCCAACATTTAGATACGCAAAATTAGTTCGCGACAACATTCCCGGCTGGCACCGTGAAAATGGCCACATCGTCAATGGTCGCCAGCTCACAGGTAAAGATTTACTCGAGGCGCTCGTCGCAAAGCTACACGAAGAAACAGACGAAGTAAGCGGCGCAATGAGCCACGACGAACTCGTCGAAGAAATTGGTGACGTGCAGCAAATCATCAATGATATCCTCGCCAGTCAAAATATTGCTCCATCAGAACTCGAGCAAAGCATTCAAAAGAAAACTGGTCGAAAGGGCGGATTCTTACGAGGTGAATATATTGAATCGGTCACCATTCCAGATGAAAATGACGAGTGGGCGCAGTATTGTCGTAGGACGCCAGAAAAATATCCAGAAATACGCTAGAATAAGCATAAGATGAATGCAATTACAGCGCAGAAACTAATTGTGCAAAAAGACAAGACCGAAATTCTGCACGGCCTTGATATGACAATCCAAGCAGGAACAATTACAGGATTAATTGGCCCAAGTGGATCAGGAAAAACTACGTTAATGCGCGCTATCGTCGGTGTGCAAAAATACAATGGTGATTTACAAGTACTCGATACTCCAGCGGGCAAAGCATCGTTACGCACACGGATTGGCTACGTCACGCAGTCGCCAGCTGTGTACGATGATCTAACGGTCCTACAAAATATTCGCTACTTTGCGCGGGTTGCAGGCGTTCCAATACGTGAAGCAGATGCGGTGATTACGAAAGTTCAGCTCAATGGCAAAGAGGGTCAGCTTGTACGCTCGCTATCTGGCGGACAGCGTGCTCGCGTCAGCCTTGCGGTAGCACTCCTCGGCAACCCGGATGTGCTTGTGCTCGACGAGCCGACTGTCGGGCTTGACCCAATCTTACGTAACGAACTATGGGGGCAATTCGCAGAGCTTGCCAAGCTGGGTAAAACACTCCTTGTGTCAAGCCATGTCATGGATGAAGCTGAGCGTTGCAACGAGCTAGTGCTGATTCGTGACGGGAATCTACTGTGGAATGATTCACGCCAAAAACTGCTCGAGCACACAAAAACAAGTAACGTTGGCGATGCCTTCGTTGCGACAATTGGAGGGGCTGCGTAATGTATCATCTACGAGCAACGAGCGCAACAGCGGGGCGAATCCTGCAGCAACTTCTGCACGACAAGCGTACAATCGCATTAATGTTTTTGGCTCCAACAGTATTGATGTCGCTCCTTGCCTGGGTATTCTCAAACAACGATCGTATGTTCAACTCGATTGCCCCAGCACTGCTCGGCGTCTTTCCATTCGTCATCATGTTCTTAATCACGAGCATCACGACATTACGCGAACGCACGGGCGGAACACTCGAAAGGCTTATGACGATGCGCATTAGCAAGGCGGATATTATCGTCGGCTATGCGCTCGCATTTGGTATATTTGGTATCGTTCAGTCGATTATTACGAGCTCAGTAGCGATTTACTGGCTCGGTATGGACGTAGCTGGCCCACAGTGGTTTGTGATTGTTGTGGCCATTGCTGATACTTTGCTCGGTGTCGCACTAGGGCTACTCGCTAGCGCATTTGCTCGTACAGAATTCCAAGCGGTGCAATTCATGCCTGCATTTATTTTTCCGCAGCTCATTGTATGTGGATTATTCGTCCCGCTAGCACAGCTGCCGGATGCGCTCAATACAGCCGCATACTGGCTGCCGCTAACATACGCAGTCGATGCGCTCAATGGTGTTGTCGCAAACGTCGATATCACCGGTGATATGTGGCGTGATATTTGGGTCGTCTGCTGCTTTATTATCGCTGCACTGGCGCTTGCAAGCTTGACGCTCAGACGTCGTAGCTAAAGGCCTTGCACGCTTTGCTATAATGAATGCATAATGCGATATCTTAAAACTAATACCACCTATTGTTTTTCACCACCTGTAATGATTGCAACGTTCTTTATCGAGATTGGTCTCGCCGTCTACGTTGCGTGGCGTTATAAACTGAACGAGATTACCCGTCTTGCGGTAGCGCTCCTATTTTTCTTAGCAGTGTTCCAGCTTGCCGAATACAACGTATGTGAAGGTAGCTTTGGCATTGATAGTCTTGGCTGGGCTCGACTTGGCTACGTAGCGATTACAATGCTGCCGCCAATCGGCTTTCACCTGGCTACAAAAATCGCCGGCCAAAAACAGCGTGGACTTATTTCATTTGCCTATGCGGCGGGCGTAGCATTCGCACTTTTCTTCGCATTCTCGGGTGATGGTATCACCTCGCCAGCTTGCCTTGGCAATTATGTCATCTTTAAATCAGCACCTGGAAGCGTTTGGCTCTACACACTCTACTATTACGGTTGGCTCATTATGACTACCGTGTACGCGTTCACTCGTGCTAAGGCGGGTCTGGCTAAGAATAAAGCTCGCGCCCTCAAGTCTCTAGCCATCGGCTACTTAGCGTTTATACTTCCTGTCACAATCGTAAATATTATTGACCCATCGACAATCTCGGGCATCCCTTCAATTATGTGTGGGTTCGCGGTCATTCTCGCGGTTATTCTTGCAGGTGAAGTGTTGCCGCAGTATTATCAAGTTACAACACTCGGAGGTTTAATTAGTGGAAAGACTAAGAAGTAAACTCCCGCGCTCAGTTTTTAGGGCGCTTATCGGAATCGTTGGCGGCGTCGTACTTGTTGCTGGCATAATTATGATTCCGTATCCAGGCCCAGGCTGGGTTGTCGTATTTATCGGCCTTGCAATTCTGGCGCAAGAATTTGCGTGGGCTGAACGCGCCTTGCGTTATGGTCGCGGCAAGTATGATCAATGGGTTGAATGGGTAAGGCACCAGCACTGGGGCATAAAAGCATTGCTCTTTTGTCTAACGAGCATCGTTGTTGTTGCGACTATCTGGTTATTGAACGGCTACGGATTGCTTAACGCATGGCTACACTTGCACCAAAACTGGCTTAACTCACCGTTTATCCACTAAAGGCATATCTAGGTAAAGTGCGCTAAAATAGTAAACGTGCCAAGGAGAAAGCCAATCAAACAAGACCGCAAGCTTACTACGCGTGAATACGCGGTGGCCATGTTTCGCGTGGCGCAAACAACATATCGGGCGGCACCGCTGGCAATTATTGTGCAGCTCACAGGCTCGGTTATCACGGCTGTATTGCCAATAGTTACAACTTACTTTGCGGCGCGGGCGACGACTGCACTCGCGGAGGCATATGCAGGTAACCACGCAGCAGGCGAGCAGGTGTTGTTATATGTAGGCATTACCGCAGTACTCGGTGTGGTTATGACCGCATGGCAAAGCCTCGAAAGCTACGTCACACAGCTAATGCGCTATCGTGTCGAGGCGGCTATGACTGATCGAATGTACGAGCATTTTCATGAAATAGATTTTTGGCGCTACGACGATAAAAAGACAGCCGATATGTACGATAAGGCGCAGCAATTCGCTCGATTCTTTCCATACATCTTTGACAGGCTCGCTTCAATCATTACGCAGTTTATTACGATGCTTACGGGGCTTATCGCACTCATTTGGGTGAGCTGGTGGCTTGGGCTTATTGTTCTCGCGGCGGTTATCCCGGGTATCTTAATACAATTCCGACTCTCACGAGCCAGTGCAAAGCACTGGAAGGATAACGTCGAAACCCGCCGCAGCCAAAATATGATTGAGTGGCAGATCCTGCAGCCTCGATTCATGGCCGAACTCAGACTCTACGGTATCGTTCGTTATCTACTGAATATGCGCGTTGAACTGCGTGACAAAGACGAGAAAGCGCGAATAGAATTTGAGCGTAAATATATTGGCAAAAAGCTCGCTGCAGATGTACTCGAGGCTGCAGCAGAAGTCACGACACTATTCTGGATTGCAATTCAGGTGATCAACCGTTTGCAGCCAATCGGCCAATTCTTGTATGTACAGCAAATTGTGTCACGTACCATGACAGGTGTAAGCGGGCTCGTAAATACACTGAGCTCAATCGACGAAGATATTGCGAATCTGTTTGATTACAATGAGTTCATGGCCTTGCCGGCGCAATCTGTCGGCAAAGAATCGCTCCAATCGGTACCACGAACAATTGCCGTCGATAACGTCTCGTTCCACTATCCAGCAAACGAAAAACTTGTACTGCGTGATGTATCATTCAGCATTGCGGCAGGTCAGCATGTCGCAATTGTGGGCGAAAACGGTGCTGGTAAGTCAACGCTTATTAAACTGCTCACAGGGCTCTACGAGCCAACCAAAGGCGCAATTAAACTCGACCACATATCACTAAATAACGTGAAGATTAGCTCGTGGCATAAATATCTTGGGGTGTTGCAACAAGATTACATCGCATACGGGTTCGCAACTGCAAAAGACAATGTGTATTATGGTGATACATCCAAAGGTTTCGATAGCAAGCGTTTTGACGCGGCGCTTGATAAAGCAGAGGCGCGCAGCTTCTTGAAGAAGCTTCCAAAAGGCGTCGATTCATATGTAAACCCATGGATGGAAGATGCCGACGGTAATGCGGGCACTGATTTATCGGGTGGTCAGTGGCAGCGGCTTGCCCTCGCGCGTAATTTCTACCGTGACAGCCCCGTAATCATACTGGACGAACCAACCAGTGCAATTGATGCACTGGCGGAATCGCGTATTTTTAAACATCTCTTTGGTGAAAAGAATAAAACAATTATTACAATCAGCCATCGTCTCACAACAATCGATAAGGCAGATGTCGTATTCATGATGAAAGACGGTCAACTTGTAGAACAGGGTACGGCAAAAGAACTGATTACCAAGAGGGGCGAGTTCTATACTATGTTCGAGAGTCAAATCAATTAAAATAACCACCCGTAAAGAGTGGTTATTTTAATCATCTGGTAATAATTACCAGCTGCGCTGACGGAAGCTGTTACCGCCACCGTTGTTGTTGCCGCCGCGGAAACCGCCGTCGCGAGGCTTGTCCTCACGTGGGCGAGCGAGGCTAACGTTGATGGCGCGGCCATCAAGTTCTTTGCCGTTAAGCTCGTCAACTGCCTTTTGGTTGTTTGCTTCGTCTTCAAACTCAACAAAACCAAAACCCTTTGAGCGGTTTGTTTCGCGATCAGTGATCACGTGTGCGCTTTTAACTGCACCAATTTGCTCAAAGTGTGCTTTAAGGCTGTCGTCGGTAGTTGCGTATGCAAGGCTACCAATAAATAGATTTGCCATAATGTAAATTCTATTCCTTCTTGTTAATGCTTTTCGTCAGATCGACCAAAGATCAACGGATTGAGGAAAGAATAGAAATACTCTTTTTCATTCACGTGTTACTTGCTCTGAACACCTCTAGTTAAGCACATTTTCGCTAGTTTTGCTATAGTGACTTGAAACACGCAAGCGTATGCGGTATAGTATAGCCAATGCTGGTACGCATTAGGGGTACTCCCTGATGCCAAGCAAAACAAACATCTACACCAGTGCCCCGGGTGGGCGCGTAGCAGCAAAAAACTTCACCATCTAGCAATAGGTGGTGACTTTTTATTTGGCGCGTAGTTTGGTAGGGTGGTAATAGAACGTAAACCATAAGGAGCATGAAAATGTTTAATCCAACATCTGCATTCAGTGGTTTCTCTGTCGATGATCTGGGCGCAGCGCAAGATTTTTACAGCAAAAAACTTGGCCTTGAGGTGACCGATACGGGTATGGGCCTCCACCTGCATATTCCGGGCAATACGGCGCCGGTATTTGTATACCCTAAAGGCCCAGCGCATCAGCCGGCAACATACACGGTTTTAAACTTTACGGTAGATGATATCGATGCCGCCCTTGATGAGCTTGTACTCCGTGGCATTACGTTTGAGGTCTATGAGAATGCCGACGAAAAGGGCATTATGCGCGGCCTCACGAATAACATGGGTCCAGATATCGCGTGGTTTAAAGATCCCGCGGGCAATATTTTATCTATTCTCCAGGAAGCAAAATAAGCTAATTTAGGAAAGAAGATTCCAATATGACGCTGACGCTATTTGAAAAAGAGCATCTCGTAGATAATGTTTGGGCGTTTCGTTTTAAGTCAAGCGAACCGCTCACCTGGGTTGCTGGGCAGTATGTGCGTGTCGAATTGCCACACGACAACCCAGACAAAGAGGGCACGAAGCGCTGGTTTACAGACTCTGCCGCACCATACGAGGGAATTCTGCAGATAACTACACGCGTCACGGATAGCACGTTTAAACAGGCACTTTTCACGCTCGAAATCGGTAGTACGAAGCTGCAACTTATCGAGGCTCCAGAGGGTGATTTTGTTTGGCAAGACTCAGAGCTGCCAGTCGTGTTTATAGCTGGCGGTATTGGCGTCACTCCATTCCGCAGCATCATCAAGCAGCGTATTCATGACGGCCAACCCGTAAATGTATCATTGGTATATGGCAGTCGAACTCCTGAGATACCATTCAAAAATGAACTTGCCGATTGGATGGGTGCCGACCCAACCCTAAAAGTACATTATATAAGTGGTAGTCCGCTTACAGCTGAGAGTCTCGCGTCGAAAATACCGACACTTAATAATTCGCTTGTATATCTATCTGGCCCAGAGCCAATGGTTGAAGCGCTTGGCGACGACCTAAAGAGCCATGGCTTGCCAGAATCCCAACTCAAGCAAGATTTCTTCCCAAACTACGACGAAAATAACTACTAGGCGAAATAAAAGCCCCTTCAATTACGAAGGGGCTTTTGGCGGCACTAGGATATAGCCTAGTGGGCGCTAACTACTTCAGTCGGTGCCGCATTACCGCTCGTTTGCTTTTTGCCATGAATAACAAATGTTGCAATCAAGAAGGCAATGCCAGCAAAGAGACTTGCGACCAAGAAGGCGCGTTTGTCACCAGCAACCAGTGCTGAGACCGGGTCAAGTCCAGAACCTTCGGCAACAGATGATGCAACCCCAGACAGAATCGCGAGGCCTAGTGCGCCACCCATCTGCTGTGAGGTGTTAAGCATGCCGGACGCCAATCCGGTCTGTTCGGCGTGCACCCCAGATGTCGCAGCAATATTCACAGAGATGAAGCTCATACCCATACCGGCAGCCATCAAAATGATGGCAGGAAGGATGCCGGTAAGGTACGTGCTTGTGACAGTTATTTGACTGAGCCATAGGAGTCCAAGGCCAAGCAGAACTGAACCAGCCATCAAGAACTTTTTAAAACCGACACGCTGCATGAAGCGTGGAACAGTATTTGCGACAACCGCAAGAACAATAGGGAAGGGCAGGAACGCGATACCAGCTTCTACTGGCTTATACTGCATAACGCTTTGTAGGTAGAGCGACAGCAAGAAGAATTGGCCAAGCATACCCGCAGTAATTGGGGTCATGATGGCATTCGCGCCGGCAACGTTTCGGATCTTAAAGATTGAAAGTGGCATAAGCGGGTGGCTTGCGCGTGACTCATTCCAGATAAATCCGGCAAGTAGCACAGCGCTTGCAAGTAATGTACCGATTGTCGCGAAGCTCGTCCAGCCCCAGTTTGGCGCTTCGGTAAGCCCATATACCAGGCTCATAAGTCCAGACGTCACCAGCAGTGCACCGCGCAGGTCAAGGTGGCGATGTGAGGTGGTCGAAGCATGCACGGGAACGTACTTCAAGATACCAGCAATCGCAAGGATGCCAACGGGAACGTTGATAAAGAAGTTCCAGCGCCAGTTGAGGTATTCGGTGAATACGCCACCGATAACTAGCCCAGCTGCGGCACCGCCAGCGGCAACGGCCGACCACACGCCAAGCGCTGTGTTACGCGCCTTGCCTTCGCGGAATGTCGTAAGAACAATCGAAAGTGCGCTCGGTGACATAAACGCTGCACTCATACCTTGTAGGGCTCGGAGCACAATCAGCTGAAGTGGTGACTGAGCAAGGCCAATAAGGAGTGATATGAGCGTAAAGCCACTAATACCAATTAATAATGTTCGACGACGACCAAAGAGGTCGGCGGCGCGTCCACCGAGCAGCAGGGTGCCGCCAAAGGTGAGTGCGTAGGTTGTAATGACCCACTGGAGGGCTGATGGTTCAAACCCGAGCGCCTTCTGAATAGCCGGCAGGGCAACATTCGCGACAGACGTATCGAGAACAACCATGAATTGCGCTAATGCGAGGAGGGTGAGCACAATCCAACGTGATTGTTGTTTCATAGATTCCTTTCTTAAATTACTTGAAAACATCAACTATCGTACTTCAATATAGTTTAATATGTCAAGTAATTTGCTAAAAAATACAAAATGCGCTAGAATAACAGGTATGAACGATGTTTTGACACACGATAATCTTTACTGGATGCTGATTCAGGTTGCTTTTCGTTCAAAACACGGGTTGATGAAACTAGCTGAAAAGTACGATCTCACCGTTGTACAGCTACATAGTTTAGGTGCCATGAACCCAGGCGAGGCTATTCCTATGAATGAGCTTTCTTGCATTCTCCTCTGTGACGCCTCAAACGTAACGGGCATCGTAGACCGCCTCTTAGCCCAAGGCTATATTAGGCGCGAAGAAAACCCAGCTGATCGTCGCGTGAAGCTTATCACGCTTACGCCCGAAGGCGAAAAACTCCGTACTACGTTGCTTGAAGAGGTCTCGCAGTACGAACTGCCTGAAATGAAGCGTCTTACGAGTGAGCAGCGCCGCGAGCTCAAGTTAATGCTATCTCTTATCTTGCAGCCACCGGAAAAGGCATAGGCTTTTAATTTTAGCGTAAGTATGGTACAATAACAGAAAGGAATTGTCCCCGGAGGGGCATTATTTTTATGACAGATCACAAATTCATTCGCAACATTGCAATTATCGCACACGTTGACCACGGTAAAACGACTCTCGTTGATGGTCTTCTTAAGCAAAGTAAAACCTTCCGCGACAACCAAGCGGAAATGGGCCAGCATCTTATTATGGATAGCGGCGATCAAGAGCACGAGCGTGGTATTACCATCACCGCTAAGCAGACAAGTATCTACCATGGTGACTACAAAATCAACATTATCGATACCCCAGGCCACGCCGACTTTAGTGGTGAAGTAGAGCGCACGCTCAACATGGCCGATGGAGTACTTCTTATCGTTGACGCTCAAGAAGGCCCAATGCCACAGACAAAGTTTGTGCTTTCAAAGGCACTTGAACTTGGCCTTAAGCCAGTTGTTGTTATTAACAAAATCGACAAACCTGCACGCCGTATCGCAGAAGTTGAAGACGAACTTTCTGATCTCTTCCTCGAGCTTGCCACCGACGACAGTCAGTTGCAGTACCCAATCTACTACGCAATCGGTCGCGAAGGCAAAGCATGGAAATCTATGCCAGAAAACGTTGATCAGCATGCCGACCTCGAGCCTATTTTTGACGCAATCGTTAACGACATCCCAGCACCAAGCGTTGATGAAAGTGGTGCTTTACAACTTCTTGTAACCAGTCTTACCTACGATTCATTCCTCGGCAAGTACGCGATCGGCCGCATTACGCGCGGTGCTGTAAAGCGTGGCCCAGTTGTGCTTATCAAGCGTGATGGCACGCAAATTAGCAGCAAGATTGAGAAAATCTTCGGCTACCGTGGTCTTCAAAAAGAAGAAATCGAAGAAGCTGGCGCCGGTGACATTGTTGCGCTCGTTGGTGTGGCTGACGCACACATCGGTGAAACAATTGCCGATAAAGACGCACCAGAAGCGCTTCCTACAATTGACATCGAAGCCCCAACGCTGAGCATGTACCTTGGTCCAAACACCAGCCCAATGAAAGGTAAAGAAGGTGAATTCACAACCTCACGCCAAATTGGTGACCGCCTAAAGAAAGAGCTTGAAACAAACGTTTCACTCCGCGTTGAAGAAAACGGTATCGGCTTTACGGTAAGCGGTCGTGGTGAATTACACCTTTCTGTGCTTATCGAAACAATGCGCCGCGAAGGCTTCGAATTCGAAGTTGGTCGCCCACAGGTCGTGACAATCATGGAAGACGGTGTTGAAAAAGAACCAGTCGAAGAGCTCTACATCGAAGTTGCCCCAGAATTTGTTGGTGCAGTAAGCCAAGAGCTTGGTGCTCGCCGCGCTGAAATGCGCGCACAAGAGCAAACTTCAAGCGGCACCGCTCGCCTAGATTACATCTTGCCAACTCGCGCACTCATTGGCCTTCGCAATATCTTACTTACCCAAACTAAGGGTACGGTTATTATGAACAGCTTGCCACACGGCTACCAGCCACTTAGCGGCAAATTACCAAAGAACCGCAACGGTGTACTGATCTCATTCGAGGCTGGCACAACAACGCCATACGCATTGCAGACCGCTGAAGCTCGCGGTGAATTGTACGTTGGCGCAGGTACGGTCGTCTACGCTGGTATGATTATTGGCCTCAACCGCCGTAACGAAGACATGGAAATCAACGTCTGTAAGGCAAAGCACCTCACCAACATGCGCTCAAGTTCGAGTGACGGTGTTGTGCAGCTAACGCCATTTACAGACCTTAGCCTTGAGCAATGTATCGACTTTATCGAAGACGACGAGCTACTCGAAGTAACACCAAAGAGTCTTCGCCTTCGCAAGCGCTACCTCGACGCAAACGAACGCAAACGTCACCAAAAGTAAGTCAAACTTTTAAAGAGATGAGCCAGTAGCTCATCTCTTTTTATTGCATTCTAGGCGGTTGTAACAGATACATGAAACCCGTATAATACGGATATGTTTAACCGTTGGCGACCTCAAAAACAAAACAAACTTGTCACAAAAAGTGCCGATACCGTTAAGACTGCAGTAGTGCAAACCGCCGGCGCACTCATGCCAGTTGGTGAAAGCCCTGAGGAAGCCCTAAAGGCGCTATTTGATGAAGTGCAGCAGCGTCGCATCTATCCGGACGGTAAGACTTTCGCGGACATGATTCCACGCAAACGCATTCGTAAATTATTACGCGAATACGAGGCCGAGCAGGTGCAGCCTGGTTTTGACTTACATACTTTCGTTGATAAACATTTCTATGAATTTCTTCCAGAGCATGGCGCGGTAAATATTGACAGTAGCTCTAATACGCGCGAACACGTACGTAATTTATGGCCTCAATTGCAGCGCCGTAATCGTCGCGATCGAGGATCGTTGATCGCAGTCCCACATGAATATGTCGTGCCGGGCGGCCGTTTTAGCGAGCAATTCTATTGGGATTCATACTTTATTATGCTTGGGCTTGCAGCTGACGAACATTGGCCAATCATCGAAGGTGTGATGAAAAACTACAGCTTCATGATGTTCAAATTTGGTCGCATCCCGACGGCAAACCGCACGTACTTTTTGACGCGTAGCCAACCGCCGTTCTTTGCGCAGATGGTGCGCTTACTGGCAAAACATAACGGCCGCACGCGTACACTTGCTGAGTATTTGCCATCACTACTACTCGAATATCGATTCTGGATGAAAGGACGTCGTGAAGTTATTGCAGATGCAGATTTACAGGCGAAACTGCGCAGCGTTTGTATGCCAAATGGAGTCGTCTTAAACCGCTATTTCGACGACAAAGCCACTCCGCGCCCAGAATCACACCGTGAAGATGCTGAAACAGCTGCATTTGCAGTTACGCAGAATAAGCGAAAAGTTTACCGTGACCTACGCGCCGCTGCCGAAAGCGGCTGGGACTTTAGCAGCCGCTGGTTTACCGACCCAAATAAAATCGAAACTATTCACACAACTGATATGGTACAGGTAGATTTAAACTGCTTGCTCTACCAACTTGAAATGACTATTGCCGATGCATATACGGCGCTCAAGCAACCATTGCTTGCACGCAAATTCCACCAGGCTGCCGAAAAGCGTGCTGATGCAATTCGGCGCTACTGCTGGAATCCAGAAACAGAGTTCTTCGAGGATTACAATTTCAGAACCGGCACAACGACTGGCAAGGCAACGCTTGCCGGTGCATTCCCGCTCTACGCTAAAATCGCAACCAGCGAACAAGCCGCAGCGGTTGCAAAACGGCTTGAGCAAGACTTCTTGAAAAAGGGCGGACTTGTCACGACCCTCGAAACCACAGCGCAGCAATGGGATGCGCCAAACGGCTGGGCGCCATTGCAGTGGACAACAATTCAAGGTTTGCGCGAATATGGCTATCACGGACTTGCGAATACAATACGCGATAGGTGGCTCGAGTTAAACGAGCGGGTATATGAAACTACACAAAAAATGGTTGAAAAATATGATGTTGTAACTGCGCAGCCTGGCGGCGGTGGCGAGTATCCATTGCAGGATGGATTCGGCTGGACAAACGGTGTATATGCGGCGCTATACGATGAAAGGCAGGGTGAGCATGGCAAGTAAACCGTGGAGTGAAGTTAACGCGATTTATCAGATTTATCCGCGTAGCTTCAAAGACAGTAACAGCGACGGTATTGGCGATTTACGCGGGGTAATCGAAAAGCTCGACTACATTCATGGCCAAAAAGATTCACTAGGCATAGATGCAATCTGGTTTAGCCCAATCTTCTCATCGCCAATGGCAGATATGGGCTACGACGTAAGCAATTACTGTGATATCGATACGCTCTTCGGTACGCTTGACGATTTCAAGGAACTTGTCGAAAAAGCACACGAGCGTAATATCAATGTGATGATCGACTTCGTGCCAAACCACACGAGCGACCAACATCCGTGGTTCTTGGCCTCACGTAAAAATGATAAAGACAAAAAAGATTATTATGTATGGCGTGACGCAAAGCCAGATGGTAGTGAGCCAAACAATTGGCTCAGTATTTTTGGTGGTTCTGCATGGGAGTGGGATGACGATCGCAAGCAATATTACCTGCACACATTCCTCAAAGAGCAGCCCGATTTAAACTGGGATAACCCATTCGTTCGCGACGAAATGAAGCGTGTCGTGCGATTTTGGATGGAGCTCGGCGTTGATGGTATTCGCGCCGATGCAGTGCGCTGGATGAGCAAAGATCCTGAGTTGCACGATGACCCGGTTAATGCGGAGTGGAAGCCAAATGGAAGCGATAACACGTTTGATTCTCTGCGCCATAAGTACAGTCGTTTCTGGAAAAACCTCTTTCCTTACCTACGCGAACTAACTGATGTCATGGCGGAGTTCGATAATCGCATTATGATTTTCGAGGATTATCCAGACGATAATTACTCGACCAAATCACAGTATCTTGGGTTTTATAATGTCGATCCAAAAATTGGTATGCCGTTTAATTTTGAGGGCCTATGGGCAAAGTTTGATGCCACAACATTCCGTAATTTCATTACAGAATTCCAGGGTATGATTGACCCAGAAGCGCATCGTCCAATTTATTGTTTTGGCAATCACGATCAGTGGCGTATGGTGAGTCGCTATGGCAGCGACGAAAAAGCTCGGCTTGTAGCACTATTGCAAATGACATTGCCGGGTCTGCCGACGCTCTACTATGGTGACGAGCTCGGCATGCCAAATACGCCAGTCACACACGAAGAAATTCGCGACCTATCTGCATTTAGTTCTGGCGATGATAGTGTCAGTCGTGATCCTGAGCGCACGCCCATGCAGTGGGATAAAGGTCAGTTTGCAGGCTTTAGCGATGTAAAGCCATGGTTGCCGGTAGGTAAAAATGTCAGTACCCATAACGTCGCGGCAGAACTTCACGAACCGGACTCGTTCTTATCGCTCTACCGCAGACTATTACGTCTTCGCTCGCGTCATGAGATTTTGCGCAACGGATCGTATGAAGCATTCGGCGATACTGACAAAAACGTCTTTGTATTTTCGCGCAGGCTCGGCGATGAGCATGTATTTGTAGTGCTCAATTTCAGCGATAAAAAGCAGACATTCACGCTGCCACACAAGGGTAGGGTAATCTGTTGTACGCACCCTGTCGATTATCCTGAAATCGATAAAGACCACACAATCATGCTCCGTCCCTATGAAGGAGTAGTGGTTGAGTGTAGTAAGCACCCTCTCCAGCAATCTGTAGACTAACGCACGCTCTTTGGAAGAAAACCGTTTTCAGGATTAAAACCGGCTTCCCATTTGTAGTTTTTGTTATATCCCAAATCTTTCATAAGTTTTGTTGGCGCATTGCGAATATGTAAGGGAACTTTAGCGTCCGGGAAGCGCTTTGCTAAATCTTTCGCCGCATACATAAGTTCGCTTATCTCACGTGATTTATCACTGCGAGCAAGAGCGGTAGCACAGTGATAAAGATTGTAATTAGCTTCAGGCAAACCAACACGTTCAACCGCTTGAAATGTCGCTACCGCAAGGGCAAGCGCCCCATTGCCAGCAAGGCCGATATCTTCACTAGCGAAAATGACCATGCGCCTCGCAATAAATTTCGGATCTTCACCAGCATCAATCATACGGCTCATGTAGTAAAGTGTCGCAGTTACATCGCTCCCGCGCATACTTTTAATAAACGCCGAAACAACATCATAGTGCATGTCGCCCTTTTTATCGTAGCCCGGAACTTTCTTTTGTGCAGCGGCTTTCACGATTTCGGGTGTTATCTTTTCGCCAAAACTAAGCGCAAGTTCGAGATTACCCAGCGCTGTACGGGCATCGCCGCCAGCCAACTCTGCTAAGTAATCAATCGCTTTTGGTGTAATATTTTTTGTTTTTTTAACTTTAGTAAGTGCACGTTTAATAATATCGACAATGTCCTGTTTCTCTAATGGCTCTAAGACAAGTACACGGCTTCGGCTCAGTAGTGGGGTGATGACCTCGAAGCTCGGGTTCTCTGTGGTGGCGCCTATAAGCGTGATAAGCCCGGATTCCACATGCGGCAAAAACGCATCCTGTTGAGCCTTATTAAATCGATGGATCTCATCAACAAAAAGAATTGTTCGTTGGCCCAGGTTCCAATTTTGACGGGCATGTTCGATAACTTTTTCGACATCTTTTTTGCCACTCGTAACCGCCGAAAGTTCAATAAACTCAGCCTCTACCTCACGCGCAAGTATCCGGGCAAGTGTAGTCTTGCCGCTGCCTGGAGGCCCCCACAAAATAAGACTGACAGGCTCTTTGCTACGTACAATTTGGCGCAAAATCTCACCCTTACCAAGTAAATGCGCCTGGCCGATTACTTCGTCCAGGGTCGTTGGTCGCATACGCTCCGCTAAAGGCACTCTCTCCATTCCCTTATTATATAACAGATGAGGAGGAGCAGTCTTGCAGAGAGTGCAGATAGTGGGCATCTCACGTAGGTTAGGTGATTTTACAGCCCCTAGCTTTGACGTTATACTAGAGGAACAATGACACGACAAACTGTACTACTGGTATTTGGTGGAGAATCATCCGAGCATGAGGTATCCGTTAGCTCGGCACGCAACATTTATGCCGCAATGGACGGCGAAAAATATGATACGAAACTATGTTTCATCGATACACACGGTAAGTGGTGGCTGCTCGATTCTTGGACAGAGAATCTCGAGCGCCATGGCGGTGTGCAGCTTGTTGCTGCCCCAGGCTCGAAAAGCTTTATGACTGTTCCGGGCAACTCAGTGCTACATATTGATGTAATCTTCCCGGCATTGCATGGCAAAAATGGCGAAGACGGCACAGTGCAAGGGCTCGCAACACTCCTTGGTGTACCAATTGTTGGCTGTGATGTGACAGCAAGCGCAGTGTGCATGGATAAGGCAATTACAAAGCAAATCCTGATGGCAAGTGGTATTAAAACCGCCAACTTCCACCTGCATCGACGAGGCGAAAACATACCAACATACGAAGAGATGGCTAAGGATCTTGGTGAAGTATTCTTCGTAAAGCCCGCGCGCGCGGGTAGCTCGGTTGGCGTCAGCAAAGTACATAATGCCGAAGAGTACATGCCGGCTGTGAAAGGCGCTTTGCAGCACGATGATCGTGTGCTGATTGAGGAATTTATCAATGGCCGAGAATTTGAAATCTCGGTGCTCGGTAATCCGCCGAAGCATCAGGTGAGCGGTGTTGGTGAAGTGATCGCGGGCGCCGAATTTTATGATTATAGTGATAAGTATGATGAATCAAGTGCTGCTCAGGTTCTTACCAATGTCGATTTGACCGATGAACTCCGAGCAAAGCTACAAGAACTTGCGGGTCGGACATACGCCGTATTGGGGTGCCGCGGGCTCTCTCGCGTCGACTTCCGCATGAAAGGCAACATACCCTATGTTCTCGAGGTTAATACGCTGCCTGGCTTTACGAATATCAGTATGTATCCAAAACTATGGCGTGCAGCCGGCATGCACTATCCTGAACTCGTTGATAAGTTGATACAATTAGCAGTGAAAGATTCGTAAAGGGAGAAATATTATGGGCTTTGAAGTAACAGTTGTTATCTTTGTTATTATTCTACTTTTGAGCGGCATCAAAGTAGTGAATCAGTTTGAGCGGGGAGTTGTACTAACACTCGGTAAATTTACTGGCATTCGCGAACCAGGCCTTCGCCTCGTGGTTCCTATCTTCCAACGAATGATCAAGGTGGATCAACGAACCAATACGATCGACATTCCAAAGCAAGAAGTTATTACCAAAGATAACGTAACAGTAAATGTTGATGCGGTTGTATACTTCCGTGTAAAAGATGCCGAAAAGGCAATCCTTGAGGTCGCTAACTTTGTCTACGCAAGTAGTCAATTCGCCCAAGCTGCACTCCGTGATGTAACTGGTAATGTAGATCTTGACGACCTCCTAAGCAAGCGCGACGAGGTAAGTCAACAAATTGAGCAAATCGTCGATACCGAAACCGAAAAGTGGGGTATTGATATCGAGAACGTAAAGATCCAGAACATCGAACTGCCACAGGATATGAAGCGTGCAATGGCAAAGCAAGCCGAGGCAGAGCGTGAGCGCCGTGCCGTAATTATTAGTGCTGATGGGGAGCGCCAGGCGGCGCAGGGTATCGCCGATGCCGCAACAACACTGGCAAAGAGCGCAGGTGGTATGAATATCCGTACCTTGCAAACACTAGAGAAGATTGCAAGCGAACCAAGCCAGAAGACGCTCGTAGTATTACCAACCGATATGGCAAATAGCGGCATCGCGCAGGCGATTACGTTCAGCGAATCGAACAAGAAGTAGTAATCAATGCAAGACAACCAAGTGTTTCGCCAGCGAATGCTGGATCGTGTATTACCTGAGGTCGCAGACGAACTAGGCATAAGGTATAGAAGCTTTTCGAAAGATTGGGTCCATCACTTTACTAAGGGCGGCAAGCAGGCTGAGGTATTTGGCTATAAATTTAGCATTAATAATGCCGCTGCCTCGGCAACCGCAGACGACAAGGTAGCCACAGCCGCACTACTAGAAGCCGCCAACGTGCCGTGTATTCCGCATGTACTCGTATACAACCATAAAGGTCAAATTGATCGCTACGCTTCGGTTGAAGGTGAGGTTGTCGCAAAGCCACTGCGCGGCATGAGTGGCGCTGGCGTGCTACGCTTTCCAAGCCAGCAAGAAGCAGAGCGGTACATGCTCGAAACAGCTCGCTTTGCATGGACAGTGGCGCCATATCGTACGATCACTCGCGAGATTCGCTCAATCGTGCTCGACGGCGATATTCTACTAACCTACGAAAAGCGCCAGTCAATCGTTGAGGACGGCAAGGTGACGATGTTTAACCTTAAATACGGTGCCCAGCCTACGGATATTATTGCAGAAGATGAAGTGCGCGATATTACGCTCCGTGCGATGAAAGCCTTGAATCTGCGCGTCGCTGCAGTTGATGTTGTTGAAGTCAATGGTGAGTACGAAGTCCTCGAAATAAATAGCGGCATCACCATGGAGCACTACATGCGTATGAGTGAGCAACATTACGGGCGCGGCAAAGATGTCTATACGAAAATCATTGCAGCCTCGCTCGCATAGTATAAAAATAATCCTAGAATTCTAGGATTATTTTTATGGTGCGGGTAGAGGGAGTCGAACCCTCATCTCAGCCTTGGGAAGGCTACATAATAGCCGCTATACGATACCCGCGCAGTCACTTTAGTATATAACACCTTGGCTCCACTGTTAATAAAAAACAGACCAACTTTCGTTGATCCGCTTTTCTTGGTGGCTCCTACTGGACTTGAACCAGTGACACGAGGCTCTTCAGGCCTCTGCTCTACCAACTGAGCTAAAGAGCCACACTTCGCTCTATTTTACTAGATAAGGGGCAAATAGACAAGCGGGTGGGTAAGTTGTTATGATGGGTGTGTAATGCAGCCGGTAAGCGATGATGAATTCGACCAACTAATCCAACGTGCAATGCTCGAATTGCCACAGGAATATATTAAAGGTCTCGACAACGTCGCGATTACCTATGCCGACGAACCCACTCCCGAGCAGCTTATTGCAAATCACATTGGCCCGAACCAGCTTTTACTCGGGCTGTACGAGGGAATTCCGCAAACTTCACGCTTTGCTACAAGCTATAGCGGTGTGCTGCCCGATAAAATAACAATTTTCAAACACCCAATCATGATCGTGACGCACGATGCGGTCTCATTCTTCGAGCAAATCAAGCGCACGTTATGGCATGAAATCGCTCATCACTATGGCCTCGGCCACGATCGAATCCATGTGCTTGAACGTAGTTAAACGATGTATTTTTCACATTAAATTCTACTTACTATATCTGTATAATGAGTAGTTGGCATATTAAATAATTGATATCGTAAATAAAAGGAGACACATGTCCGAACACCCTACTCACTCGGCGCACCACCACGCGAGTAAGTTGACGCACCGTGAACGAACAATGGCGCTTACTATCGTGGCGCTCGCGTTTGTCATGGACTTGCTCGACAATACTATCGTTAACATCGCGATCCCATCAATTCGCGAAAACCTTCACGCAAGCTACGCAACGATTCAGTGGCTAATTGCTGGATATGCACTTAGCTTTGCAGTGCTGCTGATTACCGGTGGCCGCATGGGTGACGTATTTGGCTACAAAAAGCTCTTTATGTGGGGTGTTGGTGGCTTCACGCTCGCAAGTCTCTTGAGTGGCCTCGCCTGGAACTCTGAAGTTCTAATCGCTGCCCGTCTCTTGCAGGGTGGCATGGCGGCACTGATGGTTCCTCAGGTGATGAGCCTGATGCAGGTCATGTTCAAGCCAAGTGAACGCGGTGGCGTGATGGGCATCTTTGGCGCGCTCGCGGGCGTCGCGGCAAGCCTTGGCCCTGTCATCGGTGGTATTCTTATTCACTTCAACATTGCCGGCCTCGACTGGCGCCCAATCTTTTTGATTAATGTGCCAGTTGGTATTTTCGCGCTCTTTATGGCGGCGAAATACTTGCCTGATGGTAAATCTCCCCACCCACTCAAGCTTGACATCGTCGGTACGCTTCTTGTGGTTGCGTCTATGTTCCTTCTTGTATTCCCACTCATCGAAGGTCGCGACTACGACTGGCCACTTTGGTGCTTCGCAATGATGGCAGCAGCTGTTCCAGTGCTTGGCCTGTTTATCTGGTGGCAGAGTGTCAAGGATAAGAAAGACGGCTCTCCACTTGTTGTCCCGGCGCTTATGAAGACTCGTACATTTGTGACAGGCCTTATTGTGAACGTTATCTTTGAAGGAGCAATGATCGGCTTCTTCCTGCCATTCACCCTTATTTTGCAGGTTGGCCTTGGTTACGAAGTTATAAAAGCCGCATTAACGGGTATCCCAACAGCAATCGGTATCTCTGTAGTTATGGCGGTATTTGGCCAGAAGCTTATTCCAAAGCTTGGTCGTTACACTATGACGCTCGGTACGGTGATTATGGCAGCGGGCCTTGGCCTTATCTATTTTTTCGTCCACTGGCACGGCCTCAATACAACTCCATGGGAATTCATCCCAGGACTTCTCGTGACAGGCGCAGGTATGGCGCTCATTATGTCACCAATGTTCTCAGTTGTGCTTACTGATGTAGATTCAAAGCACGCAGGTAGTGCATCGGGTGTGTTGAATGCAGTCCAGCAGCTCGGTGGCGCAGTCGGTACCGCACTCATCGGTGTATTCTTCTTTGGTCAGCTCGTTACGAGCGCGCCGGCAAGCTTTACCTCCGTAGAGCCAAGCATTCGCTCTAGTCTCGCTGATGCGCACCTGCCTAAGGCGACTGAAGACGAGATCCTAAAGGGTGCAAAGACATGTTTTGTTGACACTAACAAAGCGAAAGATGCAAGCGAAACTCCAGAAAGCTGTAAAAAACTTCAGCAACCCGCAGCAGCTCCATCTGCTGAAATGCTTGCACACATGACACCAGAGCAAATCAGCCAAATGAAGGCTGCTCAGGAAAAGACTGGTAAGATTATTGGCAACGCAATTACCGATGGCGTCAAAAAGGCTAACGCGGCAAACTTTGCTGATGCATTCCGCGTCGCTGTTCTATTCGAACTCGGGATCTTGGCAGCAGTGTTCTTGCTAAGCTTTGCGCTTCCACGCCACATTCGCCCAAGCGAAGATGGTATGGGTCACTAGGATCTAGTTACTTAAGCACTTTGCGCGCAAGGCTTACGACATCTGAAACCGGCTTAGACTCAAGGGTCTGGCCGGTTTTATAGCTGAGCATAATCCATTGCTTGTTAGTCAGAATGTGGAGCAAGCCTAAATCTTCATCAAAATACGCTTCGTTGCCGAGACCTTTAACATCTTCAGTGTGGGCTACATTCTTTTTATGGCCACTGAACTCTGACTTATTTTGTGTGATACCCGCTGGATTGGTCGCAGATCGTACCGAGATAGCAAGGCTTTGCATCGCGTTGCCATCGGCGTTTTTGTCGGTATAGCTACAGCGGCTCGTTGCAGTCTCGGCGTCAGATGCAACCACAGGGGTATTAGCATCAGTACTGATTACTTCGTTACCGAGCACATCCATAGCCTTAGCAGGTGTCAGCATATCACAGGCCTTTGCGGGATCGTACGCGAGCTTTGGTGGATGCGGCTGGTTGTAGATGAAAAGCGCGCCAATGATTGCCGCGCAGACAACGACACCCATGCCAATTGCGAATTGTTGTTTATGGTCTGTAACGTAGGTCTTGGCTGTCTCGAGGTAGTCTTTCATAATTAGTTACAGTATAGCAGTAGTGGTGACTATACAGCTAATGAATATTCTGCTACTTTAAGCATATATTAACGCGTATCAATTTAACTGAGTACTATGTATAAGAAATTAGCCGTTGCCGGATTTGTTATTGCCACGTTTGTTATCTACAGCCTTCATCAGCGAAATGAGGGTTCTCAGGTAGTGCAAAAAGTCTCAACAAGCCAGAATGTCACTTCACAAAATGCCGTTTCTAGCTCAAATACCACATCCCCAGTCGCCTCTACGGTAAGCTACAAAGACGGCTCGTATACTGGTAAAAGTAGTGATGCGTTTTATGGCTACGTGCAGGTCCGTGCAACAATCACAGGAGGCAGGCTAAGCGATGTGACGATTCTTAACTACCCACAGGACCGTGATAATTCAGTCGAGATTAACAATGCTGCGCTTCCTCGACTAAAACAGGAGGCAATCCAGATACAGTCTGCACAAGTTGACGGTGTTTCAGGTGCGACTGACACGAGCCAAGCATTTGAAGAATCACTTGCCGATGCGCTCACGCAGGCGAAAGCATGATAAAAGAAACTCGGCAGATTATGGGCATGCCAATCGTGCTTATGACGCCAGATGAATCGCTAACAAATGAGAATATCGGGGAAGTCTTCTCGTTTTTTAGGCATGTCGACGAAACCTACAGTCCGTTTATTGAATCAAGTATCGTGTCGCGTATTAATAGAGGCGGAGTAGGCGAACCAGAATATACAGACGAACTCCGTGAAATTTTAGCAATCGCTAAAAGCACAAAGCGGCAAACGAATGGATATTTTGATGTATGGTACAAAGGTAATTTCGATCCGTCGGGCATTGTGAAGGGTTGGGCAATTGCTAAGGCAGCACAAATCCTCGGTAAATATACTGATAACTTTTATATTGAAGCAGGTGGTGATATCCAGGTAAGCGGTGCAAATGATGAAGGCAGTCCGTGGCGAATCGGCATCCGCAATCCCTTTGATCGTCATCAAAATGTAAAGATAATCACACTCAAAGATAGCGCAATTGCTACTTCAGGGACTGCGATCCGCGGGGAACATATCTACGATCCTATCAACAATAAAGAACTAAATGAGGTTGCTTCAATCAGTGTTATCGCACCAAATATTATCGATGCCGATCGCATGGCAACAGCGGCGTTTGCTATGGGTGCCAAAGGGATTCATTTTATCGAACAGCTTGATGGCTATGATGCCTATGCGGTAATGCATGATAAAACAGCGATAACCACGACGGGGTGGCATAACTACGAGATAACGCCATGAACTACATAGATAATCTCATTAACCGCATCACGATGTACCGCTTGCTTATATATTATCTTTGCGGCCTGTTGCTCGCGGCAATGTTTTTCGGCGCAATTGGCACACTTGCGTACCCGCCACAAATGATCTTGCTCTCTGTGTCAATTACGGTAGGCGTGTGCTACGTAGTGAATTACATATTTGCTAAAATCTACGAAGCCCCAAGCAACACAGAATCGGCACTCATCACCGGGCTTATTTTGGCACTCATCATCACGCCGATGTCGTCGCTCAAAGATGTCACATTCCTTGTGGCTGCCTCGGGCCTCGCGATTGCATCCAAGTACATCATTGCAATTGGCAATAAGCATGTATTTAACCCAGCAGCTATTGCTGTAGTATTAACCGCACTTGGCCCTAAAGAATCTGCCAGCTGGTGGGTCGGATCGGTCGCGTTATTGCCGTTCGTCATTGCGGGCGGCCTGCTCATTATTCGCAAGATTCGTCGCGCCACAATGCTCACGGTCTATCTTGCCCTAGCTGTTTGCTCAGTCGCCGCAATGGCCGCGTTAACAAGCCATGATGTGGGCGCTGCGATGCAGGCGACATTCCTTCATTCATCGCTCTTCTTCCTCGGGTTCGTAATGCTCACTGAGCCATGGACCTCACCGTCAACAAAGATCCATCGATACATTTATGCAGGACTTGTCGGGTTGCTTTTCTCGCCACTCATACAAATCGCTGGTATCTACTCAACTCCAGAGCTCGCACTAATAATGGGTAATCTCTATGCGTTTTTTGTCACGCCAATCGCCAAAACCAAAGTCCGCATTACCCGCCGTGCAACGTATGGTTCAAATACTGAAGATATCGAGTTAACGCCCGAGCATCCGTTCTTATATAAGCCAGGGCAGTATATCGAAATGACGTTGCCACACCGCGGTAGCGATACGCGGGGCGCTAGGCGTTACTTTACGCTCGCCTCATCGCCAACCGAAGATACGCTCCACATCGGTGTTCGCTATTACGAAAATGGCAGCAGCTTTAAAGAAGTGCTGCATAATAGCGATAATGCATTGATGTCTGTTGGGCAAGTGGGCGGCGATTTCATATTGCCAAGCGACCCAAACGCTAAGCTGGCATTTATTGCAGGCGGCATTGGTATTACGCCGTTCAGAAGCATGGCGAAATACATGTCCGATACAAACGACCATCGATCAGCTATCTTGCTTTACGGTGAGCGAAGCATCGAGGATATTGCATATAAAGAGGTTTTCGAGGAAGCTCGCATCAAAGTGGAGCTCACAACGAAATACGTACTGAGTGCAGTATCGACAGCACAAGATAACATAATTGCTGGAACAATTAGCCGAGAGTTTATCGAGCGCGAAATACCAGATTACGTATCACGCATATTTTATATTTCTGGCCCACAATCAATGGTGCAGGGTATAAGGAACGAGCTCCGCACGATGGGGGTCCCACGGCGAAATATTAAAGCAGACTACTTCTTCGGCTACGCATAGTAAGCATATGTAGTATGATGAGTATATGGATATGTTTATTGTATTTTGCGCAAAGTATCTCATTATCGTCATTGGGTTACTCGCTCTAGGCTACTGGCTTACATTGCCGCGAAAGCAAAAAACAGAAGTACTTATCATGGGCATAATCACTGGGATTGTGGCGTTCATCCTTGCCAAAACAGGCGGCGCAATGTTTACTGACCCTCGTCCATTTGTCTCAGATGGCGTCACGCCGCTCTTTGCATACACTGCCGACAATGGATTCCCATCTGACCATACGCTACTCGGTATGATTGTTACCATGGCGCTGCTCAGCGTATCTCGCAAATGGGCGGTTAACTTGTTTGTGCTAACTGTTATTGTGGGCGCATCACGTGTACTCGCCGGTGTTCATCACCCTATCGATATCGTTGGTAGCATCTTGTTTGGCGCCCTTGGTGGGGTAGTGGCGATATACATTACGCCAAAAATCATTGGCTCGTTAGCAGGCTCAAAATATGGCAAAATGCTTGGCTTGCACCGCACCGCAAAGAAGAAAAAGCAGTAATATTGAGTATTTTTAAAACATTACCACCCCTGTAATACGGGGTGTTTTAGTATTTCATTTAATAAAGTACCTTGACAGTCATAGTAATGTGATATACAATACAGACATGATCGATACGAAATTAACGTCAGATCTTTTACGCGGACACACCGACACGATGATCCTCAGGTTGCTCATCGATGGAGATAGGTACGGGTACGAGATTACCAAGCACATCCTCGATGCCTCGGGTGGTGAATACGAGCTGAAAGAAGCCACAATGTATTCCAGCCTTAAGCGCCTCGAATCCGATGGCCGCATTTCCTCATATTGGGGCGACGAAAGTCAGGGCGGTCGCCGCAAATATTACCATATAACAGAAAACGGCCGGGAAGTTTACGATACGAATATTACTACCTGGAACGCAGCTAAGAAAATTTTAGAAAAGTTATTATAGGAGAAATTATGGAAAACAAGTTACAGCAATTCATCAACCAAGCTTTTGCACCATACGGGAACTTTCCCTCACGTAAAGATGTAGAGCAAGAATTACTTGCAAATCTTACCGAAAAATATAACGACCTCAAGCGCGATGGTAAAAGCGACGAAGAGGCATACCAGACTACGGTCGACTCATTTGGTGATGTCACCGAAATTATGGAAAATGTTCAGCACACTCCTCGAACCGAACTTGAAAAAGATGACCGTTCAGTAGGTCGCACACTCCGTGAGACCTTCAAGCTTGCAAAGAAGAGTAGCTCTAAATTCTCAATGACCGAACTGAAGCAGAGTGATTTGAGTGCTACGCAGCTTACAGGCTCTAACTTTAGCTTCGCATCTCTAAGTGAGACAAATTTTGACGGTTCGAATCTCACAGATTCAACGTTTAACGGAGCGGATGTTCGTGGCTCGTCATTTGCGGGCGCAAACCTAACAAACGCCTCATTTGCCGGAAGCGACCTTACGAATGTCAATTTTGAAAGTGCAAACCTAACAAACGCGCACTTGAAAGCATGTGCCCTGAAAGATGCTTCATTCAAAGATGCAATTCTTGATAACGCATACTTCAAGCATTCTGATCTTTCAGAAGTATCGTTTGAAGGCCAAACACTTACAGGCACTGTATTTGATGGCACTTCAGTGAAGAAGGCTTCATTCAAAGACGCAACGTTAACGGACGTAACATTCCATCATTCAGACGTGAAGCACACAATCTTTGATGGCGCAAAAATGGATAAAGTAACATACGCATTGCTGAAGGGCGCAAAAGCAAACCTTGAAAATGTCACGGTGGAGTAAAACTAATGAGTACGATTACTGTAAAAAACCTCACGAAAGCCTACGGCAGGCAGCAAGTGCTCAAAGGTGTAGACTTTACCGTCGAAGAAGGTAAAATATTCGCACTTCTCGGCAGCAACGGTGCCGGTAAGACAACCACGATTAACATTCTTACAACACTGATTCCAGCCGATGGTGGCGAAGCAGATGTTGCAGGATTCAGTGTAGCAACCGAAGCACAAAAGATCCGTAAAGCAATCAGCCTCACTGGTCAATTTGCAGCTGTCGACGACATGCTCTCAGCACGCGAAAACCTCCAACTCATTTGTGACCTACGCCACGTAAAAAACGCTGGTTCCGTAGCAGCAAAATTGCTCGAAGATTTCGGCCTAACTGATGCCGCCGATCGTCGCGTTGCGACATTCTCAGGTGGTATGCGCCGCCGACTCGATATCGCAATGAGTCTCGTAGGCTCGCCTAAGATTATTTTCTTGGATGAGCCAACAACTGGCCTCGACCCAGAAGCACGCAACGAAATGTGGCGTACTATCCGCAAGCTCGCAAATAGCGGCACAACGATCTTATTGACTACTCAGTATCTCGATGAGGCCGACGAACTTGCAGATCGAATTGCAGTACTCGACGGCGGTAAAATAGTCGCAAATGGTACAGCTTCTGAGCTCAAAAAACTTGTACCAGCAGGCGTCGTCGAAATGACCTTCGCAGACGACCTGGTTGCTCAAAAAGCAGCCAACGCACTTACAGAATTCACACCGAAGCAAAATGGCTTAAAGCTTACGGTTACTGGCGACGGTAGCGTAAAAGGCCTCGCGAACCTCTTCCGTAAAATGGAAGCTGCTGGCTGTGAACCTACAGAATTTTCACAAAAGCAACCAACACTCGATGACGTATTCTTCAAGCTAACAGGCAAGCAGAAATCAAACCCGAGTGATAAGAAAGTGGAGAAATAACATGCTTCGCGATACATGGACAATGGCAAAGCGCAGTCTAAAGCACATTCTGCGCAGCCCCGACACAATCATTACGGTTGTGATGATGCCAATCGCTATGCTCTTGCTCTTTGTGTACGTCTTTGGCGGCGCAATTGGGCACGGTACAGGCGGCAGCTACATTAACTTTATTACGCCGGGCATCATCGTCATGACCGTAGTCAGTGGCATTGCGTATGCGGCATTCCGCCTAAATATGGACATCCAGCGGGGGATTATAAATCGCTTCCGCACGATGCCAGTGGCGCCAAGCTCAATCCTTGGTGGGCAGGCGGCGAGCTCAACAGTCTCAAACCTTGTCTCATCATTGCTTGTGCTCGCCGTTGCATTTGCAGCTGGATTCCGCACGAGCGCTGGGCTAAGTGAGTGGCTTCTGTTTGCAGCCTTGCTCGTACTGTTCACTCTCGCGCTTACCTGGATGGCTGTGTTCTTCGGCCTCCTCGCAAAGACCGCAGAAGGTTCGGGATCATTTAGCTACCTGCTGATGCTTCTCATCTTCATTAGTCCGTCATTCGTGCCAACAGCCAGTATGACACCATTCCTTCGTGGATTTGCCGAGCACCAGCCGCTCACGCCAATCATCGAAACAATGCGATCATTGCTGACAAATGGCACTGCCGGAAGTCACGCAGCACTTGCATTCGTATGGTGCATTGGCATTCTCGTTATCGCCTATGGTGCATCGGTGATGCTCTATAAACGACGCAGCGCGTAGTCACTCTCAATTAAATGGAGCGCCAAACATCGGCACTCCATTTAATTGATAAAATTCTCTAAACTTCTTCGCGTGGGCGAGTAATAGTTGCGAGTTTTGCAATACCCCAGCCAACTACATAGTACACAACAATTGCTACAATCGTACTCACCTCAAGATACGATTTGCCGTAACTCGGTTCGTAGCTGAAAATTCCAAAGAACGGCGCAGCAAACATGCCGCTAAGGCTGTATACAAAGCTTACGAAGCCTGCGCTATCATTTGCGCCAAGCAGCTGGAGAACAACGCGCATAAGCAACACAACGATAATCGCACCCGTAAGGTACCATACTACTCTTTGAAATATGACCACCCCCGATGTCGGCGTTTGTTGCGTGACGGTTCTACGATGAACATCAGTTCCGCCACTACTCGTATTTGTTTCTCTTACCTCTGTTGTCTGCTTCTCTTCTTCCATAGAAACCTCCTTAGATAGTACTTCTATTATACGCCTTAAAAATAAGCTAAATCAAAGAGCCCCAAGGGCAACGGCAATAGATTTAACAACTTTCGACCTAATTTTATGTTTAACTCTTGAAAAATCCATCGTTTTACCCTATAATTTCAGGTTGTACGCGGGTATAGCTCAGTTGTTAGAGCGCATCCTTGCCAAGGATGAGGCCAGGAGTTAGAGTCTCCTTACCCGCACCACGAAATCATATAAAAGAGGCACCCAGAGTGTCTCTTTTGGTACTATGAGATGTATGAATGTATTGAACACTGCGCGCCAGCGTCAAGTTATTAACCAGCTCATGGACTTTCAGACAAATGATGCTACGCCTACTACCGACTTTTCGATAAAGCCAGAGTATACATTGATCGCGCATCTGCCCGAAGACATATGCGCAAAACTGCAGGTGATATCAAAAAAACTGCAAGACCGATTTCCGGAGCACTACTATTACACTCCAGAGCAGTACCATCTAACCGTAGTGCCTATACCTCGAGATCTAGAAGTTAAGAATATAATCGAGCTACTCGAGCCTCTGCTTAGTGAGTGGCGTCTGCCTATTGAAGCTCGAGGCCTTGCAGTTAATCGTTTTCAATCTGGCGTTGTTCTATACCCCGAAGAAGAGTCACTTGTTGATATGCGGCAAAAGCTACGTGAAGCGTTGGATATGCCGACTCAGTCTTACGCTAATCATCGGCCCGTATGGGAGGAGTTATTATGGGCAAATATCCTACGCTTCCAAGAAGTACCTTCAGAAGAAATGCTTCAGCAAATACGAAGTTATGCAACAGATTTAATGGGATCCTTCGTGCTCAATAAGTTTGAGCTGTATGATATCTCGACAAAGACTCTAGAACTTTCTTCGAGCAGGTTGCTGTATACATTTAAGGCTTAGTGGGGCGCAGGCCGCGTATATTTAAAACGACACAGTCTTTAGCGAATCTTGTTCCATTAGAATGATGCGTCAAAGGGGCTGGTCGTCGAGATTAAATCTGCTGACTAGCTCTTTTACTACCTCGCAATATTTACCTATAACATGGATTATGGTATAATAAACATATATGGCATCTGAGATTCCAAAAGTACTGGTCCTTGGTCCAATTACTCCTTCTGCTGACTCTGCTAAATCTGAACGGCTAATTTATCCAAAGTTACAGCCAGCAGTAGAAAAACACAGACCCTACGAACGTGCAAGAATGGCTCGGTTTTGGCAAACTGAAGAGGGCTCGTTAGATGAGCATGCGGCTGCGCAGCAGCTAGCTATGCAGTATATGCTGATGGGCGCTCATGCGCTTACATTCTCTGCCGACCCTGAACTTTGGTCACAAAGGTACACTCAGGCAACGAGTGAGATATATGGGCTTCCCGAGCCGGAGCTTGCTCAGCAACTATGGCGGGAACAGCAAAATGATAGCGGGGAGGTAGAGGAGCCTTTTAAGGCCGTTGCTGAAAGAGTCGGAGAATTTCTGGACAGCAAGTATGCTTCAGTCTTTGCTGCTTTGAATATCGATATTGTATCCTCGGAGTCGATAGGCCCAGATGGTATAGCTAGCAAGTTTGAGGCAGCTATCGCCGTGCTTGCTCAAGAGCATGATTCAGATTGGGCCGAGTGGACAGTCGAGCGTAATGATGAAAAGGATTCGCTAAGTGTCGTGGCAGGTAGTAAAAAAATCCTTGTTGGTATGCGCCGTGCAAATGTACAGCCCCAGCAGCTAAAGGCTCTGTTCGCACACGAAGTACTTGTGCATGGTTTACGTGGCGTAAATGGTCAAAAGACATCTAAAGAACTGGGTAATGGTCTGCCAGGATATCTTGATGCCGAAGAGGGTTTTGGCGTGTTCGTTGAATATGCAGTTAGCGGAAAGATCTCTGAGAAAAACGTCGATCGGTATATTGATATAGCGTATGCACTCGGGCAAATTGATGGCATGCAGCATACTCGCCAGGAGCTGATAGATCATGCTATGAAACGAGCTACTAAGCGTAATGACAAGGCCGAGCAAAAGAAAGCCCCAGAAGACTTAGCCAAAGAAGTGTATGCTCACGTGAATCGTATTTATCGCGGATCGTTAGGTAATGAGCATGTCGGGGTTTTCACTAAAGATATAAGCTACCATAAGGGATTCATTGAAATGGCACGATATATCCAAGAGCAGGTTGAAAGCGGGAATACTATTGATGATATTATAGCCTTTTTATCAAGTGGAAAGTTTGACCCAACCAATTCAAGGCATGTTGACTACCTAAGGGAGACATTGGTATAGTATGTTTTTCAAGGACCAGCTTGCTTTCTATGTGAATTCTGAGATCCAACAACCAATAAATAATAAAACCTCCGCTTTCCTTTGCGTCTGGTAAGGTGGAAATACATTCAAGACGATTGTCCATCAACCCTTCAAAAAGTTTGAGCACCTTCTGTAATGTTGCACCATTGAAATCATATAAAAGAGCTCACTTGAGCTCTTTTTGTTATGCAGATGTGTGTATATCGCTCGACATGACGAACCTCCTAGCGAGGCATAAATAATTGATTTACACAACATTTATGGTATAAATAACTTATGAGGACAGGTTCAAGAGAATCTATTGGCTATGTGAATGCTGGTGGAAGAGGCACTAGGCTAAGTGACCTTTTTAATCCTGACGCAAAAACGGGCGTTGCAAAAGCGCTCCTTCCTATCGGCGAACCACAAATTAAGCTAGTCGATCATCACATTAATAACCTTCGACAGCAAGGTATCGAAAAGGTAGTGATCGCTACGGGTGATCAACACCAGGTATTCGAGTATATTAATGATGTCTATGGTGGTAAAGATAATGTAGTCGCTACAAGAAGCTTGGAGCAACTTGGAACGGGCGGCGACCTTGTGGAATACGCTAGGCAGAACGAGTCAAGTGAAAATATTTTAGTACAGAATGTCGATACTATATTAGATATCGATCTAGAGGCACTTCTCCATGAATTTAATAGAACCAGAGAGCTTGGTGGACTTGCTACGATTGCTTTAACATTGAGCAAGGGCGTACCAAATGAGGGCGCTTATGAGGTTACGGAATCTGGAAAGGTTCGGCGCTCAAAAGAATTTTATAATGTCGGTGCGCCAGATGACGAAGCTATAAAGTACCAGGCAAGCAGTACGGGGGCGGTGGTAATTGAAGCAGGCTTTCTCAGACAACATGCTTGGCAATTAAAGGACGGGCAACTATCTCTCTATCGTGATATCTTAAAAGACGCATGGGAGCGCGGAGGATTGTTTGCATATGATAATGGAACAAGGTTCTTCCGAGACATTGGGACAACGGCAACATGGCTTGCCTCGCAGGGCGATGAAGAGCTGCAGCAGTATCTAAGGTATAATAGAACTGTATAAATCACACAAGAGGAGGGTTCTGAATGAGTGACGATAACGTTAAACCATGGGAAGAATTACGAAGAGAGCAAGTCTTTAAGAAATATTCCCGCGCTATCGATAAGGTCGATTTTCTACTCCCGAATGGGGAAGAAGCGGATTTTTATATCAAGGCAGAAGCTCCTGCAGCTGCTATCTTTGCGCTCACAGAGGATGGCGAAGTGGTCATGGCGCGACAGTTTCGTCCGGGCCCTAAAAAAGTACTAGACGAGCTTCCTGGCGGCTACATTGAACCAGGCGAGGGTGCGCTTGAAGCGATTAAGCGTGAATTTAAAGAAGAGACAGGGTATGAAGGCGAATTTGTAGAGATTGGCACTTGTCTCGATGACGCCTATTCAACAATGGAACGCCACTGTTTTGTCGCTACTAACTGCAGAAAAGTTACAGAGCCTACTCATACGGCTACTGAGCATACTATGCTCGTGCTCAAGTCTTTAGACGATTTCCGTAAGCAGCTTCGTTCAGGTCAGATGACTGATGTTGAAGTTGGCTACATGGCACTCGATTATCTAAATAAACTGTAGCAACAGACAACCCCCTAAAGGTGCAGAGGCTCAATAGATGATTAGAGTGCCACCCTCTTTAGGATCAGGTAGGATTCGAGGAATCTGTAGTTGAGCATTTATCGATGCTTCCAAAAGTTTGAGCAAGTTCTGTTCCATTGCACCACGAACGAAATCATTATTATCAAGGAACCCTTGCCAGGGTTCCTTTAGTTTTAATGACACTTTTGACCCCTTACGAAAGTCTTTTCCGGTAGCAGTAATTATAAAGTTAGAGAAGAAAATTCTAAGAAATGAATCCATCTGCTTCATATCGCGTATTTTTCCTAAAATAACAGGGGTAGAATGCTCGAAAATACCAAAAATAACCCACTTAACATAACCCATTTTAAGTGGGTTATGTTAGGCTGCGAAAATGCTTGTAAGTACTACCTTTTAGACTCAGAAAAATGCTTGAAATTATCAAATTCCTTTGCAAATTGCTTACGCAGCATGGGCGCCATTAAAGGCATGAGTACTTTCATGAAACCATTAGGAGTAATTGTATATTCGGCACTCACTTGTGTTGTATTTGCATCGAGGGTCTCGAAAGTCACGTCTGCGTGAATGTCCATAGCCCTGCTTGTACCATCAAATGATAAGGACTGAGGCTTGTTGTACTTGCTCAAAATAAGGTCAAGAACATTACCATGGTTCACGACCTTAAAGCGTGATCCTTTTTGGATGGGCTCCTCGCTGACTAGGTCAATTGTGCTTACTTGTGTATTCCATAGCGCTTCATTGCGATTATCTGCGATTTGATCAAAAACTACTGAGACGGGACGACTAATTTTAGTATGTACTAGGATTTTCATACTGAAGGCTTATTTAAGAATGTTTGCTAGATGCAACATCCAGAGGAAGACACCTGTTGAAATTAATAGGCCACTGAGGAATATACTCAAACCAATAGGGGAGTCCCAACTATGCCAGCGCGTATGCTCTTGCATAAACTTATATACTGCTAAATCTTTGTCATGCTTGTCCATATGCAACCTTTCTTGCTTTTCTGTGAATTATTTGATAAAATATCTTAACAGTTAAGTATTTTAATTGTTAAGATAAATTATGTCAAGTGTGAATATGAAATCAGAAGATAGCAAACGAAATCAGCTCATTGATCGGCTCCTTTTCTTGGGGCAGATGAGTAGTACAGAAACGGCCCTCTTCCATCAAAAAGTTGCAGAAAGTATGGGGTTAGGAATTACAGATATGAAAACTGTCTCAGTTCTTATGCAGGAAGGCATGATGACTGCAGGTCAGCTTGCAAAAAGGCTTAATCTGACAACCGGTGCAATCACTAACTTGCTCGACCGGCTAGAGAGGCGTTCTATAGTTAGGCGTGTTGCAGACGAAAAGGATCGCCGTAAGGTAATAGTCCAAGTGGATGTAGATGCAATCAAGAAGAATGGCGGAACCAAGGCATATGAATCAATGGGCTTGGCTTATCGACATTCGCTAGCTGACTATTCAGAAAAAGAGTTGGAGTTTTTGGCCGCATATCATGAAATTCAGCTAGAAGTCACAAAAGATGAGATTGCCAAAATTGTAGGATAAGCAAATAGAGGCAGTAGGACATACTGAACTGGTAAGGAGGGGTATTAGTAGATTATTTTCTCTCTATTTTCTTGTGACTCGGGCAATAGCACAGGGCTTTGAATCGTACTGTCGACAAGTGCCTCAAAAAGTTTGAGCAAGTTCTGTTCCATTGCACCATTGAAATTATATAAAAGAAGTCCATTCGGGGCTTTTTATTTGTTATTGACATTGCCTAGGTGAAGTGCAAAAATACTTACATAGAAAGTATCTTCCTAAGTAAGATATATAGAATTATGCAAAAAGATCAACTAGCAGATATACGAACATCGCTCCGTACTTTTGTATCTCAGGCGGCCCTTCAACAAGATATGGTTGCGCGCAAACTTGGGCTAACCTCTAATGACATGAAATGCTTTCGTATCATTAGCGCCTACGGACCAATAACACCAGGAGAGCTTGCCGGGCGAACAGGCATCACAACAGGCGGCATCACAAAGATTTTGGATCACCTAGAGCACTACGGTGCTATAGAACGTAAGAGTGATGCTCCGGACAGACGAAGTATTAGTATCGAAGCTATTCCTCTCGAGAATCCTGAACTAAAGAAAGCAGAGGTAGATTTTGATCGGATGGTTTCTGAGATAATGGATGGCTACAGTTCTGATGAGGTGAAAATAATAAAAAAGTTTTTAGATCATACCTCGGCAATATTAAATAAGACGCCAGAAGCATAGGAGGGTAACGTATGCAGTTAGTCGATTTAATTTCAATTTTTCTAATGATGGTAGTGTCCGGGGGTTGGATCGCAGTATGCGCTGTCTTCGCTCCGGCCTATAAGAAGATGTCCGCCGCAACGTACATTGAAGCCGAGGTTCTCAACTCTAAGCGCGCCTGCAAGCATTTTGCGCCAGCCCTTATTCTTGCAGCCATCTTTACACTTTGGTCAATGACTCTCAATGGTAATCCATCATCCATCGCCTTTATATTAAGCGGCACCAGTGCACTACTCCTTATTGCTGCAGGCATCTTTGTGAAGCTGAAAGTCCTCACTATTAATCACGAAATTGAAGGATGGTCGCCAGCGAATCCGCCAAAAAACTGGCAGGATGTACGTGCTAAGTGGATACGTTATCACAGCATTCGTACCGTCTTAGGCGCACTAGCATTCCTTCTACAGGCAATAGCGGTAATCTGGAGATAATATGAAAAGCAACGCCTCTACAGAAAAACTACCATTCCATCACCGCTCGCCAATCATACCTCTTGTAATGTATTCTGTTGTGTCGGCGGTCGTCTACTGGCTGATGGGTCCACCGATCCTTATTCTCCTCATTCCATTCGGTGTAGCGTATGTGATCTGGTTCACATGGTTTCGTCATCGACCTATCGCTCCGACCACGGCCTTCTTGCAACTCTATATAGTTATGTATGTAGTACAAATTCTCCATCTGATTGAAGAATGGATTACAGGGTTTTATAGAGCATTTCCGGCACTCTGGGGTGACTTCTGGTTTAACGATCCTGCAAAATATGGAGCATGGAATACGATCACCTTTATTAATGGTAATCTCGCTATGGATATGTTCTGGGAAATTGCCATCCTTCTTTTGCCGAAGAAAAATGCATGGGCAAACTATACAGTATGGCTATTCCTTAGCGGAATGGTGGTTAATGCTATTGGGCACCCGCTATATTCACTATGGATCGCGTCACATGGAGAATTGCAGACATTTCTGCATAATGCATACGGATATAACTATAGTTGGTATTTCCCAGGCCTCTTTACGTCATTCTTGCACGTGATCGTCGTGACATTAATGATCATTCAGCTCCGTAAGAATTATAAAATGTTTGAGGGTAAGCCGTTTCCGACACTTGGCGAGGCGATCGGTTCATTTAAGAAGGTTAAGTAATAAGTATGTGGCCAGTCTATCTATCGCTTCTAGCTACGATTATTTCAATCACAGGGCTCACCCTCATTGCTTATCAAGAACACGATCACGAACAACCACGTACGTTAAGTGAGCTTGCCGCAGCTCAAGATCACTTACTCCGAAGATTTCGAATTATCTTGTGGGTATGTGGGACATTGTTCGCGATAGTAATGTACGGCTACGTTGTGCCTCATAGTACATTGCCGCCGCTAGTATTTATTGCCTGGACCATGGTAATAGTCGGTGAGCTGCTTGTGAGCTTTCTTCCAGCACGAGAAAAAACACGGAGATCTCACGAAATCAGTGCCCAGTGTATGGCGCTCGGTATGGGAACGTCGGCATTTCTCTTCCTAGCTGATCTAAGGGGAGCCTATCTAGTGATGGGGATGAGCATAGCCTTCGCCATGGCCCTCCTTGCAGGGGCGACAATGCTCAACCCTCGTCGATTTATTTTCTATGAACTACCGTTCCTTTACCTATCTCATGCTTCTATTGTTGTTATGGCACTATCTCTAAATTTCCATTAGGCGAGTCAAAAGACTGCTATTATGGGTGTAATGAAACATATTGTAGTAATCGGGGGAGGCGTAGCTGGGTGCGCGGCTGCACATACGCTGCGCAAGGAAGGCTACGAGGTTACCATTGTCGAGCAGGAGGACCGTTTAGGTGGGCGCACACGTAGTGAGGCGGTTGAAGACCTTACCTTTGAAATGGGCGCAGTGTTCATAACCAGTTTTTATAAGAATGTACTAGCTTTTTTGCGCGAGACTGGACTGGACGAATACCTACAACCTCGACATAGCGAAACATTTATTGTTCGTGATGGGGTGTTATTGTCGAGCAGGAGATTGTCAACCTATCTCGGTAATAAATGGCTGTCATTTGGTGCTAAGCTTCGTCTCCTCAAAGAGATAATAAGTATTGTTCCGGCGTGGTCACAGCTTAGTATGCATGAAATGTGGCGCGCCGAGTCAAATGACACACAGTCTGTCGCAGAAAGATTTTCTGGAAAGTATGGCAAAGAGCTACTGAGCTATCTATTTGAACCAGTACTAAATGGATACATGTATTGGTCGCCGGAAAGGACATCGCAAGCATTCTTGATGGTACTACTCAAAGCAGCTGTTACGCAGCACGGTACTTATATTCTCAAAAACGGACTCGGGCAAATCGCCGGCCATGCGGCAAAAGATTGCAATGTATTACTATCCTCGCATGTAGCACAGGTAATTCGAAAGGCAGACGGCAAATATATAGTCACGATTGCAGACGAGAAAGGAAAACAAGAGCTCGTTGCAGATGGCATTGTATGCGCGACGACGGCGTCTGTTGTTCCAAAAATATTTTCAGATTTAACACATGAGCAGACTGAATTCTTTTCATCGGTAACTTACTCATCAACAGTGGTTGTCGCGTATCGAATGAAACGATTAGAGCCTACGAAAACGTATGCCATTTCTTACCCAAGCGTCGAAAAGCAGCCAATTGCTGCAATGACAGTTCTTGCTGATACCTCGCCTGTTGCTGATATGGTAAAAGTCTATGCATCAGGTGGTATGGGGAAGGAAATGATGGATAGTGCCGATGCGGCTATCCATACGATATTTTCAAAAGCATCATCGATTGATACATCGAGTGCTTTAAAAAGCGGTGAGTGGCGAATCCAGCGCTGGCGGGAAGCGATCCCTGAATTTAAAGTTGGTCACCTGAGCAGACTGCGGTCATTCGCCAACGGAGAAATTGAAGCTCGGGATAGTAAAGTTGTATTTGCTGGAGATTATCTCGGGGGCCCATTTGTAGAAGGAGCATTTACAAGCGGCATAAAAGCTGCCGAACGGTTATGCGGACAATTTAGTAAATAATTGGCATTCCATTTTCTTCTGCCTGGGATAGTAGTAAGGGGTCTTGAATCAGGTTGACGATAAGTGCTTCAAAAAGTTTGAGCAAGTTCTGTTCGATTGCAGTTGCAACCCCAAAAAGTCACTTTGCCCGATTGAGTCTTCGAAGTAGTGTTGACCCTTCTCTCATCTTGATATAAGGTAGGTTGTGCACGCGAGGGATTCCGAAGGGGATGAACAGCGTGCTTGTTTGATGAGGAGTGATCGTGCCCCAGAAGAATATCGACCCGAAGGGCGAACTGGCGCCCATCTGGACCGACACGCAGGATCCGCCAGAAGGTGAAGGCGGTGATGACACTCAGGGCGAAGACTCCAACAACTAAGAGTAACGCCCCCTCCTCTCTGCAGCCTGTCTCGCTTGCCTCTTCCGGGGTGAGCGGGACAGGTAGTACCACCCTTTCGAGATCTATCTTGAGGTTTTCAACCTAGCGGTATTACGGCAATATGTAGAAGTACCTATTGGGCTCTTTTGCCGCTATATATTAGTAAATATCTAATTAACATGTTATAATATTGTTTGTCGTTGCACCATTTCTCTCACAGAACCCGGAGACCATGCCTAATCAGAATAAGAAGGCGGCCAAGGCGGCAGCCGAGGCAGCTGAAGCGGCTTACCCCGACGACATGGCGAAGGCAGACACTTCTGCCAGTATGGTGAAGAGCTTCTTTCGCCGAGTCAGTACGGGTGAGATCGACGAGCGCGACATCGAGCGCGCCGCCGATGATGTGCAGCAGAGCCTGGAGCGGGATTACCCCGCGGCCTGGGAGGGCGGCGTCAAGGAGGTCTTCAAGAAGTTCCTCGGCCGCTAGTACGACGACATGGTGACCTCGGTCACCAAAAATAGTGGCGGGGGCATGGCAGTGGCGACTCACAGTCGCCTTTACGCAATCGCTGTGCTTCCGCCCACAGCCCCAAAACGCAAATGAGCGCTCTCTATTTTGTCTGAAGTTAGTAAATAATATTCTTACCATCGGCGTTCACATCGGGGAGGCTGAACGATGACTGGCCAACAGCCGTGGTAAGCCATTCTAAAAGTTTGAGCAAGTTCTGTTCCATTGCAACATTGAAATTATAGAAAACGGCATCGTAGGATGTCTTTTTTGATACCATAGGACTATGAAGACAATATTTCTTGATTGGGGTGGCGTAATTGCGGACGATCCTGGTGATGAGTTTCTAGCAGAGCTTCTGCGAGAGATTGGCGCGAGCGATGAACAAATTCAAGAAATATTTCAATCGTATATGCGCCGTTTCATGCGAGGTGAAATATCCGAAGCGGATTACTGGAATGAACTGCGTGTGAATTATGGCTTCACCATCCACGATTCCATTTCGGACGAATTCAAGAAGTGGAATGGGCTTGCTGCTAACGAAAACGTACTTGCTTTAGTTGATGAAGCAAAAGCGAAAGGCTGGCAAGTCGCGATTCTTTCGAATGTTATTGAGCCTACGTATAATGTTCTCGAAGCCGCAGGTTTTTATGATAAATTTGATGCAATCATTGCTTCATGCAAAGAAGGCTTTGCAAAACCAGATACCGAAATCTATAAAATTGCACTGGAAAAACTTAACACAGCCGCCAGTGAGTCGGTTTTTATAGACGATAAACAATCAAATCTCATTCCAGCTGAGACATTAGGGTTTAAAACAATTCTCGCTGAGAACCCTGAGCAAATCATCCGAGATATTAAGATCATTCTAGAAAGTTAGACTCACTTTATGAAGTATAAAACTATTTTTATCGATTGGCATGGAACACTATCTAATTCTCGCTTCTGGGATAGATGGGCAAAAGATATAGATAAGCAGCATCTACATCAACAAGCGCAGTACGCGTTATTTGAAGATGCGGAAGGTTTGCTTATTCTTAAAGATTGGATGCGTGGGCTTCGCTCAGTTAATAACGTAGTTAGCTATCTCCATGAGGCGACCGGCATACCAGCTGCAGAGCTGGAGGACGAACTACGGTACACTTCAGAAAACATGGCATTTATTAACCATGATGTTGTCGATAGAATTGAAACGCTCAGGTCTATGGGTGCAAAGGTTCTTATCGCAAGTGACAATATGGACACATTTAGGCTATGGACAATTCCCGCTTTAGGGCTCGAAGGTCTATTTGATGGAATATTGACCTCTGAAAGGCGAGGCGCATTGAAGTCAGAGGTTAACGAAGACGGATTCAGCCCATTCTTCAGTCTTTACTTGCGGCAGAATAACATTCAACCGGGTGAAGCTGTGCTGATAGATGACAATCAAGAGCTGAAGCTCGTTGAATCACTTGGTATTGATTTTCTTCATGTTAATGCTGTTGCCGACTTGGTTCATCATCTCGATGATTTAATACAAACCAACCAGGGCGTTGCATAGTATTCATCAAAAGCGCTGAGAGATCTTGCCGTCGAGATTGAATTGCCTAGCTAATTCCTGTAATTCGTATAAATCCATCTCCGAGATCGAGAAAGTTTGAAATATATCTATAACCTGGCACCAATTTAGTTACTTTGTCAAATACGCCCGTGGGTGTATTTTCATAATTATAATTATAATTATTCTTTGTATAATCAAACTATGAATGCAAAACGATCTAATCTAAAACGAATGGATAATGTCGGTATCGTTGTTAATTCGTTTGACGAGATTATTCCTTTCTTTGAAGAGCTAGGTCTAAAGCTAGAAGGACGCGCTATGATTGAAGGTGAATGGTCTGGTCGCGTTACAGGAATAAAAGGTCAACGTGTCGAGGCTGCTATGATGGTTACGCCCGATGGATACAGCAGGCTAGAATTATCACGCTATATTACACCAGCTCCAATTTCCGATCATCGTGACGCACCTGTAAATGCTCTCGGTTACTTGCGCACAATGTTTACTGTAGAAGATATAGATGATACCGTATCCCGGCTCAAAGATATGGGTGCGGAAGTAGTTGGTGAGATTGTTCAATATGAGGATATCTATCGTCTCTGCTACATTCGCGGTCCTGAGAAAATTCTCATTGGCCTAGCCGAAGAGTTGAATAGTCACTCTAGTAAATAATATTTTCTGGGTTCAGCATTGAAGCTGGGATGCTCGGCGTGGATGATAGCTTACCGTCAACCAAGCCTCAAAAAGTTTAAGTAGATTCTGTCTATCCGCACTATTGGAATTATAGAAAGAGACATGTGAACGTCTCTTTTTGTTATACTGAAGTCAATGAACTTGAACGAAACGTATCAAGAAGTCACCTTGCTCAGCGATCGCATAGACATTATTACTCGTCTCGTAGGTATGCACCGTAGCGGCTTACTCGGCGGTGAGGTGATGCCTGAAGATGCACTCATCGGCGTAGTTCCTATAGATCAATTACCAGATGTCATTACACTGGGAATGGCACTTAATTACCAACGCAACTCTTACTCACTCTGGAAGAGCGTGGTTGAAGCGTTTGCCGACCCTAAAACGAATTGGGTGTTTGACCTTTCGAAGGCGAGCTCTGCAAGCATTGAAGACCTTCGCGAAGCGCTAGTGACTCACAAAATTGCCTTACAACCTAATAAGCACCCAGTCATCTGGCAAAAGATAGCGGTATCACTTTTACAAAACAGCGGCGCTGAACGGTTGATCCTAAGCCATAATTCTTCAACTGCGCAACTGAAAGAGTATGTGCAGAAAACTAATAAGCCTAATTTCCCGTACCTCTCTGGACCAAAGATATTCAACTACTGGCTGTATGTCATGGAAAGCTACTGCGGAGTAAAATGGATCGATCGTGAAGAAATAACAATCGCGCCAGACACGCACATTCTACAAGCTTCCGTTCGGTTAGAGATTGTTCCAGAGTCGGTACTTGATGGCTCTGCGAAATCACGCGATCTTGTAGCGCAAGCATGGAAAGACCTGTTGCACGGGTCAGAGCTAGCTCCTATTGATGTGCATACACCACTGTGGCTATGGAGTCGAGGTGGTTTTATTGAAGTTGAATAACCTGGGTGTACCGCATTACTACTGCATTTGTAATGATGAGCAGTAAAGGAAACAAAAACTAGATTAGTAGCTGTACCAGCTGCTGTAGTGTATGCTAATAGTACTCTTACTGCTCGGACTAATCGTAGATATTTTCATGTCCGATAAGAAGCGAGGTTAGGTAGGGAGGTTTTGCTACCTCTCACCCCCCGTATTTCGTTAACCAGGAACGACCTGTGAACACCATTGAGGTCACTTATTAGCGCTTGTGTTTCTACGTATAACATGTTACTGTATCGATTAATATTATTACGACAGAGAACATTTAAATTGATTATTACTCAAACAGAACTTCCAGAACTTCGCCAGGAATTGGCTGGCAAAACAATCGCTTATACCTGTGGCACATTCGATCTTCTCCATATAGGACACATTGAATTTTTAGAATGGTGCAGTGAACAAGCCGACGTGCTTGTCGTGGGGCTTCATTCGGATGCCAGAGTACAGGCTGCAAAAGGGCCTTCCCGACCAGTAATTACAGAGGGGCATCGTCTTGGCATGCTTGATGCATTGCGGATGGTAGATTATGAATTCATCGTGGAAGGAAGTGATCTAAAGGCTGTTGGCTGGATAAAAGCTGCGCAGGACTTGCACCCCGATGTTTGTATCCTGGGGCCAGATTGGGCTGACCTAGAAATTCAGCTATGGAAAGAGATGGTGCCTGAAGCGGAGATTCGAGTTTCTCCAGCCCGAAAAGGACACTCGACAAGTGCTATCGTGGATAGGATAGCGATCAAGACTATCGAGCCCGCTAGCATCAAGGCTTAAGCCTTTTAGCTCTACGGTATTTATTTTGCTGTATCATTAGCCTATGATGGAGCTATAAGGGGAGGTGTGCAATGAGAAAAATTATTGTACTAGAATTTATAACTATTGATGGCGTTATGCAGGCGCCGGGCGGACCAGAGGAAGATCCAACGGCGAAGTTTGAATTCGGAGGTTGGCAAGCGCCTTTTATGGGTGACAAGGCGGCAAGTGCACTGACAGGGCCAGCCCTCAAGGCTGATGTCGAATTTCTACTGGGTGGCTATACATTTAAGATTTGGTCCAACTACTGGCCTAAACATGGCGACGTCTGGCCGTATATTAATGACAATATAAAATACGTACTTTCCAACACAGAAACCGAAACGAGTTGGCAAAATACCAAGTTCTTGCAGAGCATTGAAGATGTCAAAAAGCTGAAGGATTCGGACGGCCCCGACCTCCATGTATGGGGAAGTAGCAAACTGGTACAATCACTTCTCGCCAACGATTTAGTCGACGAACTGCGTCTTATGACCTATCCTCTTATACTTGGTCAGGGTAAGAGACTCTTTGCTGATGGTGCAACGCCGAGGACGTTCAGTCTTATCGAAAGCCATGTCGGCCAAAAGGGTGTTATGGCGACCTGTTACGTGCGAGCCGGAGAAGTCATAACTGGGACTGTCGGTGAATAATACTTGAGAGTAAGTTAATTAAAGACGAATGCCCATCACGCTACCACGGTAATCTGTGAATTCGCCACGTTCGATTGAACGGGTAATTTCACGCACCACCTTCTGCTTCTGTTCTTGAGATCGCGCAATGAATGTATCGCTCGCAAGAGATTCTGGGTCATGTTCAAGCCCCCATAGGGTCATTTCGATGAGAAGTGGTAAGAGTGTTTTACCTAAGGCGGTTGCGCTGTATATGTATTGGTTCTTGAGCTTTGGGTCACGTTGCTTATCGATAAAGCCCATAGCCTCTAGTTTGCCAAGTCGATCAGTCAGAATGTTTGTAGCAATACGTTCATGCGGTGCAAAATCTCGAAAGTGGGTGCGATTATAGAACACGATATCTCGCAAGATAAGAAGCGACCATCTATCGCCGAAAACATCGAGAGAAAAGCTAATCGGGCAGCTAGAGCGACGCTTTATTTGTGTACTGTGCATAACTAACACTTTACCATGCTTGCATAATGCAAGCAACTTATTTATACTCCGAATAAAATAGTAAAGAAAGGAACATAAGTGGGCATATACATTAACTGGATTGCAGTCATAGTCGCAATCGTAGCAAGCATGGTTCTGGCGAAGACGTGGTTTACACCAAAGACATTCGGTAATCCATGGCGAAAATATACCGGTATTACACCGGCCGATTCCAAAAAAGCGGGTAAGGGGCCAATTGTATTAACCCTGTTCGCAAATATTGTAACCGTCATTGTTATGGCAATGCTGATTAATGTCTGTGCTGTATTCTTCAAGGATGAATCTGTTCTGCTTGCACTGTTTGTCGGTTTTGTGGCCTGGTTGGCATTTTCCGCGACGACGCTTGCGACACATAATGCGTTCGAGCAAAAGCCGCAAAAACTCACGCTCATTAACAACGGCTACCAGCTGACACTCTTTCTCCTTACCTCACTAATTATTGGCTGGTTCGGGGTTTAAATGGCATATAACGAAGCGTTAACTAATCGCGTGCGTGAGCTGCTTGCTGATATTCCCAATGTTGAAGAAAGAAAAATGTTTGGCAGCATTGGTTTTATTGTAAATGGTAATCTTTGCCTTGGGGTTGGTAACCATGCTGATCATATTATGATGGTGCGTGTAGGTCTAGAAAAATACGAAGAAGCTCTTGCAAAAAAAGGTGCAGCACCTGCCGTTATGCGAGGACGTGAGCGTAAGGGTTATGTATTTCTTTTGCCCGAAGCGATAGAGGCACAGTCTGACTTAAAAGGGTGGGTAGATGTGGCCCTTGAATATAACAAATTGCTGCAAAGAAAATAAATCTAACGTTAAATCACTCGGTCCTTTTGTTATAGTGCTGGTGCTAAAATAAGAAAAGAACAAGGAGGATTTAAATGAGTAAACGCAAAGAAGATATCTTTACACAATTCACGAGCACTGTGTCGGCATGGCTCGGCCGCCCATGGGTATTCACCTCTGCCTTAGGGGTACTAATTCTTTGGGGTATAAGTGGTCCAATTCTGGGTTTCTCCGATACCTGGCAACTTATTATCAATACAAGTACAACAATCATTACATTTTTGATGGTATTTATCATTCAAAACACACAAAACCGCGACAGCCTTGCAATGAACATCAAACAAGATGCTATTATGCGCAAGTTAGGAATTACAGACAACGAGCTTGTTGAAGCGGAAGACGAAAGCGATCAAAAGCTCGAGAAAAAGAAAAAAGGCGTACAGCGAAAGATCGCTAAGAAAAAATAGCATTACGTTAAGTAGGGCTGCTCTTTATTCGTGGCGTATCTCGAGAGCCTGCCTAAAGAGACGCATACCTTGCTTGGTTGGAAGCGGGGAATGAGGTGTATTCTTGACGACTAAAACAGAGATATCAAGATTATTTTCCTGTAGATGCTCTTCTATCTCGTGGGGTGGGAAAAGCTCATCTTTTTCTCCGCAGACAATAGTAATTGGGATATGAGCTGCGCGTAGCTTTTTTAACGGCTCGATACTGTCGGTGGCAAGCCCTAGCGCATACTGTGCGTCGGCTGCTGCATTATCGTAGCCAATAACCCGGAGAATCTGTCGATGGTTATAAATAAGCCGTCGGTCTATTGGTATAAAAGATAATTGGTGGCGTAAGTTGCTTTTGACGCGAGCCTTGAGCGTCTCTATTCCATTAACTCCAAACGCCTTGGGATTAAGACTCAGAGGCTGGACAAGGACGAGCGATGCAACGATGCCTATATAGTTGCCCTTTGATAAAATCTCAAGGGCTTTTGGAGTCGCCTGCGAATCTGTGATTATACTGATACGCGCCGCACGGTGCATATTGAGAACATTAGCAAGCGCACTCTCGGTAAAGTGGTGCATGAATTCGTATAAGTCGCTAGCATCGGTTTTCGCCTTCCAGTGTGGAGCTCCCTGTATAATAGCTACACCTGGTGGGCAGTCTCTTGCAATCCATGCAGGCAATTTGCCAATTTGTACGGTTCCGAGAAAAACAACGCAGTTTATAGGAGCGGATGAGTCTGATAACCATATACTATATTGGATAGACTCATCGCCATGGGAAAACTCAAATAAGAGCTCTTTGGTGAGGGTTCTGCGGTTCAGCGGCATAAATTTAAGTATAGCAGAGTAGTTATACGACTCGATTTGGGTCGAATTCAACCGTCCACTCAATCCCAAACTTGTCTCTAAACATTCCAAAATAAGTACCCCACGGGCCGTCGTCCATAGGCATTTCAATTGATCCGCCCTGTGTGAGCCCGGCAAATATCTTGTCTGCTTCTTCGCGGCTTTCTGTATTTACGGCTATTTTAGAGCGGTTTTCATCCTCGCTTACTCGACCGATGCTTTCAGGAACGTCGTTAGCGATCAGTGTACTCTCGCCAATAGGTAGGGTAATGCGCATGATTTTATCCGCTTCATTTTCTGGCACAGGGAATTCGTCGCTCGCTAAATCTTTGAACCGCAAGAGGGTTTCAAATTCTCCGCCAAACACGGATTTGTAAAAAGTAAAGGCCTCTTCGGCGTTTCCATTGAAGTTAATGTATGGATTAATGCTCGCCATATAAATTGCCCTCCTTAAGGATACTTAACCTCATTTTAGCAAACTTATCTTCTGCCACATAAGGCGCGCATCTTTGTGCGAACCATTGAGCTATTTTTTAGTAAGCTCATCTATATCTGCAAACGAGGCGCGTACCGCAATGTCCTCAATAATATACTCGCCCTTTTTCCAGTACACTTTTCTTGCTTTTGCTGTAGGTTTGCTCGTAATAATCCTATAGGTACCATCAACAATTTCAAGGGCAGCGCAGTTATCAAGTGCTACTGCGACACCCGGCGTTTTTCTCATTATTCTCTTTAAGTCTGTTTGCCTATGTGATTCAGCATCATAGTGCGGGCAATGAAGTGCATCAATGAGTCCAAGTCCAGTCACTTTAATAAGTTTATCGCTACCAGTGGTGAATTTTCTTGAATCCGAGTTTCCGTAGTTAAACCAACAAATCGAGCCCGCACTGACACCCGACAATATGATTCCTTTTTGATACGCACGTCGTAGGATTTCATCGATCCCTTTCTTGCGCCATATGGTCATCATGTGTAAAGTATTGCCACCGCCAACATAGATCGCATCGTGTGAAAGGATTATTTTTTCGATCTCATCTTTTTCTAGTGAACCATCAGACAAGTAAAGTGGCGTCACAGAGCTAAATCCTAACTTTATAAAGTGCCGCTCAACAAGTTTGTAATAATCTTTTGAATCAGAACTAGCAGTCGGTATAAAGAGCAGCGTCGGATTTTCTTTGTTAGTAAGCCGAAAGATTTCGTTATCAATGGCCGCAGTCTCGACCGGATAATTTCCATTGCCATCTTCCCTTGGGCGGCCTATCTCTCCGCCGCCGATTGCAATAATTTTCCCCATAATCTCTGAACCCTCTCGAGCTTGCTTCAATAGATGCTTGATTGCAAATTAAAGTAAATCTTTTATATTTTTGATGAAATCTTTTCCAACCTGGTCGGTGAGTATTGCAGCAAACTTCTCTGGTTCCGCCGCAAGCATCGCTTCTAAGCCATCGATAGAAAGGGTAACGAATCCGGCCCCATCGCCCTCTTCAATTTTTAGGTTTGCTGTATCGCCATCAAATTCGTATGCAAAAAGGCCTCGCATTGCATTGCTGACGTATGCGCCCTGAGTATAGTTGGCTCTCACGACGCCAAGGTCGACAAGATCTTGCTCGCTGATGCTCACGCCAGTCTCTTCAAAGGTTTCTCTCACTGCCGCTTCAAGGTAGCTCTGCCCACTACTTACGTGTCCACTTGCGGTAGTGGTTAGCTTACTCGGATCATTCTTCTTTGTTTGGCTGCGTTTTTGGAGTATTACCTTTCCATCAGAGGTGTAAAACCATACGTAAACAAGCCGGCAGAGCAGCCCTGTTCGGTGAACCTCGTCTCGATCGGCCTGTCCAATAACTTCGTCTTGCTCATTTACGATATCCAGAATCTCACTCATATGGTAAGTATACCAAAGTTGTAGGGAAATCCTTTACCACCCTAGCTGTGGTTATTATTCTACGCGCCGCGCAAAAAACTCTTCGGTTTCCCGCATAAATATTTCTGAGATCTTAGGGCCGACACCATAAAGCTCCTGAAGCCGCTTTGCGAGCTCGACTTCATTCTCGCTAGACTCAATCATTAATGTAAGAGAGCCATCATAGTCACGGATAAGCCGTTCCATGCATTTATGGAGCCCTATGGCGGTCGATTCGTCATAGCGTGTGTACCTGCCCTCATCAAGTATGCGCACGAGTCGGCGATGATTAGTTTGTAAAATTGCCCATGGCGTATCAAGTTGGTGTGCTACGAGTGTTCGCCAGGTCTGTAGGGCAACGCTTGATTGGATAGGTTTGCCGAATAAGTAAGATAGCAGGAACCATCGAAAAAGATCATCATCTCCTGAAAGAATATTAAGATTAAGTTCTGCAGTTGTATAAATACGGTTCGCTCGCGACTTTGGCATCTTCTTATTCACCAGTTTTATGGTCGTACTTTCTGCCGACAGGCTTGGATTCGGGCGATCCGCGTTCGCGTAGTTTTATTGAAAGCACGAGCAATGTACCTATAGCGAGAAATTCGCTCTGCCAGTTCTGGAGCGACTGATACCAAAATTCTGACGACGCGATAAATTCGAGGAATGAACTCTGGGCTAATCCATGCTGCAGAGCGTCCTGATTATGTGCCGTAAGCCCACCAACGGCATGAAGTGTAAAAGATAAGATGAATAGCAGGAGCATCGCGAGCCCAAGAGAGTGACTATAGATAGTATGGCCTATGGCTTTGCTGCGATGTTGCCATGAGGTTGCGTTAATAATCGAATAGCGCGAAGACGTATCCTGTGGTGCAGACCCCCTTATTGGCTTTGAATCTGCCGAACCTTTCTGCCGTAAGTAGACAGTAAGCATAATAAGTGCCCACATCTGAAGAAACTCACTTTCCCAGTTTTCGAACACTCCCTCGATAAACTCCCCGCTTACGAGATAGGCTCCATATGAAATCTTACTCTGGCGGTGTTCGGTAAGGGTTTCGTTATTCGTGAGCCAGCCAGCAATACTCATACCGACGATAGAAAAGAGAAAAATAGCAAAGATAACTACTGTAAGATTGTTACTCCGAAAGAAGCGTCCAACAGTCATAGTCTAAGTATAGCAAGATAATGGTATGATGACCATTTAGGCATACCGGCGCTATAATTAAAGATAATTTCGGCAAAATAATACAGGAGCGATAGGTAACTGAGCAATGAGTAGAGAAAAACTACGAAGCATGACAGATAAGGATTCTCTCGAATCTACTCAACAGGTCGGTGAAAGGCTTGACCAGCGCGGCCTACGGTCATCGCGAGCTTTAGGCGAGTATGCCGTTGACGGTGCTGAATGGGCGGCTATCCGCGAAGAGACAGAGCCATTTCTAGTACCCGGCTCAGCGGAATCTAAAGAATATGCCCGCGAGCAGGGCCCATCAGGGCGGCCTCGCTGGATGGAGCGATTCTCTAAGGTTGATATACTTGGTCAACCAACTGTGTTTAGCGACAGTTTTGATCCTACGAATCGTGGCGTGTAGCCCAAGCTGATTTTAGCTTCTCCCAAGTAAACTTGAAGCGTAGAATATCGAGTGATACAATGCAGGTGAACTAAATCCACAAAAAGGATGACAATGCCAAGCAAAAACAAAAAACCAACGACAGCAACACGTAAGGCAAAGAGAAAGCCTGTTAAAAAGCAGCAAGTATCATTTGATAGCATATTCAAGGCACACCATATAGCTATCTTTGCTATACTCTCCGTGTTTGCATTTGGTGCCTATGTAATTTTATCTACGCACACTACGGCTGCGGCAAGCGGCAGTCAGTTTGTGTCGGGTGTGCAGACAGATAAATGCTTGGACAATTCGCGTAATATACGTGCTAACGGCAATAAAGTCCAACTGTATACCTGTAACAAAACGGAGGCCCAAAGTTGGACGGCAAATAGTGACGGCACAATTACTAACATCAACGGATATTGTCTTGATGTAAAGAGTGCGGGCACTAAAGCCGGGACGATTGTTCAGCTGTATCAATGCAATCAGACCAAGGCGCAGCAATGGACGCTGAAGTCAGATGGCAGTATCGTGAACCCTAATTCTTCACTTTGTCTCGATGATAAATACTCAGACACGGCAAATGGCACGCAAATATGGCTATGGGGCTGTAACGGTACAAAGGCGCAAAAGTGGAGCGTGCAATCTGTAACTACATCGCCGAACACACCGCCAAGCACTACAACACCTCCTTCGAATGGAGGGAGCTCTTCGAGCAGTCTGTCGGGCCAGGCGATGCCTGTCGGCAATATATCGGGCTGGAAGCAGATTTTTGCAGACGATTTTACAAGTGATGTACCTGTCGGTGCATTCAGTGACTGCAACCACAACGTAGACACTCCTCAGGCGTACTGTGGCGGTCTCAAGAAATACGGCAACTACTACAATAATTGGTGGGCATACCCAAATGGATGGGATGACACATCCCTCGAATGTATTAAGCACGAAAATGGTTGCCCGGACACAAGCCTCAAAATACCGGTAGGGGGTGGATACCAGCCCGAAAAGGCAGTATCGGTGAGCGGTGGTGCTATGCATATTAAAATGTCGCGGCCGTCTAAAGGTAACAATATTGTAGCTACGGTAGTGCCGCGTGCTTGTATGAATCGCGAGTACGGTCGCTATGTGGAGCGCTTCAAGGTAGTCCATGCGGATCCTGGTTTTAAGAGTGCTCACTTGTTTTATCAAGATAATTACGAGATGGACTATCCAGAGAACGACTATGGAAGCCCGATTAGTGCGTACACCCATCCTAGCGAAGAGAGTTTCGATACAGGGGCTAAATGGACTACATGGCATACTACAGCCATAGAGTGGACCTCGAAATCAATCAAGTACTATATGGATGGTAAGCTGGTCGGCACGGCAACACACAATATCCCGCACCTCAAGATGACCTGGGCTCTCCAGAACGAGTCGTCAATTATGGGGCCATACGCCAAGGTTGGCGCTTACGCACAGCTCGATACCGACTGGGTGACCTGTTATGCGCAGGCGTAGCTACCCGTGGCGAGTTTCCAATGATAGAATAGTGGCCGCGTTCATGCCCCTCCGTTCCTCAATTGGTGAGTTACAATAGAATTGAACTCCAAACCACGATCGGGGTGAGTCGCATGGTTATTGTGGGCATGCTCGCATGTTCGATAGCGATGGCATGGCTCATGGCGGCGCTCATGGACGTGCCGCTCTGGCCATTGGTGGCTTTCTTCTCTTTCTGCGCGCTAATCGGCGTACTGCGAGAAAAGCTACTAATTGCTCGTGAAAGGGATAGGAGGCAATAATCCGCAATACTCGCGGGAAAGAACGTAGTAGGATTCTTTCCCGCTGGAGCCTTGCGGATTTTTCATTGATTAAAGAGTCTATTCGCTATCAGTTGCCTTAAGGCTGCTATACCGAGCTTTAATTAAGAGCGCTACGATGACTAGGCCTGCGACAAGCATACTCATTGTAATAGCAAAAGTTGCGGAAGAGTGCTTAGTGTCGGGATTGTGTATTACGCGTTGTGGGTATTTTAGGGTAAAGGGCTGAAATGCAGCATTTTTAATCGGTGACCCATGGAGTACCACCTCATAGGCGCCCTCTTCAGGGAAAGTGATCGACCCGCCGATTATATTTTGGGAGTTTAGTTTCATAGGATCTGTGCTGACTGTTTTGTCATCTTTTCTGATAGTAATAGTGCAGTCGCAATTGCCAAATGAGAATCGTTTTGTTGTATCATTCAAGAACAAAATATACGTTACTGCCTTGCCGCTCATTGGGTCGTCATCTGGCTCGAAATGAAGCGCTGCCGATATCGTTCCATCTGTCTTAAGCGTATGGGCACTTGCAGGAGGCGCGAACAGCAGTATCGTGCTACAAATCGCAAGAAAGGCGTATATTGTGAATGGTCGTATGAGTTGGCCCGCCAAAGAAAAATGTGTAGCATTCATCTTCTGATAATAGCAACGTTTGTATGGATAGGCTACAGATCCCGCTAATTGCTTATGGTAATATATGGGCATATGACCAAACAAAAAATTAACGTAGCCAATCTCGATTTACGCCTCATTGATTTCTTTCGGCGAACATTTATCCCATTCGCTCGGTTCTCTATCTTTCTGATTTTCTTCTGGTTTGGCTTCATTAAACTTCTCGGCCTTAGCCCGGCAAGCCCACTTGCCGAAGCGCTCACTGCTAAAACGGTAGGTATGCAATATTTTGACGTACTGTTCTATATACTTGCAGCAGTTGAATGTCTCATCGGCGTTTTGTTCTTGTTCCCAAAAGCAACACGCATCGTTATTCCACTCCTTATTTTTCACATGCTTATCGTATGCTCGCCGCTTGTGCTCGTGCCAGATTATACCTGGCAACAATTTGGCGTTCCTACGCTTGAGGGACAATATATCCTCAAGAATGCAGTAGTTGTCGCAACAGCAATCGGGATTGCAGCGTCGACAAGACCGCTTAGTTCTAAGAGGTAGAAGGGTTAGCGCTCATAGCGCTTACGTAAAAAACGGTGTATCATAAAGTAAGCTATGGCAAGACTGCCTCAACCAGGATCAGATGACGGTACATGGGGAGCTATCCTCAATGACTTTTTAAGCACCTCGCACGCCAGCGATGGAACACTCAAGCCTGCTGCTATTACTGATGCAGGCGCCGCTGATGACGCGGCAGTCGTACATACATCTGGCGCTGAAACAATCGCGGGTACAAAAACGTTTTCAGCTTCTCCAGTTATTCCAACGCCAACCCTCAGTACTCAAGCCGCAAACAAAACCTATGTCGATTCAGTAGCCGGCGCAGGTGCGCCTGATGCCACAATAAGCACGAAAGGCGTCGTTCAGCTGGCCGGCGATCTTGCCGGTACGGCGTCCGCGCCCACGGTCCCAGGGCTAGCAAATAAAGAACCTACGGTCACCGCTGGCGATGCCTCGCAGTATTACCGCGGCGATAAGACGTGGCAAACCCTCGATAAGACGGCTGTAGGTCTTACAAATGTCGATAACACTAGTGACGCCAACAAGCCTGTAAGTAGTGCGGTGCAGACCGCACTCAACGCAAAAGCTCCAACTACGCGTACGATTGCTACTGGAACTGGCCTTACGGGAGGTGGTGATTTAAGCACAGATAGAACCATTTCGGTCATAGACGACACATCAACACAGAAGGTGCGTATCAGTAAAGATGGCACGCTCATCGGTACACACCGTGAGCTCAATCTTGTCACGGGGACTAACGTCACCTTAACGGCAACAGACAACACGGCGAATAACAGAACAGATGTTACTATTGCGGCGGCAGCCCCTACGGCAGCAAGTACGGTCGCGTCACAAACTACGTTCGGTGCCACATCGGCGGTTGGCTCATCTGCACAATATGCGCGCGCCGACCACACACATGGCACGCCAAATCTTGCAACCTACTCAACACCACTCGCTTCCGATTTACCAACAACTTCAGTGACCCTTGTCGATGTAACGGGTGTAAGTTTAAGCGTTGGTATCGGTACATATGAATTCGAATTTATCATGCCCTACACAGGATCTGTCAGCGGCGGCAGTGGCATACTTTTGGGTATGAATGGTCCGACTAGTTCGTTCTTGTTATACTCGCTTGTCATTCAGTCTGCAAACGGTACAACGGGTAATTACTATCGCAACGCTTTTGGTGTTTCACAGGCAGGCCCCGTAGTGACAACCGGCGGGAACGTATACTTTGCGCGTGTCATTGGTCGTATTACAACAACCGCAAGCGGTACTTTACAGCCACAATTTGCCTGTACGAATAGTTCCACTACAACCACAATTAAAGCTGGCGCATATGCTAAGTTGCAAACCTTCTAGGTATAAAATGACTTATCCCAGTTCATGCGCTACACTTGATGTATGTTAGATGTCTCTATTTCTGTTGATCAAGCGAAAAAAGATAAATTATTTTATGTTGTTGCCAATATAGCAATCGTTGATGTCGCAAAGGCTAAAGTTTTAATTTTACAGCGAAGTGAAACTGAAAAAGTTTATCCAGGTAAATGGGCGCTCCCAGGCGGCAAGCTCGAACATAGTGATATTGCAAATCTACTCGCCGAAAATGGCAATGCGCCAATTGATGGCGTTGATAATATTCTTGGTCAGCTTGCAAAGCGCGAAGCAATGGAAGAGTGCGGTCTAGTGGTTGCAGCCGAGTCGGCAAAAGTCCTTAGCGACAAGGTATTTGTCCGTCCAGATAACGTCCCCGTCTTCATGACTGTACTTACAGCAGCATATGCAGGCGGCGATGTAAAACTCGAAGAAGGCGCTTTTTCCGATTACGCTTGGGTTGGTTCTGATGATATCGTGAACTACGATCTGATTGATGGTCTCGCTCATGACATCGAGCAAGCGATTGCTATACAACGTTAGCCTTTTTGCAGGCGCATACTGAGCCCAATCCCGCCAAAGTTTTCACAAACAAATACAGGCTCTTCAGGAGTACTGAGTGAAGGTTCGTAGCGATAATTAAGCTCAGTGAATTGTATAAGATCGTCGGGCGAAGTAGCTCGACTTTGTATAAGCCAGCGTGCAAACGCTCCGCGTGCGATTTTCGTGTGGACGATCACTTGCTTCAACTCGCCCGTCTCAGAGTTTTTGGTTAGAAATCGAGGCGCTACGACACGGGTTTTCTCGATGTACGGCAATACGGTTTTTGTATATTCAACGGCAGATAAATTCACGACGAGGCCGTCTGTAGGGAGCACCCCTGCAATGCTCATGCCCCAGTAGGCGTATAGGCTTTTGTAATGGCTATTCGGTAATTTGTATCCCATTTCAAGGCGGTAGGGGCGCACGCCATCGTAGGGGCGAAGAATTCCATAAAGGCCAGATAATATTCGAAGTGTCTGCTGTGCATAGTCGCGGTCTTGCGCCGAAAGTGTATTCGCTTGCAGTCCACTATATATATCGCCAATAAAACTATCGATCGCTAGTGACTGCTCGCTCGGTTTGGCGTTCCATTCGGCCCATGTAGCATGTGTTTTGTGCGCAAGGGTCTCTGAAAGGCTCATTGTCTTCTGTATTTGGGTAGACGATAGGGTCCGAACGTAGGTAGCAAGCTCCTCGGCCTTAGCGATAAGAGCCGGTGTAGTCACGGGCACAATAGGGGTCGCCGAACGCATCGTTTTTGACGAGTGGATGAGAATCGCAATACCCATTAAGCGGTCCCGAAACGTTTTGCGGCCCGAGCTCGCGCCTTAGCCGCTTCAACCTCGCGGTTATGTGGCTCGGCCTGAGTGGTGAGCGAAGTAAGTAACTCTTGCGCAACAATAGCGACAGCATCGATGGCTTGATTGAATGCATCTTCATTAACTTTTGAGGGTTCATGAAATCCAGAAAGCTTGCGCACGAACTGGAGCGATGCGGCCCTAATCTCTTCTTCGGTTGCAGGCGGGTCAAAATTGAAAAGTGTTTTAATATTGCGACACATAGAAACTCCTAACTAGATATCTATAGTATATCCGTAACTTCTAGAAAAACGAGCGTCTCTCGGGGACGCTCGTTTAATGTTACCAAATGTGAGGGGGGTAAGAGCTAGCTTTGACTATGAAACCACGATAGTACAGCTTGAACACTTACCGCAATACCAAGACTGAGTCCTACACCTAAATCACCCATGTTCATATTTTTTTCTCCTTCCGCGCTACTTTGATGTACAATGCATTGCCTAGCTAGTATGAAACGCACGATTAGATTATTCTGTGGCATTTTTCACAGCTAAAAGGTGGGGAGTATGATAAATTTCATGCTAAACAGTAGTAGATTGATGTTGCAATGATAAAAATAAAATTGCGCTTTGCACATTTCGTCGTTTACGACTCATCAGCAGAACTTTGGTAATTTCTGGATGTGCGGGCCCGAGCCCCAGGGACTCCTCTGGCTTGAGGATCCCCAGGATCGGGCCACGCCGTTTGCAGTAGTGCTCACTCATGCCCCGTTCACGGGGCGCCGCTCACCTGGTGGGTGTCGGTGTCGGAGTCGCGAACGGGTCGTTCTTGTAGGAGTCGTCGGTCCCGGTCTTGACCGCGTTCACCGTGTCGGTGTCGAGGATCGGACGCGAGATCAGATCGAACGCGGCCTTGCCGGTCAGGGGGTCCATCCCGGCGATGTTGATCTCCAGGTTGTCGTTCGGGAAGTCGTCCCCGCCGAAGGTGCGGACGGTCCACGAACCGGTGCGCCACTTCTTGAAGTCGGAGACCTTGGACTGGACCACGCCCTGCTTGGCCGTGAAGTCGTCCTGGCAGCCGACCATGATCGCCATGGCGTCCTGGAAGGTCTTGTTCAGGCCCGCCACGGACTGCTCGGGGTAGGACTCGACGATGGCGCTGAACAGCTTGCCCTTGTCGAGGTTGTTGCCCGTGCCGTAGCGACCACCGACGGCGTTCTTGAGGACCTTGTCGACGGCGTCGGTGTTGCCCTTCGTGACCTGCGCTGCGCGGGCCGTCTTGGCCGTGCAGTTGTGCAGCTCGGTGACGGCACCGGCGTAGAGCGAGCTGAGGTCACCCTCCAGCTTGTTTCCGTCGCTGGTCACACCCTGCGGGATGAACACCAGGAAGGTGAGCAGTAGCGCGAGTGCACCGATGCCGCCGACAACACTGCCGGCGATGACCCAGACGTGTCGCGAGCTGCGACCGCTGGTGGTGCTATCTGACATGGACATGGTTGAGCGCTCCATTCTCAGTAGCCGTAGCGGCTGCTGGGGTAGGGGGTGTTCATGAACTTCGGGGTGTTGCCGGTGGCGAAGCTGTGAATCCACATCGCGATCGCGGTGAGGATTGCAGCGACTCCGAGCAGGATGAGTATCGTCCAGAAGGTGGCCCAGCCCGAGATCGGGATGAGATCCTTCAGGTCGACGAACCCCTGCTGATCCTTCTCGCTCTTGTCGGTGCAGCCCATGCAGGCGCGCCGGAACGGGAAGTCGTTCATTACGGTTTGCGGCACGATGCCGGTTCCCGCCTGGTAGGTGACCTTCGGCTTGTCGCCGCCAGTGACACTGGCGGTGGTGGTGCCGAGGATCGTGTCCGGGTTGAACGGCTGATCACGCAGGCGCAGCATCAGTGACGTGAGCATCTCGTGGTTGCCGATCGGCATCCCGGTTTCTGCCCGAGCCCATGTGATGTTCTGCCCGCTGTCATCGACAGCCAGGACCAGCACGACCGCGTTCTTGGGGAACGCATTCTTGCCGAAGTCCGACTGCCAGTGCGCCTTCAACGCCCGGATGTAGTCCTCCGGCGAAATGCCGAGCGGCAGGGCGGAGGCCCGCAGCGCAACGACACGCATGTCGCCTTGCTTGAGGGTTCCGAATGCCGCATCGAACCGCATCAGCCGGTCCTGCCAGGTGGCCGCATTGGCCGGGTCCATTCCCACGAAGCTGACCTTGTCGGCCAGGAAGTGGTCGTGAATCGGGGCGAGTACGGACGGCAGGAGCTTCTTGGCTTCGAGCGCCTTGATGTCACCGGAGTGCTCCTGGAGGAGCTCCGATTCTGATCCGAGGATGTAGTTCTCGTAGGTGTCGGGGACCGTGATCGGGTCCGCATTGCCTGCGGCGAGACTGTCCTTGGCGTGCTGCCACTGCGCGGGTACGGTGCGGGAGATCCCGCCGTCGTTACCACGCAGGTGACGCGATTCGGGGCCGAAGATGTGATCGGCGAGCGTGAAGGTATATGTGTGGTACGCCACCGCGGTCAGGCGGTAGGTGTACTCGTGGCTTTCAAGCGGGCATTCATTCCACTTCGTGACCGATTTCGGCCGCGAGTGCTGCTTGCCGTCCGTGCCCGTGTACCATTCGGTTTCCCAAACGGTGTACGGGTGGCACAGCTCGGTGTGGCGGCAGTTTGACCCGCCGTACTCCACTTTGCCCTCGTGGCACGTTGTGACGGTCACGTCGGCGGAAGTCACAGAGCCGTTGAGCTTCTGCTGGTATCCGCCAATCGCAACCGCCTGAACGGTGCTGTGAGCGACGGGGTACGCGATGAACCCGGAGCTACCGATGATGATCGTCGTGATGACGGTTGTCACGGCAAGCGCCGCAGTCCGGTCGCGTCGCGCGTACGAACGGTATAGCACCGTGGCGGCAACAAGTGCCAAAACGATACCAGCAAACCAAATCGTATACACGCAACCCCTCCCTTCATGTGAGTTGAGCCTTATTCGGACAAGTCAAAAGACCAAGTATCCCCTGGCTTGTCCGAATAAGTATGTATGCAAACGGCTTGTTAAAGTTCAACCGAGATACTAATGTATGTATACAATCGGGAACTTGTGGATTATAACATATCAAGCCTATTAAGTCAAGAAAGCGGCTTGATACAAGAGTGAGTTATAGTATCATCGTGAAGATATAAATAAAGGTATGCACTTGGCCGAGCGAAACCCCGCCTGACACCCAGAGGCGCCAGGCGGGGCGCGCTCGACAGATGGGGCGGGGTGCGGTGTCAGCGCCTGGGCAATGGACGCATCTCGGAGATGCGGTTCGGATCCCCGATGATCCGAATGCGGCCCGATGTTCGATCAACTTCGATGTCCTTGACTGGGAATCGGATGTGGCCATCGGTTCCGATGAATCCCATGTATTCGCGGATTGCGGCTTCGATGGGTGTGCAGTCCTCGGGCAGGCCGGGTACGGTGATGACAACTTCGTCATTCGCCGGCCAAAAGTACCGCGGACGGCCGGGTTCCGGCTGGTAGACGTCCGTAGCATCCAGGAGTCCGTCACGGACAAGATCTGGAATGCTCGCTACGGAGAAGACCTTCGTTGGTGGGCTGCTGCCCGGATCGCTGATCGTCGTCATCTTACTGCTCCTCGTTTCTCGGGGCCGTGCTCTGACACTTTCGTTATATCAGCTATTTGCCGGGAGGTCAATTTTTCATCTATCCAAACTGCAATTATTAAATTATTGCTTCATTGGTGGACTCACGGTATACATGCTATACTAAGCATAAGTAGGGCAGTTGCTTTACAATAAGCGTTCACGGCTACGGGTTATCATCGTAATTCGTTGCCGTTTTTGTTTTACAGGTGAACGCGTAAAGAAAGGGATATGTGGCGCAACACGATCATCTGAGGGAATTACCAATTACGGAACGCTATCCTGATGAGGTTTGGCGCGCGGCCAACTATGCTGCCAAAGCCCACGAGACACAAACACGCAAATTAAGCGGCAATCACTTTATCGAGCACCCATTTGAGGTGCTCGAACTTGTTAGGGGGGTGACGGATGATATCCCAACACTACAGGCAGCAATATTACACGACACTGTCGAAGATACCTGGGTAACATTTGAAGAGCTGCAGCGAAACTTCGGCGATCGGACGACGCTAATTGTATGGGGTGTCACAAAGGACGACACTATTAAGAACAAAGCCGAGCAAAAGCAGACCTACCTGTATATATTGAGGTTTGAGGCTCCTGATGAATCAGTGATTGTCGCACTTGCAGATAAAATCCATAACCTCACAGATTTAATTGAAAACTATGCGTTATTAGGTGATGAAATGTGGAGCCATTTTTCTTCACCGCCAGAGGAACAGATTGAATGGTTCCGTGCAGTGCTTGAAATCGGTAAAGAGCGTGTCCCCGACTGCCCATTGATTGCAGAACTTGAGGCAAAAATCGAATTGTTTCGCACTGCAGTGCTTGGCGCGCGCGCCTGTCGCGGCATAGCAGGGTAGATAGTGTTCATACGCTATATCTGGTAGTATAGAGATATGTTTAAGCGGTTTGTCCTTAAGAAACTCCAGAAATACACACGTCAATATTTTGCAGCGCATCCAGAGGTGAAATTAATTGCCGTCGTAGGAAGCGTTGGCAAAACAAGTACCAAGCGCGCGCTTGCTGATTTACTTGTGCAACGCTATCGCGTACGCATGCAAGAAGGCAATCACAACTCAGAAATTTCAGTGCCAATGGCTATTTTAGGCCTTGAGCTACCGCCAAAACTCCATAGCATCAAGCAGTGGTTTACGGTGTTGCGCGCAGCCCGTAGGCGCGTCAAACAACCGGCTGACGTCGATGTAATTATTCAAGAGCTCGGCACTGACCACCCTGGTGATATTGCTGCTTTTGGTACATACCTTGTACCGGATATTTCACTTGTTACCGCAGTAACACCAGAGCATATGGAATTCTTCGGCTCAATCGAGGCGGTTGCAGCAGAAGAAATGTCCATCGCTAATTTCTCGCGCATGGTACTTATTAACCGTGACGACGTCGAGGGCCGTTTCGCTGCATACGAAAACAATCCCAACTTCAGTACATATGGCACCACTGGTGCTGCCGAGTATCGATTCGAGCAGCAAGCATTTACTGTTGATCAAGGTTATGTCGGTAACATCATTGCTGCTAGCGTTGCGCCATTCCCTGCGACAATTAAAGTCGTTGGCGAACATAGTCTCCGCCCAGTAATGGGTGCGGTAGCGGCAGCGCTTCTCTTTGGCCTATCTCCTGCTGATGTTGCAAATGGCCTTGCATTAATTAAGCCAGTACCAGGTCGCATGAACCTCCTTCGTGGTATTGGCAACACAAAGATTATTGACGATACCTATAATTCAAGTCCTGCAGCAGCAGCCGCGGCAATTCAGACGCTTTATTCGTTCGATGACGTGCCGCAGCGTATTTTAGTACTTGGCGACATGCGCGAGCTTGGCGAATCGAGTAAGCCTGAGCATGAAAAGCTTGGGGCAATGTGCGACCCTAACTTACTCGCGTGGGTAGTACTCGTCGGGCCAGACTGCGAAAACTACCTTGCGCCAATCGCACGCCAGCGTGGCTGCCAGGTGCACGTTGCACCAGACGCAATTCGCGCCGGCGAGTTTGTCCGCTCGGTCACTGAAGAAGGCGCTGCAATACTTGTAAAGGGCTCTCAAAATACGATTTACCTTGAAGAATGTGTGAAAATATTATGTGATATGACAGAAGATGCCGAACTTGTGCGTCAATCAGATGCCTGGATGAAAACTAAAGACGAATATTTTTCACGCTACGCCGACCCCAAATAATACCTCTGGTGGTATACTAGTAGGTAATGAAGCGTTATAATCCTACTGAAATTGAGCCAAAATGGCAAAAAGTATGGGCCGACGAACATCGGTACCGAGCTCCTGATGCGAGCGATAAGCCAAAATATTACATAACAGGTATGTTCCCATACCCAAGCGGTGCGGGTATGCATACCGGCCACTTCTTTGAGCACTCGATTGTCGATGCCGAAGCGAGGTTCCGTCGTAGCCTCGGCTTTAATGTTATGTACCCAATGGGCTGGGACAGCTTTGGCCTACCTGCCGAAAACTATGCTATCAAAACGGGCCGTCAGCCTGCCGAAACGACCAAGGAAAATATCGCTAACTTCAAAAACCAGCTTACCCGCGTTGGTGCAAGCATCGACTGGTCTCGCGAAATCAACACAACCGACCCTGAATATTACAAATGGACACAGTGGATTTTCACGAAGTTCTTCGAACGCAACCTGGCCTACCAAAAAGAAGCTAACCAATGGTGGTGTCCGAAAGACAAAACAGTACTTGCAAATGAGCAAGTAGTAAACGGTGGTCACTGTTGGCGTTGTGATTCGATTGTGGTGAAGAAGCCAATGAAGCAGTGGTTCTTCAAAATTACCGATTACGCCGATGCACTTCTCGAAGAAATCCCTAGCCTTGATTGGCCACAGAAAATTAAAACCGCCCAAGAGAACTGGATTGGTCGCAGCGAAGGTGCTGAAATCAACTATGCAATTGACGGCCGCGACGACGCAATCACCGTATTCTCAACACGCCCAGACACAATTTTTGGTGCGACATTTATCGTACTTGCACCAGAACATCCACTCGCACGCGAGCTTGCGAACGATGATACCCGCGAAGCCGTAAATGCCTACATCGACGAGGCAATCAAAAAGTCTGAAATCGAGCGCTCAAGCGAGAATAAAGACAAAACGGGTGTATTCACAGGTAGCCACGCCATCAATCCAGCAAGTGGTGAAAAGGTTCAAATCTGGGTTGCCGATTATGTACTCGGCGGCTATGGTACTGGTGCTGTTATGGGCGTCCCAGCGCACGACGAGCGCGATTTTGCGTTTGCCGAGGCATTTAAACTACCAGTTATCAAAGTTGTTGAACGTCCACATGATAGTTCTGAAGAATGCTACCACGGTGAAGGCATGCTTATTAACAGCGGCTCATTCACCGGCCAGGCAAGTAGTGATGCTCGCGAGGCACTCGTTGCATGGCTCGAGCAAGAAGGTCGTGGCCACAGTAAAGTCACTTACAAAATGCGCGACTGGCTTATCAGTCGCCAACGTTACTGGGGAGCGCCAATCCCAATCATTCACTGTCCAGAGCATGGTGCAGTAGCCGTCCCTGAAAAGGACCTGCCAGTACTATTGCCTGAAGTTGCTGATTTCGAACCAAAAGGTGATGGCAAATCAGTACTTGCAGCCCAAGAAGATTGGGTAAACACAACTTGCCCAGATTGTGGCCGCCCAGCGAAGCGCGAAACTGACACAATGGATGGCTACGCGTGTAGCAGCTGGTACTTACTCCGCTATACCGACCCGCACAACGCCGAGCAAGCCTGGGCACCAGCAAAGGCCGACTACTGGTCTCCAATCGATATGTACGTAGGTGGCGACCACGCCGTAGCTCACTTGCTCTACGTTCGCTTCTGGAGCCACGTATTCTTCGATATGAAGCTCGTTCCAACGAAAGAGCCAGTTAAAAAGCTCGTATACCACGGGCTCATCCAGGCCGAAGACGGTCGCAAGATGAGCAAGTCGCTGGGCAATGTCGTTGATCCACTTGAGGTAATCGATGCTGGCTACGGTGCTGATGCGCTCCGTACCTTCGAACTGTTCCTTGGCCCAATCAACGAAAATAGTAACTGGAGCAGTAAGGGCATTGCGGGTGTCTACCGCTTTATCAACCGCGTCTGGACACTGACTCAGGAATACATCGATAGCGACAAACAAGGTTCAGCCGATGCACGCAAGCTCGAAAGCCTCACGCACGCCACTATTAAAAAGGTCACAGACGACATGAATCGTCTTAGCTTTAATACAGCCATTGCAGCGCTCATGGAGTACGTCAACGAGCTTTATAAGCTTAAGACCGATGGTTTCACCGAAGAATGGCAGGATGCTCTCAGCACGCTTATACAGCTCGTGCAGCCGTTTGCCCCACATGTTGCCGCTGAACTATGGCAAGAACTTGGGCACGATTCAGCACTCGATACCGCTAAGTGGCCAATGTGGGATGATGCGAAAATCGTTACTGATACGATCACGATTGTCGTTCAGGTAAACGGTAAGGTCCGTGCAAAGCTCGAAGTTTCACCAAACGAATCCGAAGCTGTAATTCGCGAAAAGGCGCTTGCCGACGAAAACGTCAAAAAACACCTCTCAGGTGAGCCTAAAAAGGTAATCTATATCACAGGTAAACTCGTCAGTATCGTCGCCTAGGCAGGGCAAAGCCCCGTTACTTGAACGGGGCGATGTCCCTCTTGCAAAGGAGGCAGGCTAGACCGTATGTCAGCGCAGTCGCCACCATCGTCACACCGAAGTAGAAGATGGGGGCGAGCGAGAACGTCGGGTGCTGTCCAGAGAAAACCCAGAAGCTGACGTACCCGAGTGCGATCAGGCCGGCAGTCATGATCGTGTTGAACACGAACTTCTGGCGCGAGACCTCGATAGTGCTGTGGTTGTGCACGAAGCACGTAACGAAGAGTGCTGCCAGACCAACGCCGGCCCAGAATAAAGCGGGCATACAGAGCCACTTCCTTCCCTAGCTGTGAGGAACGATACCGAACGGGCGTTCAGTAAGATATATTATACTGCTAACGCATATTTTTGTCAATGATCCATATGGGATACTGCTTGAATAGAGTAGAAAAATACGTTATAATGGCAAACAAGTTTTATATACCTAAAAGAGGAGAACATTTCCAATGGCACAGCCAAAGAAGCAGTCAAGCCCTCGCAAGACCGGTTTGCGCCGCAGCCACCTTGTCCTGAAGCTTGCTCGTGTTGTAAACGGCAAATCACCAGTTAAGGTGAAGACCACTAAAAACGAGACCGGCAAAAAGAAGACAGTAAAAACTGTCAAAACTGAAGCAAAGAAGAAGTAGTTTTCCTTTGCGCATACAAATGAGTGGGAAATTTTAACAAGAAAGAACCAAAGTAATGGCATCAAACCGTCATCTCGGCCGCATCGTCGCTTTGCAGACATTGTACGAATACGAATTCCGTACACAGTCGGAGGATCCACAGGTAGACCTTGCGGAGATACTTAGCCGTAATCTTGCTCGCTATGAATCAGCGATCGAAGATACGGATTTTGTTTCCGGTCTTGTCAAAGGTGTCATTGACGCTACTCCAGAATTGGATGGCAAGATTCAGCCTATCGCGCCTGAATGGCCAATCGAGCAAATCGCACGAGTTGATCGTGCTATCTTACGATTAGGCCTTTATGAATTACTCTACCGAGCCGAGGCGGTACCACCAAAGGTGGCTATCAACGAAGCTGTAGAACTTGCCAAAGCCTTTGGTTCTGATAACTCAAGCAAGTTTGTGAACGGCGTACTTGGTACGGCGTATCGCACACTTGTCGAGGGGTCAACAGCCGATGCCGCGACGCGATCAGAGAAATCGAACAAATAGTCAAATCGAGCATCTTAGGAAGTACTTGGCGAAGCCAAAAGCTTCTATCCAGGAGATTGTTCGTGAGCCAACCAGCGGCGGGATTATTTTCCGTCACGGCAATGGTGGGGAAATAGAAATTCTCCTTATTCAAGATGCTAAGGATCGCTGGACGATCCCTAAGGGTCATATTGAAGAAGGTGAAACAGCTATTCAAACAGCACGCCGTGAAATCGGCGAAGAAGCAGGTCTGCATGATGTCGATATGCTCGGCTGGCTCGGTAAAATCCACTTCCGCTATCGTCGTATCGACCGCCTGGTGCTCATGACGACGCAAATTTATCTCGTACGTGTGCGTACCGATGGCACTGAGATCCAAAAGGAATCATGGATGAATGGTATTAAGTGGTTCTCGTTTAACGAAGCTCTTGATTTGATTGAATACGAAGATATTGCTAAATTAATGTTGAAGGCTAAAACTCGCATCCGCGAAGAGAAGCTGTAAATAATTGCCGTTCTTGCGGCGACTACAAATTAAAGGAGACTATAGTATGACAGGGATGCCCGTTGGGCCATATGTCGAGTTCGCGAGGGAGAAACTGGGATTTGAATACAATAACATTCAGCTTCTTGTTACTGCCCTTACACACCGTAGCTATGTAAACGAGCACAAAAAGAGCGTCACTGAGCACAACGAACGCCTTGAGTTCCTAGGTGATGCCGTGCTCGAGCTCGTCGTAACCGATTACTTATTTAATAACTTTAGCGAAGCAGAAGGTATTCTGACGAGTTGGCGTGCAGCGCTCGTGCGCACCGAAAGTATCGGTGCAGCAGGCCAAGCGCTTGGCTACGAGCCTCTCGTTCGTATGAGCAAGGGTGAAAAGCTTGGTGGTACGCGTGCCCGTTTGCAAATTTTGGCAAACGCCTTTGAGGCCACAATCGGCTCAATCTACCTCGACCAAGGCTACGATAGGGCAAGTGAATTCATTCACAAACATATCATCTCGACGCTACCAGCCATTCTCGATGGCGGCACATGGCGCGACCCAAAGAGCCACCTGCAAGAGGTCAGCCAACAGATCGATGGCGCAACCCCTATATACAAGGTGATCTCTGAAGAAGGTCCCGATCACGATAAGATATTTACACTTGGCGCCTACGTTAAAGACAAGCTCATGGGTAAAGGTATTGGCCCAAGCAAGCAGTCAGCACAGCAAGAAGCTGCGCGTGCAGCGCTTAAAGAGTACGCGAAGCAAAAGTCCGCCTAACAGATTGACATTACCCTACGAAACGTGTATAATCTACGGGAAGTGTTATTATAACTGTAACGTGAAGTAAAGGAAGTTAAGTTTACATGCTCGCAATTCGTTTGCAACGCCTTGGCCGTAAGGCATACCCAGTATACCGCCTTGCCGTACAAGAGGCTCAGCGCCATCCATCAAGTGGCCGTGTTGTCGCTTATGTTGGTAGCTACAACCCACACACTAAAGAATCTAACGTCAACGTTGAATTGGCGCAGAAGTACCTCGACAACGGTGCTCAGCCAACTCCACGCGTTGTAAAGCTTTTGAAAGCTGCAGGCGTTAAACTCCCTAAGTGGGTTAAGGAATTCGAAGGCGGCAAAGCGAAGACTGTTCGCAACGCTGAAAAGCTTCGTAAGAACCAGCCTAAAGAAGAAACTCCAGCTGAAGAATCAGCAGAGTAAAAAACTTCTTAAATTATCTGCAATACCCTTCGCTGTAACGGCGAAGGGTATTTTTATGTGTTGGCGCCGTGATACAATAAACCTACGACAGTAAAACAGTGAGACCGAGAAGGAGACCAGTGGGCATGTCAACTATTGACCAGCAGTTTGTGGAGTATATCGTAAAATCTCTCGTTGAAAACGGTGATGACGTAATCGTAGACCGTATTGTCGACGAAAAAGGCGTACTACTGACGCTTACCGTTAACCCAGAAGACCTCGGCCGTGTTATTGGCCGTCGCGGTGTTACCGCTCAAAGCTTGCGTACACTTCTACGTGCCCTCGGTACGAAGAACTCAGCACGCTACAATCTTAAGATCGTAAACAACGATAACCCTGAAGAATCGACCGTTTTATCATCTGACGACGACGTAGCTGTGGATGATGTGGATAATTCTACAGATGAAACTGTGGAAAACGAGTCATCCAAAGGTAGTGAGTTCGCAAAAAAGTCTCGTGCAGAGCTTGCAGAACTCGATGACCTAGATATATAATCATAAGTAGTTCACGAATGCGAGAACTGCGAGTACAAAAAGAGCTCATGCGAGCTATGCCTACAAAAGGTTTAGAGAGACTTATTTGTGCTAAAAAGCCTAGGTGCAATGCCTGGGTTTTTTAGTGCCCTTATTTCTTTAGGCTAATAATCGAGAGATAATAAAAAACACTCCGACGGGAGTGTTTAAGCATTTTTATAGGCCGTCTGTTAGTGAATGCAGACAAATACGGTAAGCGCGGTAATAATAGCCACCGTGATGCCGCATAGTACCAGAATGAAATGATGGTGGTGTTCGGGTGTCAGGGCGCTACTAGAGCCACCAACGGTTACCTCGCTGTCATTGGCTGCGTTAGCAAGCGGGCCTTGCACGATGTGTTGATTGGCAATAATTTCATCTGGTAATTCATCGGCGACAACGTCGTCGTGGATCGGGTTGACGTTCTTCTGTCGGGTGCTTGCTTCCATGCGGGTTTCATCTGAGATATCCGGTGACTTGTCGCCGGACTTATTTGAGTCAAATTCCATACTACTTATACTTTAACATAGTTTTGCATACTCGCGAAATCGAGGAAGCAGACTATATTTTTTATTATGTAATATATCCACACAACACCATAATTATGCGAAATCTACAATATATCGAAAAAAATATATAGACAGTTAAGTCAAGAGTTGCTATACTATCAAAGATGAAAAAGCTCCAGGTTATCACCTTATTCCCCGAAATGTTTACAGGGGTATTTGGCAATTCAATGATGTGGAAGGCTCAGAAAGATGGACTTGTCGAGCTAAGTACAATTAACCTGCGAGACTTTGGCCTTGGCAAGCGCAAAACCGTCGATGACACACCATATGGTGGTGGTGACGGTATGCTCTTGATGGTAGAGCCACTCTGGAACGCAGTCATGCACGCAAAATCAATCGACCCAACTGCAAAGGTGCTCATCATGACGCCACGAGGCATTCGCTGGAAGCAGGCGGTGGCCCAAGAGTATAGCGAGACAGATCACGGCTATATCTTTATTTGCGGCCGCTACGAGGGCTACGACGAGCGCATTATGGAGCTTGTCGACCAAGAAGTGAGTGTAGGCGACTACGTACTGACAGGTGGCGAATTGCCAGCAATGACTATTATCGACAGTATCGTGCGTCTTATCCCTGGTGTACTCGGTGGCGAGCAAAGTGCAATTATCGAAAGCTTTAGCGATGGGGAAACGCTCGAATTTCCACAGTATACCCGCCCAGAGGAATGGCAGGGAATGAAAGTGCCAAGCGTACTCCTGAGTGGGCATCACGCCGAAGTGGCAAAATGGCGCGCCGAGAATAGTAAAAAAGCCGAGTAGAAGACTCGTCACTACAGGAAAAACACCGAGCAATCCTCGGTGTTTTTCGTATATAAACGCAAAGCGCCTCAGAAGAGGCGCCAGCAAGATATAGTTGTGGTGGATATATCGTAGAGCGATGATTACATTTTTTTAAAAGGTGGAATTTTTGTTTTTGTAATTTCGCTGTCTTTAGATTACACATATTTGACCGTAAGCGCAAGCACTTTTTTGAAGAATATGAAATAACGTGTGGAAAAGGTATACTAGTGGGGTGAAGAAGTTTATGCATCAGCTATTTCCGCCCGAGTTCTTTAAATCGCCCACATATGCACGAGCGATTGTTCTGGGCTCAGTATATCTCGGCACGCTGTTGTTGCAGCTATTTACCTTTGAAAAATTTGCCGATGTCACACGGCAATTCGGCCTGCCTGGCGGCAATGCAACCGCCGTGGCGCTCACATGGATAGTTCCCTTACTTTCTGCTGCCGCCCTACCATATTTAATTTCTATGAAGCTCAATCCAGTGTCGTACAAAATATCACGTGCGGCGGTGATTGCGACGCCAACGGTATGGGTATTTCTCAGCGCCTGGCAAAACATCGCAGCAAAGGATGCGCTCAACACAGGTCTTTTTGGCGCTACGATTGTAACGTCTGTAGGTATTTGGAGTATAGTATTCGCATCATTGTGGCTGTGGGCAAGCGTACTGTGTGTACGCGAGCTACCACAACGCAAAAAGTGAGCGTAGTATGCCTAAAATACACCGCGTAACAAAATGGCTAGTAAGGCATCGGCTAACAGTCGTGGCGGCGTTCATGTGTTTACTGCTTGGTGGCGCATATGTGGTATTCCTATTCAAACACGGCAATAGCGATGTACTCGCGCTCACGCAAATGACCGAGCAACAGGATATCCCATACTGCAACACGAAAAGCAAATATCAAATGCTCGATACCTACAGACCGAAAAAGCTTGCCCAGCAAACACTACCAGTAGTGGTGTATGTCCACGGTGGCGGCTGGAGTAGCGGCAATAAACATAATGCACTTGTTAGCTACTATGCTAAATTCTTTGCAGCTCGGGGCATTGCTACAATATCTGTCGCATACAGGTTGTCAGGTGCAAATCCCTACCCAGTGCAAAATAACGATGTAGCATGCGCGCTTGCCTACATAAATACCCATAGCGAAGAGTTGCATGTTAATCCGGCCAAGTCGATTTTCTTTGGCGACAGCGCTGGTGGGCACCTGGTGGCATTTGCGGCGCTTAATAACCCCTATGGCAAGTATAAATACGATACGCCACGCGGTGTGATAGATTTTTATGGCGTATCAGACTTCTCTAAGATTATTAATGGCTCACACCCAGACTACAACGCGCGCCGCTATCTTGGCCCGCAATATGGCAAAATGGCCGTCCAAGCGAGCCCTGTGAAGTATATAACGAATGGGTCGCCACGCTTTTTATTTGTGCATGGTACCGATGATAAAATCGTGCCGATTGCTCAATCACAGGAATTCTACGATGCCCTTAAAACTACGAAAAATGGTTCGAAATATCTGGCAATCCCCGGCGCGCATCATGGCTTCATTGGTCCAGACCTAGGCAGTAAAAAGAATCAGATGATCGAAGATGCAATCGACGCATTCTTGCGCGAAACAATCAATGTACGTCCATCGTAATAAATTTTATTGAAACTTTTCGCAAAGCCACTGCATATAATGGATGTAATGGTAGATAGGCAATGACGATAGATCAAGAGAAGATAATTATCGCGAGCATCTGTGACGGGGCCTCGGAGCAGTACAGCTATTTTGTTGAGCGATACCATCGCGGACTCATCCAGCATGTATTCAATTTTGTGCGAGATGGCGACGCGGCGGAAGATATAGCGCAGGAAGCATTTATCCAGGCGTACAAGAAGCTACATCAGTATGACGGCAAATTTGCGTTCTCTACATGGTTGTACAAAATCGCCGACAATCTAGCAAAACGCATGATGGCAAAATCTCACCGCACCTCTAGCATTACAGACTACGAAGAGCTAATCCCTGACACACGCCCGACAGCCGAAGAGCTTGTCGACAGCGTCATCGGCAGGGCGCATGTAAGAAAGGCAGTTGACCAGCTACCCTCTGACCAGCGTCGCGCCATAATGATGTACTACTGGGATGAGCTGAGCTACGAAGAAATCGCGAGCGTTATGGAGAGACCTGTTGGAACCGTTCGCACGTGGCTACATAGAGCAAAAGAACAACTAAGGAAGGAGCTTGCATATGGAGAAAATTGACCAGCATATCAAAGAGTCGGCGCAAACGCATGAGCCAAACCCGCAGTTTGTCGCAGATACGATGCAAAAGATCGAGGCGGTTGGTACACCAAGGAAGTACTGGGTAAACTGGAAAGTTCTAGCGCCCGCGGCCGGTGGCTTAGCGGTTGTTGCAATGGCAGTTATTATGTTCACGCCACACTTTACAGGTACAACGGCAAATACGGCAACTTCAGGGGATGTTAAGTCAAAAACCGATATCCAGGCTCACGCGGCAGTAAACGCGCCAATTGATCCAACAAACACCACTGACGTAGCGCTCGATAGCGATCTTAGCAGTGTACAGGCTTCACTATCCCAGTCGGCAAGTGATCAAAGCGCGGCGGATAGCTCAATTAACGATAGCCAACAGCAAATCAGCATTCCAACCGAATAGGTTTGTGCAATTACAGTAGTACGAAGGGAAGAATATTATATGAAAACCTTACTATCCACAACTAGTCTCACGAAAGTTGCAATTGTTTCTGCAGCAGCAATCATAGGCGGGTCTACATTTATCCCAGCCACTGCGAGCGCGCTCTCGCTTGATGGCTCTGCGAAAGTGACGACGCCATATGTAAAAGTAGATGGCAATGCAAATGTGAACGCGACGACAAATCCTTCAAATACAAACGCGTCAAGCGAGAAGGCAAAGCTCCAAAAAATTATCAGCAAAGGCGACCAAGAGATTGCACGCCGACTTGACTCGCTATCAAAGCTTGTAGGCAAAATTAATGCGGCAACAAAATTGACGGATGCCGATAAGGCAACGCTGACCGCTGAAGTTAACGCGACAATATCTGGCCTCAATACACTCAAAGCTAAACTTGACGCTGAAACCACAGTCGCAGCTGCGCGCACCGATGTGCAGAGTATCTATACTGAGTACCGCGTGTATGCGCTTGTCACACCAAAAGTCAGCCTCACAAAAGTTGCTGACGATCAACAAGTGGCAGAACAAAAGCTCCAGACACTGATTCAGAAATTCCAAACACGTCTAAATGCAGCGAAAGCGAAAGGCAAAAATGTCAGTGCTCTCGAAGGCGTACTGAACGACATGATACAGAAGGTGAATGCCTCAGCAAGTGTGTCAAGCGCCGTTCAGGCAAAGGTAATCGGCTTACAGCCAACCGACTACAATAACGATCACGCCATTTTGAGTGGCACTAGCGCCCAGCTAAAAGCCGCGCATGCCGATAACGTAGCAGCGTATAACGATGCAAAACAAATCGTTGCAGGCCTCAAAGATCTCTAGTCTAAGCACACGAAAGACTTGAGTTTTACAGGGACTAGTGGTACAATTTCCACTAGTCCTATTGGGATGTCGCCAAGTGGTAAGGCACTGGGTTCTGGTCCCAGCATTCGGGGGTTCGAATCCCTCCATCCCAGCCATGAAAAAATCCGTAGATCTTTTGATCTAGGGATTTTTTCTATGCCCGAGATTGATGTATTTGAGCGACCGAATGCGCATTCGGGGTGAGAGGCGCCAGCGGCGCATATTGACATTTAACGTATTTAATACTATAAAAAGTACAGTTCGACGGGCGATTACATCGTTCGCGGACAATAGGGAACAATTCTTCTACTGCATTGGAGCTGGTACTCATGTCCGACCTTACGGACGTCCCGCGCAAGCGGCGTATCCGAGCACGCTACCTCGTGCTCGCCGGCGTCGTCATCTTGCTCACACTGGGCATGGCGGCGTTGAGTCTTCGTAATGACACGCAGCCTTCCTCGTATGAGGCGGCCCGGGCGGCCTACGAGAGGACGCTCCTGAACGACCCGAATCGCATCGACAGCGGCTTCGGCGTTCAGATCCACGACGACGCGGATGGCGCGGTCTACACGTACGAAACCAACGCCGAGATGATGCGCGGCGACGATGGAGTGCTCAGAAATGCTTGCGAGGCTCGCTGCCTGGTCGGCCACAAGACGGCCGACGGCTACGCGATCACCCTGCCGGTGGTGTTCGACTACTCGGTGGGCGAGCAGGCGTTCAGTCCGATGCCCGAGTCGCAGCCGGTGACAGAGCTCACCTACTGGGACCCACAGCATCACAAGCCCGTAACGATCCGCTCTACCGAAGGTCACCCGGTCACACTTCCCAAGGTGCTCTACCGTCGCAGCATCTACGACATGCACCGGGGCGAGACCGCCTACACTGTGCCACAGTGGGTGCGGAGCGACGACGGTCACACGGTCGTGCTCGACCAGGCGATCGTTTGGTATGAGCCTGGGGGCGACTTCTACGGCACTATCGACATGGCGAAGCTGACGCGGACTACCGATGGCTTCAATGTCTGCCTGCCCAAGGGCGACTACCAGCCCATCGACGAGAAGGATGTTCGTGGCCCTGCGGCGCGCGTACTAAACAAGCGCTGCTAGGCCTTAGGGTGGAGCTCCGCGCCTACGAGAGGCTGCGGAGCTCCACCTGATGGAGACTTGTTAAATGAAAAAATCCCACAATCTTCTGATTGGGGATTTTTATATTTGAGGTCGATGTAAAATGCCATATACAAAACGTAATCATTATAGTAGACTTTAAATATATAATGTCTTGGGACAGGAAGAGGGATATGAGAAGCGCTATCAACAGACTTAAGTATTATGGTTATGCGGCTGTAGTCCTGCTTAGTGTCCTTGCTCTTCCTACGGCTGCGGGTGCAGCAACCACATCAACGACAATCAACTCAGCCATCAGTTCGGTAATCAGCGTATTTACGAGCAACGGTACAGTAACGGCTAACGTCACACCAACCGGTGCAGGTGCTCAGACAATCGCAAGTGACACGATTACGGTAAGCACAAACGACACTCTCGGATATACGCTTCAAATCGCGGATGCTGATGCTACGACAACAATGGTGTCTGGGGCAAACTCGCTAGCCGCATCAACAGGTACCCAAGCCTCTCCTATAGCACAAGTCGTTAATACCTGGGGTTACCGAGTTGATAGCCTTGGCGGTTTTGGTGCTGGTCCAACAAGCGGGCAGAACAGCGCGGCTATAGGAGCAATTAAATTCGCTGGCATGCCAGCGAACAGCTCACCTAATACAATAAAGACAACCGCCACCACAGCAAGCAACGACACGACTACTGTATGGTACGGTGTAGCTGCAAATACAACCCAACCAACAGGAACATATAGCGATACCGTAACGTACACATGTACGGCAAACTAGCAACCTAGGGCTTTAGTATGAAAAGCGTTATACGAAACAGCGTACTTATATTCTCAGTAGTGGTTGCGGCATTTGCTGGGGCAATAGCAAACACTACGGCAACCCATGCTGCTTCGGGTGGGCTCACAATATCACCGACTTCTGTTGAGGTGACGGTAGCTCCGGGCGGAACCTACAAAGGTGAGATGCTCGTCATGAATCAAGGCGAGCTCGACGTCGCATATTCAGTCTACGCAACACCCTACAGTGTAACAGGCGAAGAATACAAGCCATATTTTAGTCCGATTCAGGGCGCAACAGATATTACAAAATGGTTTACGTTTGACAAAAGTGGCAATGACTCACTGAAAATCGGAACGCAAGAAAGCATTCCGTATACAATTACGGTACCAAAAAATGTTGGCGCTGGAGGCTACTACGCAACCGTATTTGCAGAAACAGCTGATAAAGGCGGTGCGGCGGGCGTGGTAACGCGCAAACGCGTTGGTATGATCGTATACCTTCGTGTATCAGGTAGTGTGAAAGAATCGGGTTCGATTAATGCCTGGAATGTTGATTGGATACAGCAGGCGCCGCTACGCGCAGATGTGAAGGTGGCGAACGCAGGGTCTGTCCATTTTAAAGCGAATGTCCATGTAACGGTCAGTGATTTGTTTGGTTCAAAGAAGTTCTCTTACGAGCGTAGCCCTGAAATACTGCCGCAAAAACTGCGGGATATACCTATTAGTTGGGAAAATGGTGCTACATACGGCCTTTTCAAGGTGAATGGTACGGTGACATATCTAAATAAAACCGAACAGCTACCGACACGCTACGTATTTGTTGCTAATCTGCCTATGCGATTACTGACCGGAGGCGCTCTCATCGCTTTTGTTGCATTGATTGTGTTTGGGAGCAGACGTGTGGCGACACGCAAAAAGTAGCATCTACGGTGTAATACTAGTATTGGCGACGATCGGTATTGTTTCACCTACGATCGCTACAGCTACTAGGGAAATACAGACCAACATTTGTGGTGATTTTATAGCACCAACAATTGTGTTACCAGTATCCGGCTTCACCACCAACGATGACAGTGTGACGGTTGCGGGTGAGGGTGAGGCGTCATTGCCAGTGACGATTACTGAGAACGGGACAGCGGTTGCAGTAACGACCGTGTTGTCTAGTGGTGAATATTCAATCTCCATACCCCTTGTAGCTGGCGGAAATACAATCATTGCAAAAGAGGTAAATGCCTGCGGTTCAGTAAAAGAGTCTGCAGCGACGAGCGTGCAAAGAAATGTAGTGCTACCTCCCACTGGGGGCGGTACGGTCGCCCAAGAGCCGACGCCCGTGAAAGGTATTGCCTCTGCCGTGCCTGCGCAATCTGCATCAAATGCGCTTAACCAGCCTATCTCAGGCGACAAAAATACCCCAGGATTTAGTGTGCCGGTAATACATCAACCCCTACCGGGCACGGTATATACTACGAGTGAGGCATGGGTTACGGGAACTGCTGAGCCGTCAAGCATGGTGACGCTATATATAAATGACATGAGTGTAGCGAGGCTACGGGTATCTCCGACGGGGAATTTCGGTGTCACGGTTGAACTTAATAAAGGGCGTAACAGTATTCGGATTGAGGCTGAAAAAGATGGAAAATCAGCTGTCTCGCAAACAACGGTAGTTACATACACACCTCCAACGTCGACTCAAAAGGGTACCTCACCACTCGCAGTGGCGGCCTCAATCATTGGCGTAGCAGCAGTCGTAGCTGCAGCAGCCGGCGTTAGTGTTTGGGTGGTAAAACTCATAAAGACACGGAGGCTTTGGTGATGAATCAGCGATTCGGGCATACAAATAAGATCATAGCCTCGTTAATTTCTATCTTAGCGTTAATGTGGTCTATGCAGACCGTCAGTTATGCTGATACGACCGATTCATCGGTGTACGGTAGCGGTAGTTTTGGGGACTGTGATTACGGAACATGCACTATTACACTAACAGATACGGGCACTCCTACACTCACTGTCGTGCCAACACCTGCGGGCGTGTGTAGTGTTCAAAGTGATACTGTCTCTGTCCTAACAGATAGTACCACAGGCTACTCGCTCACTATGACAACCAGCACGACGAATAATGCGATGCAGGGCGCGAGTACAAGTTTAGCATCTTCAACCGGTACGCCGAGCGCGCCCACCACGCTTGCGGTCAACACTTGGGGCTATCGAGTGGATGGACTTGCTTCATTTGGCGCAGGGCCAACGACGGCGCAAAGCAGTGGTAGCGTGCCAAGTGTAACATTTGCGGGGGTTCCTGCGAGCAATCAATCATCTACTCAAGTGGCATATTCAGCTAGTCCAGCAAATCCTGCGCAAGATACGAAGGTGTGGTATGGCATTTGCGCTAACTCATCGATTCCTGCAGCTACCTATTCGGTGACTGTTGTATATACCGCGGTCACGAACTAAAAAAATATAGCTAAGTACAAGCAATATGTGTAAAATGTAATATAGAGAAGTGGAGGGTGCATGCGAGAGTTAAGGGATGTTGTTGATGTATTGGCAAAGAAAGAGCTGACGCGAAAACAGTTCCTAACTTTAGTTGGCGGCAGTTTTGCGGGTATGATCGGCGGCTTTCAATTATTGCAACTGCTCAATACGCCGGCTAATCGAGATGACAACCTTGCCACGAGCAACAAAGAAGTGTTTGGCGAGCGCGAATACGGACATCCAGAACCTGAAGAAATAAAACGCGCGGCACGACTACAGGCAAAGACTAAACGTTTTGACGAGGACGTATTTGGCTAATGGCACGTCTTCCTATTGTTGGCGGCGATGCGGGTAACTGGGGTACGATTTTAAATACGTATCTCCAGGTTTCACATGCTGCCGACGGGACGCTTAACAGCGGGGTGGTCGCCGCCTCGCAGGTAAATCTTCCTTCTGTGGCAACTGGCATGCTTATGCGGGGAACATTTGCTTCAAGGCCCGCTGCCGCAAGTGGCAATAGCGGCATGTACTATCTGGCAACAGATAACAATGGAGGAACCCTCTACCAGTCGAGCGGTACGGCATGGATACAGGTAGCCGCCGGTGCGGCGCACGGTGTGACACACAGTACCGGGGGCTCTGATGCGCTTAGTGGTAATATTGATGCGATTGGACGACTTGCAATTGCCTCGAGCGGCACAGTGGCTGGTTCACGGCGAAAACTGAATTTTATTGCTGGCTCTAATATTTCTGTGACCGCAGTAGACGATTCCGCAAACGAAAAGGTCGATGCAACGATTGCAATTACCGGTAGTGTCGCTCTTGCTAATGGAGGTACAGGCGGTACCGACGCGGCGACTGCGCGTACGAACTTGGCAGTTGCTCAGGCCTCAGGTTTCGCAAAAATGACAGTTGGCACAACCGCGCCAAGTAGTCCGTCTGTCGGTGACCTTTGGGTAGATACGAACTAAGGTAAGGCATGGCTGTATCATATATTTCTTCTGCTTCTGCCGCGGCTGCGACGGTAACGATGCCGACACATCAGGCCGGCGATCTTATTGTCGCGTTTGCATACCGTGATGGTAACACGACTGCGCCGACGCTCCCCGCTGGATGGACGAATATCGACAATAGCGGGGCAAACACTAACTCTGCTCGGCTCGCGTATAAGTATGCTACTTCCGCAGCTGAAACAACAGGAACGTGGACGAACGCTACGGGTATTGTGATTCATGTCTACAGAGGCACGGGTGGTATTGGTGCGAGCGCAGTGGGTGGCGCCTCAAGCAATACGATTACATATCCGGCATTGACGCTGCAGCGCACCGACAACACGTCTTGGGCTGTTCGTTTTGCCGGCCATCGTACAGCAACCAATCTAACTACGAACACTCCGGCTGGTTATACGGCTCGCACTGGTGTTGCAACAGAAGCCCGAGGGTGTGATACTAATGCGACGATCAGCGTAAACCCGACAACTGGGACCCAAGCGGTCGATGCGACATCTGGCTATAGGGCGTATACATTGGAGATTCTCGGCCCTTCGCCTGCGATAGCGGGCCTAGTTGACGATTTTAACGACAACTCACTTGACGCTACTAAATGGACACCGTGGGCGGGCGGCACCATAACTGAAGCGTCTGCCAAGCTCCAGATACAGTCAACCACTGCCAGCTCGTACAGGGGTATGGACTCCACGGCTAAGTGGAGTTTAACAGGGTCATCGGCATCCGTTGAGGCACCCCATGTCCTCACTGGACTTTTGTCCTCAACGACATACTTGCGAATACAGCTCGATAATTCGAATGCAGTGAGTATCTCTACAAATGGCACGTCGCTTATTGCACAAAAACAAATAACGAGTACATATACACAGCTTGGTTCGGTGGCGTACAGTACGGTTGCTCATCGCTGGTGGCGCATCCGCGAATCGGGCGGTACAGTGTATTTTGAATTCTCCGCAGATGGGTTTATGTGGACATCATTTGCTACACTCGCAACCCCATTCTCGTTGGGCGCACTGACCGCGCAACTTGCGATTGGCACCGATGTCACCAACGCCTCAACCGATACCGCTGTTTTTGATAATTTTAATATACCGCCAGCGTTCGAGACATTCTCGGATAATTTCAATGATAACGTCCTTGACACATCTAAATGGACGGATTGGTCTGGGACTGACGTTTCGGAAACGAGCAAGACCCTTCAGGTAGCGTCGACCACCGCTGCTTCATACAAGGGCATGAACTCTGCTGTAACAGGAAATCTTACAGGGTCATATGTACAGGTTGAGGTGCCTCATGTACTAACCGGCCTAACGGGTGCTAGTACATTGCTGCAGGTCGCCATAGATAATCAGCACACGATAACGCTCTATGTGGGCGGCACGACGTTCGCTGCAGAATACCAGATAAATGGCGTATATACCACGCCGGCAACAATGGCATACAGCACAACCGCTCACCGCTGGTGGCGCATCCGCGAATCGGGCGGCACGATTTATTATGAATATTCAGCTGATAGTTCATCCTGGTCGGTGCTGGCTTCGGCCGCTGCGCCGTTTGCGGTAACAAATCTTCGCGTGTCGCTATTTATCGGAACTACGTCGGCAAATGCCTCAACCGATACAGCTATTTTTGATAATTTGAATGCTTTTCCTCTTTTAGCGACAGCAAATGGACAATACCGCAACGATCAGTCAACACCCATTGCTGTCGCGGGTATTACTACTGATGGTGTGACGAATAATGTTTGGCTAGAAACGATGGGGTATGCTGATGATCCGACAACCTCTACGACGATTTCGGCAGAAACGCAGATAATAGGAACGAACTTCACAGGTACGCCAACGGCATCGAAATCCCTCATACTCAAACAGGCAAACCTGCCTACATCCCGTCGCGGCAGTGCTATGATATACGACGCCAAAAACAAGCGGTTTATCGTGTTTGGTGGCTATGACGGCACCTCACGTTTCAATGATGTTTGGGAGCTGTCGGCGGACAGCGCATATCACCGATGGAAAAAGCTGACCCCAAGTGGGACAGCGCCTGTTGCCAGGAACCTTTGTGGGTCAGTGTACGCCCGCGGTACAACTTCTGGCTCGGTCGATAAAGCGTACATGGTGATATGGGGTGGCGCCGACCCGGGCGACCGCAACGACATGGCTATTTTGGACGTATCTACACCAGGTAGCGAAGCGTGGTCGGCGGTGACACAGACTAATGCACCGAGCGCGCGCGACTATATTACGCATCACATGGCGGCAAAGGTGACTGCTTCTAATACGATAGATATTTATCTTTTTGGTGGTTGGGCATCGAGCCGAGTAAGCGATCTTAATAGATGCACGCTCAACGTTAACTCTCCAACATCTGTCACGTGGACGCAGCTCAAGGCAAGTGGCGCGGCAGGGAACCCAGCTATCCGTTCGGGTGCGACCATGGTATATGACTCGGCAAATGATCGACTGATTATTACAGGCGGGTTTAACAATACCACATACCTTAGCGATGTATGGCAGTATAGCATCAGTGGCGGATCATTCACGCAGCTCTCACCTACCGGGACAACGCCGGCTGGCCGCGAACTCGCAAGTATCGGTTACGATAGTGTTAATCAGCGCGCGGTAATTATCGGGGGTTGGCAGGGAAGTGCCGGCAATAGCCGTAATGACGTTCTTAGTCTTTCGTTGGTGGCGGGGAGCGAGGCATGGACACAGATAAAAAGTAACGACACGAATAACCAAGGGGTGCTTCCTTTTTCAAATGCTTGTGCGGCGGTTGATACAAACCGTAATATACTAGCTATCACAAACTTGTATGGATATGACGCTACCGACAAGTATGTCTATGCATTCAACCTTGGCGATACCTCGACGACTGCATCGGTGTATAGTTTAGCAGTGGCCGATTATTTCCGGGCCCGCGACGCACCCGCATTTGTGCACAATACTACTCGTGATGAACTCCTATTGATTAACGGCTATAGCGCGATGGATGATGATACCACCATTGCAAATGGTGAGCATGTCTCTGAGATCTGGGCATATAGCCAAACTAACCAAACCTGGCGCAATGCCGCTAAAGGTCCACTCTTAATGACCCAATCCGAAGGTGGCTTGGCAGTGTATGATTCGGCGAATGACCGCGTCATATTCTTTGGAGGGTTGCGTGGGTCGTCGCAAATGAGTAATGATGTATGGCAGTTAAAAGCAGACGCGTACGGGATGTATAAAGCGACAAAACTATCGCCGTCAGGCTCGCTGCCCCCACAACGGTGGCTGATGGCTGGATGCTACGACGCTGCAAACCATCGCATGGTGATATGGGGCGGGCAGAATGCCTCGACTATTCTTAATGATACCTGGGCACTCGATCTAACGAGCGGAAGCGAGGCCTGGACACAGCTCACTCCTACCGGCACGGCTCCTACGGCTGTTTGGCAGTCGGCCTATGCGTATGACTCGGTCAACAAGCGGCTCTATACGCACGGTGGCTACACCGGCGCAAGTTATTCAACTCAACTATTTTATCTCGATCTCAGCACAACAAACGGCGCCTGGGTAAATACGAGTGTAACGGGTGGATTGGCAGTTCGTGGTGCTGTCATGCGGTACGATAGCACCAATCAGCGATTAATTTGTTTCGGTGGCTATGACGGCACCTCAGTTAACAACACCGTTCGCTACACGAGCACTGCCTCATTTACATCGTGGACAACCCAGGCTACCACCAATACGCCAGCGGCACGGCGTAGTGCTGGAACGGGCATGATAAATAACTCATTTGTCGTGACCTGTGGCCGGCCAGTGAGCGGCACCTGGTTTAATGACATGCAAGAGCTCGATGTAAGCCTTACGCCTGCATCGTGGGTATGGAAAACCAGAACTCCCAAGATTTACCAGCCGGTGGCGTTAGGCCTCACTGGGCTTGCTCAAGATAACTTCCACTGGCGCTCGTGGTTGGCGGCTGGCGCAGCGATAAGCCCTGCTTCTTCGTTCGGCAGTAATAGCGAGACTTCAATTGACTTTGTTATCGGCACTGATCATTCTGGGCAAGTAAGAGTGTACAACGGAACGAGCTGGGTATGGAAGCCTATAAAAACGTGGACCGGCTCAGCATGGACAACGAAGACATTACGCCACTGGAACGGTTCGACATGGGTGCCATACACTGCGGTTGGCGCATCACCAGTCGCAATCGATGCTATCGGGCCGAGCACAACGGGCGCGGTCATAAACGGCAATACAACGCTGTCGTGGTCCCATACATGCTCCGGAACAAACCGCTATTTGGTTGTCGGTATTGCTGTGGGTGGTGGCCAAACCACCTGGAATACGACGGCTACCTGTAATGGCGTTGCTATGACATCGCTCGGTAGGCAGCAGTCGGACAATCAGAACGACGGCTATGTCGAGCTGTTCGGGATTATCCCTCCAGCCGGAGCATGTGCTATTGTCGTTACCTGTAATAACAGTGGTATACCATTGATTGGTGGATCTATCAGTGCGACAGGGGTCGACCAAACGACGCCAACGCGAAACATCACACCGGCCTACGGAGACGGCACAAGTATTCAAACAACAGTGACAGGTGCAAGTAATGATTTGTTTATTGACGCAGCCTGCTGTGGCTCCGATATTGGGGCATCACTCAAAACACTTCAAATACAAAAGAATTACAACACCAGCACAGGCGGCGGTAATTTCTCCATGTCAACTGCACCCGGTGCTACATCTGCAACAATGGGGTATACAAGCGTAAGTGACTGGTGGGGGATTATCGGTATCTCACTGCGAGCCTTAGGGACATAGTACAGTTTTCGCGCCTAGATTCGTATATTTTCAACTCGATTCTGCTATCATACATATACCACATGCCGTCCGTTGAACAGTCCGCTACGATATTCGAAAATACTGACACTGACCAGGATGATTTTGACGAGTTGCAAGCACAAGACGACATGCTCCTCGATAGGCTTATGGTCGCCAATGCCAAAAGAGGCGAGTTTATTTCTCCTCTCACTGGTATCTGTTTTGCAAACGAGGTACTGGCGACAATTGCGCAGCTCGATTACTCTGCTGATCAGCTGGCACTACTCGAAACCCACCTCGAGGCCATGCAGACGGTAGATATTCCGCTTGTTACCGGGCATACAATCACCATCGATAGCATTGAGCATCCCGTATCGCTCTTGGGTGCGACCGAGCTTGCCGACGATGGCGCTAATCACGGCGAGATGTCGAAAATGTTCTATTTGCGCGATCACATACAAGCTGTATATGCGCTGATGGAATTGTATCTCCAGGACCCAGAGCGATACCACAAAGAGGGTGAACTTGCGCGCCATATGTTGTTTAGCGTTATGCATTGCCTTTCGACGCCTGCGCAACTGGGGCGATTTGAGCATGTAATTGCTGCAGGATCAGCGGCAACCCAAGAAGATTGGCCGCACATCTCGCTATGGTTTGATGACTTGCACGGTGAAGGTCCGAACGGCTGGCGCAACAAGCAAGATACGCTCCAAATGTTGACACATCTTGCCCTTGACGCACTCGACCGTGGGTTTATTAGCGAGGCTGACCTCAGTCACTCGCATAAACAATTCCTTGGCTCGGTCGTGCCGCTGCTCGCTGCCGTTGGTTTCCCGAACTACGAAACTTCAGGGTCGTGGGAGGAAGTCGCCGCAAGTCGCACTTCTGTATTAGCAATCGAAACTGCCATCATGCATAAAATTTCCACCATGGCGGCAGCTGGTAAAAACACGGATTTCTTATCTGAAACCTACGACCAATCGGGTATACAAATTACTACTGGCCGTACATTCCAAAGGCAAGTCGAGTATATGCTCGACCGCGGGCTTCACGAGGTCGGGCGTCGCCTACCATTTGAATCGCCCGATTACGACAAGGATTCTGTAAAATACCGGGAAGGTGATGCTGCGCTAACGTACGTACTTATGTACGGGCTACCACAGATGCTCGCGGCTAAAAATATTCCTATCGGAAAAGACCAACAAACGTTATCAGAGTATGAAATTGAAGATCTCATACTCACTCAAATTGAGAAGCTAATAGATCCCGGCACGGGCGGGGTTCGACGCTATAAAGGCGATTCCTATCAACGCCTTAACTTCCATACAGGCATTGTACAGAGAATTGTCGGTGCTATTAAAGCGCGGGTTAAAAGGGAGGCTACGGAAGTGGGCGGGGAGGTCAACCTCGAGGACAAACAGATGCTCCGGGATCTTCTTACGCCAGAGGGTTCAGAGGCAAGCTGGGTTCACCCGCTCGGCCAATTGTCTTCATGGGCGGCCAAGCGCTATCTCGAGGCGATACAAAAGGGTGACGATCTCGGTGCCGAAAGATACCGTCAGTTGAGCGTTCGCTATCTTAACTACAATTTATCCAACGTTACCGGTGATGGCAGTTGGAATACGGCACTCGATGCTGACGGCACCTACCAGATACGACCGATAAAGCCCTATCGGGTGCCCGAGTGCCTTATTACCTACAAGTCCGCAGATGGCAGGATGTGCACTGTCGCCTCGCCGCATACTCCGCTCAACTGGGGTAGTGTCATGCTAAAGCTTTCTGTAGGCCTCTTAAGCACGGCGACCAAACAATCTCAGTACGCGCCCTAGATCTCTTTTTAATGAGGCGTTTGCTGTCTGTGACAAATATCACATACCTTGCTAGCGAAAAATACTAGGGTGAGTATATTGCGAAGGAAGAAGTGCTAGTAGAAGAGGAACACCCGGTAGACTTCGACGACATTCATCAGTACGTCCACAGTTCAGTGTATATGGCGTACAATCGTAGGCGTGCAGAGCAGGCAAAAAAAGCCAGCGGTTCCACTCGATGTTGATCGGCTGCTCCAAATGGATCCAAAAAACGATCCGCGGCTTAGGCTATCGCCAGACCTTGCGGACAATTGGTATGAACATAATGCTTTCTTTAATTAACAATCAAAGGCGGCATTTACGCTGTGATTTTAGTCACGGCAAACGCGATTTATAAAACATATAATTATTCTTATGGTTATTCAAACACAAGCTACGCTCGGCCTTCGCAATACAGGCCGCACAGAGTACAATAAACATAAGAAGTATTATGATGAGAGACGACGCCTATCTGCTTACCGTTAATGCCGGATCTTCGAGCGTGAAGTTCGCGCTTTTTGGTGCTAACAACCTAACGAACGAAGTGCTCCAGGCATCCATTGAAAATATTGGGCAGGATACATCCCGCATGATAATAAATGGTGTGGTATCGCCTGTAGACGCACCGACTCATAGCGTTGCAACCAGCCTGCTTGCTGACGCAGTGTCAAAGGAAGTGCCTACAAAGCATATCGCTGCCGTCGGGCATCGCATTGTTCATGGTGGGCCAAAATACTACAAGCCGCAGTTAGTTACACCGCAGCTACTCAAGGACTTACGCGAGCTCACGGCTTTTGATCCCGAACACCTGCCGGCTCAGCTTTCACTTATCGAGACACTATCGCGGCAGCTCGTAGGTGTGCCACAGGTAGTGTGCTTCGATACGGCATTCCATCACGATTTGCCAGCACCCGCTCGGTTACTTCCAATTCCTCGGCACTTTGCCAATGAAGGCATTCGCAAATATGGATTCCATGGCCTATCTTACGAGTTCATCGTTACAGAGTTGCGACGAGTCGAAGGTGATATTGCAGCAGGTGGTAAAGTTATTATTGCCCATCTAGGGAGCGGGGCGAGCCTCGTCGCGCTAAAGGACGGCAAGTCCGTCGACACCACGATGGGCATGACACCAGCATCGGGCATACCTATGAGCACACGCTCCGGAGATCTTGACCCTGGCCTTGTACTATATTTACAGCGCAATCACGGCTACACTCCAGATAAGTTTAATCATATGGTGAATTTTGAATCAGGACTTCTCGGGGTTTCAGAAACGAGTGCAGATATGAAAAGACTTCTTGAAATTGAGGACAGCGATGTGCGCGCCAAAGAGGCAATTGAACTATTTTGCTACCAGGTCAAGAAAAGCATCGGGTCGCTCGCGGCAAGCATCGGCGGGATTAGTACGTTAGTATTCACGGGTGGCATGGGCGAAAATGCTCCAAGGATTCGGGCTAAGATATGCGAAGGGCTTGAGTTCCTGGGCGTAATCCTTGATCCAGAGCAAAACGAAGAAGGTGCACGTCTGATATCCGCACCCGCAAGCCAGGCTGGCGTACATGTTATTCACACAAACGAAGCAGTGACAATAGCGCGGCAAACTTCAGAAATAGTAAGTAGTAAATAAGGTAATGGCAGATGAATACAGCAGATAATACCCCTCTAGATGAAACAGCACTCCATGCGATTGATGCATACTGGAGGGCGACAAATTATTTATCAGTAGGCCAGATTTACCTGTGTGATAACCCGCTCCTGAGAAAACCTTTACAGCAAGAGCACGTGAAAAAGCTGCTACTCGGTCACTGGGGAACGACACCAGGCCAAAACTTTATCTATACTCACCTTAACCGTGCTATTAAAAACCACGATCTTAATATGGTATACGTATCGGGTCCCGGGCACGGCGGCCCTGCACTTGTCGGCAACGTATATCTAGAAGGAACATTCAGTGAGTATTACCCAAATGTCCCAGAGAACGAGGCAGGCCTCAAGAAACTCTTTCAGATGTTCTCATTCCCCGGCGGACTCTCAAGCCATGTTTCACCACAGGTGCCAGGCTCCATTCACGAGGGCGGGGAGCTTGGGTATTCATTAAGCCATGCTTTCGGTGCCATTTTGGATAACCCTGATCTTATCACTGCCTGTATCGTCGGTGACGGCGAGGCCGAGACTGGGCCGCTTGCGACCGCTTGGCATTCAAATAAATTTATTAATCCAAAAACCGATGGGGCGGTGTTGCCGATCCTTCATCTTAATGGGTACAAAATCAGCAACCCGACAATTCTTGCGCGTATCGAGCACGAGGAGCTCGACCAACTGCTACGTGGCTACGGCTGGACGCCATACTTTGTTGAGGGCGACGATCCTATGGTCCTGCATCAGTTAATGGCGGCGAAGCTTGACGATACAGTAAATGAAATCAAACGGATTCAGAGTGCAGCACGCGAAAATAATGATACGACGCGTCCGCGCTGGCCGATGATTGTGCTCAACTCACCAAAGGGCTGGACGGGTCCAAAAGAGATTGATGGTAAGCAAATCGAAGGTAACTTCAGGTCGCACCAGGTACCACTTGCGGTTGACGCGACTCATCCTGAGAATGTTGCAGTACTCGAGCAGTGGCTCAAGAGCTATCGCCCAGAGGAGCTATTCGATGAGCAAGGCGCATTGCTGCCAGAGCTAAGAGCACTCACACCAACAGGTAATCGACGTATGGGTGCTAATCCGCACGCTAATGGCGGCGGTTTCATTCGTGAGCTTATGCTGCCGGACTTCCGCGACTATGGTGTAGACGTTGAGTACCGTGGAATTGTTAATGAAGGTAACGTGCACGCAGTCGGTCCATATTTGCGTGACGTCGTTAAATACAACCAGACCCACCGTAATTTTAGGATTTTTGGTCCAGACGAGCTTGTGTCAAACCGCATGGAGGCGGTTCTTGAGGTAACTAACCGGCAATGGTCTGCGCGCGTTCGCCCAAACGATGAAAACCTAGCGACAGATGGCATGGTGCTCGACTCTATGCTCAGCGAGCACCAAGCCGAAGGCTGGCTAGAGGGCTATTTGCTGACAGGTCGGCATGGCTTGCTGCATAGTTACGAGGCGTTCATCCGCATTATTGACTCAATGGTAAATCAACACGCTAAATGGCTGAAAATGTCGAGTGAGCTACCGTGGCGACACCAAATTGCATCGCTTAACTTCTTGCTCACATCCCACGTATGGCGCCAAGACCACAATGGATTTACTCACCAGGACCCAGGTTTTATTGACCACTTACTCAATAAAAAGGCCTCGGTTGTTCGTATATACCTGCCGCCAGATGCCAACACGTTACTGTCGACTATGGACCACTGTCTACGCAGCCGTAATTACATCAACCTTACGATTACCGGCAAACATGATAGCCCGCAGTGGCTTTCAATGGACGAAGCAGTCGAGCACTGTAGCAGGGGAATCGGCGTCTGGGATTGGGCGAGTAGCGACCAGGGTGGCGAGCCAGACGTTGTTCTGGTGTGTGCTGGCGATGTGCCAACACTTGAGGTGCTTGCCGCGACATCGATTCTTCGACAATACCTACCAGATCTCAAAGTTCGGGTCGTGAATGTCGTCGACCTAATGCGGCTCGAATCCGACACCGAGCATTCGCACGGCTTAAGCGATCCAGAATACGACGAATTATTTACAAAAGATAAAGAAATCGTCTTTGCATTTCACGGGTACCCTTGGGTAATTCATCGCTTAACATATCGTCGCACCAACCGCAATATGCACGTCCGGGGCTACAAAGAGGAAGGTACAATCACGACCGCATTCGACATGACGGTACAGAATGATATGGACCGGTTCCACCTGGTAATCGATGTAATTGACCGTCTTGATCTAGACAGCGACGAAGCGATTCAGTTAAAGGAGCTCATGCAGACTAAGCTTATAGAACATCGCGACTATATTCGGATTCACGGCATTGATATGCCTGAAATAAGCGGCTGGAAGTGGGGAAGTTGATGTATCTTTAATCCTCAGAAAATAACGACCAGCACACTCATCCGAAAGCACTAATTTATGGTGTAGTAACCGTTTTTCATTCTCTAGTTTTTAGCAAAGCGAAACCCCGCCTGGTACCCGGAGGCACCAGACAGGGTGACGCTTCGACGGGGTGAGGCGGGGTGGTGTTGTCAGCTCGGCATCGGGCGCATCTGGGTGATGCGGCACTCGTCGCCGATGACCCGGATCATCTCGTCCTCGCGGTCGAGCTCGATCGACTTGACCGGGAACAGCACGTACCCGGCATCGTCGGTTGTCTCCAGGCGCTCGTAGATCGCGACCATGAGGTCGTGGCAGTCCTCGGGCAGGCCGCTCATGTAGACGCGGATCCTCCCACCGGCGGGCCAGAAGTACTGGCTGGGGCCGACCGTCATCCTGACGTTCGTGGCGCCGAGGCGCTCGGCGATGACGTGCTCGACGGCTTCGTCGGCCGACGTGTAGGCGATCGACTCACGAGCGTTGCTGGCCTTAGGCTTAACGCCTGCTGCCGAAGGATGGGACATATGTATGCTCCAGACTACTCGGTGGCTGTAACGTAATCATCTTATAATTTATATGTAGAAATGTCAAATTCGCAAATAAAAATATCGCCATAAAGCAGGCGATATGTTATCTCAAGATATGGCAAGCGCCCGGGGCCAGCCACAGCGAATTGATGCTGCAGCCGGCCCACGGGCGCGATGACCAGTTACTGCTCCACGGGCGCCGGAACGACGCGCTGGATCTCCGCCATCTGGTCGGGACGGAAGGTGACACGGAGAGTGTCACCCAGGTGGTGCATAGTGCCGAACGACTTCGTGCCGCGTGGCAGCCACAGCGACGGACGAGACCACCAGTGGCGCCGCACGGGCGCACCGAGCAAGGTCTCGACCTGAACTCCTCGGCCCTTGTGCGCCAGCTTGGCGCGGACCGTGGTGTCGAGTAGCGTCCACTCCTTGCTGCGGAGCAGCCGCTCCTCGGGCATCGTCCACAGTGTGGGCGCCGTCTCCGGCTCGGAGATCGCGTGTTTCCACCAGAAGTAGCCCTGGTAGGACGGATGTACGAGCAGGTCGGGTGTTGCCTGGATGTCCCGATCGTAGTCGAGGATCTCGATAGTCTCCCCTTGGGGGTAACGACCCTGAGGCCTTCGACCCCGCGGTACCCGCCGTAGCGGTTCCGGTCCAGGAACAGCGTCAGTGCGTAGCCGTTCGAGTACTCGGTGCGTTCCACGAAGTGACCGCTCTTGGACTTGCCCCAGGTGGGTTCGGCGACGAGAACCGGCTTGCGCCCGACCCGCTGTCGGACCTCGATACGGGAATTGCCGTAGTTGCGCTCCTCCTCGCGCGGCCTCCAGCAGCGAAGCTGCATGGAGCCGTCGGGGATGAGGTCAACCCAGCGCCAGTGCGTCTCGGCGAGGAACCTGGGCGTCGTCCACGGGGTGTCATCGCGGCCAGTTGCCTGGCGCACGAGAACACCACGAGGGAACGTGTGTCCTTCGGAGATCTGGACGTCGTTCGCGACGCTGACCCACGTGGTGTCGATGTTGCGGTTGCTGCGGTGCTCCTTGTGGAACTCCGTCGAGGAGTAATTCGGAGCAGCCCAAGGCTCACTCCAGACCGCTTCCGGCTGGACGTGGTGCTGGTCGATGCGGCGCCGGATCTCGGCGCGACATGTGGTGGCGTCCTCATCGATCGGGTCGATTCGGACCTGTACACGCTCGCTGGCCGAGTACCACTGGGTCTCCGGGTTCATCATCCGGGTGGTCCAGCAGTTCTCGCACGTCTGGCTGAAGTGGTTCAGCTCCACACAAGCGAGCGTGCTAGGGGTGCGCTCGCGGATCTGGACGCCGTACGGCGAGACCCGCATCTGCAGGTCGCCCGGCTCTGTCCCGTCGATGCTGCACCAGTCGGCACGGATCACCAGGGCGAAGGGATCACCCCAGGGGTCCGTCGATTCGATCTGGCGCAGGCCCAAGGCTAGGGCTGCTGCAACCATACGGGCGTTGCCCGTGAACTCGTAGTTCTCCGGCTCGACGAGGCCGGCCTCCCGAAGTACGGGGCCGAGGGCTTCGAGAACCGAGAGCTTGCGTGTACGTCGTCCGGTCGGATAGGTGGTAGACACCGTCCGCCTCCTGCTGTCGTGTTTTGTCGGTGGCATGTGCTCAACCTGGCATGAGTATAAAAAACACCTCAGTGCCTGAGTTGCAACGATACTATATCATAAACAACCGCCATCATCAACCGAGAGCATGCCTAAGATGAAGCGACGCTCTCTGCCAGAGGTTGCATTTATACTGTTTTCTGATATAATAGTATTTAATCACTCGCATGAGTGAAGCATCCGTTGGAGGCTTCTTGTGGGTAGCAAACAGAGCAGAGTAAAACTATGCCTTGTTTGCCACTCGCAAGAGGACCCGCGACGTCAAGGACCGTACGATTACGGACCTGCAATTGACAAGTGGATCACGGCACCGACTCAAGGAGACCGGCGATGACCGCGTTCACCGCAAGCTGCCCCGCCCCCGTCGTGGACGACGCCCCGCAGGCATTCGACCAGGTCGACCGGGACCGCGCGCAGCTCGTCATGTTCCAGCTCGCGACCTACCTGGGCACCGCCTTCCGGGTGGTGTGCAGCAAGCGCGGCGCCGAGGGACACCTCGTGTTCCACGTGCAGGACACCCGGAGCATGCAGACGGCCACCATCGACCCGATGGGCACCCTGACGATGGGCAACATCTACCAGCCGCACCTGCGGCCGGCCGAGATGATGCTCGACGACAAGGGCCTGACGGTCTGGGCGTTCCGCGAGCTGGCCGGCGTCTTCATGCGCCAGCTCACTCCGGACAACACCCCCGAGCACCTGCACGGGGAGCTGTTCGACCCCGAGGAGTTGCTCGCGCAGCAGAGCTGGGTCCTGTCCGGCCCGAACCCGCTCGCGCTCCTGCACGTCCGCGTGCGGGACTGATCCAACGGATGCTGACCTGAGCCACGCGCGCTCCAGGTCTGGCGCGGAGGAGTTCCGCCGGTCGCCGACAGTAACATGTCTGGCGCCGGCGGGCTCCTCCCGCTCGCATCCCCGACGCACAATAGACTCATCTTGAGTCTTATTTTATTGCCCTGCTTTTGATGTAAACTGCTAGACTATAATCATGAATATCTATATTTCTCATTCTGGCGCTTATGACTATGAAAATAATCTATATAAGCCTCTCAAAGAATCAGAGCTCGCTAAAACGCATCACTTCTTCTTACCGCACGAGCCCGAGAATCTAGACACGGATGCCAAAACTGAACTCAAGCATACGGATATATTAGTAGCCGAAAGTTCTCTACCCTCAACAGGCCAAGGTATCGAGCTTGCTCAGGCAGAAGCAGCGGGTGTGCCAGTTGTTTGTTTTTACAAAACCGGCTCGAAGCCGTCCAGCTCATTACGCTTCGTAGCAGATGAGGTTATTGAATACAAAGACATGGATGATTTTCTAGCTAAACTGGAGGCTCGTTTAGGTTAGTGCATCGAGAATTTTACACCCAGCAATAAAAATCCCTATTTTTGATTTAGGGATTTTTATTATTGAGAATATGAGACGCCCAGGCTTCACAGGGTAAATGTAACAATATCAGTACTTCACAAGTATGTTTTTATCCTGCGGTGAATGCTGTACTAATAAATTTACGGTGAGTACATTAGTCCATGGTATTGCCGGTGATGACTTCGACAAGTCTTCAAGGTAAGTAATCGACAAGCTATCACCCTTTTCGATCTTTAAATCGTTTGGATCGGTGTAGCTGTAGATATTATCAAGCTCTGCAAGCTTATAGACACCCACCTTATTGTAGGTAGTAATAATATTTGACGGGGTTGCGATAGTGTATCTCGCGCCACCTGCGTCCAGTACCAGCTGTGTATTATCGTAAGCTACAACCTTTCCCTGGACCTCTTTATAATCAGCGACCGAGCCGGCTGCTCGGGGCATATCATTCCTTGCGACGATAAGGTAGGTATGGGTTGCTTCGCTGTCTTGGTTCAAGCACTGTCTTTCGGGATTGTTACGACACGCTGTACGCTCATCTATATAAGATTGCATATCACTTGTGTAGTATTTGGCTGGTTGTGTCACGATAAACAATGCACTGACGCCCGAGCGTACGTCTTGACCGTTCATCATAATGGGACCGTCGGGGTAGCTGAAGACTGTCTGGCCAACTTTGAGGTCACGCGCGCTTGCCGGATTCGCCACATTCAATATGTTTGTAAATGAAGAGAGAGATCGGCGCCCGCTCTTTTGTAAGATTACCGATGTCGCATCAATCGATGTAACCGTATCAGGCCGGCTGCTATAAATAGAAGGAAGTAGCATTGCATCGCCTACCTTAGTTGCAAGCCAATCATTGACCAATGCTAAATCGCAGCGTGCTTGTAGGACATTTGCGCCATCCTGCACCGACATATTGACACCTTTCTGAAGCTCAAATGTCCTGTTCGATTGGCCTTTGCAATCTTTCGATGTAACCGTAAATTGCTCGCGTCCGTATTCGTTTTGCTTCGTGCTGCTCACGAGTACATGGCTAATGGTTTCAACTGCAGCGTAGGTGACGGTAGCCAAGGCAAATAGGCTCATGATCGCAAGGGCAATCACAGCTATTTTTGGCAGGTGGCGTATTCGTACGAACAGTGTCTCTTTCTTGTTGCTGTCCTTCGTGCGTACATGTAACGATAGCGCGCTGTGCGATTGAATAGCCTCCATAACTTTATCGGTAAAGAGCGTATTAACTTTGTAATCCATCGGGCGTGCTTTCACCAGGCGCATTTCAAACGTGTTATCTCTCATGACAATTTCTCCTTTAACTGGAGCTTAGCTCTCCGCATCCATGTGCCGACTGTATTGGTTGAAGTGCCGTAGTTGTCGGCAATTTGCTGGTAACTTTTACCTTCCCAGAAGTAAGCTTTAATAATTTCAGCATATTTGGGCGGTTCTAATGCCTCTATGGCCTGGCGAATCATTGTGATTTCAGCCTGTTCAGCATGATCTGGCTGAGGTGTAATTAACTGTCCCTCGACAGCTTCAATATATACCTTACGCCTGTTCTTACGCAGGGAATCGATGCACACATTTGTTGCAATGCGATAGAGCCAGGTTGAAAACTGTGCCTTTTGGTCTAAAAACGCCCCCAAACTTTTGTATGCCTTAATAAATGCTTCCTGCGCCGCATCCTCGCCGTCTTCGCGATCTTTCAGAATGTTCTCGCAGTGGATAATCAAACCTGTTTGGTAGCGCTCCACGAGTTGTCTATATATATCTGCATCACCGCTGAGCACTCGGTCAATACATTCTTTTTCATTCATCATACCCATTATACGTACTAGGCATCAGGAATATTTCAGCTTGACACAAAATATTGAGTACTATATATTTAACCATATGGTTGAACAAGCATTACAACTCGATACAATTTTTCACTCACTCGCAGATCCCATCCGGAGGGATATACTGCACCGCGTCATGGAATGCGAGCTGTCAGTCGGTGAATTAGTCGAAAAATACGAGGTGAGTTTTGCAGCCATCTCCAAACACCTAAAGGTTTTGGAGAAAGCGAACTTGATTCACAAACGCAAGGAGGGCCAAAAATATATGGTGACACTCGCGCCAGAAGCGCTAGCCGAAGCCGACAAATATTTGGAACAATATCGCCAAATGTGGGAAAGCCGCTACGACAAATTAGAAACAATATTAAAGGAGGGCTAATATGGAAAAGACTAAAGTAGTAAAAGATCTCGAAGCAAAAACGCTAACAATAGAGCGCGAGATTAACGCACCAAAACAAAAGGTCTGGGGCGCATATGCCGACAAAGATATATTTGCACAGTGGTGGGGGCCAGAAGGCTGGGAAACAACAGTCAAAGAGTTCGATTTCAGGCCGGGTGGCCACAACCTATACGCGATGAAGTGCGTCGATCCTAAACAAGGGGATTTCTTCGGCCAAGAGTCATGGGCGGTGATGCAGTACCAGACAATGGACGAGCCAAACGGCTTTAGCTACAAAGACCTCTTCGCAAACCCTGACGGTACGCCAATGGAAAATATGCCAGTGGTTAATGTAGAAATTAAATTCATTGAGAAAGATGGCAAAACGACTGTTGCAACAACAATCCAAGCAAATGCTGCAGAGGAAATCGAAAAACTGCTTGCAATGGGCATGGTCGAAGGCATCTCGAGCACATTTGATCGTCTTGAAAAACTATTCGCATAAAACTTCAGGACTTAATTTAATAGATAAAACTGGCACTCTTGACAATTGAGTGCCAGTTTTGTTAACTAGAAACAGAAGCGGTTATAGCTTCTTCTTACGATAAATAACGAAAGGAGGAATATAATGGCAAATCTAATTAAGTTCGACCCCTTTGCGGAGCTAAACGCTCTACAGCGACAGTTCTTCGGAGACGACTGGCTTACGCCAGTTAAAGGCGGCACTATCCCAACTACGGATGTCTACACCAAGGGCGGAAAAGAGCTCATTGTTGAGGCTCACCTTCCTAACTTCAACCAAGAGGACATCGATATTCATGTGGACGACAACGGCAGTGCTCTTGTAATTCAAGCTGAAAAGCACGAACGCGAAGAGGACAAGGATAAGAAATACGTCGTCCGCGAAAGCTCTAATAGCTTCTACCGTCGGATTGCGCTCCCGGAGCGTGCTGACGGTGATAGCGTCAAAGCGCATCTTGATGGCGGCGTGCTCAAAGTTGTTGTGCCGCTTAAGCCACTCCCAGAGCCTAAGAAGGTAGCGATTCAAAGTGGCAGTGACGCCAAGCAAAAGAAGCTAGCAGACAAGTAGCTTTTATGGCCAAGTGTGGGATTGAGTGTTAACGGAGGCTCAATCCCACGCGACAAGCCCAAACGCTTAAGGAGGGAGAGTGCCTATGAAGGAAGATTCTCCGTCTAGTGGACGGAAGCTAGCATACCCGGCCGAGATCCAATCAGGTTTGGTTGAATCAAGTAATTTACCTGTCGCAGGGGAAGGGAACCGTGAGCTATGCCGCGTTCGAGCCTCGTGGCTCACGCAGCTTTTTCCTGATGAGCTCATTGTCCAAGAAAAGACGATTTCCATTATTCGAAATAGTCTCCTGGTTTCATTCGTGGAGACTATGCCGGTGCGAGATATTGGCCGCGTCGTGTATGTCGACGCGCCGTTTTTTGCTGGCATTCAAATTCTTGGAAAGAATGTCGCCCATGAATTAAACATTCATGGGCTTCCAAAAAATAAGGCACGGGAGGCAAGAGACATAATTGAGCAACTGCTCCTAGAGCAAACCGAAAGCGGAGATCAAATGCAATGGATCGGTTTTGGCCCACGTCGTGTTGATAAGAGTTCCAATAACTGACCTCCAACAATATAAGGTGAGCGCCATTTGTACATAAATAAATAGCTTTAGCCATCTAAATACCCGACTTTCTTCAGGAAGGCCGGGTATTTATTTGATTAGGATGGTGGAGCTTTGCTATTGTAAATAACTTAATAATAGAGTATCTTGAATATAAAGATAAATTCATATGGAGCAACTATGAAACAAATTCGTAAAAAACAAGGTATCTTTTTAAGCATCATGATCTTATTCTTGATCATCGGTGATTTGCAGATACCATATTATCTTGCTAACCCCGACGCATTGAAAACCGTCTATAGCAGTATTCCAGCGTGGTATCCAGCATACGCACTCCTTGGTCTTGCGAGCAATGTGGCAATCATTATCGGTATGTGGCGCATGAAAAAATGGTCAGCCTACCTACTGATCGCATATTTTGCTTCAAAATTCCTTGTCGATCTCATGTACGTGCTACCCGAAAAGCAAATGATAGTTTTCGTAACCACCGTTCTTGGCGGCATATTCTGGTTTTGGGCCGTCCGCCGCAAGTGGAGTATGTTTAACTAGCTAATGGCTATACTCTCACAGAGGGTATAGGCGCTGCATTGATGCCTTCTATGGCTTGCAAACTACCTGCGAGTGATCGCTGAAGGCTCACGTCGACAATCGACAAAATCATATCATCGTACGTTATGCCCGCGTTTAGATTGAGGCACCGAAACAGGTAACCATGATTGGAAAGGCCGGGCATGAGGTTGGCTTCTATAAAACTCGGCATACCCTGTGCATCAAGGCGCATATCAATTCGGCCGAAATCTCGTGAACTGAGTGCTTTAAAGGCGGCGATAGCAAATGTGCCTACGGAAACTTTAAGGAGCGGGTCATCCAGGGCGAGAACTTTTTCTAGATCAGCCTCCTTAACGGCGGAGCTCAGGAATCTATTACCTTGCGTGTCTGCAGGGGTTCTTATTTCAATCGGCATCGCAACCAGTTCGCCAGACACCGACTGCTCAATAACTGCAACGCTAAATTCGCGCCCTGCTAAATATTCTTCAATAAGTACGTCTGAGGCGTATGTGTCATGAAGAGATGTGATTTTAGCTTGCAATTCAGCATCGGTGTATACAACTGATTGTTCATCGATTCCACTGCTACCGCCTCGGTTGGCAGGCTTTACGAAAAGAGGGAACGTTAAATTGTGTAAAAAGCTCGGATTATTAATGCTCGAGATAAAATAGGCAGAACTTTGCAGTCCAGCGTCGAGTACTGTTTGCTTGGCAACGTGCTTATCAAGTTGTAAAGCCATGGCTTTCGCATCTGAACCTGTAGAGGCAATGCCATGACTATCTAAATATGCTGAAAGCCAAATCTTCGGGCTATCCTCGTAGCCAAGTGTAGGGTCGAGCAGTACAAATTTCATGCCTAGTATGACAAGATCAGGCTGTTTGGCAACTAACACTTCGAGGTCAGTCACATTCTCAACGATAGTGATGGAAACTCTTGTGTAATGCTTGCGTAAAACATCTAAAATAGTCTGCCGTGAGCTTGCCGTCATGGCGCTGAGCTGGGGGTTGTTCGACCCAACAATCTCAATATGTTTATTGATTTTCATTGCTAGTATCCTCCTCAACAATGGCTGGTATTAAGAATACAGTCTCAAATATGTTTGTTTATTTGATATAAACCAGTGTGCTGTGATTTAGCGACGAAAGGAAATAAGTATTACCATAATTATATCGTATAATCCATAACTTAGCAAATTTTAGCTCGGTCTACCACTGTTTAATACCGTAGTGCGTTATACTAATACTATGATCTCTCGATACGCACCATTTGGCATAGTCGAACAAGGCAGCCGATAGCATGCCGGATCCTTATGTGAATCTCACGCAACTCGGTTGGACTAAAGAGTTTTATGCAAAGTGGGAGACGCTTGAGCTTGTAGACATGCAGCCTGCACGTATAGTTGCCGATTTTGGTACATCACTTAAGGTAGCTATGCCAGAGACAATGACTGCTGTGTTATCGGGTAAACTAGCTCATTACGCAAGCCGCGAAGACGTGCCTAAGGTTGGCGACTGGGTTGCGGTGCGGCCATCCGACTATGGCAATACAACGGTAGAGGCGCTCGTGCCGCGACGTAACGAAATAGCCCGCAAGGTTGCCGGCAAAAAGGTTGTTAAGCAGACAATCGCTGCGAATATAGACGTCGCGTTCGTGATATTGGCGCTTGATAATGACTTTAGCGTCGAGCGACTACAGCGATTTCTCTACCAGCTATCGATCGATGCCATTCGCCCAGTCATTGTTCTTAATAAGGCGGATAAACCAAATGACGTCGACGGATATATTGAAAAGCTGAGTAGCTTCGAACTTCCAACCATCGTAACAACCGCCACGAAGGGTACGGGCGTCGACCAGATGCTTTCCTATATACCTGCCGGCCAGACTGCCGTTCTTTTAGGCTCGTCAGGAGTAGGCAAATCAACCCTGACAAACCAGCTACTCGGCCGTGAAGCGCAGGCTACCCAATCCGTACGCGAGTCAGACGCAACAGGTAAGCATACAACAGTACACCGTGAACTGTTCACATTGCCTGGTGGCGGGCTACTAATAGATACTCCTGGCATCCGTGAGCTGCAACTATGGGGAACCGAAGAGGATTTAGCTGAAAATTTTGATGATGTAACGGCACTCGTTAGTGCCTGCAAATACCGTACTTGCAGGCATCGGCACGAAGAAGGCTGTGCTGTGCAGGCCGCCCTCCAGAGCGGGGCGCTCAGCCGTAGTCACTACGCAAGCTACCTCAAAATGAAGCAAGAGCTTGTAAGCCTAAAAGCTAAGCAAATGGAACTCGCTCGACTCAATAACCGGCGCTCAAAAAGCAATCGCCAGCGACGCAGCGAAGACGACCGGACTGAGCTAGATTCGACTTTATAGAGTGCAAGGGACTAATCTCTAAGGATGCTAGAATAAAAGTATGTCATTCCAAGCCTACTTAGATAGCATCGAAAAGCAAACTGGTAAAACACCAAACGAATTCCTCGCCCTCGCGAAAGAAAAGGGCTTTAACGCCGAAACGAAATCAGGCGAAATCGTCACCTGGCTAAAAGAAGATTTCAAACTCGGCCATGGTCACGCAATGGCGCTCGTCCATGTGATTAAAAAAGGTCCTGTAATCAGCGAAAAGCACGTTGGCAGCGACGGCGTTCACCGCGACGAAAGCAGTATGCTTCGTCTGGATGGCTTAAATAATAGGTAGCTTACTAATAAAAGGAGATAAGACTATGACAGGTAATAATAAAACAATCAAAATCGTCGATCGTGGATCATCTGGATTTGTATTATTTGTAGCATATGTTGGTGCCGCGATCTACTTCATCCAACAAGCATCTGGATTTTGGGCAGTAATCTTAGCCCTGCTTAAGGCTGCTGTCTGGCCAGCTTACGTGCTGTATCACGTGCTACAACTTCTTCACGCGTAGTCGACACAACTTTGGCGCTGCTCGTCTAATCCTATATACTAAAAAGATGAGTATTAAGTCTAACGATATACTTATACGCATCAGTGATGTATCTAAAAAATACCGTCGGGGGCACGAATCGGTAGATGCACTTCATAATATCTCGTTAGACATCTATAAGGGTGAACTGCTCGCGATTGTCGGTCCCTCTGGGTCGGGCAAAACTACACTAACACATATTGTTGGCGGGCTCGTCACACCAGATACCGGCACGGTAGAGGTACAGGGCAAGGCACTAAAAGGTCGCCGGGATAAGCAGCTCTCTAATTTTCGTAACAGCGAAGTTGGCTTCGTGTTCCAAAACTTCAGCCTTATACCGTATTACACCGTGCTCGAAAACGTCACGATACCGCTGGTAATAGCAAAGATGGCACCGCACGAACGTCACGACCTCGCCAAAGAATACCTCAAACTTGTCGGCCTCGAAAAGAAAATCCACCGACGCGCCAACGAGCTGTCTGGTGGCGAACGCCAGCGTGTCGCAATTGCCCGCGCGCTCGTGAATCGTCCAAAGATCATTATTGCCGACGAGCCAACAGGCAGTTTAGATTCCGCCCGCGGTAACGAAATCATGTCCATGCTCGAAACGCTCAGTCACAAACGTGGTATTACGGTGCTGATGGTAACGCACGACCCTAAGCTCGCAGCACGCGCCGACCGCAGTATTCATATACAAGACGGGCACATGGTAAAGGAGGAGTCACATGCGAATCGGTGATTACCTTGCAGTCGCACTGAAAGATATTCGGCGCCAACCCTTGCGCACAAGTCTTACACTATTTGCGCTCATTATTAGCACAGTAATTTTGGTACTTATGGCTGCAATCAGTGTTGGTGGCCGGCAGGCAATTACCGAGCAATTCGGGCCTGATAGCGGACTTACGAGCATTGCTGTCACGCCAAACCAAAGCAACGCATCGCTGAGTCCATTCGGTGATGTGCAAGAGGTGAATAGCAAGGCAACGAAGCTCGACGACGCCACGGTGGCAACGCTTGCTAAACTACCGCATGTTGCATCGGCAAGCCCCCAGGCACACATATGGGAACTCGCTAACTTCTCGCTCGATGGCAGCGACAAACAATTCGTCGCCCAAGCCGAAGGCGTGCCAAGCGATACTCCATTAGCGCTTGCCGCAGGAGCTGCGTTCACTACTAACGACCAAACAAATGTGGCAATCATTGGCCTCAGCTATGCAAAAGCCCTTGGATTCGGTGACAACCCATCTGGGCTCATCAGCAAAACCATCAACGTCACAACCCAAAAGGGCTACCGCGGCGTAGCTGCGTCGATACCGGGTATATCCGCAACCAAGGCCGAGCTCGACGACTTCAACCAGCAAACAACAACACTAAAAATGCAGATTGTGGGCGTAACGACTACTGGCCCGAACCAAAACGGACTATTTGTGCCAATCGGCTGGGCACACGCAATCAGAACAATTCATTATTACGACGCCGGCGTAGCAAAGCAAACGGATCAAATTGCAGAAAGTGGCTACACTACTATAAAAGTAACCGCAGATAGCACAGCGAATGTTGCGTCGGTGTCATCGGCGATCGAGGCGCTTGGCTACGGCCAGGTGTCCACACTATCGCAGGTGCAGCGCCTGCAGCAATTATCTGCCACTATGTGGATGGTACTGGGCGCGGTAGCAGTCATTGCGGTCATTGCAGCCGCGCTGGGCGTCGTAAACACCATGCTCATGGTCGTATCAGAACAGCGCTACACTATTGGCGTATGGCGTGCCTGTGGTGCGCGTAGGCACACGGTGGTCGCACTTTTTCTTACAGAATCTGCGCTCCTCGGCTTTATTGGCGGTGCGCTTGGTGTGGCAATCGGCATGTTTGCCAGTCGCTTCGTAAATGAATATGTTGGCGTATTACTACAAAATCAAGGCCTCACACTTGCTAATATAGCAATCGTACCACCTTGGTTAGCGGGTGGTACGATTATGGTAACGACGATCTTTGGTATTATTGCCGGTGTTTATCCTGCATATCGTGCGGCCCGGCAAGACCCCGTGCAGGCGTTGACTGAGTAGCTATTCATTATTAGCCATCAGCGACAGGTAAATACTAAAGAGTCCTGGTATCGCGATAATAATGGTCGATGCAATCGTGTGGTTAAACACAAAGGCAATGATAAGTACGGCAACGCCAAATAGTAGCTCGCCCTTATTTGCTTTCAGTGCGTCCCATCGTCGTAGGCGCTCGTGCTCTTTTGGCGTTACAACGAATATAGATTTACCGAACATCGATTTAAACGACGCACGCAGACTTGTGAATAGCATCGATCCATACAAAAGCACGGTGTGCAACAAGTACCAAACTAACTGGTGCGGCCTAATCTTACGACCATAAAATATGATGTCGTTGAGCATTGGTGCAAACAAGAACATCAAGGTCGGTATCAATAGCCACACCGGGTAGGTGATTTGGTAATGAAGCACAGGCAACAATATCACGTTAATAATAATGTACAGGGCGAAAAACGCAGATAACGGCAAGCTGTAGGTGAACAGTACGATATCGAGCTTTTCGTACCATGTCATTTTAGACTTCATAATGCGCCACGTGTATTTCTTAATGAACTCCATATTACCCTGAGTCCACTTCGAGTGACGCTTCTTAAACGCTAGGTAACTAATCGGGTACTCCTCTTCGCAGGTAATGTCGGGCGCAAAGGCCGTGTAGAAGCCTTTATTACGCGCCTCAATGCTCATACATAGGTCCTCAGCGACGAGGTGCGGGAATCCGCCAGCAGCCTCGTAACATTCTTTACTTACCATTGCACCGTGCCCAAGTAGCGATAAGAACCCGTTATAATGCTTAACTGTCTGATAGGTTGGCCAGTGTGAATTAACCCCGATGGCGAACAAGCGCATGAACTTATTGCGGTTGCGCGTCGCTACATGATTAGCCTGTACAATGCCGGCGTTATCGTAGTAAGCAAAGTAATCTAAGCACCTGGTTACGAAATTATTCGGAATTACTTCGTCGCTATCTAAAATTACGAAGTAATCAAACCCGCCGCGCTGGAGGTAGTTGTTCAGATTACCAGCCTTAAACCCAGCGTGGTCTTCACGACGGATTACTTCAATATTGTGTCGGCGTGCAAATCTGTCTACCTCGTCCATGTATGCCTGCTGGCTCGAATCGTCCAATATAACATACGTAGTATTTGGGTAGTCCTGGTTCATGCAGGACGCCAGACTCGCGCCGTTAAAGTCATTGTACGTGCAGTAAACGGCAACGACCCTCTTGCTCGCGTCCCGGCCGTTCTTGCGTCGCCATTCGCCCTCCGGTGGCAAGTCAAATCGCTTGCGACGTAGGAAGTAATAGAACGTATAGACCAAGTCTTTTGTTCCGTTCAACCAAAAATACACGACAAATGCCGTGCTAAGACTCACGAGAACGAGAACGAGCGTACCGTGACTTTCTGAACCGTGCACTGCGTTCATAAATGGTTCAACCGCTGCTGTTGTCAGTGCTAACCAACAGGCGATAATGATTATGTACAGTAATGGTGACTTCTTCATCAATCTCCTTTTTCAACGTTACCGCAGGTAAGCGTAGCACATGGGAAAATGACAAAAATATGAATTATTTCACAATTATCGAATCAGCTGATGCTCGTAGTCATCGTCCAATAAATCGTTAAGCTTATCTGTTAAAACCACATAACAACGGTTGCGATACAGGATAATCTTCTGATGTGCGAGTTTTTTAAGTTCAACACTTATGGTTTCGCGGGTAAGTCCTGTAAAATTTGCAACGTCTTGCTGTGTAAGCGGCAATGGAATCTCAACAAGATCCTGGCGAAGGTCGCGCCCAAAACAGAGCGCCAGGTAGTGGATCGTATGCAGCACCTTCTCGCAGGCCTTGGATTGTTCCAGTGCATTAATCCGCATCTGATTCTTAAGCGCATCATCAACGCTCTGGCTTAGTAACTGCATCATAGCCTCGGGTGTTTTGCGTAAAAACGTCATCAAATCATCCTTTGGGATGACGTACACTTCACTATCAGTTAACGCTTCGTAATAATATTGTGATCGAAAGATTTTATTAAATACCCATCCGATCGGGAAGATTTCGTTCTTGAGGCTAAACCCAATTGGTTTCTCCTCGCCGTTTGCCGTGATGTTATAGGTTTTTACCGTTCCGCTCTTAATGATAAAAGCGCAATCTGGTTCGACATCTTGCTGTAAAATGACGTCATGTTTTTTATAAAATCTCGAACTATAGTGCTTTAAAAACGATTGCAAATTACTCAGAAATCACTCCATTTATAATTGGCAGCCTCATACTATTATATCGAATTTTGAGGCTTGGCCTGAAAATCATAGGCAGAATTGCAGCAGTCCATGTAGATATTAAGGGGTAGATTTCGAAAGAAATTAAGCAAAATAAAAAAGCCATGGCAGGCTCTATAAATAGGGACTTCCCGTGGTCGAGCGAGGGGGCTGGTGCCCGATTCCTCGCCCGACCATGGTCGGCCTACAGCTTGTCGTTGATGGCCTGGATGGCCGCCTTGGTCACGTCGCGAACGCCGGCGTCCGACAGTCCCGACGTGTCGTAGACGGACAGGACGATGCCGCGGTTCTTCAGGAGTACGTTGTAGCCGAGCGCCTTCGTGCCGTCGATCTGGCCGGCCTCCTTGTAGGCGCCATCACCCAGGCCGGTGACCTGAGTGCGAACGGTGTCGCCGCCCACGGTGGTACCTGGGTTGTTGTAGTAGTCACTCCACAGGGCGTCCTCGGGGGTTGCCCACTGGATCTTGACGCCTGCGACCTTGTCCTTGTCGGTGTAGTAGTAGCAGAGCGTCGGCTGTTCACCAGCGAGGATGTCGACGTCGCTCACCGAGTGCACTGTCTTGTTCTTGCCGACGGCCTGCTGGACGACGTCCTTGCTGATGATGTCGCACACCGGCTTGTCCGGAACCCCTCCGGTCTGCGGGAGGGCTGTAACGGCCGGAGCCGTCTGCTTGGTAGCGGTGTTGCCGCTCGATACGGGCGATCCGCTCTGTTCCTGGCTGCTGCCGCCCCCGCCGCATGCGGCGAGGAGGAAGGCCAGGGCTCCACCAGCGAAACCGGTGGCAATTCGTCGTGCGCTGGTACGCATGGAGTGTCCCGTCTACTCGATGTTCCTATGATTGACTGAGCTGTGGCTCGATGAATATTATATAATATTCATCAATCTTTTACAATCTAGTAAGGACGTATAGACCCGAGATATGATATTCTGCACATATACATACTTGTAGAATATGCATATAGGCAAAAGCTAATATGAGGAATATCAATGAGTGAATTGTTAGACCGTGCGGCACAACTAGGCGAAGCGCGTCGCCGAGCGCAGATTGAAACTGCGGCACAATATACAATCGATGAAGCGGAGCGAAATGCAAAGTCTCTTGCAGCTCGAGCTGAATCGAGCCGACGTGTAGCTGAATTCGTTAGAATTATGGTTTCTAAGGGAGTTCCGCATATACCGCTTTATCAAGAGATCAAGCACAAAGGCTCCAACCCTGGCAATATGTCGATAGGCGTCACTCCAGACCGAACGCTTAGATGGACATACCGTGCAAATGGATGGGTAGTTCGCGAGCCGGCATATCCCTATGACGAAGAGCCGGTTCAAGGGCTATTTGTAGCATTAAGTAAAGATTATTATATTTGTAACGAAACACTCAAAACGGCCAATACAGGTTTAGTCCCTGCCTATATTAGAGCGGGCATTGTAACGCCAGAGTTTACAACAACAAACCCATTTTATGACAATATCCCCGGAGATACGATGGAACCAGCATCTGAAAGATTGGCTCATTTCGCGGGCGAACAAGGACTTGGCATCTTGGCGCATGCGCTCGCTCGCCTCGGCATCGAAAAATAACGCTTAGATATGCGAACGGCCCAGGCCGCCACGCAGTTGTGCGCAGCGGCTCTGGGCCGGGCCGTCAGGGGGTGACGGCAGGGTCTACCACTTCAGGGTTCGTGCTTGCTGTTCCGCCAGCAGGTGGCGTGGCAGCATCCGAGGCGGGGCTGGTGGGCTCGTTCTCAGGTGAACTCGACGTTGGGGTGGGCGCGCTCGACGTAGTGCCTTGCGCGGTAGTCTCCGGCGACGTGGGTTGCGCTGCGGAGGATGACGCCTCGGGCTGTGCAGGCGCACTTGGCGAGGCGGAAGGAGAAGCGGAGACTCGGGCTGGCAGTGAAGCAGTGACCGTAGGTGACGCAGAGCTCTTTCCCTGCATAGGTGCAGCCGGGGCTACGACAGGCTTCCAGTTGCTTGGGCCAGGGGCGGCGCTGGGTGCAGCGGTGTGCTCCTTTTCTGTAGAAGCCTTCGAGGGAACTGGCTCGGCCTGGTCGAAGCCAGGGAGCGCCTCGGGAAGGATTCCAGCCTCGTTAGCGAGCCAGAGTCCTCCTCCGAGCAAGCCAATGCCAAAGCAAATGGCAAGGAGGCTGACCGCGAACATCGCTTGTATGGGCTTCAGGCCGGCGACGTAGTTTGTGAAACGCTGCACGACTCCATCGAGAAGCATGGGAGTGCTGGCGGGTGTCGACGCCATCGCCGTTGCGGCAGGGTCGTCCCGAAACAGGACTGAGCTGACGATCACCGTAGGGCCGCTACGGTCAGATGGGCGGACACCTTCCGTTTCCAGCATGATTGCCGGAAGCTTTACGGTTGAATTGCCATCCTCGTGACGGGGCAGCTCGGCGGTCTCGGGCTCGTTGCTAGACAAGATTCTTCTCCGGAAAGGTGCGAGCAGGGCGGTTATTGCGCGTATATGCTGAGTATATTTTAACATAAAGTAGTAAAAAAGTAAATACATTAGTACAAGCGCAAAAGCCACTTAGCTAAGTGGCTTTTGTTCCTTTGGTGTATGCCGATATCCAAGATAATACTATTAAATAAAACACAGTTTTTTTGGACCGTGTCTCTAAGAAGGGTGGCGCTGCCCGTCGCGGGCTGCATGAGATTTCTGCTCTCACGCAGCTCGCGACGGGGTAGAGAAGGCGTCCGACTACTACGCGGACGAGCCCGGCCGAGGCGGGAACAGATCGTCCAGCCACTCATTGAAGGGCTTGTCGAAGCCGAGATTGCCGAACCAGGGGTACTCCCCCGTGGGGGCGGTTGCTCGCGGCTTGGGCGGGGTGTCCTGGATGTTCACGCTTGTTGCGTCGACCTCATCGTGCCTGATGGTCATCCTGGTCAGGACGCCCATGAAGGTGTCGGCGATGGCCTGATTCTCGAAGACGGCGTAGTAGCGGCCGTCAGGTGAGAGCCCCGTCAGCTGGATCTTGCCCCTGCGGTTATTACGACACTGAGACAGCAGGGCCTTGAGTGTGTCGCGCGGCACATCGGCAGCGACGACACGAATGCAGGTCGGGTTTGGCATGGATCACATCCTCGTTCGAAGGGACGTACCTTTTCTTGTTCCGCTACAGTTTGGCTGTTGACGGACCGGTTTAATATGACATAAAAAGCAAATAATATCAACCGCACCAAGTACTAGATCAGCTACGCTTTCGCGAGTCTGGACCTAAACCGTCAATTGATTTGCTAGCGGCGCAAGATTGTGTTCGTAATTTTCGAGCCTCGAGCGTAGTCCGACACTTGCCTTATTGCGTAGTTCTTCTTTATTGAACGTACGTATCGGGTCGGCGGTCATAAGATATTTTTCGATTTGCAGGTAAATATTAAACAGTGCTTGCTCATCGGCCGGGCTTAATTGGGATCCAAAGTAAGATTGATTTGAAATTTGCTTTGTCTCGGCAACAAGCGGCTCAATTGCACTTTGGTTGGACGCAAATCCAGCTGCAGTTTTAGCAAGATCCAAAGCGTTCGTCATGATTTCTGACTGTCGCGGCGAAAGAACGTTCTTAAAAACAACCATGTTATAGCTCCTTTGTTCGAGCAAAGCTATAGCCCGCCTTTAGGTAAAGTAGCCCGCCAATCGCGACAATTGAATCTACCAATATGCCCGCTGGCGCTGCACCCGAGAGCAATGTCCCTATAAGGATATATGTCGAAATGAACACACTTCCAGTAAGACCAATGGCGAGCCATGAGATGGCACTGGCATAGTGCGCACCGCTATGCGTCCGCATCTTTAGCACAAGCCCTAAGCTTGCAGCATACAAAACGACATCCCAGCCGCTGATAGCATTAGAAATGTCAAAGACAAGCTCCGGTAGCGATGAGGGCTTGTGCGGCAAAAGGCTGACAATAATGACACATACTATAAGTAGCGGCGCGACAAACCATATATTCCGTAAGACCGATCGAACTCCAATGAGCGCTGCCATTGAGCGTGTTCCAAAATATATGGCAAGCCCTGCAACGACAAATGGAAGCATCACACCACCGTACTGTACCCAAGGCGTTTGTATTAAGTCGAAAATGTTCAAAAAGACAACCTGCGCTAATCCGCCGCCCACAAGTACAATTCCAGAAGCAATCTTTACGTACGCAGATCGCAATGCGGCCTTATATGCGCTTATTCCAGACAAAAACAACACTGCCGCACCCACATGTAGCAACGTATAGAGAACAGAGTTTGCAAGCGTCGTGTGAAACGCAAGTGACGTATCGTTCCAGCTGGGAGGGGCTGGAATCAGAAAAGACACAGCGTATCCTAACAGTGTCACAAAAGTAACGGCGAGTACAGTTTTGAATGTCGTGTTCATAACCATAGGCTTTATATTGTATTGTACAATGCCGTGGCTATATATGGGAATATCTGCGCAGTAGTTTACTACCGTTTAATTTGCTGAAGCGACCATGTGTTACCGTCTGGGTCGGCAAAGAATGTAAAGATCCCCCAAGGCATATCTTGAATTTCACTCGCCTCGACACCGTTTTTGAGTAGCATTTCACGTGCTGCAGCTGTGTCTTGGACGACCATTTGTAGGTTCTTTTGGCTGCCTGGTGCCATTTCCGTGAGCCCCGTGCCAAGCGCGATTGAGCACGCTGAACCTTTCGGTGTAAGTTGTACAAAGCGCAGCGTGTCGGTCACCTGATGATCGTGGTCAAGATGAAAGCCCACTTTATTGACGTAAAAATCAATTGCCGCATCTACATCAGTTACGGGCACCGGTACGAGTTCTAATTTCATTTCCATTTGATTTCTCCTTGGTTATTGATTGATACCTTCATTTAATCAAATGCATGGACTTGAGTTTTGTACAAAAACGACAACTTATAATTTATGAATATCGTCGACATCAGAGGGTTTGACGCCCATGATTTTCTTGAGTGAACGAGCAAGGTGCGGCTGGTCGCTATAGCCAGTGTCGGCGGCAACATCGCGCGGGGCTTTGCCGCCCTGTAGCTGTCGTACGGCGTTTTTGGCGCGCTCAATCTGCTCGAAAGATTTCTCGCTAATGCCAGTGCGCTTGGCGAAATGTCGTTGATGCGAGCGTTTCGATGCTGCCCATGCATTACTTTCGTTTGCTGTATAGATGATCGGGTCGGCAATCAGCAGGCCAGACTCAACGAGTGCCTCGACAAGCTCCTCGGCGTTTTTATAAGTCGGGAACGAAAACATTTTGTCGCAGAGTGCGAAGTGCTCAGCGTCTATGTTGGGCAGCATTTCAAATGAATCAACCAGCTTGCCTGCATACGCCGGAATATAGGCGCCACGAGCAAATGAAATAACAACCGAGCTGGTGTTTTTTTGATACGGCACATCCATCGGCTTTGTCGCCTGGCCTGTGATCATCATATGTCGAGCGCCATCTTGCATATTCAACATAATCAAATCCCACGAACCGTCTGGCGTCGCCGAATAAATACCGTCAGAGATATTTTGTGTAGCCCAAACAGTATCAACAAGCGGGTGGGGTGAATCTCGATGAGTATGAATCTGGGGCATGTTCTTAGTGTACAGCCTTCGCTAGGCGTAGAAACATTGCTTGTCGAGGCTAAGCGGTGGTATCCAGGGGTCGGTCGCGAAGACTTTCTGTAGATCACGACTCCACTGTCAATCATTATGTGCTAGACGTGGATCAATTTTGCCGCCAACCACGAGCGATGCTACATTTCGGGTACGCCGTGAGTAATGAGTGTTTCAGTCATGTGGTCGCCCGGCATAATTAACAAGAGTACTCCTATTGAGCCGTATTCTAATCACAGATACATGACCCAGAGCGTATAATAAAAGAAAAGATGGAAGGAAGCGCATAATGAAGGCAGTGTGGAACGGTGCAGTTATTGCAGAGGCAAATAAAGAGGAGCTGATCCGTATCGAAAGCAACTGGTATTTCCCGCCAGCAAGTATAAAGCACGAATACTTCAAGCCAAGCGATACGCACACGACCTGTCCATGGAAGGGTTTGGCGAGCTACTATAACGTCGATGTCGACGGCAATATTAACGGAGATGCCGCCTGGTATTATCATGAACCGACACCAAGGTCAAAAGAAATTGTAAAGAAGGATTTCACCGACTATGTTGCGTTTTGGCGCGGCGTCGAGGTGGTGGAGTAACCCAAAATGAATCTCCAGGTAGGCGTAAAAGCACTCATCAAAAATAGTCGCGGCGAATATTTATTTATGCGGCGTAGCACAATCCTCGCAACCGATATCTCGGAGCCTTCATGGGATATTCCTGGCGGCAGAATTGAATCCGACGAATACTTGCCAGCAGCACTCAAGCGGGAAGTGCAAGAGGAAATCGGGCATGAGATTCAGTCGACGCCAGCACTAATCGCAGCACAAGATATCTTCGTACCGGCAAAAGACCTACACGTCGTTCGCCTAACGTACACACTAAATGAAGATGTGGACGATATTGCCCTAAGCGAAGAACACGAAGAATATATTTGGGTGCATGAATCGCAGCTCGAGACCGTAAATGCTGAACCGTACCTGGCCGAAGTTTTAATGCAGCTACGCGAGCAGACTACTTTGCTATAGCAGGGTAGCGAGCATAGTATAATCTATGTAATATGCAAACAATTTTACTCTCACTCAATGGTTTAGTAGCGTTTCTTTCAGAGCTTGCGATGCTTGGCGTATTCGCTTGGTGGAGCCTTTCGCTTAAATTAGCTTTGCCGCTGCGTATACTTATCGCGGTCGCGTTCGTTGGTGTCGTAGTAGTGCTATGGGGTATGTTTTTCGCGCCCAAAGCATCAATCATACTTGCGCAGCCATGGAATGCGCTCGGTGAATATACACTCTTCACACTTGCTGGCGTGCTACTATTCTTTGTCGCGGGCTGGCAACTTGCAGCATTTTACCTCGTGTGCGCGCTTGGTTCTGAAACAATCAGCCTTATCTGGAAATAACAATGAATCAGGAAGTCCCGGATCATCCTAGCGGAATAATCCCCGAGGCAATTGTTGAGAAAGTTTTTAGACGCCGCGGGCGGCTGCACGCGTTTCCGTCTATTAATTCTACAAAGACTGCGCTGATCGTGATTGACCTCGACATAGGTACGGGCCGTGATAAAGCTAATATGCAGCAAGTTGCGAATAATGTTAATATCCTTGCCGATGTTATCCGTACAAAGGGCGGTGTGGTCGCATGGGTGACGACACCAATCCAAAAAGCAACCGAGAACTTTCGCGCTGTCTTTGGCGACGAGTCGGCAGATAATTATGAGCGCATGGGCAGGTCGGGCGGAGACGCGACGAAGCTCTGGCCCGAGTTAAAGTCTATGGCGTATGACATTCACACGACAAAACAGGGCCACAGCGCATTCTTCCCTAGCAAATCGCCGCTTAATGAATTGTTACGGGCAAGAGGTGTCGAATCTATAGTAATTGTTGGCGCAGTAACAAACGTCTGCTGTGAGGCCTCGGCGCGCGATGCTGCCGAGTTGCAGTATAAGGTAACTATGATTTCTGACGCACTCATTGGCCAGTCGCCCGAGCTCGACCGAGCAACGCTCACAACATTCTTTCGATGCTATGGTGACGTGCGTCCAGTCGTAAATATGCTTGAGATTTTATAAAACGGATTTACGTGCATCGCATGCCGTGATTATTCACATGAGTGTGTTGTATGGTACTATGGAAAAATCATTTCAAAAAGCGTTAGGAGGATTTACGCATGTCAGCAGAGACAATCAAACTTACTGCAGAAGAAAGTTTGGCAACAAGCTTTGAAGCAACTCGAAAACTAGAAATTTCTGAAGCAGAAGTTGACGCGCGCTTCGCTGCAATTGTGGCAGCTGAAGAAAATCTTGCTGTAGGTGACGACGCGGAGCGTGAACGCCGTACTCGCGTAACAAGCTACAAGCCAAGCCAAGGCTTCGACATCAACAGCCTGAAGGCAGCCGGCTAAAGGTAGGATCCCAAGCCTAACGGCCTGTGCGAATGGACACTTCACGACCATTCTTTGAGGCAGTCTTCACAGCGGGTGAGCTGCCTCAAAGCATTCAGTGGCGCGACGAATCAACCGGTGATGATTATATTTTTACATCAGCGTTTGGTTCGCTGCGTCTCCGAAAACGGTATTCCTATCCAGCAACATTTGCGCACTGCAATGGTGCAGTGCTGAGTTTTGGGTATGGCGATATTACACACGGGCGCTTTATTGCCAGCAGTGAACTTGGAGCAGTTGCCGAGCATAGCTTTGGCGTTGAAGAATTTCTATACGCCGAAATAGATTGTCGCAGCCAGTCGGTAATGGTCCAGCGCGATACGGCGTCGGTGCTGCCTATTTTCGTTGCCGCGCACGGCCGCATGCTTGCGATGTCGAATCATTCAAGTCGCCTCTACGATATGGTCGGTAGGAAGCAAGTAACAATCAACACGCTTGCAGCAATGAATTACATGCTATTCGACGACCGATATCGCGCACTTCTTGATCGCAGCGAGCCGCTCTACGATCGCGTACGCCTTACCTGGCGAGGCAGGGAATACGTGGTTAAACATCCTCCAGACGGATTAATCACTCAGCTTGCAGATATGCCAGCAAGCAACGCGGGCCAGTTCAAGCAAGCACTCGAATCAACACTCGATGCATATTGGAATCGATATGATAACATTGCGTTTCAGCTGAGTGGTGGTGTTGATTCAGCTATCGCGCCTGGTTATTATGCCGACAAGGGCAATCGTGTTCTTACGGTGTCCCTCGGGCTACCGGGCCAAATGGGTATACGTCAGCGCGCAAAGCTAACGGCAATGCAAGAACGTTTTGGGATTGACAATTATATCGTTGATCTCAACCCGTCAAAGCATACTCCATTTATGGAGGCAAGCCAGGGCAATTATATAGTCAGCGAGTTTAGCGATCTTCATCTTGTCGCAACAAAGCAGCTTGCAGATTATCTTGCCGAGAGGCGAATAGCAACGGTATTCACAGGTGTTGGCGGTGATGAGCTATGTCAGAATGTTAACCCACGCAGCGTACTGCCATTTGGTGAGACGCAAGAAGAGCGACTGCAAGCACAGCTACCATCCTATACTACAGATGCATTTGCGAAGCTCTACCAAAAGATACAAACAGAAGCGTTAGCGCATACCAGTGGTCCAGTGCCTGCAATCGCCTACTCAACACTGCTTACTCACTTAGGATTTAATAATACCTTCATAGATAGAAATATCTGGCCCGTCGCACCGCTAGCCAATCCGACACTCTTTTTGTTCACACAAACCATCCCAGCATGGCATCGTTATGACAAAAATCTTCTTCGTATATACCAGTTTGCTCGCGGCTACCCTGAGTCAATCGTTCACCCTGAAACCACAGAAGATTTTAGTGAATTTATTCATACGTGTAAACCAAAGCTCGCGCAACTTTTTAAGGATCGCTTCCAAACATCCCGACTCGTAGAGCAGGGACTTATTGACTCAGACCGACTAGCGCACTATGTGCAAGAGGTTGTAGACGCACCATTCGATAAAGAGGATACGCGCATACTGGAACTGATGCGGCTGCTTGTGCTCGAGACGAATCTGCAGCAACTCTAAAATCGAATGAGTATAAGGGGTGATATTGACTCTTTAGCTTATTTATGTTACTATGGTAATGTATCTACGCTCCCGCCTCGACAGAAACTGGTGAATAGTGAAGATCGCTACGTTGAGCCTGCTGCTCGTGGTCCGCGAATGGGCAATGGCGCTCGCTGACCCCAGGCCGCACGACCACACCGAGCCGCTGAACGGCCGCTGCACCCTGTGCGGGCACCGCATCGAGACCTACCCCGGAGAGGTGGTGATCGAGACGCGAAAGCTGCCCCCGGGTGACATGCTTCGAGAGCCGTCCCGTCGTGCCAAGGCACGACTCGCCGGACTCCTCGTCGCCTAGGCGCGGCTTATCTCGTCCCCATCAGGGGGGGACACCCGGGCACCGCAAGTCGGTGCCCTTTAACTTTGAAATAGTTATGCCGCGTTGGCAAGTTGGCGTAGCTCAGAGCCACGACGATGGATTATAGGTGCCTGCTTACTACCTTGGTTGCGGAGCGCTTGCTGCCATTTGGTAACGATTGCAGCCTCATCTATATGCTGGAAGCTTTGGTGGGGATCACCTCCGTTAAGGCCAGATTCCACACTATAGCCGTAGCCGTTGTCGTCAAACTCTGTAATGGGGAAGAGGTCACGTACAGCATCAGGTATGGCAAGTGTGTTGGCGCGAAGGTCTACGACAATAGTAGATCGCTCGCCGGTATCAGGGTGAATAAACGTAAGTGTCGCGTCCTTTTTATTAACAAGGCCTTTGCCGCCGCGCCAAGTAAAATCAATGCTGTGCGACTCGCCACGCTCCTGGTCGACGATAGCCGTCTGGCCATGAACGATAAAGCTCGTCTCGATACCTTCGGGCAGTTCGGAATCTTCATAGCGGAAACGCTCGACAGTCGTGGTGGATCGATTTGGGATAGCATAGCGATCCGTTGTGTTAATCGATGACTGTACGTCAAGTCCAAGGCTAATAACGTGAGGGCCAAGATCTTCAAGTGCACCACCCTGGAATGCGGCGACTCGCCCTTCATCTTCCGCAGTCCGCGCTTCTTGGATATCGATATCGACAGATTCCAGCCGACCCAGTCGACCCGTAACTTGGTTGAGGCGCTCTCTTAACTCGTGCCATGCACCCTTTTCTTTGTAATGTTCATGAATAAAGAGCATAGGGCTTGCTTCAGGGTTGTAGCTGGGGTCGATTTCCTGACGCCGCGCAATTGCAGCCCTCAGCATACTTCGCATGTCGCGGAGCTCCTGAACGTTTTGCGCGAACGGCTTTGGCAAGACTACGAAATCAATCTCGTTTTCACCAGCATGGCCGAGATATTTATCAAGAAGAGGTTTGTGCAATAGGGGGATAACGCTGAGGTATACAGCGTGGACGGCGCGACTGCCGAGAAGGGCTTCGGCGCTGCGGTGGCCTTCTTCAGTATTGGTCATGTGAAGCCGATCGGTATTGACGTCGATAAGTGGCTGGCTCACCTCGAACACGTGTAGAGGATGCTCAAGCGATAAGCGTGCAATTGAGTCTCCCATGTGAGCGGTGTTCTGTCCCGCGCCTACAATAACGACAGTATCGCGTTTTTGGCCTGTAAAATCTGATTCTTCCCGGTCGTGTGCGGCCGGCAACTGTTCTGTTGCCATCTTCAATCCTCGCCCCTAAGGGGCATATTATTCTGCATTAAAAAAGGCCATGGATTATGCATGGCGCTCTTCGCGTGCGTGCGTAGTTCGTACGCTATAATAGTCCTTTAGTTCGGTAGATTCAATAGGTTTTCAATAGAATTTGTTAAAAAGATGCAGGCGTTGTGTGAGATGCTCTAATATCTCACTCTCACCATAAACAAACGCAAAAATAATATGACCGCAAGTATGACCACGATAACACCCGCAATACATCGCTTAAGAATCTTCTGGTCCATGTGTTTACTGCCGAATTCGTAGAGGCTAAGCCCGATCAATCCGCCCACCGTATTGGTAATAAAGTCTGTAATATCGCTAATACCAATGCCAAAAATAAACTGGAGAATCTCTACGGCAAGACTTATTGCGCTTATAACACCGAGCTTACGCCAAAAACTAGTCTGCTTACCATTAATGGCGAAGAGTAGCCCAAGGGGGATAAAGACTATGACATTCTCGATCGTCTCGCGCACATTGCTGCGGGAAAGTCCTGTAAAGGGAATTAAATTTAGTATTCTTGTTTGATGGTGCTCAATAACTGCAACAATATCAAAGGAAAACTTGAATAATACAAGCCAAAGAAGCATAGTGAGATAGAAGCCAAGCAGGATTTTATACGACGCTTTCATGAGTAACTCTATAGTAACAAATTATAGTGTCGACAAGCTTAATAAACTTAATAACATCGCTATAGGCATAACAATTACCAGCATGGTAAAATAAGCATAAGTATGGCACGCCTACCGCAACCCGGATCAGACGATGGAACATGGGGAAACATTCTCAACGACTTTTTGGGGGTTGAGCATAATACAGACGGTACGTTAAAGCCGGGCGGTACGCTTGCAACAAAAGCCGATGATGCAGACGTCGTTCATATATCTGGAAGTGAGACAATAGGTGGAGCAAAGAGCTTTACGATCTCGCCAACCGTACCGACACCTACAAATCCAACAGATGCTGCAACAAAAGCATACGTAGACAGCGCAAGCGGCGCAGTCGTTTCTGATGCATCGACAACGACCAAAGGTATTCTGCAACTTGCCGGTGACCTAGGCGGCACAGCAAGTGCTCCTACCGTTCCTGTCCTAGCGGGTGGTTCAACTACGCAGTATTTCCGTGGCGACAAATCATGGCAAACTCTCGATAAGACAGCCGTTGGTCT
>Ga0207705_10000046_pt1 | contig 177574 bp, 160 predicted proteins | sample KBSC13metaG_FD_184314 | JGI IMG/M metagenome (GOLD analysis project Ga0207705, IMG submission 184314) | Corn rhizosphere microbial communities from Kellogg Biological Station, Michigan, USA - KBS C1-3 metaG (SPAdes) (version 2) | ecosystem: Host-associated > Plants > Roots > Rhizosphere >... | reverse complement strand
CCACCCCTGACTGGATGCCTGCGCATAGGATGGTTGCAGGCAGGCATTCCGGAGCCACACGCTCCAAGGTCGCCATGCAACGTCCCCGCTGCCGGGAGACAAGGGAGCGGAACCGCGCCGGTCACACTTGCTTGCCCCCAAGCCAAGGGAAACGTGCGCCCAGATTCCGTCATCCCAGCGAAAGCTGGGATCTCAGGGAGTAAAAGGACCGCCCTCAACGCACCGATCCGTCATTCCCGCGCAGGCGGGAATCCATAAGCCAGTGCGGATGAGGCAAGAGCCCGACGGCTCGCGGAAATATGGATTCCCGCCTTCGCGGGAATGACGAAGGAAAAGAGCTCATCCACACCCGTCATGCTGAACTCGTTTCAGCATCCACCGGGAGATTGCCGCCAAGCCGCTGAGTGGATCCCGGCCTGCGCCGGGATGACAAAGGGAAGACAGTGACGGCCCCAACCGGTCACTCCCGTGTCATCGGGAATAACCCGTCAATCGTGCTCGCGTCCGCCCGCGCCCATGTACAACTCGCGGCCGGTTTCGTTGTACAGCTCGCTCATCTTCTGCATGCCCGCCTCGGCTTCTTCCGCCGCGATGAAAGTATCCGCCGGCGCATTCTGTTTCGCCGCGAAATCGCGCACTTCCTGCGTGATCTTCATCGAACAGAATTTGGGCCCGCACATCGAACAGAAATGCGCGGTCTTGGCGCCTTCGGCCGGCAAGGTCTGGTCGTGATATTGCTCGGCCGTGTCCGGATCGAGCGACAGGTTGAACTGGTCGCGCCAGCGGAACTCGAACCGCGCGCGGCTCAGCGCATCGTCGCGCAGCTTGGCCGCCGGATGGCCCTTGGCAAGGTCGGCAGCGTGGGCCGCGAGCTTGTAGGTCACCACGCCCACCTTCACGTCGTCGCGGTCGGGCAGGCCCAGATGCTCCTTGGGCGTGACGTAGCAGAGCATTGCCGTGCCGTACCAACCGATCATCGCAGCACCGATGCCGCTGGTGATATGGTCGTAACCCGGCGCGATGTCGGTCGTGAGCGGCCCGAGCGTGTAGAAGGGGGCCTCGCCGCACGCTTCCAGCTGCTTGTCCATATTCTGCTTGATCTTGTGCATCGGCACGTGGCCGGGGCCCTCGATCATCACCTGCACGTCCTGTTCCCAGGCGCGCTTGGTCAGCTCGCCCAAGGTATAAAGCTCGGCGAACTGCGCCTCGTCATTGGCGTCCGCGATCGATCCCGGGCGCAGTCCATCGCCGAGCGAATAGGCGATGTCATACGCCTTCATGATCTCGGTGATCTCGTCGAACCGCTCGTAGAGGAAGCTCTCGCGGTGATGCGCCAGGCACCATTTCGCCATGATCGATCCGCCGCGGCTGACGATGCCGGTGACGCGCTTGGCGGTCATCGGGATATAGGGCAGCCGCACGCCGGCGTGGATCGTGAAATAATCGACGCCCTGCTCGGCCTGCTCGATCAACGTATCGCGGAAAATCTCCCAGGTCAGGTCCTCGGCGATCCCGCCGACCTTCTCCAGCGCCTGGTAGATCGGCACCGTGCCGATCGGCACGGGCGAATTGCGCACGATCCATTCGCGCGTGTCGTGGATGTTGCGGCCGGTGGACAGGTCCATCACCGTGTCCGCGCCCCAGCGGATCGACCACACCATCTTGTCGACCTCGGACGCGACGTCGGACGCGACCGCGCTGTTGCCGATATTGGCGTTGATCTTGACCAGGAAGTTGCGCCCGATCGCCATCGGCTCGCTTTCGGGGTGGTTGATGTTGCTCGGGATGATCGCGCGGCCGCGCGCCACCTCGTCGCGCACGAATTCGGGTGTCACGAAATCGGGGATCGACGCGCCCCAATCCTCCCCGTCGCGCTCCAGCGCCTCCTTCAGCATCTCGCGCCCGACATTCTCGCGGATCGCGACATATTCCATTTCCGGCGTGATGATGCCGCGCCGCGCATAATGCATCTGGCTGACGTTCATCCCCGGCTTCGCGCGCAGCACGCGGCGGCGAACATTGGGGAAGGGTTGCACCCCGCCCGAGCGATCCGGCCCGAGCTGGCCATTATCCTCCGGCCTCACCTCGCGCTGCGTCACTTCCTCGACATCGCCGCGCCCGCGGATCCAGTCGCGGCGCAGCTCGGGCAGGCCCGCCATGATGTCGATCCGCGCCTCGGGATCGGTATAGGGGCCGGACGTGTCATAGACCCGGATCGGCGGCTCGCCCGACGACGGCTCGAGCGCGATCTCGCGCATCGCCACCTTGAGCGGCCCGACATGGATCTTCTTCGATCCCCGGATCGGGCCGGTGGTGACCGCAAGTTCGGTGCGCGCTGGGATATCCGCCATGACTTCGACTCCAAAATCGAAGGAGAAGGATGGCTTGCGCCCGCTCCCTTCCTCCGCCGGTATCAACCGGATCAGGTTCACGGGTCGCAGCCCACAGCCGCCTCTCAGCCGCTCGCCTGCGGCTCCCCGGGGAATGATCCTGTGCTAGGCGCTTCGGGCGCGTAGGGCAAAGCCCAAATCGGGCCGGAGCGGACATACGGATATATTTGGACGGTGTCTCGTTGGCCCACGCAAACGATCCGAAGGAGAGAGGATATGCGCTCCAATTTTCTGAGCCTCGCCGCCGTGGCCGGCGTCGCGGCGGTCTCGCTGGCGGGCTGCACCCAATATGGCGACGGCTATGGCAGTTCCTATGCCAGCGGCTACGATTCGTCCCCCGGTACGCCTTATTATGCGGACCGCTATTATCGGGACGATGCGCGCTACCATGAGCGCCGGCTGCGCAATAACGACGCGGTCTATGTCGGCAACGACGGGCGTTATTATTGCAAGCGCTCGGACGGCACGACAGGCTTGATCGTCGGCGGCATCGCCGGCGGCGCGCTCGGCAACATCATCGCGCCGGGCGGCTCCAAGACGCTCGGTACGCTGCTCGGCGCCGCGGGCGGGGCGGCCGCGGGCGCTGCGATCGATCAGAAGAACGTGCGCTGCCGCTGATCCCCTCTTATGCTGGGCGGGCCTGACGGAATCGTGCGATTCCGTCGCCCGACCAGCAAAGGGGATGTTCGTTCATGGCCTTGAAGCCGGATTCGCCTCTGCCCGATCTGTCGACGCGGGAGGGGCAGGCCGCTTATCGTGCCGAATTGTTCAAGGTCGCGCGGCCGCTACGCCTGGCGGGGCTGACGCTGACCATCATCGGCATCCTCATGCTGTTCGAGGCGCAGGGCTGGCACAGCGTCACCGAGCGCACGTTCGGGCTTTCCGGGATCATCCTGATCGGCGTCGGCTGGTCGTTGATGATCGCCGGGATCATCAGGCGCACGCTCTACCACAAGAAACGGATGCGCGCGCTCGATCAGGCCTGATCCTCAGGCGCGCGCCAGCAGCCCCATCTTGAGCAGAAAGGCGACGCCCGTCGTCAGCATGCGCCGGTCCTGGCCGGGGAAATCGTCGATCAGGTCGGCGAGCGCGATCGGTTGCGCCGCTCGTTCCACCATCGTGTCGAGCGTCACCGCGGGGGGAAGGCCATGCTGGATGATCGCGGCCTTTTCGATCCCGCCGGGCAGATCGGCGACGCGCCGTATCTGCCCGGAAACCAGCCGGACCCGGCCGTCCAGGGTCACGTTCGGATAGGATGCGAACAGCTTGTACGGGTCCATCCGGGCGGGCTGGCGCGCCAGCGTCTTATTAGCCGCGCGTTCGCGGCCCTGCGCGCGGATCGCCGCGAGATGGTCCAATAGCGCGCGATAGGCGGCGATCACCCGCGGCCAGTCATAGGTCTGGAGCGCGCGGGCGCGCGCGGCCCCGCCCATCCGGTGGCGCAGGCCCGCGTCGGCGATGAGCGTGGCGAACGCCTGCGCGGCCTGATCCACGTCAACCGCGGTCGCCTGCGCGACATGGCCGATATAGCGATCATAATCGTCGGCGGCGAAGCCGTGCCTGCGCGCGATGATCTCCCCGGTCGAGGGAGGCGGCAATATCGTATCCGCCAACAGGCCGGTCTCGCCATGGACGATCGTGTCGCGCAACCCGTCCCAATTGCTTCCCACGACCGGCAGGCTCGCCGCCATCGCCTCAACCGGGGCAAGGCCGAAACTTTCCTGGATATTGTCCGAAAGCAGGGTGGCGATGTCGGCCGCCGACCGGACCGAACCCGCATCGGCGCGCGCGCCGTCGACGAAATGTGTGGTGAAACTGTCGGCGAAGGCCGCCGCCATCGTGCGCACCTCCTCGCCCTGTTGCGGGTTTGCGGGCTGCCCGGCGATGATCAGGTGGAGCTTCGGGCCGCCTTTTGCCGCCGCGCGTTGCAGCGCGACGAAAAGCGGCAGCGGATGCGCCTTGGCATGGACCGCAATGCGGCCGAACTGCAGGACGGCGACATCGCCTTCGCCGATCCCCAGCTCCGCGCGCCAGCGCGCCCGCGCTGCGCCGTCGTGGGAAAAGGCCGCGCAATCGACCCCCAGCGGAATGACGGGCAATTCGGGTCCCGTGCATGCGGTCGCGCCGAGACGATCCTGCAGATAGAGCGCCTGCTCCTCCAGCAAGGTACGCACCACTTTCTTCACCGCCTGCGAGGTGCAGATCAGCGCGTCCCAGGGCTGGATGGGGGCGATCAGCAGGTCCGCGATCAGGTCCATCGCGCGCCCGCTGGAAATGGTGTGCGTGATGCCGATCAGGCTCCAGCCGGCCTGACCTAGCCAGCGCCGTTGCCAGGCGTAGGTGGCGAGTCCCGGGTCGGCGAGCCACAGCGCGCCGGCGTCGCGGACCGGCGCGAAATCGTGGATATTGGCGACCGCGGTCTTGCCGGTCGCGCCCAGTTCGCGCGCATGGTCCGCGAAATGCGCGGCATCGGCGGCGCTATGCACCCAGGCCGTGACCGGATCGGCGCCGCTATGCTCGATCCACGCCTTGAAGAAGCTCTGGCCCGCGACGCGGCGGCCCATCACCTGCTCGCCGGCGCGCGGATCGAACGACGTCCGCGTATATTGGAGTGCGGCGTAGGCCGGCATGGGTGGACGCTCTAGTGGCCTTGCGTGAGCGGGGTCGGCTTGGGTGCGGGCGTCAGCAGCGCCTCGGTCTCGATCCGGTCGAGCGCGTTGCGCGCGAGCACATAGCGCCGCGCCTGGCCGAGCCAGTCGTTGGCGCGCGCCGCGCCCGGCAGGCGGGCCACCTCGGCGGCTGCGGAATCGACCTGGCCCTGTTCCAGCGCATGTTCGGCGCGCGACAGGCGGTCGGCGGGGATGGTCGAAGGCTGGTCGGCCTTGCGGACCACGAACAGCGTCGAAAGCTGTTCCTTGAACCCCTGCCACACGCTTTGGTCGGGAGCGCGGGTGACGAGCTGCGGCCGCAGTGCGGTCAGGCCGTCCTGCAGTTGGGGAAGCGTCACCGGGCGTTGCGCGGCGGCGATGATCTGCGCGACCGATGCCGCGTCGCTGCCGCCGAACCGGTCGCGCAACATGCCTTCGAGGAAGCCGAGCGGCTGGCCGCGATCCAGCGCGCGGCGCGCGGCGAAGGCGATCAGCAGCCCCTCCGCGCGATTGGCATCGCCCGACGCGGCCGCCGCGCGCGCATCGATGTCGTCGATCCGGGATTCGATCGCCGCCACCCTTTGGTCGATCGCGGGGTCGTCAGGCGGAGGCGCGGGCTGGGCCGCGACCGGCCGGGCTGCCACGGGCGCCGGCGCATTCTGCACCGGCTGGTTCTCCGACACCGGATTGACCAGCTTCTGGAGGCTCGCCCAATGGCGCAGCGTCAGCATGGTGCCGGCGACGCCCAGCGCGAAGGTTATGATCGCCAGGAACAGATAGACCCACAAACTGCGCCGGGGCCGGGTTCCGTAATAATCGCGCTGGTCCATCAGTCCTTCTCGCACAGACGGGCGGCCGCCGCCAACAGTGCCGAGTCGCCGGGCGAATCGGCGATCTTGACCCGCTGCCAGGGGCCGGCCGCCGCCGCCCCGCTGATCGCCGCGACCCGCACGATTGCCGGGTCGATGCCGGCACGGACCAGCAGATCGGCGAAGACGGCGCCCGCGCGCTGCGAATGGATCAGGGCCACCGCGTCCTGCGCGATCGCGGCGCGGGCGGCGGGCGGCAATTCCGCAACCGGATCGGCGGCATAGACGATGCGCCGCGCGATCGGGATCGGCGCCGCGTCGAGCACACGATGCTCGCGCCCTGCCAGGTGAAGCGGATGCGAAACGCCGTCGCGGACCATCATCGTCACCAGCAAAGCCGCATCGGCCGAGCCCATGCGCACATTGCTGAAGCCGGCGTCCATCGCCGCGACCCCCGTCGCCTCGCCCACCGCATAGACGGGAAGGCTAAGATAGCGTGCGAGAGCGGGACCGGCATGGCGCACCGCCTGCGCGCTGGTCAGCATCAGCGCGTCATGCGCCGCCGCATCGGGCGCCTCCCACTCGACCGGAACGATCGTGAAGAGCGGCGCCGCGACCGGGTGCCATCCCGCTTCGGTCGCGTTCGCGACGGTGGCGGCGGCACCCGGCTCGGGCCGCAGCACCAGCAAGCGGTTCATGCCGCGAACAGCGCCCGCAGGCGCGGGCTCGCGCGGTCGAGCAGGATCCGGGCGAGCGCTTCTGGCGCGCTCGTTTCGTGGAACGGAAAGACGATTTCGCCCGCCCCGCTATCGCTTCCGTCCTCAGTCAGGATTTCGGCGCGCAACTGGATCTGGCCCGACTGGATCCGGGCCAGCGCCGCGACCGGCGAGCGGCAGTCCGCGCCCAGCGCGGCAAGTAAGGCGCGCTCGGCATGGACGCACAGGCTGGTCGGCTTATGGTCGATCAGCGCGAGCAGGCCCATGACCTCGGCGTCATCGGCGCGCGCCTCGATCCCCACTGCGCCCTGCGCGGGGGCGGGAAGCAGATCGCCCAGCGGCGTACCGATATCGTCGCGCCCGAGCCGTTCGAGCCCGGCCGCGGCGAGCAGGGTGGCGTCCGCCTCGCCCTCCGCCAGCTTCCTCAGGCGCGTATCGACATTGCCGCGGAAGAGCAGGATCCGTGCGTCGGGCCGCGCGCGCAGCACCTGTGCCGCGCGGCGCGGAGAGGATGTGCCGACGCGGGCGCCGGCCGGAAGCGCCGCCAGGCTGTCCGCGCCGATCAGGCGGTCGCGCGTGTCGGCGCGCGGCGGCATCGCGGCTATCGCGATCTCGGGCGGGCGGATCGTTTCGACATCCTTCATCGAATGGACCGCGAAGTCGATTTCGCCGCTCAGCAGCGCGCGGTCCAGCTCCTTGGTCCACAGCGCCTTGCCGCCAATCTCCGCAAGCGCGCGATCCTGCACCTGGTCGCCGGTGGTCCGGATCGGGACGATCTCGATCGCATCGCGGCCCATGCCGTGGACCCCACACACTGCGTCCGCGACCATGTTCGCCTGCCACATGGCCAGCGGCGACCCGCGCGTGCCGAGGCGGAAAGGACGTGCCATGCGCGCCTTCTAGGAGCCGGAATCCTAACCGGCAATGCGGCTATTTGCCTGCTTCGGGCGCCTTGGTGACCTGCGTGTAGACCAGCCGCCAGCCCTGCGCGTCGTGCCGCCAGACATCGACGAAACTATGCTTGTCCACGAACGTCTCGCCGCCCTCGCTGCCGTGCAGCTCGTTGACCGCGCTGAAAACGGCCAGGTTGCCGGACTTGAGCCACCGCCCTTCGCTCGGAGTGAAGGGTTCGATCTTCAGCCCGGGCGTGGCGAGTCCCTTGACGAAATCGGCCTTGCCGACGCGGCGCCCGCCCTCGCGCACCCAGATGAAATCGGGCGCGATCAGCGTGTCGAGCGTCGCCCCGTCCCCCGCGACGATGGCCTTGTCCATCGCGCGCGAAGCCTCCTCGGGGCTGGCATAGGTGGCGCCGAGCGCGGGCGCGGTGACGGCGACGCTGGCCAGGATGGCGGCCGAAAGCAGCCGGCGGCGGGCGATCTGGATCATCTGCTTCATGCCGCCGAACATCCGGCAAAGCCGGCTTCCGCGCTAGGATTTTTGTGAACGGTCCAGTCAGTATAGTTTGCGATAGACGATGAAGCCGCTTTTCTCGGCAACCTGGTCATACAGGCTTTGCGCGGTCTGGTTGGTCTCGTGGGTCTGCCAATAGACGCGTGTCGCGCCCGCCGCCTGCGCGCGATCATAGACCGCCTCGATCAGTGCGCGGCCGACGCCTTTGCCGCGCGCGTCGGCGCTGGTGAACAGGTCCTGCAGATAGCAGACCGGCCCGATAGCGGTGGTGCTGCGGTGGAACAGATAATGGGTCAGGCCGATCAGCCGGCCATCCTGCTCCGCGACCAGGCAATGAACCGGCTCCATCTCGTCGAAGAAGCGCGCCCAGGTGGTGGCGGTGATTTCGTCGGACAGCGCGGTCGGCCCGCTGCGCCCGTAGAAATGGTTATAGCCATCCCAGAGCGGCAGCCACCGCACATAATCGGTCTTCGCGATGTCGCGGATGATCGGCGTGCTCATCCCTCGGCCTTCCTCTTGTCGAAGGCGGTCCGCGCCGCCTCTATTTCCGACAGATATTTCGCGGCCCAGGTCCACACGCCGCAAAAGGCCTCGCTCAGGCTATTGCCGATCGGCGACAGGCGATATTCAACCTTGGGCGGCACCACCGCATGGACGGTTCGGATCACCAGCCCATCGCGTTCCATCTGGCGCAATGTCTGGGTCAGCATCTTCTGGCTGATGCCGGGCACGAATTCACCGATCCGGGTGAAGCGCAGCTCGCCATGCTCCTCGAGGACCTCCAGGATCAGCATCGTCCATTTGTCGGCGACGCGGCCGATCAGCTCGGTGACCAGGGCCTCGACGCGCGGATCCAGTTCTTCCGGATAGGGGTCGCACCTTGCCGTCATCCACGCTCACTTTCGGGTAAGTATAAAACTTCTCAGTGCCTACTTTCCAAAGGAGAGTATGGAATTAGATGAGCCTCCGCGCAACCGACAAAGCGGAGGAAACAATATGCAGATCAGCGGCAACACGGTCCTCGTCACCGGCGGCAATAGCGGGCTCGGCCGCCGCTTCGCCGAGGAGTTTGCCCGGCGCGGCAACAAGGTCATCATCACCGGGCGCAAGCAGGCGACGATCGATGCGGTGGTCGCCGCCAATCCCGGCATGACGGGCTATGTGCTCGACGTGCAGGACGCGCAGGCGATCCGCGATTTCGCCGCGCGCGTGACCGCCGAGCATCCCGATCTCAACGTCGTGATCCACAATGCCGGCATTATGGCCGCCGAGGATCTGCAGGATCAGGACCTGCAGGTGGCCGAGGATATTGTGACCACCAACCTGTTGGGCCCGATCCGGCTGATCGCGGTGCTGATGCCGCACATGCTGAAGCAGAACCGCGCGACGATCATGACCGTCTCGTCTGGCCTCGCCTTCGTGCCGCTGGTCAAGACGCCGACCTACAATGCTACCAAGGCGGCGATCCACAGCTATTCGCTGTCGCTGCGTGAGCAGCTCAAGCACACCAATATCGAGGTGATCGAGATCGTCCCGCCCGGCGTGCAGACCGACCTCATGCCCGGCCAGGCCGACGATCCGCAGATGATGCCGCTCGAGGATTATATCGCCGAGACCATGGCCAATTTCGAGAACCAGCCGACGCCTGCCGAAAACGCCGTCGCGCGCGTCGATTTCCTGCGCAAGGCGACAGAGGAAGGGCGGTTCGAGCAGGTGTTCCAGTTGCTCAACAGCACGCACCGCTAGCCACGCCGTTCATCCTGAGCTTGTCGAAGGATTGCCCTTCTTCTTCACCCAAGAAGAAAAGGACAGGGCTTCGACAGGCTCAGCCCGAACGGGTGCGGCTAGACGCTTGCCGGCAGTTGCCAGTCGATCGGCTTCTGCCCGTGCGCCGTCAGGAAGGCATTGGCCTTGGAGAAATGGCCGCAGCCGAAGAAGCCGCCATATGCGGATAGCGGCGAAGGGTGCACCGCCTTGAGCACCAGATGCCGTCCGCCTCTGTCGACGCTGTCGACGAACGCGGCCTTCTTCTGCGCGTAGCTGCCCCACAGCATGAACACGACCGGCTCGGGCCGGGCATTGACCAGCCGGATCACCGCGTCGGTGAACTTTTCCCAGCCGCGTCCCTGATGCGATGCCGCCATGCCCATCTGCACCGTCAGCACCGCGTTCAGCAGCAGCACGCCCTGCTTCGCCCAATGTTCGAGGAAGCCGTGGCGCGCGGGCGGAATGCCGAGATCGGCCTCCAATTCCTTGTAGATGTTGACCAGGCTCGGCGGCGTCCGCACCCCCGGCTGCACCGAGAAGCACAGGCCATGCGCCTGGCCCTCGCCATGATAGGGGTCCTGTCCCAATATCACGACGCGCACGTCGTTCAGCGGCGTCAGATCGAGTGCGCGGAACCATTCATTCCCCTTGGGGAAGATGCGCTTGCCCGCCTGCTTTTCGGCGACGAGGAATTCGCGCAGCGCCTGCATGTAGGGACTGTCGAACTCGCCCTTCAGCGGCTCCAGCCAGCTCGGATGCAGCTTCACTTCACCCATCGATTCCTCCCGTCGACGGGATGGGAGCGGGGAGGCGAAGCGTCAACGGGTGGCGTCTTTTCTCCCGCGTTATCCGGACTTGATCGGGCGTCCCGCTGCCTTCTCACGGAAAAAAAGGAGGGACGGAACCGGGCCCAGGATCAAGTCCGGAGTGACGGAAGGCTCCGTTTGCATCCGTCCTTCATGTGGAACATAATAGGAACATCCACACGAGTCGCGAGAGGTGAACCATGTCCACGATGCTTGCCCGGGCGCCCCGTGCGCTGACCCATAACCTGTTCTTCGCGGTCCTGCCGTCGCACGAGGAGCGCGTCAGGATCGGCGATCTGATTGCGTCGCTGCGCATCGGCGGCGTGCCGATGCGGCTCGACCGGCTCCATATCACCACGCTCTCGCTGGTACTGGACGATGTGCTCCCCGAAGGCCTCGCGCGGGAAGCGGCCGAGATCGCCGCCTCGATCCGGATGCCCAGCTTCCGCGTGATCTTCGACCGGCTCGTCGGCGGCAACCGCTCGGCTCTGCTCTTGCCGAGCGAGCCGCTGGAAGCCTTGCGCATGTTTCGCGAACGATTGGGCTTTGCGCTGATGCGCGCCGGCATCGCGTTCCGCCAGAGCGGCGGCTTCACCCCGCACGTGACCCTGCTCTATGGCGGCCAGCCCATGCCCGAGATCGAGATCGAACCGATCAGCTGGCTGGTTGAGGATTTCGTCCTGATCGACAGCGTCATCGGCGAGACCAAACATGTCGAGCTCGGCCGCTGGCCGCTGCACAGCTAGGCCGCGGTGCGAGCGAGGCCGGTCATTGCAACGGTATGATCTCGCGCACCGCACGCCATTGCGCCGGGCCGATCAGGTCCTTGTGCGCGATCCGGACGGAATGGAGCGCGCCTTCGATCTCGCGTCGCCAAAAATCGAGGAAATCGAACAGGACCGGGAAGTCGGGGGCGAGATCATATTCCTGCCACAGAAACAATTGCAGCAGCGAAGGCGCGTCCGGCCGGTAATAATGGATTTCCGCGGTCGTGAGACCGTAGCCGTTCAGCTGCGCGATAAAGGCGCGATCGATCATTGCCGCGTGGCGCGCTCCGCCTTCTGGCCGTCGCGCACATCGTGCGGCCCGCGCCTTCCGGACCGGCCTTTCATCGTGGATCGGTCCGACGCCCAGGAGGCGAGTATCGCGCGCTTGACCTCGGGCTCCATGTTGGGGTGTCGCGCTGCATCGAATGGATGAAGAAATCGGGAGACTGGCTGCGACATCATCCTCCTCCTTTCGCTATGTCGCTCCTTCGCAAACGGGCCGATGGCCTCGGCCGAATTTTGGAAATCGTCAGCCGGTCGTCAAGGGATTCCGCATCCCTCCGGCGCGCGATGATGGGCAATTTTTGGCACTCCATGCCTATTAGTGCCAAAAAATTTCGTTCCACCTCTTGAACGGAAAAATCGCCTTTCCTAGCTCTGGCGCGCCTGCCGCCCGCCAGGGCGACAGGGTCATCACAGCATGTTTTGCAACTGGAGGTTATGCATGCATTTCCGCCCCTTGCACGACCGCGTGGTCGTCCGCCGCATCGAAGCCGAGGAGAAGACGGCCGGCGGCATCATCATTCCCGACACCGCCAAGGAAAAGCCGCAGGAAGGCGAGGTCATCGCCGTCGGCCCGGGTGCGCGCGACGATGCCGGCAAGCTCGTGGAGCTGTCGGTCAAGGCGGGCGACCGGATCCTCTTCGGGAAATGGTCGGGGACCGAGGTCAAGATCGGTGGCGAGGATCTGCTCATCATGAAGGAGAGCGACATCCTGGGCATCGTCGAAAACGTCGTGCCGTTGAAGCAGGCGGCCTGACCGTCCCGTTCTCGTCACAAGACAGAATCCAGACAAAGGAGTTGAGCCACGATGGCTGCCAAGGAAGTGAAATTTGCGTCCGACGCGCGTGACCGCATGCTACGCGGCGTGGATACGCTTGCGAATGCAGTGAAGGTGACGCTGGGCCCCAAGGGCCGCAACGTCGTGATCGACAAGGCGTTCGGCGCGCCCCGCATCACCAAGGACGGCGTGACCGTCGCCAAGGAGATCGAACTCGCCGACAAGTTCGAGAATATGGGCGCGCAGATGTTGCGCGAGGTCGCCAACAAGCAGAATGACAAGGCCGGCGACGGCACCACCACCGCCACCGTGCTCGCCCAGGCGATCGTGCGCGAGGGCTCGAAGGCGGTTGCGGCCGGCATGAACCCGATGGACGTCAAGCGCGGCATCGATCTCGCGGTGGGTGCCGTGGTCGAGGACCTGAAATCGCATGCGAAGAAGGTCGGCGCCAACAGCGAAATCGCGCAGGTCGCGACCATCTCGGCAAATGGCGACGAGGAGGTCGGCCGCATTCTCGCGCAGGCGATGGAGAAGGTCGGCAACGAGGGCGTGATCACGGTCGAAGAGGCCAAGAGCCTCGAAACCGAGCTCGAGACGGTCGAGGGCATGCAGTTCGATCGCGGCTATCTCTCGCCTTATTTCATCACCAACGCCGAACGGCTCAAGGTCGAGCTGGATGATCCATACATCCTGATCCATGAGAAGAAGCTGTCGAACCTGCAGGCGCTAGTGCCGCTGCTGGAGAAGGTGGTTCAGTCCGGGCGTCCGCTGCTGATCATCGCCGAAGATGTCGAAGGCGAGGCGCTGGCGACCCTGGTCGTCAACAAGCTGCGCGGCGGCCTCAAGATCGCGGCGGTCAAGGCGCCAGGCTTCGGCGACCGCCGCAAGGCGATGCTCGAGGATATCGCCATCCTGACCGGCGGCAACGTCGTGTCCGAGGATCTGGGCATCAAGCTCGAGAACGTCACGATCAACATGCTCGGCCGCGCCAAGAAGGTGGCGATCGACAAGGACAACACCACCATTATCGACGGCGTCGGCGCGAAGAGCGACATCGACGGCCGCGTCGCGCAGATCCGCCAGCAGATCGAGACCACCACCAGCGACTATGATCGCGAGAAGCTCCAGGAGCGTCTTGCCAAGCTGGCCGGCGGTGTCGCCGTCATCCGCGTCGGCGGGGCGACCGAGGTCGAGGTCAAGGAAAAGAAGGACCGGGTTGACGATGCGCTGCACGCTACCCGCGCCGCGGTCGAGGAAGGCATCCTGCCGGGCGGCGGCATCGCGCTGCTGCGCGCGATCAAGTCCCTCGACGGTCTCAGGGCGGTCAACGACGATCAGCAGTCCGGCATCGATATCGTGCGCCGCGCACTGCGCGCCCCGACACGCCAGATTGCCGAGAATGCCGGCGAAGATGGCGCCTACATCGTCGGGAAGCTCCTCGAGAATGCGGACTATGCTTGGGGCTTCAACGCCGCGACCGGTGAATTCCAGGATCTGGTGAAGGCCGGCGTCATCGACCCCGCCAAGGTGGTGCGCACCGCGCTTCAGGACGCGGCTTCGGTGGCCTCGCTGCTGATTACCACCGAAGCGCTCGTCGCCGAATTGCCCAAGGAGGAAAAGGCCGCTCCGACGCCGGCCATGGATTACTGAGCCTAACGGCGCCCGGCCTTTGCCGGGCGCCCATTTTCGGGCGCAGGCGCCGGTGGAGCGGCCTTCCGTCCGGTTTTCTTGTCCATTCGTGACGTCGTCCTTGTGCGGTTCGCCGCATGCCCGTGTCTTCCACTCAGCGCTTTGGTGGGTGGAACATGAACAGGATCAATCGTCGCGAATTCGTGAGCGCCGCCGCAGCGATGGGCGCCACATTGCTGTTGGCAGGACGAACGGCCGCCGCCTCGCGCGTCGCCTGGCGCGAGGATCGCACCGTCTATCCGGAGGGCGTGGCCTCGGGCGATCCCTTGCCCGACAGCGTCATCCTGTGGACCCGCCGGCCTTTCCCCGGAATGGCCCGCGCCACGCTTACCGCCGAAGTATCGCTTGATCCCGATTTCCGGCAGGTCGTCGCGACAAGGAAAGTCCCGGTGCTGGCCGAGTCCGACTGGACCTGCCGCGCGCTCGTGGCCGGCCTGAAGCCGGCGACCGTCTACTGGTATCGCTTCACCGATGCGGAGGGGCATGGCAGCCGTGTTGGCCGCACCATCACCGCGCCCGCCGACGACGATCCGCGCACCGTCCGCTTCGCCTTCGCCTCCTGCCAGAGCGTCAACGAAGGCAAGCAGAATGCCTATCGCCGCATGATCTGGGAGGATGAGAAGGCGCCCGCCGATCAGAAGCTCGGCTTCGTCCTTCACCTCGGCGATTTCATCTACGAGGTCGTCGAATATCCTGACGAATTGCCGCACCGCTACGGCCGGATCATCTACGACATTGGCCGTATCCCTGATGCGCGCAAGGTCGGCAACTTCTACGTGCCGACCACGCTGGAGGGATATCGGGTGGTCTATCGCGGGCATATCCACGACCCCGACGTTCAGGATGCGCGCGCGCATTTCCCCTTCATCTGCATCGGCGACAATCACGAATTCTCGTGGCAGGGCTGGCAAAGCTTCATCACCTATGGCGGCGGAGAGCCCGAACCCGCGCAGCCGCTGCGCGTGGCTGCCAACCAGGCCTGGTGGGAATATATCCCGTCGCGCGTGCGTAAGGCGTCCGGTCCCGGCCTCGAGCGTTTTGCAGGGCCCATCGTCACCAAGGTTCCGATCACCAAGCTCGACGACGACGGCTTTGCCGATGAGCCGAATGCCCGCACCGCGATCGGCAGCATGACCGCCTATCGCGCGCAGCGTTACGGCCGTCATGTCGATCTGATCCTGACCGACTTCCACAGCTACAAGATGCGCGATCCCGTCAGCCGGCCGGAGGCGAACGACCTCGGCTTCGAGGATTTTCCCATGTTCGTGGCGCAGGAGCAGATAGAGATACTGGACGGCGGACGCGGCTATGACGGCGGTCGCCCGCCCGGCATGATCCCCAACGGCGCCAAGCCCGTTCCCAATTTCCGCAAGGATGAGGCCCCTTACACCGTGCTCGGCCGCCCGCAGAAGGCCTGGCTCAAGGATCGGCTGAAAGCCTCGACCGCGACCTGGAAAATCTGGGGCGCGACCAACCCCGTGCTCGACATGCGGACCGACCCGCAGAACCTGCCCAAGGGGCTAACGAAGCCGTGGCCCGGAGAGGGTTATGCCACGTTCGGCGCGGGGGATTTCAGCGCGGCCTTTGCCGAGCGCGCCGAAATCTACGATCTCGTGCGGGAGGGCGGCATCGACGGTTTCGTCGTCGTCTCGGGCGATCGCCACAGTTTCTGGGCGGGCTATGCCGCAAAGGCGTTGCCGCCGAAGACGTTCGATCCGGTCGGCATCGCCTTCGTCACGGGCTCGATCTCCGCCATCGGCATGGCCGAGGGGCTGGAATATGGGAAGAGCAAGGATCCGCTACGTCCGCTCTTCACCGTCCAGCGCGCGGACGGCAGCCATGAAGCGACCGTCAATCTGGCGATCAAGCGTGGCGTCCGCGCCGCCTGGGAATATGCGCAATCGGGCGACATCGATCGCGCCCGCGCGCTCACCAACCCCGACAATGCCCCGCATCTGGAATTCGTCGACATGGGCGGCCACGGTTATTCGGTGGTGACGGCCGCGGCGGACAGGATCACGACCGAGTTCGTCTGCATCCCCCGCCCGGTCACGCGCGCCGAGACGCCCGATGGCGGCCCGATCCGCTATCGGGTGGTCCACAGTGCCGCGCGCTGGCACGGCGGCAAGCCGGTGCTGGAGCAGCGGATCCTCGAGGGCGATCCGAAGACTTCGGTGTAAGGATCGGGGCGTCAGGCCAAGCTGGCGATTGCCTTCTTCCGCCGCATCGCACCGCCGACCAGACCGAAGCCGCTGAGCATCATCGCCCAACTTGCGGGTTCAGGAACGGGCGTCTGTCCGGGTGCCAATGTGGCGTCGAAGGAAAAGCGCAGGAGAACGTCAAAATTGCCGAAATTGGTAAAGCCAAGATGGCCATCCCAGCCGGAGACCCCACCATCCGCGAAGGTCTGGATGAAGTCGGGCTGCCAGGTTGATGTGGCGGTATCTCCGCCGTCTCCGTACTGGGAAGATACATACCAGTAAGAAGAATCAAAACATCCAGGTTCGGATCCGTCGTGGCAGCCGGTTTCTAAATAGGTAAAATCATATCCCCAAAGGATCTCGCTCTCCGCCGCTCCGGAGTCGACCGTTTTAAACGAGAAATAGCCGAGGGGGTTGCTCGGGTTGGGCACGTCGAAAGCGAGGCCGCTATTTGCCTTGAGCAGGAAATCCGCCGCTGCCGCGGGCACGGTGAAGAGCGGTGCGATCAGACAGGCTACGAAGGCGGCGAACGATCGAGACATCTGATTCTCCAAGACATGGGTGGGAAACGTGGTCCTGCCGCTCCGGGAGAATTCCTCCTGTTAAATGCGTAGGTTGTCCAGACGATCCAAGCCAATTCGGATCAGGATTTGCCCGCCCGATCGCCATATTCCCAGTCATAGGGCACGCCGGCCTCGCCAAGGATGGAACGGACGAGATCCGCAAACCCCGCCTCGGCGCGGACATCGTTGGACAGTATCAGCACGCACTTCCTGCGTTTCTCGATGCAGACGACCGTATTGGCGGTCTGCTCGTCATGCCCGCCCTTGAAGAAGCCCGGGCCTTGCGGGCCGGTGAAGACGACCACGCCCAATCCCGCATAGAGATCCTTGCGCTGTTGCGCCGCCGGCAGCTCGGGCGCGAAATTGGGGAATTGGTGCGCGGTGCCGATGTGGAGCTGAGGCTTGACCATCTCGGCATAGGATGCGGCGCTCAGCCCGTCGTGCCGGACGAGCGCGGCGAAGAATTTGGAGAGGTCGGCGATGGTCGTGTCCATCGATCCGGCGACGCGCACCTTGGAGCGCTCGTCATGTGGCAGCGCCTTGCCTTGATCGTTGAACCCGTCCGCCAGATTGGGCCGGAAATCGGGACGCCATTGCAGGCTGGTGCGCGCCATGCCCAACCGGTCGAACGTCGCCTGGGTGAGCGCACCCAGATCGAGCCCGAGCCCGCGATCCTTGCGGCCATTCTCGATCACGAACTGGAGCAGGATCAGCCCCTCGCCCGAATAGCTGAAGCGCGTGCCGGGGTTGGCTTGGATCCGCAGCTTTTGGTCGGGCTCGTCCCACCAGAAATTGCGAAAGCCGGTCGAGTGGGTGAGTGCGTGGCGCGCGGTGATCCGGCGCCAGCGCGGATCGCCGGCCAGGTCCCGATAATGGCCATATTTGTCGCGATAGATCGCGTCGGGATCGTAATCCGGCAGTGGCTTGTCGAGATAATCCGCGAGCGGCGTGTCGAGCGCGAGCGTGCCCCGATCGACCAATTGCATCACGTGATAGGCGAAGACCGTCTTGGTGAGCGACGCGCCGTACATGACGGTGTCGGTGCGAAGCGGATCGCCGGCCGCGTTGCGGACGCCATAGGCCTGAACGTAGCGGACCTTGCCGTCGTCGATGACCGCGACCGCGACGCCCTTGGCGCCGGTCTTGGCCATCAACTTGTGGACCGCCCCATCGACGGCAGCGGGCCGTGGCACGGCACTCACCGCGGAGGCCAGGCTGAGCATGATCAGGACGGAGGCGAGGCTGCGTTTAATCGAGACCATCTCCGCCCCTCATTGTTCAGCTCTGCCGTTTCTTTAGCTGCTTCCAGACAAACCATAGCACGCCGGCCGCGATCGCTGCGACCACCGCCGCATCGGCAAAATGGAGCGCATGCGAAAGGCGCGGGTCGGTGCGCCAGGCGGCGCCCAGTTTCATCCCGATCCAGGCCAAGGCGAAGCACCAGGGCCAGGACCCGACGAACGTGTAGATGTGGAAACGAACCAGTGGCATCCGCGCGACGCCCGCCGGAAACGCGATAAACGAGCGGACGAAGGGCAGCAGGCGACAGACCAGCACGGTGATGCTGCCCCAGCGATCGAAGAAGCGTTCGGCCTGCGCCAGATGATCCATGTTCAGCAGGACATATTTGCCCCAGCGCTCGACGAAAGCGCGCCCGCCATGCCGGCCCACTTCGTAGCCGACGATCGACCCGAGGTTGCAGCCGATCGCGCCCGCGGTTGCCACCAGCAACAGGTCGAACCGTCCGGTCGAAACCAGGTAGCCCGAGAAAGGCATGATGATCTCGGACGGCAAGGGAATGCACGCGCTCTCGATCGCCATCAGGAGCATGATGCCGAGATAGCCTCCCGCGGAGATGACGGCGATGATCCAGGCGGCGACGGGGGCAAGAATGCGTTCGGTAAGCGACATGGGTGCCGGCTGTGCCGGGATAATGTGACCGTGTCGAGAGAGCAGGCAATTATGGCTGGTGCCGGGCCGCGCTTCCCGGGGAAGAGCGGCCCGGCTTCACCGATCAGAGCACATATTTGCTGAGGTCCGTATCGCGCGCGATGTCGGCGAGCTGGGTCTCGACATAGGCGCCGTCGATGGTGAGCGTCGTGCCGGTCCGCTCCTCGGCGTGGAAGCTCACGTCCTCGAGCAGTTTCTCCATCACGGTCTGCAACCGGCGCGCGCCGATATTCTCGACGCTTTCATTCACCTGCGCGGCGGTGCGCGCGATCGCCGCGATACCATCGTCGGTGAAGTCGAGCTCGACCTGCTCGGTCGCGATCAGCGCGCGATATTGCGTCGTGAGCGAGGCGCGCGTGTCGGACAGGATCGCCACGAAATCCTTCTCGGTCAGCGGCTTCAGTTCGACGCGGATCGGCAGGCGGCCCTGCAGTTCGGGCAGCAGGTCGCTCGGCTTGGCGACATGGAAGGCGCCGCTCGCGATGAATAAGATATGGTCGGTCTTCATTGGGCCGTACTTGGTCGAGACGGTGGTGCCCTCGATCAAGGGCAGCAGATCGCGCTGCACGCCCTCGCGGCTGACCGATCCGCCGCGCACGTCGCTGACCGCGATCTTGTCGATCTCGTCGAGGAAGACGATGCCGTTGGCCTCGGCATCGGCGAGCGCGACGCGCGCAACGTCCTCCTGATCGAGCCTTTTGTCGGCTTCCTCTTCGACCAACTTGGTCCAGGCCGAACGCACCGACAGCTTGCGTTTCTTCATGCGCCCGCCGCCCAATTTGCCCATGATCTCGCCCAGGTTGATCATGCTCACCTGGCCCGGCATTCCGGGGATCTCCATTGCGCCGCTGCCATTATCCTCGACCTCGATCTCGACTTCCTTGTCGTCGAGATGCCCGTCCTGGAAACGCTGGCGGAAAGAGGCGCGGGTCGCCTCCGATGCGTCCTTGCCGACGAGCGCGTCGATCAGGCGCGCCATCGCGGCTTCCTCGGCCTTGTCCTTGACCGCCGCGCGGCGCCGTTCCTTCTCCAGCCGGATCGCTTCCTCGACCAGGTCGCGCGCGATCTGCTCGACGTCGCGGCCGACATAGCCGACCTCGGTGAACTTGGTCGCTTCGACCTTCACGAACGGCGCGTCGGCCAGCTTGGCGAGGCGGCGGCTGATCTCGGTCTTGCCGCAGCCGGTCGGCCCGATCATCAGGATATTCTTCGGCGAAACTTCGTCGCGCAGCTCCGGCGCGAGCTTCTGCCGGCGCCAGCGGTTGCGCATCGCGACCGCGACCGCGCGCTTCGCGTCGTCCTGGCCGATGATATGCTCGTCCAGCGCCTTGACGATGGCTTTGGGGGTAAGGGCTTCGTTCATTTCCAGCTTTCGTCATCCCAGCGAAAGCTGGGATCTCGTGAGTGTGTATCCAGATATCCTGTCCGACTGAGACCCCAGCTTCGGTGGGGTGACGGATCAGGAAGCGTCCATCGTCTCGACGGTCAGGTTGCCGTTGGTGAAGACGCAGACTTCCGCCGCGATCGCCATCGCCTTGCGCGCGATCGTCTCGGCATCCTGCTCATAGTCGACCAGCGCCTTGGCGGCGGACAGAGCGTAATTGCCGCCCGATCCGATCGCCGCGATGCCCGCCTCCGGCTCCAGCACGTCACCGTTGCCAGTCAGGATCAAAGTCACGTCCTTGTCGGCGACGATCATCATCGCTTCCAGGTTGCGCAGATATTTGTCGGTGCGCCAGTCCTTGGCGAGCTCCACCGCCGCGCGCAGCAACTGGCCGCGATGCTGCTCCAGCTTGCGCTCCAGCCGTTCGAACAGGGTGAAGGCGTCGGCGGTCGCGCCGGCAAAGCCGCCGATCACCGACCCGTCGCCCAGCCGGCGCACCTTGCGTGCGTTGGGCTTGATCACCGTATTGCCGAGGCTGACCTGGCCATCGCCGGCGACGACGACCTTTCCATTCTTCCTGACCGACAGGATGGTCGTTCCGTGCCAGCCGATCTTGTCTTCGCTCATTGTCTATTGTTCTCCGCTCGGCGGCGGATATGGGAAGGCCGCTTTGGTTTGCAACGGCGCTTCATACGATTGCAATCGGCCGATCAATCCATGCATTCGTCGCGAATTTTACAGTTAAGCCGTCGGAATGGCTGGCATACTATTAAAACCCGCCTATATGCCGGCTTCCCCCAAGGAGTATTAACGTGGCGAACGACAATCAGGAACTGATTACCCTCACGGCCGACATTGTTGCGGCGCATGTCAGCAACAACTCTGTCCCGACCGCGGAAGTCGGCGCGCTGATTCAGAGCGTTTACGTCGCCCTATCGCAGGTCGGCACGACGGCGTCCGAGCCGCAGGCCGAAAAGCCCAAGGGTGCCGTTTCGGCGCGCGCCTCGATCAAGCCGGATTATCTGGTCAGCATGATCGACGGTAAGCAGTATAAGATGCTGCGTCGTCACATCTCGCAGCACGGTTACACGCCGGAATCCTACCGCGAGACGTTCGGTCTGCCGCGCGATTATCCAATGGTCGCCGCCAATTATGCCGAGCAGCGCCGCGCGCTGGCGCACAAGATCGGTCTCGGCCGCAAGCCGCGCTCCGGTGCCAAGCCCGGCCGCAAGCCCAAGGCCGACTAACGGCCTGAGCCCGGCAAGGTGTGAACGGCCGCCGCCCGCCGGGCGCGCGGCCGTTTTTGCGTCTGCGCCTTGCCGCAGCGCAGCGAGCGGCGCATAGGCGCCCCATGCCGACCGCCGAAACATCTGCTCCCGCGCCGGGCGGTGCGGGGCCCGGGCCAAGCTTCGGGCTGTTCGTCGCGCTGATCGCCGCCCTGATGGCGGTGACGCCGCTCGGGATCGATTCGATGTTGCCCGCGCTGCCACACATCGGCCGGTCGCTGGGTGTGGCGAGCGAGAATCATCAGCAATGGGTGATCGCGATCTACGTGTTTGGCTTCGGCGCGGCGCAGATCGTCTACGGCCCGCTCTCCGACCGCTTCGGACGCAAGGCGATCCTGGTGCCGAGCCTGTCGCTCTTCGCGGCACTGAGCGTGCTCGCCGGTCTGGCGACCAGCTTTCCGCTGCTGCTGGCGGCGCGCTTGTTTCAGGGCATTGCCGGTGCCTCCAGCCGCGTCCTCACCATCTCGATCATTCGGGATTGCTATTCGGGGCGCCAGATGGCGCGCGTCATGTCGACCTCATTCATGGTATTCCTGATGGTGCCTGTGCTAGCGCCTAGCATCGGCCAGGGGATCATGCTGGTCGGAAGCTGGCGCCTGATCTTCTTCTTCCTCGCGGCCTTCGCGCTGGTGGTCGCCGCCGTGCTGAGCTTCACGCTCGGCGAGACATTGCATCCCGAATATCGTCGGCCGCTATCCCCGCGCGTGATCGGCCAGGCGGTATGGCGCACGCTGACCGATCGCAGCGCGCTCGGCTATACTTTGGCGATCACGCTCGTCTTCGGCGCGTTGATGGGCTTCATCAATTCGGTCCAGCAGATCTTCCAGGACATTTTCCATGCGCCGAACAAGTTCCCGCTCGTGTTCGCGGGTATCGGCCTGTCGATGGCGGCCGCCGCCTTCACCAATTCGCGCATCGTCGAGCGGCTCGGCACGCGCAAGGTATCCCACACTGCCTTGCTGAGCATGATCGCGGTCGCGGCGCTGCACAGCCTGTTCGCTGCGCTGGGGCATGAGACGATCCTGAGCTTCGCGCTGTTTCAATTCGCCACGATGTTCTGTTTCGGCCTGATCGGCTCCAATTTCGGGTCGATGGCGATGGAGAATGTGGGCGAGATCGCCGGAACCGCCTCGTCGGTCCAGGGCTTCGTCTCCACTTGCTGCGGCGTGCTGCTGGGGCTGGTGATCGGCCAGGCATTCAACGGCACGGTGCTGCCGCTGACGCTCGGCTTTTTCCTGTTCGGCGCGGCCGCCTTGCTGGTGGTGCTGATCACCGAACGGGGCCGGCTGTTCCGTGCACACCACGCACCGCCCCAGGCGGGCGCGGCGCATTTCGACTAGGCGCGGCGCACTCCTGATCCGGATTCGATCGGCTCTAACCTCGGATCAATAATCCTTCGATATCCGCAGGTTGGTGCTTTCGCGGCCGATGGTGGAGATAGTGCCGAGCACCGACAGCCAGCGCGTGATGCGGAATTCGACACTGGTGGCCGAATAGCCCGCGCCATCGGTGATCAGCTCCACATAGGTGCGCCGCCCGATATTCTTGCCCGCCGCGACCGCGGTCTTCATGCCGGTGGTCACGTCGGCGGGCAGGATGCGCAGGCGATCGAGATGGACCGCGCGCCTGACCGCGTTGATCGGGTCCAGGTTCATGCCCCCGCCATTGCCGCCACGCAGGCCGGCGACCGCCGCCGCGAGTTGCAACGCCTCCGGCGCGGACAGGTTGGTGATCGACGTGCCGAACAGCAAGCGGGACAGCAATTCATCCTCGGGCAGAGCGGGCACGCTCTGGAAGGCGATGTCGGGGTGCAGCCCCGTGCCGGTGACGTGGATGGTCGCGCTCAGCCCTTGGATGTCGGCGAGGGCGGTAATGTCGAGCACCGGATCGGGCGGGGCCTCGCCGGTGAAACGGATCATGCCGCGGTCGAGATTGAAGCGGCGGCCGGCGAACTGATAGCCGCCGCGCACCAAATCCGCGCGGCCGGCGATCGCGGGATTGTCGACCGCGCCCTTGATGACGAGATCGGCGCGCCATTCACTGTCGAGGCCGAGCCCGGTCACCATCAGCCGGCTGGACGCGCGGGCTTTCAGATCGAGCGTCCAGGGAACGACCACATTGTCATCGTCGTCCGCATCGTCGGGGCGGTTGAGCTCGGTCACCCTGAGCCGGGGAACCTGGGCGGCCGCCGCCGAACCCAGCCGGAAACGGCCCCGTTCGATCCGCACATCGCCGCCGATCGTGCCGCCGCGTCCGTCCGACTTGAGGGTCAGGGGGCCATCGACGGTGGCGCCGATATCGTCGCGGTTGAGCAACACCGCATTCTGGGCTTGGATGGCAAGGTCGATCCCAAGCCCCTTGCCCGCGCCGAAATTGAAAACGCCCTTGCCGGTGACGCTGCCGCCCGCACCCGCACGACCGGTCATCTGATCGATCACGAGCCGCGATCCGTCGAAATTGCCGCTGGCCTTGATGCCGTCGATCACCGTGCCCGTCACCGCGCTTTCGAGCCGCGCGCCGTTGCTCGACAGGCGCCCCGAAATCTGCGGGTCGGCGGGCGTGCCGCGAATGTCGGCGGCGACCGAGAGGGGGCCCGAAAGGTCGATCGTCTCGACCCCGATCAGCCGCCACAGCGTATCCGCCGGCCCGACATAGCGCAGCTGCGCGAACAGCGGCGCCTTGATCAGGCGGGAGACGATGTCGTCGCCCGGCGCGAGCGGCGAAAGCCGGGCCTGCGCGCGACCGATGGTGGAGCCGTTGCTCACCACCACCGCGCGCCCCGCTGCGCCGTTCGCGGTCAGGACCGCCGCGAGCCCCAGGTCGACCGGCTGCGAGCTCAGCACCAGGCCCGACCGGGTAATGCCGCGTACGGCGACGTCGATCCGTCCGGTCGGCGGGGTGCCCACGATGTGGTGGAAGGTGAAATGGCCGCTCGCATAGCCGCCCAGCCCGAGCTTCGGATTGAACAGGTCGAGCACGGTCAGTGGCATATGATCGAGCCCGGCATCGATATTGACCACGCCGCGCGCGAAGTGGCCTGATACGGTGGCGTTGCCGCCCGCATAATCGATCCGCGTCGGCGACAAGGCCCATTCGGAACCGGTCATGGCAAGCTCGACCGGCCCCTGCAAAGTCAGCGGCTTGCCTTCCACATTGCCGCGACCCGTGATGGTCATGTGGCCCGGCGTGAGCCTGATATTGGCCTGGACGTCGAAAGCGCGCCGGGCTGCGCCTGCGGCGCTGATCGAGATATTGCCCTGGCCGCCCTTGAGATGCGCTTCCGCGTTGAGCCGCGCGAGCGACATGCTGCCGCGCGACAGGCCTACGGCGCGGACAGTGCCGTCGATCGCGACGCCGGCGGGATCGAGCAGGATCGCGCCATCGATCCGCGCGCGCCGCACCGTCATCGGCAGGAGCGTCGCGATCGTCGTATTGCTGAGCTGGATGTGTGGTTCGATCTTCTGAAGCGTGCCCTGCGGCGCGAAGCCGACCGAGCCGCCAATGCCGCCGCCGGACAGGTCAAGCCTGCCGGTGAAACCGCCCGGACCCGAGGTCAGGCTGCCCTTGGCGTGCGTGCCGGTGACCGCAATGTCCGCAACCTCGATCACGGTCGGCTGGCCAGGCGCGGTTCGGATCAGGCCATTTGCGGAGAACGGGCCGACGGCCGATTGGCCATGCGCGGTGAATTTGAAGCCTTCGGGCACCGGATCGAGATTGAGCGAGACCTGCTTGAGGCCGAGCGCATCGACCGGGTGGTCGAGCAGCAGCTGAACCTTGGGATGGTCGATCTGGCCGTCGAGCGCGATCTTGAACGGCCCGTAGGTCGCCTGCGTGCCGGCGCCCTGGAACTGGAATGTCCCGTCGCGGCGCCTGATGCCCGATCCGGCGATGCGGATGGCGGGGCCGGTCAGCACCGTGTTGGAGAAGTGCATCACGCCGTCGGTGGTGCGGGTCAGCCGCGTATCGAGCCGCGGGTTGCCCCCGGCGAGGCTGGCAAGGAAGGCGTTGTCGAAGCGGCGGACCACCGCCTGGCCGGTGCCGGCGATGACCGTGCCCAGGCCGTTGGGACCGGGCATCACGGTGACCTTGGTCATCACGTCGACGATGCCGAGGCCGGGGATCAGGTAACGCGCCAGCCCGCCCGCGATCGCGGCATCATAGCGCCCGCTGACCAGATCGATCCGGAGCTGAAGCTTGCCCTTGAGCTTGTCGGAGTTGAGCGCGAGGTCCTGCCCGACCATCTGCCTGGCATCGATCCGCAGCACGCCCGCGACCGAGAGGTTGCGTAAGATGCCGCCCGCGACCGTGCCAACTCCCGTCACCTGCGCCGCCTGCAGCCGGATCGGCAATGCCACCGGCGCCTTGCTCCAGCGGCCTTCGCCGGTGGCGCGCAGATCGTCGAAGCCGGTCTGGTCGAACGCCACATGCGGGCTCGCCAGCGCATATTTGAACGCGAACCTCCCGTATGGGCCGTCGAGCGTGGCGTGGAGATGCACGTCGCGCCCGGTCATGTTGGGGAAGAGCGCTGGCGGCTTTAGCAGCTTCACGTCGATGCCGAGCGGTGCGAAAGCTCCCTGGGCCAGGTCGACCGTGCCCTTTGCTGCGAACTGCAAGGCGGGCGAGGCCAGGTTGAGACGGCCGCTCAGCTTGCGGTCGCCGAGCGTCGCCTCGCCCAGCACCCTGATCTGCGGCTGCGTCAGGCGCTGGAGCTTGCCGTGCAGCAATTCGGACGGCGCGAGCCTGCCGCCCAGGCTGTAGCGTCCGTCACGCACGCCAAGGCCGAGATCGATGATCTTTCTGCCGCCGAGCGAGCCCTGTGCGCTGCCATCCCACACATGCCAGGTACCGTGCCCGCCGATGCGAAGCGCAAGTGTCTGATGAAGCCCGGTGATGCCCGCGATCACGCCATTGGCGGGCGCGTCGATCATGCCGGCCAGCTTGAACCTGTCGCCGTCGGGCTCGGCGTCGAGATCGACTATCACCCGATCGTGCGCGGTCGAAAAAGCGCGCGCCCGGATCATCGCGCGGCGGCCGTGGATGTCGGCACTTGCCGCCAGGCGGACGACCTCCTCATGGCCCGCCACGGCCTTGCCCAGCCTGAGCCGGTCGACGCGCAACGCACCGATATGGATATCGAAACCGGGCAGGATCGGCCCGCCGGGCTTGCTCTTCAGCTTGGGCAGCCGATCCAGGATCAGCAGCGGCGCCGATACGCTGCTGATGTCTAGCTTATTGCGCGCCCAGGCGAAGGGGTGCCAGTCGAGGCGGATCTCGGGCGCCTCGAAGAACTGGCCCCTGAGGTCGTAAAGGCGGACGTCGCGCAGCGTCGCGCGCCGCCAGATCGATCCTTCGATCCGCCCGATCCGGATGCGCAGCCCGCTCGAGGGCCGCATCTTGCCGATATGGTCGGCGATCAGACGATGGCCGGGCTGGGTGTCGATGCTCCATAACGCGACAAGGAAGAGCGCGATCAGGCCGACGACCGCGAACCCGATCCCGCGCAGCAGCCGCATATGCCAGGGGCGGCGCCGCGGGGCGGTTTCGACGACTTCGGGTCCGTCGGCCATCAGAAGGCCTGACCCAGCGAGACATAGACCGCGATGCGGGACTCCCCCGGGCGCCGGTTGAGCGGCGTTCCGAGATCGACGCGGATCGGGCCGAAGCTCGAATAATAACGCACGCCGACACCCGTGCCGTAGCGGAACTTGCTCAGCTTGGGGATGCTCGATGCGTAGAGGTTGCCGCCGTCGAGGAACGGCACCACGCCGAAATTACCGAAGCGGACGCGCGCCTCAAGGCTGAATTCGGTTAGGGATTTGCCGCCCAGCGGATCGCCATTCTGATCGACCGGCCCGATCTTCTGATAGCCATAGCCGCGGATCGACCCGCCGCCGCCCGCATAATAACGCCGCGACGGCGCGATGCTGTCGCGCGACACGCCGTCGATCGAACCCAGCCGGACGCGCTCGGCGAACACGAAACGGGTGCCAAGCGGCTGGTAGGCCGAGGCGTCGATCTGCGTCTTCGCATAGGTATGCGTGCCAGACTGAAGCGACAATTCGGGCGACACGTGCAGAGCCAGCCGGAAGCCGCGCGTCGGGTTGAGCAAGTCGTCCGAGCCGTCATAGGAAAGCCCGGTCGGCAGCGCCGCGACCAGATAGGTCTTGCGCGTCGGATCGCCGGTATGGCGCTCGCTCGTGCCGATGAATTCGGTGCCGATCGACCAGGTCCAGGTCTTTTGCCAGATGATGTTGGTCTGCCGCTCGAGCCCCGCGCCCATGTTGAAGGTGCGCGCGTCATAGGCGTCGTAGACGCTGTGGCTCGCCACCACTTGCGCGGTCAGGACGCGGTCGCGCGCGTGGAAATTGGCCTGGCGCAGGGTCGCCCCGAGCGATTGTTCCCGCGTGCCGAGCACGCCGCGGAAGGTGACGGCGCCCTCCGGCGCGATCAGGTTGCGGTGCGTCCATGACGCCTCGACGCGCACGCCCTCGCCAGTGGAGTAGCCGAGCTCTCCCGCGATCGTGCGTGGCGGCGCGCGGTCGATCTGGACGTCGATATCGACGATGCCCGGGTCGGCCGTAGCGACCGGCGTGATCGTGACCACCGACACGAGGCCGGTCGCGATCAGCGCGCGGCGGAAATCGTCCAGCCGCGCCGCATCATATTGCTGGCCGGGATGGAAACGCGCGATCGTCTCGAGATGGCGGGCCGAGAAGAGTGGGCGCGCGCCGCTCGGCACGATCTTGCCGAAGCGTGCGCGTTCGCCAGGCGTGACCGCGAGCGTCAGGGCCGCCTTGTTGGTCTGGTGGTCGATCGCGACCTCGGGCTCGCCGACCTTGGCGAAAGGATAGCCCTGGCGCCCCAATTCGACCTTGAAGGCGGTCACCGCGCTCTGGACCGCATCGGCATCGACCGTGTCGCCGCTCTTCACCGCGAAATCCTTGGCCAGCCGCGGTGCCTCCTTGCCCGCGGCGTCGAGGCCGGCAAGCGTGACCGAGTTGAAACGATAGGGCTCGCCGGGCGTCACCTGGACATGGACGACAGTGTCGCCCGTTTGCGGGTTGGAATTGACGACCGAGACCACCCGCCCGTCATAATGGCCCTGCGCGGCGAGCAGCTCGCGCACCAGATCCTCGTCGTCGCGCGCGCGGCGGTTGATCTGCGCGGCGTTGGCGGGCTTGCCCTGGTTGGTGACGAGCGCGGACAATTGGTCGAAACGCGTGCGGAAGGTGGCGCCCAGCGCATCCGCGCCCTCCAGCGACGTGCGGTAATGCTGTAATTTGTCCGCGGCGATGCCCTTCACCTCGGTCGGGCCGCCGACGGACGGCGCCGCGTCGATCTTTGCGGGATCCGGCCAGTCGACGCCGAGATCGGGCATGGGTGCGAGATCGCTCACGGGGCCGACCGTGTCGACCGGAGCAGGTGCCGCCGGAGCAGGTGCGGCCTGGGGAGGCGCGGGCGCGGCAGCCGTCGCCGGCCCAGTCTGGGCGCGCAGGGACATTGGCAGCAATGCGACCGCGACCGTCAGAAACACGGCTTGTCGCGGCGAGACCCGGACCATGAACCAATCCTAGAGGGTGAACCCCGATGCTGCCAGCGCCGTTTAACCGTTTTTGTTTCATCCCCGTCGCGATTTTGTGGCGGAAAGTCGGATGAACTGGCAGGAAAGCAACATGAGCGATCAACCCCAGAGCCGTGGCGCCGGCATCTTCATCGTCTTCGCGATCGCGATCGGCACCGCTGTGGGAACCGCGATGGGCCAGTCCTCGCTCGGTTTGGTGGCCGGCATCGCGGCAGGCTCGGCGATCGCCGTTCTCCTCTGGCTGCGCGACCGTAAAAGGATAGGGCGCTAGCCGGCACGCCCGGCCTCGGGCGCGAAGCTGCCGGAACGCGGGCGCGTCGGCCACGTTCAAGCCGGCATGGCTTCGACGAGACTAAGGCATAGCAGCGACACTATTCCCGGCATCACGCGCAGGAAAGCCGGCCATGGCTGGGCCTATTTCCTTCCGTCGGGTGAGCGGATAACGGACCGGGACGAGATTGACCGCCTGAACGCGATCGCGCTGCCGCCGGCTTATACCGATGCCTGGTTTTGCCCTTTTCCCAACGGCCATATCCAGGCGACGGGCGTGGATGCGCGCGGGCGCAAGCAATATCGCTACCACCCCGATTTCCGCGCGCAACAGGAAGCCGACAAATATGAACGCTGCGCAGCGTTTGGCCGGGTGCTTCCCAAATTGCGCGCGCGGGTCGACGCGGATCTGGCCGGCCGCAAGCTGGCGCGCGACACGGTGGTCGCGGCAGTGGTGCGGCTGCTGGATCTTGGTCACATCCGGGTCGGCAATGAGGCCTATGCCAAGGCGAACAAGAGTTTCGGTGCGACCACCTTGCGCAACCGGCATGTGCGCGTGAAAGGCCCCAAGTTGCGGCTCGAATATGTCGGCAAGTCGGGCAAGAAGCAGCGGCTCACGATCGAGGACCGCCGCCTGGCCCGTATCGTGCGGCGCACGCAGGACCTGCCTGGCCAGCATCTGTTCGAATATCTGGACGCGGAGGGCAGGCCCGTCCCCGTGACGTCGGAGGACGTGAACGACTATATCCGCGAAGCGACGGGGACCGACTTCACCGCCAAGCATTTCCGCACCTGGGGCGCGAGCTTGCTCGCGTTCGAGCATATACTGGACGTGTCGAAACGGGGCAAAATCAGCCTCAAACCCATGCTGGAGGCAGTCGCGGCGGCACTCGGCAATACGCCCGCGATCAGCCGCAAATCCTATATCCATCCCGCGTTGATCGCACTTTGCAGAAGCGAGAATGCCGGCGAGCTCTGCACGCTCAAGCTGCCCCGTTCGACCCAATATATGACCGGGCGGGAACGCGCGTTGATCGGCTTCCTTGACGAGATCGCCGCTGCCCAGCAGAGCCACGCCAAGGCAGCTTGAGAAATCCCATGGCGAACATGACCGACCCGCAGGTGGCCGCGCCGCTGCGCATCTCGAAGAGCTCAATCCAGATGTTCCGGGACGAGAGCGTCTCGTGGATCCTGAGCCATTATCTGCAGATCGGGATCGCGCTCGGAATTGGTGCGGTCTTCTGCGCGATCCTTTACGGGGTGCGGATGCTCGGCATGCGCCTGTGCCAGAAGCGGCAGTCCTCCACCCATTGGCCAGAGACGATCGGGCGGGCCTTCGCCGCGACCAGGTTGTGGTTCATCATCCTGTTCGCGGCGAAGCTGGTCGACGGCTATGCCGATCCCCCACCCATGGTGGCGCAGACGATATCGGCCCTGTTCACCATCGCCGCGGGCATTCAGGGCGCGCTATGGGTACGTGAACTGATCCTCGGTGTGGTCGAGCACCGCGCCGGGGGAACAGCCGCATCAACCGGCGCGCAAGGATCGGCGGTCGGCGTGATCCGATTGTTGGTGACGATCGCATTGTTCGCGATCGCATCGGTGCTGATCCTGGATAATCTGAACGTCAACGTGACGGGGCTGGTCGCGGGCCTCGGCATCGGCGGCATCGCGATCGGCCTCGCCGCCAAGGGCATTTTCGACGACCTGTTCTCGGCTTTGTCGATCATCTTCGACAAGCCGTTCCAGCGCGGCGACCAGATACGCTGGGACAAGACCACGGGCACGGTCGAGGAAATCGGCCTCAAGACCACGCGCGTGCGCGCCACCACCGGTGAGGAGGTAGTGATTTCCAACACCAATCTGCTCAACAAGGAATTGCACAACATGGCGCGGCTCAATCGCCGCCGCGTCGAATTCACGCTGCACATTGCCTATCATACGCCGGCAAAGGAGCTGGGCACGATTCAGGCATTGGTGAAAGAGGCGGTCGAGGCCCAGGACAAATGCAAGCTCGTCCGCTGCGGCATTTCCGACCTGACCTTGCCGACGATCGAGATCCAGGTGCAGTTCGACGTCCTCAGCCAGAGCTGGGACAAGGTCTTCCAGGCACGCCACGAGATCGCGATCGCGTTGCTCGATGCATTCGAAAGCGCGAAGATCGAATTTGCCGGGCCGGACGGCAAGTCGATCACGCCGCCGGTCAATGCGCCCCCGCCGGGAACCGCGGGCGCCCCGCCGGTGGAGGGAGCGGAGGGTGGCAACCCCTGATCTGACCGTCGCCCCAGCGAGAGCTCGGGTCTGGTGAGGTTAGCGTCCAGTCGCCTGAGATGCCGGCTTTGGCTGGCATGACGGCTTAGAGAGGCTGCGATTAACCCCACAACTCCGGACCTGGCGGTTCGAGAAACCCCTCCTCGCACGCCATCGCCGCCGGGCGATCCTCTGCCAGCAAAAGCGCCCCATCAAGGTCGACCCAGCGCGCCGCGCCGCCGAGCAGGAAGGCCGGCGCGATACCGAGCGAGGTAGCGAGCATGCAGCCGACCATGACGTCCAGCCCCATGTCACGCGCCTCGGCGGTGAGTGCGAGCGCCTCGGTCAGGCCGCCTGCCTTGTCGAGCTTGATGTTGATCGCCTGGTAGCGGTCCGCGCAGCGCGCGAGATCGCGGCGGTCCTGGCAGCTTTCGTCCGCCGCGAACGGGATGGGGCTGGTCACCCCATCGAGCAATTCGTCGCAGCCGCGCGCCACGGGCTGCTCGATCAGCTCGACACCATGACGCGCCAGGATCGTGGCCTCGGCGGTGACGTCGCGGCCGGTCCATGCTTCGTTGGCATCGACGATCAGCCGTGCGTCGGGCGCGCCGCGGCGGACGGCGGCGACGCGCGCCTCGTCCCCTTCGCCCGCCAGCTTGAGCTTTAGCAGGGGCAGATGCGCGGAACGGCGCGCGTCGGCCTCCATCTTGTCGGGATCCCCCAGAGAGACGGTGAAGGCGGTGACCAGCGATCGGGGTTCGGGCAGACCCGCCAGTTTCCACACCGGCATGCTGCGCCGCTTGGCCTCGAGATCCCACAAGGCGCAGTCGAGCGCGTTGCGCGCGGCACCACGCGGCAGGCGGGTCTGAAGCTCCTCGCGGGACAGGCCATGCGCAAGCGCGTCGGCTTGCGCCTGGACCTGCGCCAGCACGCTTTCGGCGGTCTCGCCATGATAATAAATGGCGGTGCCTTCGCCGCGCCCGGCATGATCCCCGTCGAGGATTTCGGCCACGACCACGTCGACATGCGTCTTGGCGCCGCGCGAAATGGTGAAGGCGCCGGCGACGGGCCAGCGCTCGATCGAGGCGTGGAGCTTCATACGAGCCTTAATACTACGCCGTCACCCCAGCGAAAGCTGGGGTCTCGGGAGGGCGCCTAGCCGATCGAGATGCCAGCTTTCGCTGGCATGACGTGTCAGGCGTTATGCTTCTGGATGAAGGCTTCCAGCACCGGCGCTATTTCGGTGCGCCAGCGGCGGCCGTTGAAGATGCCGTAATGGCCGACCTTTTTCGCGAGCAGATATTCCTTGTCGCTGTCGGGCAGGTTGGGCGTGATCTTGAGCGCGGCCTTGGTCTGCCCGACACCCGAAATATCGTCGCGCTCGCCCTCAATCGCGAGCAGGGCGACGTCGGTGATCGCGGCCGGATCGACCTTCTCGCCGCGGTGCATCATCTCGCCCTTGGGAAGGGCATGGCGCTGGAAGACGGTATCGATCGTCTCAAGGTAGAATTCGGCGGTCATGTCGCACACCGAGCGATATTCGTCGTAGAACGCCTTGGTCGCATCCGCGCCTTCCTGGTCGCCGTCGACGAGGTGGCGGAACATCTGCCAATGGCTGACGAGGTGATTGCCCCAGTTCATTGCCATGAAGCCGGTCAATTGCAGGAAGCCTGGATAGACCTTCCGCCCGCCGCCCGGGTAATAGAACGGGACAGTCGCGATCACATTCTGCTCGAACCAGCTGAACGGGCGTTGCGTGGCGACCGTGTTGACCTCGGTTGGAGCCTCGCGCGTGTCGATCGGCCCGCCCATCATCGTCAGCGTCTTCGGGCGCGCGGGATTCTGGTGCGCCGACATCAGGCAGGCGGCGGCGAAGGCCGGAACCGCCGGCTGGCACACCGCGAGCACATGCGTGTTAGGACCGATATGTTCGAGCCAGGAGATCAGATAGTCGACATAATCGTCGAGGTGGAATTCGCCGTCCTTGAGCGGCACGAGGCGCGCATCGCGCCAGTCGGTGATCCAGATGTCATGCCCCGGCAGCATCCGTTCGACCGTGCCGCGAAGCAACGTGGCATAGTGGCCGGACATCGGCGCGACGATCAGCAATTTGGGCTGGTCCTTGGGCGCGTCGGGACGGGTGAAATGGATCAGCTGGCCGAAGGGCTTGCGCTCCTCGATCTTCTCGACGACCGCGACTTCCTTGCCGTCGATGATCGTGAAGGGGAGCCCGAATTCGGGTTTGCCATGCGGCGCGGAGGCGTGTGCGAACACGTCGAGACCGGACGCCATCATCGAACCTAATTGGGTCCGGGCAAAAGGATTGGCGGGGTGCGCCATCCACTCAGACCCCAGCTCGGCCATCGCGCTCGCTCCGGCGAGCAGGCTCCGCTGCATTTCATAGGCTTCGTATAACAACTCGGTACGCCTCCCCAGGGGAGAGAAAGATACGACAATAACGCCGCAATGCAACAAACGACCAAAAGGAAGTTTGGTTGAGGGGGCGCGGGTTGCTATCTGGGGGGCATGGCCCGCAATTACGATCCGATCCCGCCCAGGGGCGAACGCAAATCGCTAGGCGAGCTTCGCATGATCTGGGGGCTGGCGGCCGAATATCCCGGCCGGATCGCGGCGGCGCTGACCGCGTTGGTGATCTCGTCGGCAGCGACGCTCGGCATTCCCTACGGTTTCAAGCGTATCATCGATCGCGGCTTTTCGGGCGGGGCTTCGACCCACGGCGTGGATACGTCGTTCCGCTATCTGCTGATGATCGTGGTGGTGCTGGCGATCGCTACCGCCTGCCGCTTCTATTTCGTGTCCTGGTTGGGCGAGCGCGTTGTCGCGGATCTGCGCCGCAAGGTGCAGGCGAATTTGCTTCGTCTGGCACCGCGCTTCTTCGAGGAGAATCGGCCGTCGGAGATCGCCTCGCGCATGACCAGCGACACCGCGATAGTCGAGCAGATCGTGGGTTCGACCGTATCGATCGCGCTGCGCAACCTGTTCACCGGCATCGGCGGGATCGTCTATCTGTTCGTGCTCGCGCCCAGCCTGGCGGCGTCGCTGCTGATCGGCATCCCGCTGATCATGGGGCCGCTGCTGTTCCTGGGCCGCCGCGTGCGCGGTTTCAGCCGCTCGTCGCAGGATCGCATCGCCGAAGTCGGCGCGATGGTCGCCGAGACTTTGGGTGCGATGAAGATCGTCCAGGCCTTTAACCAGGAAAAGCGCGAGGAAGAGAGGTTCGGGGTCGCGGTGGAGAACACGTTCGCGGCGGGCAAGCGCCGTTTCACGATCCGGGCGCTCATGACAGCGATCGTGATCGGTTTGATCTTCGGGTCGATCACGATGGTGCTGTGGTCGGGCACGCGCGCGGTTACCACCGGGGCGATCAGCGGTGGCACCATCGCCGCCTTCGTGCTGACGGGCGGCGTGGTCGCCGGCGCGTTCGGCGCTCTGACCGAAGTCTATGGCGATCTGTTGCGTGGTGCGGGCGCGGCGGCGCGCCTGAAAGAGCTGCTCGCCGAGAAGCCCGAGATCGCCGCGCCGGCAAAGCCTCAGGCGCTGCCCATGCCGCCTCGCGGGATGCTTGCCTTCGACCATGTCGAGTTCCGCTATCCGACCCGGCCGGAGATCGCCGCGCTATACGATTTCAGTCTGACCGTCTCGCCGGGCGAGACGGTGGCGGTGGTCGGGCCGTCGGGCGCGGGCAAGTCGACCCTCTTCCAGCTGGCGCAGCGCTTCTACGATCCGCAATCGGGCACGGTGCGGATGGACGGTGTCGCGCTGACCCAGGCCGATCCGGCGGCGGTGCGCCAGCGGATTGCGGTGGTGCCGCAGGAAACGGTGATCTTCGCCGCCAGCGCGCGCGACAATCTGCGCTATGGCCGATGGGACGCGGACGACGCGCAGCTCTGGGCGGCGGCAGAGGCGGCCAATGCCGCCAAATTCCTCCAGGAGTTGCCGCAGGGACTCGATACCTTCCTGGGCGAGGGCGGCGCACGCCTGTCGGGCGGCCAGCGCCAGCGCGTCGCCATCGCCCGCGCGCTGCTGCGCGATGCGCCCTTGTTGCTGCTCGACGAGGCCACCTCCGCGCTGGATGCCGAGAGCGAGCGGCTGGTGCAGAAGGCGCTCGAGCGGCTGATGACCCGGCGCACCACGATCGTGATCGCGCACCGCCTTGCGACCGTGCGCGCGGCCGACAGGATCATCGTGATGGATCAGGGCCGGATCGTCGAGGAAGGCCGCCATGACGAGCTGGTCGCGAGATCGGGCCTTTATGCCCGACTCGCCCAATTGCAGTTCGAGGGCGAGGCGGCGTGAGGTTCCCCTCCCTGCCAAGAGAGCGGGCCGGGAGGGACTTTTTGGAACCAACCCGGCGAGCGGGATTTTCCGCCGCATGAGCCCATTCCGCCCGCGTCATGGCCTTGGTCTTCTGCTGCTGCTCGGCACCCCTGTCGTCGCGGCGCAGAGCGGCCAGCCCACCACCACCGTCACCACCAAGACCGAACAGACCACGGTTGCGACGCCAGGCCAGACCACCACCACGACCACCACCCATGAAAAGGTGATCGAGACCGGCAAGCGGGCGGGCGAGATCGCGACCCAGCCCGTGCGGGACGTGGGCGCGCAGAAGATCGAGATACCGGTGCCGATCCAGCAGGCGGCCGCCGAGCCTTATTCGCTTGCCGGGCTTCGCACCTGCGCGCAGCTCAATCAGGCGATCTTCGAGCTCAACGACGTGCTCGGCCCCGATTATGCCGGGCCGGTCACCGTGCATGAGAACAAGGCAGGCAAGCTTGCCGAAGCGGGGGGCAAGACGATCGTCAACACGATCATCCCGTTCCGCGGCCTCGTGCGCGAGGTGAGCGGCGCGGCGCCCGCGGAACGCCGGCTGGATGCCGCGATCAAGGCCGCGATCGCGCGGCGCGGCTTCCTGCGCGGCGTTGCCACCGCGCGTAAATGCCGGTTGCGATAAGGCATGAAAAAGGCCGCCGGTCAGGAAACCGGCGGCCCTTTTGTCGTTCCGCTCTCGCTATCGGCGATTACCAGCGGCGGTCATGGTCGTCGCGGTCGTGGTCGCGACGGTCATGATCCCAGTCGCGATCATGGCGATCATGGCCGCGCCAGCCGCGATCATGGCGGTCATAGCCGCGCCAGCTGCGGTCATTATAACCCCGGTCATAATAGCCGTTGCCGTAGGTCACGCCGTAGCTGTAGCCCGGCTGGGCGTAATAGCCGCTGTCATAGCCATAATAGCTGTTGTTGCTGTAGCGGTCGTTATGGTCCGACGACGCGATCGCCGCGCCAACGCCGAGCCCGATAATGCCCGCAAGGATGGCCGTGCCCGTATGGTCACGCGCCTCGGCAGGTGCGGTCCCCGCGAGGCTGCTGCCAGCAAGAAGCGCCGCAGCAAGGGCGCCTTTGATTACCGCACGCATAGTCACTCTCCTCTAAGTCCCATTAATAAGGACAAGATGAGTTATGCCCGATTCGTTGTGAACGACTTGGGAATGGCGTTTGCAGCATCCATTAAGCAAATAGAGCGCTGTATCGAGCGCCGTTTATCCTGTGGATGGAAAGCTCGAACAGGGTACATGCCGAACCCGAAAAATCTTTCCGCATCAGCCTGCGGATCGCGGTTGGACGTGCCGTCTTTCCCGTGCGTCGGGAGAGAGTTTCATGCTCAGGCTGATCTTCGCGATCATGGTGGCAACGTTGGAGAAGACGCCCAAGCGATCGTGAGCCGGATGGGCTTTTCCGGCCGGCCGGGGCGGCGGCAGATGCTGGGTCTGGTATCGGCGCTGCTGCTGCCGATGCCGGTAAGCGCAGGGCGGCGCCCCCTCTGGCCGCGGGACAAGCATGGCGCGGTGAGCCTGACCTATGACGACGGGCTCGACAGCCAGCTCGACCTGGCGGTGCCCCCGCTCGACCTGTTCGGGTTCAAGGCGACCTTCTTCCTGACCTTCGACAATATCCGCCATCGGCTGGGGGATTGGGCCGCGCTCGGCCGTAAAGGGCATGAGCTTGCCGACCACACGATCACGCATCCCTGCGATCTCGGGCGCTTCACCGCGGCATCCTATGCGCGGCGCGAGCTGGCGCCGATGGAGCGCTGGCTCGGCCGGGCAAGCCCGCGCCCGCTGGTGCATAGCTTCGCTTATCCCTGCGACGTGACCGATCTGGGGACGGGCGACGCCAACCGGCAGGAAGCTCGCTTCGACCGATTGCTCGCCACTATGGGCATCGCCGCCGCCCGCACGAGCGAAGGCGAGCCCAACCGTCCCGAGACCGCGTTGCGCCGGCCGCACCGCCTGCAGGCGCTCGCGGTCGGGTTCGACGCGACCGACTTTGCGGGCGTGGATGCCTATCTCGATCGCGCGGCGAAGCAGGGCTATTGGGCGATATTGGTGTTTCACGACATCGCCGCCGTGCCGACCGCCGCCGGCCAGACCGGGCTAGCGATGCACGAGCAGATCCTGAAGGCGATCGCCGACAAGCCCTTATGGTGCGCGCCGCTGGCGACCGTGTTCGGCCGGATTCGCGCGCGGGCGTGACCATGAGAAAGGCCGCCGATCCATCGACCGGCGGCCTTCCGATTGCATGCCGACGGCTCAGCCGAAGTGGAGTGCGGTCCGCTGGCGGCGGCGCAGCGCGAGGCCGGCCAGCGCGAACCCGCCGACCATCATCGCCCAGCTCGCCGGCTCCGGCACGGCACCGCCGAAGAACTGGACCTCGCCGATGCCGAGTGCGCTGTCATTATCGCCGCCGATCGAGAGTACGACCGAGGTCGCGATCAGGGGCGAGCCGGAGAAGTCAAACGGCGCATAATAATGGGGGGCGGAGCCGTTATTGCCCTCGAACGTCTCGAGCCCGCCTTCCCACACCATGACGAAGCCGTCGCTAGCGAGCGCAGCGGTCTGGCCGATCTGGGTGGCGCCGTTGTAGAAGGTGAAGACGTAATCGTCGTTGTTGTCGAACGCGCCGAGCATGCCGGTGATGCGCATCGGCGCCGCGAAGTCGAACCGGATCGTGCTCGACGAGTCATAGGTCCACACGTCGGTCGCGCTATCCCACGGGGTATAATCGGGCGGGACGACGCCATCGGACAGCAATGACAGCGAATTGCCGAAATAGCCGTTGGTAATGGATGCGGTGTACGGGATCGGCGCGGCCATCGCGGCGCTGCCCGCGAACATGAGAGCGGCGGCGGTCGACAAAGCGGCAAGGCTTTTCACAGGTAACACTCCCCCAATGTGTTGATTTTGCACATTGGGTGGTGGCCCGTTCGATCGTCCTTGTCAAAGTATTAACCGGTTTGCGGGGCACGACTTTCTCGACCGTATCGGCGGAAACCTGCTCCGATTGCGCATAGTCTGCTGTATTAGATAAATACGACAGCTTTTGGCGGATTCCGCCACCTGTTCGCAACGGAGCCGTTCCGAAATCGCCAAGTCACCCTCGTGACACGAGGGGCAAGGATTTGGCACGGCTTCTGCAATGCCTTCCGCATGGCCGGCACCCCCCGCCGGTCATCAGTCCAGTAGGGAGGAGTCCTGTTATGAAAATGTCCGCAATCCTGATCGCTGCCATCGCGCTCGGCGCCACCGCACCGGCGTTCGCCGCGCAGCGGAGCAACCCCGACCAGCCCAAGGTGACCTATGATGCGAAGCGCGACCGCTTCTGCATTTCCCAAAACATTACAGGCAATTACCTGCCCGTGAAGGATTGCCGCAGCAAGGAGGATTGGGCCAAGGCCGGCCTGATGGTGAGCCGGCCCGACGAGCCGAAGACGCTCGCCTCCAACTAAGCGGCACCCGCCGCGGGGCGCCCGCCGATCCTGTCCGTTTCCTGTTCGGAAGCGGACGATCGGCGGGCAGCCGCCTGAACTGTCCGGCTCCGGTCAATGCGCCGGGGCGGGGATCGGGCGGGGCATGTGAAGCGTCAGCATCACCAGCTTGCCCCCGTCGATCCCGAACCAGTGGGGTACGCCCTCCGGCACCAGCACCACATCGCCGGGCTTGAGCGGCCGGGTCTTGCCGCCGACGATGTCGCCGCCATTGGTCTCCCCATACCAGTGATGCGCGTTGGCGAGCGTGCCGCCGGAGACGAGCGTGCCCGAACCCTCCAGCACATAGACCAGCTCCGCCTCGGTCAGGTGCGCCGCCGCCTGCTTGGGCCGCACCCAATATTCAACCGCGACCGTATAAGGCGCCGCGCTGAGGAGTGGATGATATGCCATGTCCTCTGTGGGTTTGATGTCGTGGGCGATCTGCGCGACCACGGCGCGGACCTCGGCCGAGTTGGCGAAGCCGGTCGGGTCGGGCGGAGTCTGGGCCTGTGCGGGGGCGGCGGCGATCAGGACGAAAGCGAGCCAGGCGGCGGGGAATGGCTTCATTTTTGATGTCCCTTCGAGGTCATGCTGAGTCCGGGGTGACGGGGAAGTGGGAAACGGCGGGGCCGCCAGACATTCTCATTGGCTCTGCACCACATCCACCAAAGGCAGCCACACCGCGCTCGGCTGGCTGGCCGAGCGCGAGAGGGTGATGGTCGCTTTCTGATAATCTTCGGGTTTCGCGAAGAAGATGTTGGGGACGTATTTCTGCGGGTTGCGGTCGTAGAGCGGGAACCAGCTCGACTGGATCTGGACCATGATGCGGTGGCCGGGCTGGAAGACGTGGTTGGTCTGCGGCAGCGCGAACTTGATCTCGACCGTCTTGTTGGCGGGCAGCGGGGCGGGATGGACGAAGCTTTCGCGGTAGCGGCCGCGGAAGATGTCCATCGCCACGGCGAGCTGATAGCCGCCCATGTCCTTGTCCATGTCGTGCGTCATTTCGGGCGGATATTCGTCGATCAGCTTGACCACGAAATCGCCGTCGGTGCCGGTGGTGGCGGCGAACAGGTCGGCGATGGCGGCGCCGCTGATCCGCACCGGACGATCGAGCACCGGCGTCTCATAGCTCAGCACGTCTGGGCGGGCATTGGCGTGGCGCTGATCGGAGACGAGCCATGGCGTCCATTGATCGCGATTGTCGAAATCGACCGGGCGCTGGACGAACGGCACGGGCGCGCGCGGATCGGACAGGTAGCTATCGCCCGCCTTGGCATCCTTCGGCTTGTCGAAGCTCAGGCCGAAGTTGCGGGTGAGGTAGAGCGGCGTGAGCGGCTTGGCGCAGCCCGTCTGGCAAGCGAGCGGCCAGTCGGCGAAATGATCCCAATGGTTCTCGCCGGTATTGTAGATCTGCACGCGCGGCATATCGAATTTGGGCGCGCCGTCCTTCAGATATTGGTTGAAGAACGGCACGATCACGTTCTTCCGGAAATCGACCGTGGTGTTGCCGGCCCATTTGAGCGGCCCGAGATTATAGCCCTCATAATTGATCTGGCTGTGCCGCCACGGGCCCATCACCAGATAATTGTTGGCGCCATGGCCCGCGACCTTGAGCGCCTCCCAACTGTGGATCGCGCCCCACATATCCTCCTGATCCCACAGGCCCTGCAGCCACATAGTGGGGACGTTTGAGGGATTGGCGGCGACAAGCTTGTCGGTCGCCTGATCCGACCAGAAATTATCATAGGCCGGGTGGGCGGCGGTGCGGCGCCACATGCCGAACTGATCCAGCCCATGCAGCTTGGCGAAATCGCCCGCTGAGCCCGCGCGCAGATAAGCGTCATAATCGTCGGCGTTGGAGGTGACGAGCGATCCGCCCGCCTTCTTCGCCATCTCCTGCCCGACATAATAAGCGAAGCTCGCCTGGCGGAACGCGCCGTAATGGAACCAGTCGTCGCCCATCCAGCCATCGACCATCGGGCTTTCGGGCGCGGCGACCTTGAGCGCGGGGTGCGGGTTAAGCAGCGCCATGACGACGGTATAGCCCTCGTAGGAGGAGCCGATCATGCCGACGCGGCCGTTGCTTTCGGGCAAATTCTTCACCAGCCAGTCGATCGTGTCGTAGGCGTCGGTCGAGTTGTCGACCTTGGTAGGGTTGAGCGGCGTGCCGGCAGGGGGCCGGTTCATGACATAGCCGCCTTCCGAATTGTGCTGGCCGCGCACGTCCTGAAACACGACTATATAGCCCGCGTCGGCGAAGGCGTCGTAGCTCTGCAGCAGGATCGCCTTCATGTTGCCGCTCTTGTTGCGGCTGGCATGGCCATCCGCGTCATAGGGCGTGCGGTTAAGCACGATCGGCGCGTTCTTTGTGCCCTTGTGCTCGACGATCACGGTGTGGAGCTTGACCCCGTCGCGCATCGGAATCTCGACCGTGCGCTTGACGTAATCATAGCTGTCGGTCGGTTCGACATAAGTATCGGGGCGGTCGGTGCCGCTGGCGGGAAAGAGCGGCTCCGGCGGCTGCGCGGCGGCGAGCGTGGAGGAGGCGAGGAGAAGGGCGGCGAGGGATTTGATCATGAGGGGAGATCCGTCGAAGCGATGTGATGGGGCCTCTCTGAACCAGCCGGGCGTTCAGGTCGATAGGGCGCAGTCCCAGGCCTGGACGGGACGGGCGATCGCGCAGCCCAGAGCCTCACGGCCGACCCGAGCCAAGACGGGCGCCTGATCAATTTTGTCGTGGTTCCAGGCGTCGCCGAGGCCGTCGCCTTGCCTGGCGATGTGCTCGTGCTCGGCTCTCCCTGTGAAGTCGATGCCGGCGCTATCATCGCGCGGAGCTTGCTCCGATTGCACCGCGCATCTGTTAACTGTTGAGAATCTCGCGAATGCGATCGGCGAGTATCTCCATCTGGAACGGCTTTGTCAGAACGAACATGCCGTTATCGAGGCGGCCGCGCCCGATCACCGCGTTTTCGGCATACCCGGTTATGAACAGGACCTTGAGATCTGGCCGGTCAACCCGCGCGGCGTCCGCGACCTGGCGTCCGTTCATCCCGCCCGGCAAGCCTACGTCGGTGATAAGCAGGTCTATGCGAGCGTTGGATTCAAGCACCTTGAGCCCGGCCGGTCCATCCGGCGCCTCGATCACGGCATAACCAGACTCAGCGAGTACCTCCGCGATCAGCATGCGGATGGTAGGCTCGTCGTCGATAACGAGCACAACCTCCCCATCGGCAGCCGGAGCTGGAGCGAGGGTGGAAAAGGCATCGTCGTCCGGCGCCTCCTCCTCGGTGTGGCGCGGCAGATAAAGACACATCGTGGTGCCCTGCCCAACTTCGGAATAGATCCTGACTTGGCCGCCGGATTGGCGGGCAAAACCATAAACCATCGACAGCCCGAGACCTGTTCCTTCTCCCAAAGGCTTGGTTGTGAAGAAGGGATCGAAGGCTTTCGCAACAATCTCCGGCGTCATGCCGATGCCGGTGTCCGTAACGCAAACCGAAACATATTGGCCGACAGGCAAATCGTGTTTTCGGGCCGCGCGCTCGTCGAGCCATTTGTTGCTGGCTTCGATCGTAAGTTTGCCGCCGTCGGGCATGGCGTCCCGACCGTTGATACACAGGTTGATAATTGCGTTTTCGAGCTGGTTGGCATCGATCAGGGTCGGCCAGAGACCACTGGCGCCGACCACTTCCACCTCGACATCTGGGCCGACGGTGCGGCGGATCAGTTCCTCGATCCCGGATAGAAGCCGGTTTACGTTCGTCGGCCTCGGATCGAGAGTTTGTCGACGCGAAAATGCCAGCAGGCGGTGGGTCAGCGCCGAAGCGCGCCTCACGGCTCCCTGGGCTGCCATGAAATAGCGGTCAAACTCCGCGGTTCGGCCCTGCGACATGCGCACCTGCATCATTTCGAGGCTGCCGCTGATCCCGGTCAGAAGATTGTTGAAGTCGTGCGCGAGGCCGCCGGTCAGCTGGCCCACTGCCTCCATCTTCTGCGACTGGCGAAGTTGCTCTTCGATCGCCTTTTTCTCGGTCAGGTCGCGCGTAACCTTGGCGAAGCCGATGAGTTCGCCATTATCATTGCGGACCGGGTCGATGATGACGCTCGCCCAGAAGCGCGAGCCATCCTTGCGTACGCGCCAACCCTCGGCTTCGAACCGCCCCTGATTGCGGGCTGTTTCGAGCGCAATGCGCGGGATTTCGGCTTCCCGGTCCTCGTCGGTGTAAAATCGCGAGAAATGCTCGCCTATTATCTCCTCGGCGGCATAGCCTTTGAACCGCTCGGCACCCGGGTTCCAGCTGCTTACCCGCCCTTCAGGGTCCAGCATGTAGATCGCATAGTCCGTCACGCTCTGGACCAGCAGGCGGAAACGCTCCTCGCTCGCCCGCAACTCAACTTCAGCCGCCCTGCGCTCGGTCAGATCGCGGGTGATTTTGGCGAAGCCTACCAATGCGCCGGTCGGATCACGGATCGGATCAATGACGACGTTTGCCCAAAAACGGGTGCCGTCCTTACGCACGCGCCAGCCTTCCGCCTCGAAACGGCCTTCGCGTTCGGCTGTCTCCAGGGCGATGCGGGGGATCTCGCGGTTGCGCTCCTCGTCGGTATAAAAACGGGAAAAATGCTGACCGATGATTTCATCGGCGTCGTAGCCCTTGAAACGGCGCGCGCCAGCGTTCCAGCTCGTAACGCGGCCTTCGAGGTCGAGCATGTAGATTGCGTAGTCAGTGACGCTTTGGACCAGAAGCTCGAACCGGCTGCCGGTGGAGGACGGATGTTCAGACGCTGCCTTGGCCCCTTACGCTCTGATTTCCCGGGTTAACGACCTGTACTGCAGGCCGTTCCACGGTGGGGCTGGCAACCCGTTGGCACGGACCGCCCATTGCCATGATAGGCGCCACGTAGGCGCAATGGAAACGGCTCCGTTAAGTTCACGCGCCCTTAGGCGGGCACCAGCTATGTTCCCGAGATAAGTGTTCCGAGGAGATCGCAGGTCCGCCGTATCTCTTCTCGTAAACGCCGCTGTTCGTCTTTGGTGAGTACAACAGCTCGTTCCTGCCATGCAGTGACTACGGTTTGGCGCAGCGACTCCAGACCGGCGAGCATTTCATCAAGTTCCGAGTTTAAGATTTCCGGGACAGAGCGTTTGCTCGAGCTATCCGCAGCCATCGGCACCTCGTCTCTCATTGACGTGCTGCGGGGTCGGTACCAGCCCCTAACACGTTCATCAAGAGAGCCCCCGTCGTCCGGCCGGGCGTTACTCTGCATCCCCGATACCCGGATGTGTCCAGCTAAAGATGCAAATTTCCCATGGTAAAGCGCTAAGCGACTGTCGGGTCGCCGAAGACCGAACGAGGCATGCCGAAGCCTCGACGACCGCACCTTTCGGAACAATGCCAATACCCACCGGTTCCTTCAGCGCCCTGCCTGTCGGGGGCATGGGCCCGCCTGCGGCCAGATGGGGGAAATATGGAAACAGCCATTGCAATTAGCGCACATATCGACGCGCACGACGCCGCCGATGAACTCGCCGATCAGCTCACCGCCAAAGTCCCGGAACCCGCGGCCATCATTCTCTTCGCGGGCCCCTCCTTTGACCATGGCGCCTTGTTAGCGCGCTTGAACGAACGGATGGACGCGGTGATCGTGGGCGCTTCGTCGGCCGGCGAGTTCGCCAATGACGTGCGCGGCGAACAGATGGTCACGGCGATGGCGATCGGGGGCGAGGATGTCGCCGTGCGCGCGAGTTGCGGGCGCGATATTCGCGCCGACCCTGCGAAAGCGGCACGCGAGCTGGCCGAAGGGTTCCAGGGCGTGGCGGACATGCGGCCCGGCTTTCGAAGCGCGCTTGTGATGACCGACGCGCTCGCCGGCCACGCCGACCGGCTGGTCGATGAATTGACGCTGGCGACCGCGGGCCAGTATCAATTTTTCGGCGGAGGCGCGGGGGACAACGCCCAGTTCCAGAAGACGACGGTGTTTTGCGGCGGTGAAGTGCTGTCCGATGCCGCGGTCGCCCTTGAGATCATTTCGCAGAAGCCCCTCGGCATTGGCGTCAGCCACGGTTGGGAAGCAGCCTCGAGCGCCTTCCGCGTCACCGAGGCGGAAGGGATGAAGCTCATCAGCCTTGACGGCCTGCCCGCGGCGGAGATTTTCCAGGCGCACGCGCAGGAAACCGGGCAGGAACTCGACGCTGCAGCCCCAATTCCCTTCTTCCTCCACAACATTCTTGGCATCGACACGGCCGGTGGCCACAAGCTGCGCGTGCCGCTGGCCATCCTTCCCGACGGGGCTGTGCTGTGTGCGTCTGAAGTGCCGCAGCATGCTCTTGTCCGGATCATGCGCAGCACGCAGGCGTCGACCGTGAAGGCTGCGGAGGAAGCGGCGAATGCCGCTATGCGCGCGCTTGGTGACCATAAGCCGGCTGCTGCGCTGTTCTTCGATTGCGTGGCCACCCGGCTACGGATGGGACAGGGCTTTTCGCAGGAAGTTTCAGCCGTTCGGGACCGATTGGGCAATGCCGATCTCGCCGGCTGTAACACGCATGGCCAGATCGCACGCGCTGAAGGGCAGTTCGAGGGTTTCCACAATTGCACGGCGGTCGTCTGCCTGCTGCCTGCATGATGACTGGCCCACCCGGCATCCGGAAACTCGTCGATGCACTGGCTGACCCCGACGAGAGGTGCCAAGCGGCTGACGCGCTAGCCAGCGCGCTTGGGGCGGACGCATTGCTGATCCTAGTTCGCGACCTCGAGTCAGGCGCCTTCCTGCCGGCGCCCGGCTTCCCCCGAACCTTGCCGGGCGGGCCGACATGGCGTTCGTTTCTCGCGGCCTGCGCAGAGGAACGCGAGTTCACCATGGAGGTGGATCACCCCTCCAGGGCGGAGCGCAAGACCGCGCGCGCCCACACCGCGCCTGGCGGTTCCGTTACCGTCCTCATCGGCGGTACGCCGCGCCTCGACGTCGGCGCGCTGTCCGAATATCTGGCGCCGATCATCAGGCTTCTCGAGACCGAACAGCAAGTGGCCGCCGCTCGTGGAGCGGCCGCGGCCGCCTCACTCGCGACGCGGCAGGCGAGCGCGCTCGCGGCGAACCTCGATGAGGCTCGTCGCCGGCTTGCCGCGCAGGCAACCGAGCTCCAGGCCGCATTATCGGAGGCCGCGCGGCTGAATCGCGAGCTGACCGATTTGACCCATAGCCTGGAAAAGCGCGTCGAAGCCGCATTGGCGGAACGCCGCGTGCTGGCCGACATCGTCGAGAACACCGATGCCTTCGTTCAGGTCGCGGATCTCGACTATCGATGGCTGGCGATCAACAAGGCTGCCGCTGGCGAGTTCGAACGCATATTCGGCCAACGCCCACAGGTTGGGGCGAGTATGCTGGATATTCTCTCCCATCATCCGGACCATCAGGCTGCGGTGGAGGCCATCTGGAAACGCGCGCTTTCTGGCGAGGAGTTCACCGAGATCGCGGAGTTCGGCGATCCTGATCGTGATCGCCGCTGGTACGAGATGAAATTCAACCTGCTGCGCGATAAGGACGGTCGGCAGATCGGCGCCTATCAGTTCGTCTATGACGTCACGCCGCGCCTGGAGGCGCAGGCGCAGTTGTTGGAAGCCCAGGAAGCGCTTCGGCAATCGCAGAAGATGGAAGTGGTCGGTCAATTGACCGGCGGCATTGCCCACGATTTCAACAATCTGCTCACCGTGATCATTGGAGGGCTCGACCAGATTGGCCGCGGCCTGGCCTCGATCGCGGACGACAATCTCGCGGGTCGCCTGCGCCGGTCGCGCGACATGGCGTTTCAGGCGAGTCAAAGGGCCGCAATGCTTACCGCCCGATTGCTTGCCTTCGCCCGCCGCCAACCCCTGGATCCGAAGCCGATCGACGCAAATCGACTTGTTGCGGGTCTCGCCGAGATGCTTGCGCGTACCCTTGGAGAGCAGATCCGGCTGGAAGTGGTCACCGCACCCGGCCTGTGGATGAGTCAGGCCGACGTCGCTCAGGTTGAAAACGCGATCCTCAATCTCGCCGTGAACGCGCGAGACGCCATGCCCGACGGAGGCCGCCTCACGATCGAAACAGGCAATGCGTTCCTTAGCGACGACTATGTGTCCGCCCTCGCCGAACCGGTCGCCCCGGGCCAATATGTCCTCATCGCCGTCACCGACACGGGCTGCGGGATGGATTCCGCTATCCTGGATAAAGTGTTCGAGCCATTTTTCACGACCAAACCCGTTGGTCAGGGCACGGGGCTCGGCCTCAGCCAAGTCTATGGATTTATCCGCCAAAGCAATGGTCACGTCCGGATATACTCCGAACCAGGCCATGGTACGACCGTGAAGCTTTACCTTCCGCGACTGACGGACGCGACCGAAGCACCGTTGGAGGCGCCGGTCCCGGCGGCTGGGTTGGGAGGAGGTGAGACCATATTGGTCGTCGAGGATCACGACGACCTCCGCCGCTATTCTGTCTGCGTTCTTAAGGAGTTGGGCTATCATGTGCTGCAAGCTCCGAGCGGCCCCGCCGCACTGGATATCCTGGCGCGTATTGCCCACATCGACCTGCTCTTTACGGACGTCGTGCTGCCGGACGGGATGGACGGCCGACAGCTCGCGAATGCGGCACTCCGACTGAAGCCGGACCTGAAAGTACTGTTCACCACAGGCTATTCGCGCAATGCGATCGTTCACAACGGAAGGTTGGACCCTGGCGTCCAGCTCGTGCCAAAGCCCTTCACCTTCAACGAACTGGCCGCCAAGGTACGTCGCGTACTCGATGAGCGCGCATAATTCCCGTCGCGACGCGGCAGGTGCTAGGTTCTTCCAACTGGCTCTTCAGAAAATAGATGTCCTGGCGCGCCATGTTCCGACCGGCGATGTCTTGTTTTCCCCTCAGCGACCAAAGCTGCTGCCGACGGGCAGAGGCGCGCCGGTCAAGGCGATCGTGGCGGCTTTGCCGTGGCTGGTCGAGAGCGGGATCGTGGTCGCGATCATCCGATGGGTGCGGCGGAAGTGGGCACTGGCCGCGACGCGCGCGGAACGGTTCGCCATCGGCTTAGCCAAGCGAGCAGGCCGCAAACCTACCCCACCGTCAACACCACCTTCCCCACATGCTCCCCCGCATCCATCCGCCGGTGCGCGTCGGCGGCCTGGGCCAGGGGAAAGGTGGAGTCGATCTCGGGCTTGAGGCGGCCGTCGGCGAGGAGGGGCCAGACAGTGCGGACGAGCGTGTCGCGTAAGGCCGTCTTGAAGGCGGCGTCGCGGGCGCGGAGCGTCGAGCCGGTGAGGGTCAGGCGCCTTTGCATGATCTTCCAGATCGGGATTTCCGCGCTCGCACCGCGCTGGACGGCGATCGAGACGTGGCGGCCCTCCTCGGCGAGGCAATCGAGGTTGCGCGGCACATAATCGCCGCCGACCATGTCCAGCACGATGTGCACGCCGTCGGGCGCGATGCCCTTCACCTCGGCGACGAAATCCTGCGCCCGGTAATCGATCGCATGGTCGGCGCCGATCTGGAGCGCGCGGGCGCATTTTTCGGGGGAGCCCGCGGTGACGATCATGGTGAGGCCGGAGACCTTGCCGAGCTTGATCGCCATCGTGCCGATGCCGCTGGTGCCGCCGTGGACGAGCACGGTCTCGCCCGGCGCGGCGCGGCCGCGCTCGACCAGATTGTGCCAGACGGTGAAGAGCGTTTCGGGGAGGGCGGCGGCCTCGACCATCGACAGACAAGTGGGCACGGCGATGCACTGGCCGGAGGGTGCGACCGCATATTCGGCATAAGCGCCGCCCGCGACCAGCGCCATGACCGGGCGGCCGAGCAGGCGCGCGTCGGCGCCTTCGCCAAGGCCCACGACCTCGCCCGCGAGTTCGAGGCCGGGGATGGAGGGCGCGCCGGGAGGCGGGGGATATTTGCCCTCGCGCTGGAGGATGTCCGGCCGGTTCACGCCGGCGGCGGCGACCTTGATGAGGAGTTCGCCGGGGCCGGGCCGGGGGACGGGGCGCTCGACCGGCTGGAGGACTTCCGGGCCGCCGGGCTGGGCCGGGTCGATGGCGGTCATGTGGGCGGGGATTTGGGTCATGTTCTTACCTCGTCATCCCCGCGGAGGCGGGAATCCATAAGCAGGACCGTTTCAGATGGATCCGATCCGTCGCGGCATATGGATTCCCGCCTTCGCGGGAATGACGGTGGAGGGAGGTGGGAAGGTGGGTCATTGTCTTACTCCGTCATGCCAACGGACGCCGGCATCCATCTCCCGCCGGCAAAGCGCGCGAGGCCTTCGGAAGACGGACGCCAGCTTTCGCTGGGGTGACGGAGATAAGGTGAGGCCATGCGCGCTTCATTGACAGACTCGGGGGCTTGGTCAACGATCCGGCCATGGACCTGGACGACATCCTGCCCAAGAATCCCGGCGATCCGCTGGTGATGCTGACCAAACAGGATCTCGATCCTTTCTCGGTCGACGAACTGAAGGCGCGGATTGCCACGCTGGAGGCGGAAATCGCGCGGGCGCAGGCCAGAATCGACCGCGCCGTTAACCATCGGGCAAATGCGGAAGGCTTATTCAAGAGGTGACGAACGAGTCTGCCCTCGATCTATCCCTGGGGAGGGACCTTGATCGGCGGACGACGCGTTCCGACATAAGGTTCAGCAGGGCGGCATCCCCGCCGCGCTGCGGGAGTGAAGTGTAAATGCCTAGTTTTGCCCGTGAGCTGGAACAGACCCTCCACAATGCGCTGACCGCCGCATCATCGCGTCATCACGAATATGCGACGCTGGAGCACCTCCTGCTTGCACTCATCGATGACGATCATGCGTCGAAGGTCATGGCCGCCTGTGGCGTGGATCTGGACGAGCTCAAGGAGGCGGTCGCCACCTATCTCGACACCGAGCTCGATGCTCTCAAGACCGAGAGCGGCAACGACCCGTCGCCGACCAGCGGTTTCCAGCGCGTCGTCCAGCGCGCGATCCTGCACGTCCAGTCCTCGGGTCGCGAGGAAGTAACTGGCGCCAACGTGCTGGTCGCCTTGTTCAGCGAGCGCGAAAGCTATGCGGTCTATTTCCTGCAGCAGCAGGATATGAGCCGGCTCGACGCGGTCTCCTATATCAGCCACGGCGTCGGCAAGGCCGGCGGCGCGGTGCCCGAAACGCGTGAGGTCAAGGGCGCCGAGGAAAGCCAGACGCAAAAAGCCGAAGGCGGCAAGAAGGGCGAGAGCGCGCTCAAGCAATTCTGCGTCAATCTGAACGAGAAGGCGAAGGAAGGCCGCGTCGATCCGCTGATCGGCCGCGGGCCGGAAGTCGACCGCACCGTCCAGATCCTGTGCCGCCGTTCGAAGAACAACCCGCTCTATGTGGGGGATCCCGGCGTCGGCAAGACCGCCATCGCGGAGGGCCTAGCGCGCAAGATCGTCGAGGGCGACGTGCCCGAGGTGCTGCTGCCTGCCGTCATCTATTCGCTCGACATGGGCGCGCTGCTGGCGGGCACCCGCTACCGCGGCGATTTCGAGGAGCGGCTGAAGCAGGTCGTGACCGAGCTCGAGAAGATGCCGCATGCCGTGCTCTTCATCGACGAGATCCACACCGTGATCGGCGCGGGTGCGACGAGCGGCGGGGCGATGGATGCGTCCAACCTTTTGAAGCCGGCTTTGTCGGGTGGCACGATCCGCTGCATCGGATCGACCACCTACAAGGAGTTCCGCAATCATTTCGAGAAGGACCGGGCGTTGCTCCGGCGCTTCCAGAAGATCGACGTGAACGAGCCGACGGTCGAGGATACGATCAAGATCATCACCGGCCTGCGCTCTGCGTTCGAGGAGCACCACAAGGTCAGGTACACGACCGAGGCGATCAAGTCGGCGGTCGAGCTTTCGGCGCGCTACATCAACGACCGCAAGCTGCCCGACAAGGCGATCGACGTGATCGACGAGGTCGGCGCGATGCAGATGCTGGTGCCGCCGACCAAGCGCAAGAAGACGATCACCGCCAAGGAGATCGAGGCCGTCATCGCGACGATGGCACGCATCCCGGCGAAATCGGTCTCGGCCGACGACACCAAGGTGCTCGCCAGCCTCGACCAGGACCTGAAGCGCGTCGTGTTCGGCCAGGACAAGGCGATCGAGGTCCTGTCCTCGGCGATCAAGCTCAGCCGGGCGGGCCTGCGCGATCCGGACAAGCCGATCGGCAATTACCTGTTCACCGGCCCGACCGGCGTCGGCAAGACCGAGGTCGCACGACAGCTCGCCTCGATCATGGGCATCCCGCTCCAGCGGTTCGACATGTCCGAATATATGGAGCGCCATTCGGTCAGCCGGCTGATCGGCGCGCCTCCGGGCTATGTCGGCTACGACCAGGGCGGTCTGCTGACCGACGCGGTCGACCAGCAACCGCACTGCGTCCTCTTGCTCGACGAGATCGAGAAGGCGCATCCGGACCTGTTCAACATCCTGTTGCAGGTGATGGACAACGGCAAGCTGACCGACCACCACGGCAAGACGGTCGATTTCCGCAACGTGATCCTGATCATGACCACCAATGCCGGCGCGTCCGATATGGCGCGCGAGAGCCTGGGCTTCGGCAACCTCACCCGCGAGGGCGAGGATGAGGAGGCGGTCAAGAAGATGTTCACGCCGGAATTCCGCAACCGCCTCGATGCGATCGTGCCGTTCGGCTATCTGCCGACCCCGGTCATCGCGCGCGTGGTCGAGAAGTTCATCCTCCAGCTCGAACTGCAGCTCGCCGACCGCGAGGTGCATATCAGCCTGGATGACGAGGCCAAGGCGTGGCTGACCGAGAAGGGCTATGACAAGCTCTATGGCGCGCGGCCGATGGGCCGCCTGATCCAGGAGAAGGTCAAGCAGCCGCTCGCCGAGGAATTGCTGTTCGGCAAGCTGGTCCATGGCGGCGAGGTCAAGGTCCATATGAAGGATGGCGCACTCGCCTTCGAGATCGCGCCGGCCGCGCCCAAGCCGAAGGGCAAGCGCAAGCCCAAGGCGGAAGCCAAGGCGTAAGCCAAACGGATCGAGCGATCACCAAGGGGCCCGGCGGAGCGATCCGCCGGGCCTTTTGCTTATCCCTCATGCCGGACTTGTTCCGGAATCCACCCTCAGCGCAGCGCCCGGCCGCTGAGTGGATCCCGGAACATGCCCGGAATGACGGCGTGGATTGACGTGAGCGCCCGTCCTGCCACTTTGCGTGCATGACCAAACTCGCCTTCCTCCTCGCCGCCCTTCCTGCCGCAGTCCTCGCGCAGACGGCGCATTTCGATCCCGCGCGCCTGTCCCATCATGTCGAAGTGCTGGCGTCCGACGCTTACGAAGGCCGCGCGCCCGCGTCGCGCGCCGAGCCCAAGGTGATCGACTATATCGTCGGACAGTTCAAAGCGGCGGGCGTGCAGCCGGGCGGGCAGATCCGCAACGGCAAGCGCGGCTGGACGCAGGACGTGCCGTTGCTCCACACGAGCTTCATCGGCGCGCCCGCGATCACGCTGACCAGCAATGGCCAATCCATGCCACTCGCGCAGGGCGAGCAGATCGCGTTGCGCGCGCCGCTGACCGGCGACAAGAGTCTGAACCTCAAGGACGTGCCGCTCGTCTTCGTCGGCTATGGCGTGCATGCGCCCGAGCGGAACTGGGACGATTTCAAGGGCGTCGACGTGAAGGGCAAGTTGCTCGTCCTGCTCGTCAACGATCCCGATTTCGAGACAGGGCAGGGTGATTTCGGCGGCAAGGCGATGACCTATTATGGCCGCTGGACCTACAAGTTCGAGGAAGCCGCGCGGCGCGGGGCGGCGGGTGTGCTGATCGTGCACGAGCGTGCGCCGGCGGCCTATGGCTGGGCGACGGTCAAGAATTCGAACACGAACGACATGTTCGATATCGTGCGCAAGGATCCCAAGGCCTCGCATCCCTCATTCGAAAGCTGGATCCAGCGCGACGTGGCGGTCAAATTGTTCGCGGATTCAGGCCTCGATTTCGACGCGGAGAAGAAGGCCGCGCAATCGCGCAACTTCAAGCCGGTGGCGCTGAAGGCGACGCTGTCGGCGGAGGCCAGGGTCGACGTCGCGACGATCGTCAGCCACAATATCGTCGGCCGCATCGTGGGCGCCAAATATCCGAACGAGACGGTGGTCTATTCGGCGCATTGGGACCATCTCGGCGTCGGGCAGCCCGACGCGAAGGGCGACCGCATCTATAATGGCGCGGTCGACAATGCCGATGGCATCTCCGTGCTTCTGGAAATGGCGCGCGCCTTCGCGAAGGGACCGAAGCCGCAGCGTTCGATCGTCTTCCTCGCGGTGACGGCGGAGGAGCGCGGGCTGCTCGGATCGGAATATTATGCCGCCAATCCGCTTTATCCGCTCGGCACCACGGTCGGCATGCTCAATACCGACGCGCTGAGCACGGCGGGGCCCGCACGTGATTTCTCGATCTCGGGCAGCGCCAAACTGGGCCTGCTCGATGAACTGATCGAGGAAGGGAAGAAACAGGGCCGCAGCTTCACGCCTGACGCGCATCCGGAGGCCGGGTCCTTCTACCGCTCCGATCATTTCACGATGGCCAAGCGCGGCGTGCCCGCAATCTCAATCGAGAGCGGCGAGGATCTGGCCAATGGCGGCAAGGAAGCCGGCCATGCCGAGGCCGAAGCCTATAATCGCGACAAATATCACCAGCCCGCCGACCAATGGACGCCCGAATGGAATGCGACCGGCCAGGTGCAGGATGCGGAATTGCTGTTCAACCTGGGCAAGCGCCTGGCCAATTCGCGTGAATGGCCGAACTGGAGCCAGGACAGCGAATTCCGAGCGGAGCGGGACAAGACGGCGGCCCAGCGACGCTGATGCGGGTCAGCGGCGCGGGCTGCCACTCGCTTCGAGGCGTGCGATTATGTCGTCGCGCTGCGAGGGCGTGAGCGCGCGAGCGGGTATCAGGATCATTTGCCGGTCGGTCGTGTATAGCCGGCACATCCGATCGCTCACGCCCCATCCCACAAAATCGCCCCAATCATAGATCCAATGACCCCGCGGACTGGCGATCTTTATCCAGTCAGCGGTCCATGCTGCATGCAGCGGCGCCTGCGCGCCCCGGTTTTGCGCGAACCATTTCCGCATTTGCAGCCGGGAGATAAAAGCGGTGCCCGCGGTAACGCCGTAATAGATCAGGAGCCACAGGACGAGTGCGGCGAGAATGTCCGAGCAGATATGCGCCCAATCCTGGTGCACATCCGGTTTCACGGAATAGGCCATGAACAGCAGCCCACCGCCCCAGAAAAGGAGACGGTATGAAGGGCGCTTCAAGCGCCAGCGCATGCTGTCTCTACCGGCATCGGCCGCATCTTTGCTCGTCAGGACATAGTCGGTTTCACGGCTGCCGGCATCGATCATCGGCTGTTTCTAGCGCGCCGCTTGTCCGTGGCAAATCGCCGCCGGCAAGGTCTGTCAAAGGCGCGTTAACTATCTTCTTACTGTCACACCCTATGCTTTAATCTCGCTCGACCCGCGTCCGGGTGCGCGCAGGTGAGGGCTAAATGCAGCGTCACGATCTGATCGTCATCGGCAGTGGACCCGCGGGCCGGCGCGCGGCGGTGCAGGCGGCCAAGCTCGGCAAGGCGGTGCTGGTGGTCGAGAACCGCCTGCGCGTCGGCGGCGTCTCGGTCCATACCGGCACAATCCCGTCCAAGACTTTGCGCGAAACCGTGCTCAACCTGTCGGGCTGGCGCGAGCGCGGCTTCTACGGGCTCGCCTATCGCGTGAAGAAGGATATCGAGGGCCGCGACCTTGGCGCGCGCCTCAACAAGACCCTCGATTACGAATGCGAGGTGCTGGAGCATCAGTTCGCACGCAATGGCGTGAACACGATGGCGGGCGCCGCACGCTTCATCGACCCGCATGTGATCGAGGTGACCCCGCCCGTCGGCGATCCGGTCAGGCTCCACGCGGACAAGGTCGTGATCGCGGTCGGCACCAAGCCCTATCGCCCGTCCAACGTGCCGTTCGACGACAACGCCGTTGTGGATTCGGATAGCCTCGTGACCGAGCCGCGTGTGCCGCGGAGCCTGACCGTGATCGGCGCGGGTGTGATCGGGCTCGAATATGCGACCATCTTCTCCGCGCTCGACGTGCCGGTGACGATCGTCGAGCCCCGCCCCAATTTCCTGGAATTTATCGATCGCGAGATCATCGACGAGTTCGTGCACGAACTGCGCAAGCGCGGCGTCACCTTCCGCCTCGGTTGCAAGCTCGACCGGGTCGAGCTGGATGAAGCCGGCTGGCCGATCGCGATCCTCGACGATCAGCGTCGCGTGCGTTCCGAAATGCTGCTTTATGCCGCCGGCCGGGTCGGCGCGACCGATAGCCTCGGCCTCGAAACCTGCGGGCTGGAGGTCGACAATCGCGGCCGGTTGAGCGTCGACCCCGTCACCTTCCAGACCGCGGTGCCGCATATCTATGCGGCGGGCGACGTGATCGGCTTCCCCGCTTTGGCGTCGACATCGATGGAGCAGGGGCGGATCGCGGCCTGCCATGCGTTCGGCACCCCGCTCGCGCCCGCGCCGGTCTTCTTCCCTTATGGCATCTATGCGGTGCCCGAAATCTCGACCGTCGGCTTCACCGAGGAAGAGGTGCGCGCCAAGGGCATACCCTATGAAGTCGGCATCGCGCGCTTCCGCGAAACCTCGCGCGGGCACATCATGGGGCTGCAGTCCGGCATGATGAAAATGCTGTTCGGGTTGGCCGACAAGAAATTGCTGGGCGTGCACATCGTTGGCGAAGGCGCGACCGAGCTGATCCATATCGGCCAGGCGGTGCTGAACCTGGGCGGCACGCTCGACTTCTTCGTCCAGAACACATTCAATTATCCGACGCTGGCGGAGGCCTACAAGATCGCCGCGCTCGACGCGTGGAACCGCATGCCGCGGATGGCTGAACCCCCCGTTGCCGGGGTCGGCGGCTAGGCCGAATATCGCGCTTTGCCTTTTCCCGCGTTTTCAGGGACCATAGCAGCTTGCCTTGGGGTAAGGCAGGAGTAGGGTTCGGGGCATGGGGGACAATCCGATCGACGCGCTGAGCGACCTCGAGAAGGAAGCTTTGCGCCTGTTCCTGATCTCGTCGGACCAAAAGGAACTGGCGCGCCGGATCGGACGCAGCCCGGCGACGGTCGAGCAACGCCTGGCGCGCGCGCGCCGCAAGCTGGGTGTCGCGCGCAGCCTGGATGCCGCCTTGCTGCTCGCCGAACGCGAGGGCAATCAGACGTATGGAACGGCCATATATGGCGACTCCCTACATGGCGAGGCGGAGAAATCCGCGCTGAAGCTGTGGCCGCCGAAAGAGCGGGGGGCCGCACAAAGCCTTTCATTCTTCCCCACGAGGGGGCGGCCCTGGAATACGCTCCCGACATGGGCGCGACTGGCTTTGATCTTGGGGGGTATGCTCACCCTGCTGATCGCGGCGGTCGCCACCGTGTCACTGGGGGAGGGCATCTCCAGTATCGTTCGGCAGCTCCGCTGATTAGGGGGCCGTGTCCAACACGGTTGCGTATCATGGCTGCACAGACTGCCTTTGTTTCTCCCATCAACACGCCGTCGCGCGGCCAGCGCGTACACATGGGCATCAATGGGCTCGAAGAGGTGATCGACGGCGCGCTTGCCGACGGTGGTCGCTTGCTGAGCGATATTCTCCTGGCAGGGCAGGAAGGGCATATTTTGCCTCAAGTGACCCAGCGCGCGATCGAACGCATGCACGAATGTCTGAAAGCCGGCATTGAGATGCGGTCGCTCGCCATCTCGACGCATCATGATCTTCGCAAGATCAGCGGACAGATCGACTGGGCAGCGCTCGGTTGGGGTAATGGCACCGAATGCCCGGGCATCGGCGACGAGAGCTGAATGGGTATTTCCCAATACCTGTTCTACGCGATGTTGATCGGCGCGTGTGGGTACGCTGCGGTCCGCGGTGGTGCGCCTGAACGCATCACCGCCGCAGCAATGATCTGCGCGTTGGTCGCCACGGTGGTCATCGCACAATATCATCCGCCATCGAAAGGCGCCTATTCGGCGATCGAACCGCGCGTAGCTCTGACCGACCTGACGTTGTTTTTGGTTATCGTCGCGATCGCGCTGTTCAGCACGCGTTTTTGGCCGATCCTGATGGCGAGCATGATGGGCTGCGGGCTGTTTGGCCATCTGACCAAACCGCTCGGGCCCGACATCCTGCCACGGGCATATTACATCGCCGTTGCCGTCTGGAGTTATCCCGAACTGCTTCTTCTCGGGATAGCGACCTGGCGGCACCGGGTGCGGCTGGCACGTTACGGGGTGGACTATCCATGGATGTGGATGCTTCCACGGCGCTACCGCAACGGCTGGTCGGTCAACGAACTCGCGCGCCCGCTCCCGCAAAACTGATTTCAACGCCTCTCTCCAAGGGAGAACAAGCGTGACCCAAATTCCCGCACGCGCGGAGCGTTTCGCACGCCAGACGCGCAAACTGATCGATGATGCCGAAAGGGCCGTGGCCATGCACAATGGCGATCTGACCGACTATGCCCGGCTCACGCTGATGGGCCGCAAGCAGCGCGACCGCTATTTCGACCCGATGCTGTTCAGCAATCCGGCATGGGACATATTGCTCAGCCTTTACATAGCCGATGGCGAAGGCAGGCCCATCGGCGTGATCGAAACCTGTACGGCGGTGCCGGTCCCGCAAGGCGTGGCGCTACGCTGGCTCGGTTATCTCAAGCAGGAGGAGATGGTGGTGGAAACGCCCGATCCGGCGCGCCCGCGCCAGACCATCATCCGCCTGACCGATCAGACACGAATGGCGGTTTCGGCTTATCTTGGGTCGCTCGTCAGCATCGGGCTGGGGCCGGACCCCGTCATGCCCGACGTCCCGCCGGCCAGAGATTGAACGACGCCGCCCGGCCGGGGTTGGCTTGGATAGCGGCAGCTCGGCGCGCGGCGAGCCATCCACCCCTGCGCCGAGCCGATCAGTCCTGCGCCGGCGAGAGAGTCCGCGAGGCCTGATATTCCGCCAACACCAGGTTGAGCGCGAGATCCAGGTGCGGCGTCGCGGCCCTTCCCACGGACGCATCATCGCACAGGACGAGCGCCTTCTGCAGGAGCGCGATCACCTCGCTATAGGTCTGTCCGGCTTCCGCGTTCGACATCTATTCCCCTCAAGCCGGCAGGCCGGCGCTTTCGGCACGGCGGCGGAGCCGTGCACGCGAACGTTACGGTAGCGGGCCGGACCCGCCCACTCAATAATCTGCGTTGGTTCGAGCCGGATTTTGGAGCGGGTAGCGGGAATCGAACCCGCGTATGAAGCTTGGAAGGCTACCGCTCTACCATTGAGCTATACCCGCAGCCGAGGGTCCCCATGCCATCGGCGACGGGCAAAGGTCAACGCCCCTGACGAAGCTGGTTGGCGAGCAGACGAATGGCCTGCGGATAAGATGGCCCTCCGCAATCGACCAGCGACCCCGGCAGCCGCAACCGCGGGATCCCCGCGATCGCGGGATGATCGAGCATGGCGCTGCCCAGGTCACGCGCCTTGCCGGTGCCGGTGATCAGGAAATCGGGCCGGTACATCACGAATTGTTCGAGCGAAAGATGGGCGAGCGCGGGCAGGCCGAGCTCGGTCGTCAGATTGCGCAGGCCGACGCGGCGCATCATGTCGTCCATCAGCGTGCCCGTGCCTGACAGATAGCCGCGGCGCTGATAATCGGCGGCGGTCCGGCCCCGGCCTGCCTTGGGAATTGCGGCGAGCGCGGCGTCCATGCGGCGGATCAGCGCCTCGCCCCGGTCGGGGTGACCGACCGCCCGGGCGATCAGCCGGACCTGGCCGACGATATCCGAATAATTGTTCGCGGGCGGGATTACGAGGATGTCCGTCCGAAGGCCCGCGCGCACCGCGGGATCGGCCTGGCCGGGCCAGCCGGTGAGGATCAGATCGGGACGGGCGGCGAGCAGTGCCTCAGCGGAGGAACCGACCGTCGGGAAGCGCGCGGCGGCATCCGCGATCGGCGACATGTTGGGCATGTGCGACAGGCGCGTCAGGCCCGCGATCTGGCTGGGGTCGGCAAGCCGGATCAGGAACTGGTCCGCGCACAGATTGAGCGAGACGATATGCCTTGGGCGCGGCGGGACGGCCTGAACCGGCAGCGCGAAAAGGAGCATGAGGGTGAAAAGACGTCGCCGCATCGAACGGCTTCCTAGCGCGCATCCGCGCCTGTAGGAACGCGGCCGTGACGAAATTCCTGCCCTTCACCCTGGCGATGGCACTGCTCGCCATCCTGTGCGCGATGGTATCGCTGGGGCTTGGGCCGGCGCATCTCGGCTTGAGCCGAGCCTTCTCCGCGCTGATCGGGCAGGGGGATCCGATCGCCACCACGATCGTCTGGCAGCTTCGTCTGCCGCGCGCGCTGCTCGCCTTGCTCGTCGGCGCCATGCTTGGCGCAGCGGGGGCGGCAATGCAGGGTTATCTGCGCAATCCGTTGGCCGATCCGGGCGTGCTCGGCACGTCCAGCACGGCGGCGCTCGGCGCGGTGCTGGCGCTCTATTACGGCTTTGCCGCGATCAGCCCGCTGACGCTTCCGGTCTTCGCGATTACAGGCGCGATGGTCGGCCTGATCCCGATGCTGCTCCTCGCCGCGCGCGGCGAAGGCCCGCTCGCGCTGATCCTGGCCGGCGTCGCGATATCCACCGCTGCCGGCGCGGGGATCAGTCTGGCGCTCAATTTCGCGCCCAACCCGTTCGCCGCGGTCGAGATCATGACCTGGCTGATGGGCAGCCTTGCCGACAGGTCCTTTCTCCATGTCTGGCTGGCCTTGCCGTGCATTGCTGTCGGACTCGGCCTGATCCTGCTCGAGGGCCGCGCGCTCGATGCGCTCACGCTGGGCGAAGACAGCGCCGCCGCGCTCGGGACCGACCTTCGCCGCGTCCGGCTCGTCCTGATGCTGGCGGTCGCGATCGGGGTCGGGGGTGCGGTCGCGGTGTCGGGAACGATCGGTTTTGTCGGCCTGGTCGTGCCGCATCTGGTGCGGCCCTTCACCGACCGCCGGCCGTCGTCGCTGCTGATACCGTCGGCGCTCGGCGGGGCAGCCTTGCTCGCGGCGGCGGACGCATTGGTGCGGAGCGTGCCCACGCTGGACGAGCCGCGGTTGGGCGTGGTCACCGCGTTGCTGGGCGTACCGGTATTCCTCCATCAGCTGGTACGGGCGCGGCGGCAATGGTGAGGCTCGAGGCGGTATCGGTCGCGCTCGGCGCGCGCCGGGTGGTGGACAATGTCAGCGCCGATCTGGCGGGCGGCGTGATCGGGCTGATCGGCCCCAACGGCGCTGGCAAGTCGACGCTGGTGCGCGCGATCGCCGGACTGGTTCCGGCGGAGGGCGCGATCCTGATCGATGGCGTGCCGGTGGCAGCGTTGGCGCCCGGCGAGCGTGCGCGCCGTATCGCCTATCTTCCGCAAGGGCAGACGGTCCATTGGCCGCTCACGGCCGAGCGACTGGTCGCGCTGGGCCGCCTGCCGCATCTGGCCCCCTTCGCGCGACCGGGCAAGGCCGATGCCGACGCGATCGAGCGCGCGCTGGAGCGGACCGAGTTGCAACCTTTGCGCGATCGGCCGGTGGATCAGCTTTCGGGCGGCGAACGTGCCCGCGTCCTGCTCGCGCGCGCGCTTGCGGTCGAGGCGCCCTTGCTGCTCGCCGACGAGCCGCTCGCCGCGCTCGATCCCGCCCATCAGATCGAGGTGATGGCCTTGCTCCGTGCGGAGGCCGCCCGGGGCGGGACGGTGATAGCCGTGCTGCACGATCTCACGCTCGCCGCGCGCTGGTGCGATCGGTTGCTGCTGATCGACCATGGGCGGCTGGCGGCGGACGGCACACCCCGCGAAGTCCTCACAGCCGAAAGGATCGGATCGGTCTACGGCGTCTCGGCCTTCATCGGCGAAGCGCAGGGCGAGCCGCTCATCGTTCCGCTGACGCATCATTGACCGCAGTGCAGCATTTGCCCTAACCGGGCGCCGCGACAGGTTCCCCGGCGACGGGGTGAAAAGGGAAGCGAGTTCGATTCTCGCGCTGCCCCTGCAACTGTAAGCGGCGAGCGTCCGGCCATCATGCCATTGGGATAATCCCGAGAAGGCGGCCGAATGCGTGGACCCGTGAGCCAGGAGACCTGCCCGTCGCGGTCGTCCTCCGTCCGGCCAGGGTGCGCCGTGCGGTCGAGGGATTTCCCTCGCGAGACGACGTTGTCGTCAATCGCGAAGGAAGTTTTTCAAATGTCTCATTATCGTTTCCTCCTGCTGGCGAGCGCGCTGGCTTCGCCCGCATTCGCGCAGACCGCGTCGTCCGACCAGGTGATCGTGACCGCCGTGCGCATCGCCACCCCTGCCAATGAGGTCGCGTCGTCGGTGACCGTGATCGACAAGGCGGCGATCGACGCCTCGCAGCGTCTCACCGTATCCGACCTGATCGTTCGCACGCCGGGCGTCACAGCTTCGCGTACCGGCGGATTCGGCACCACGACCGGCGTGCGCATCCGCGGCGCGGAAAGCGACCAGACCGTGGTCGTGATCGACGGCGTCAAGCTGAACGATCCGTCGGCGCCGGGCGGGGGCTATGATTTCGGCGACCTGTTCGTCGGCGATGCGGCACAGATCGAGATATTGCGCGGGCCGCAATCGACGCTCTGGGGCAGCCAGGCGATCGGCGGCGTGGTCAACATCGTGACCCAGCTTCCCGTAAACGGATTTCAGGGCGGCGGCGTGGCCGAGGGGGGCTCGCGCGGGACCGCGAGCGCAAAGGCGAATGTCGGCGGCAGCCAGAACGGCATCCGCTGGGAACTGGCCGGCAATGCCTTCCGCACCGACGGCATCTCTGCGATCGCGCCCGAATTCGGCGGGCATGAGCGCGACGGCTATCGTCATTACGGCACCAGCGGCCGGATCCTCGCCGACCTCGGTGACGATGTGAGCCTCGACCTGCGTGGCTATTGGAGCCACGGCAAGGTCGGCCTCGATTCCGGCTTCGGCCCGCCCGACGTGGCCGATTATCAGAAGTCGACCAACTGGACCGGCTATGCCGGGCTCAACGTCGCGCTGTTCGACGGCGCGCTCAAGAACCGGATCGGCTATACGCGGGACCAGATCGATCGCGACAATGTGGATCCGACCATCGCCAGCGGCGACGACCGCACCTTCATCGCGCATGGCCGCAACCAGCATGTCGAATATCAGGGCAACCTGGTGCTCGCGAAGGGCTGGAACGCGATCTTCGGCGCGGAGCATGAGCATAGCAGCTTCAGCGCGATCTCGCCGCAATTTCAGGTGAGCCCGGATCGCGGACATGTCTCGATCGACAGCGTCTACGGGCAGATCAACGGCAATCCGATCGATCACCTCACCGTCACCGGCGGCCTCCGCTACGATCACCACCAGACCTATGGGGGCCACGCGCTTTTCTCCGGCGGAGCGGTCTGGTCGTCGGGCGGCACCACGATCCGCGCCAGCTATGGCGAGGGTTTCAAGGCGCCGACGCTTTACCAGCTGTACAGCGCCTACGGAAACCTCGCGCTCGATCCCGAGCGTGCGCATGGCTGGGACGCGGGCGTCGAGCAGAAGCTGGGCGGGCACTTCACCGCTTCGCTCACCTATTTCGATCGCGACACGCGCAATCTGATCCAGTTCGCAGGCTCGCCTCCGCGCGCCGACCGGCCCTTCGGCTATTACCAGAATGTCGACAAGGCCAATGCGCATGGCATCGAAGCCGCCGCCGCGGCGCGGTTCGGCGGGCTGACGCTCGACGCCAATTACACCTGGACCGACGCCGAGGATGGTTCGCCCGGCGCCAGCCGTGGCAAGGATCTGATCCGCCGGCCGCGCAATACGGCGAATGCGGACGTCGGCTATGCGTGGCCGTTCGGGCTGACCACCACGGTCGCGGTGACGCATGCGAGCCACGCGTTCGAAAATAGCGCCAACACGATCCGTCTCGGCGGCTACACTTTGGTCGATTTCCGCGCGGAGCAGCCGATCGGTCACGGCCTCAGCCTGTTCGGCCGGGTCGAGAATATCGGCAATACGCATTACGAGACGGCGTATCGCTACGGCACGCTCGGCCGCAGCTTTTACGGCGGTATTCGGGCGAAGTTCTGAGGTGAACACCAGCCGTCACCCCGGGGGCTGTCCGGGGTGACGGCGAAGTGCCTGTCACGCGGTGACGGTCGCCAACTGGACCGAGCCTTCCTCCTCGCCGTCCCAATAATGGACGTTGTCGGCATGGACCTTGATCAGCACCAGGCCGGGCGTATCGACGCCCTGCTTGAACCAGCGATCCAGCCCGCTCGTCCAATGCGCCTCGAACTGCGCCTTGTCGCGGACCAGCGCGGCATGGCCTTCGACCGCAGCGAAGAAGGGGCGCACGCCGAACAGCCCTGACTTGCCCTGGAAGGTCAGCGTCACCCGCGGATCGCGTTCGATCTCGGGCACCATATGCGCGTCCTCGCAGGTGAAGAACCAGCTGTCGCCATCATAATCGACCTCACGATTGTTGCTCATCGGCCGCGAGGCGATCGTGCCGTCAGGTCCATGCGTGGTGAGCATGCAGAAATCGATGTCGCGCATCTTCTCGGAAAGATCGGCAAGGGTCTTGGTCATGGATCGCCTCCTCTTTGCGGAGGAGAACGCGTCCGCCATGACGCGGGTTCAGATTCGCGCGCCGAATCCCAAGGGAACCGATCCATGCCCACCTTGCTGCTTCTGATCTGCTCCAACCTGTTCATGACGACCGCGTGGTACTGGCACCTCAAGGGCGGGATGCATAAGTCGCTTTGGCTGGTGATCCTGATCAGCTGGGGCATCGCCTTTCTCGAATATTGCCTGGCGGTACCGGCCAACCGGATCGGCTATGCGAGCGGGTGGAGCGGGGGCCAGCTCAAGATCGCGCAGGAGGCGATCACGCTGATCATATTCGGCGGCTTCATGGTATTGGTGCTGGGCGAGCCGCTTCATTGGCGCCACTTTGCCGCTTTCCTGTGCATCATGGCGGCGGTCGCTTTCCTGTTCGTGGGGAAAGCGTGAATCCCCGCCCTTGAAAGCTTCGGCGTGCGCGCGCAGAGGAGCGCGGTGGCGCTCATCCTCGGCCTCGAATCCTCCTGCGACGAAACCGCGGCGGCCCTGGTCACCAGCGACCGGCGCATCCTCGCGCACAAGCTGGCGGGGCAGGAAGCCGCGCATCGCCCTTATGGCGGCGTGGTGCCGGAGATCGCGGCGCGTGCGCATGTCGAGGCTTTGGGGCCGCTGACGGAGGCGGCACTGGCGGAAGCGGGCGTCAGCCTCGATCAGGTCGATGCGATCGCCGCAACCGCCGGCCCCGGGCTGATCGGCGGCGTGATGGTCGGGTTGGTGATGGGCAAGGCGTTCGCGCTTGCTACGGGCAAGCCGCTGATCGCGGTCAATCATCTCGAAGGCCATGCGCTGTCGCCGCGGCTGGCCGACCCGGATCTCGAATTTCCCTATCTTTTGCTGCTTGTCTCGGGGGGCCATTGCCAGTTGCTCGAGGTTCGCGGTCCCGGCAACTATCGCAGGCTCGCGACGACGATCGACGACGCGGCGGGCGAGGCGTTTGACAAGAGCGCGAAGCTGCTCGGCCTGGGCTTTCCCGGCGGCCCCGCGGTCGAGGCGGCGGCGAGGCTCGGTGATCCGCACAAGGTGCCGTTGCCGCGTCCGCTGGTGGGTTCGGCCGAGCCCCATTTCTCCTTCGCCGGCCTCAAAAGTGCAGTGTTGCGCGCGCGCGATGCTGGACTCTATTCGGCCGAGGATATTTCGGCGTCGTTCCAGCAGGCGGTGATCGACTGCCTGATCGATCGCACCAGGCGCGCCATCGCCAGGGCGCAGGGCGTGAACGCGCTGGTGGTGGCGGGTGGGGTCGCCGCCAATCAGGCGATCCGCGGCGCCCTGCAGGGGCTCGCCGCACAGCATGACCTGCGTTTCGTGGCGCCGCCTCTCTGGCTCTGCACCGACAATGCGGCGATGATCGCCTGGGCCGGTGCGGAGCGCTTTGCCGCCGGCCTGACCGACCCGCTCGACGTGCCCGCGCGCGCGCGCTGGCCGCTCGATCCGTCGGCCGAGAAAGCGCGCGGAGCGGGGGTGAAGGCATGAGGATCGGGGTGATCGGCGGCGGCGCCTGGGGCACCGCGCTCGCGCAGGTCGCGGCTGCGGGCGGCCCGGTTCTGCTATGGGCGTTCGAGCCCGACGTGGTCGATGCGATCAATGCCGATCATGTGAATCCGGTATTTCTGGCGGGCGTGCCCTTGTCGCATGCGATCCAGGCGACCAACGATCTGCACGATCTTGCGACCTGCGAGGCGCTGCTGGTGGTGACGCCCGCGCAGCATATGCGCCGCATCCTCGGCGCGGCGCCGGTGGAGACGCGCCCGCTGATCCTCTGTTCCAAGGGGATCGAGGCGGACACGATGGCGCTGATGTCCGAAGCCGCCGCCGAGACCTGTCCGGAGGCGCCGATCGCCGTCCTGTCCGGCCCCACGTTCGCCAGCGAGGTCGCGAAGGGGCTGCCGACCGCGGTCACGCTGGCGTGCCAGGACGATGCGGTCGCGGCCAAGCTCGCGCAACGGATCGCGCGGCCGGGCTTCCGCCCCTATCGATCGAGCGACGTCGTCGGCGCGGAGATTGGCGGCGCGGTCAAGAATGTGCTCGCGATAGCGTGCGGCGTTGTCGAGGGCGCGGGCCTCGGCAAGAATGCGCGCGCGGCCCTGATCGCGCGCGGCTTTGCCGAGATGACGCGTTTCGGCCTGGCGCGTGGCGCGCGGCCCGAAACGCTCGCCGGCATGTCCGGCCTTGGCGACCTGGTGCTGACCTGCTCGTCCGAACAATCGCGCAATTTCTCGCTGGGATTGGGCTTGGGCCAAGGTAAGAGCGCGCAAAGCCTCATGTCGGACCGCCGCACCGTGGCCGAAGGGGCTTTCACCGCGCCGGTTCTGGCGAAAGCGGCGGGCGCGGTTGGGGTGGAAATGCCGATTTCCGAAGCCGTCGCGGCCTTGCTCGAGGGCAAGGCCGATGTGAAGGGCGCGGTCGAAGCTTTGCTCGCTCGCCCGCTCAAGGACGAGGCGGTCTAGCTTTGTCGTCACCTGAACTTGTTTCAGGTCCATCGTATCAAAAGCACTGATGGTGAGGTGATGGCTGGATGCTGAAACACGTTCAGCATAAAGGCTATTTTAGCGCCTGGACCGCCAGCCCGGTACAATCCGCATCGGGCGCGGGCTCGCGATGATTGCCCCCGATTGCATTGCCGATCAGCTTGAAGAAGGTGCCGATCGTCTTCGGTATCGTTTTTGGCTCGACACTCGGTTCGGACAGCGTCCCCACGATCCGCACCGGCACATCCAGTTTGACCGCATGCTCAAGCTTTGGCCGCCCCGGCAGGCTGAGCGCCAAACGCTCGCTGCCGAGATCGATCGTACCCGATCCGTCGCTGCGCGAAACTGCGGTGTCGAGGACCAGGGTGTCGGCGGTCGCGAGGCCGTCCTTCACCCTGAAATGCCCGATCGCGCAGCGCAGCGAGGTGGTCTGATCCTTGCCTTCGAACAAGGCGCGGCCGCCGTCCGCGCCCAGGAACAGGGCCGCACGCCGGTTGATCACGCCGGTGCCGCCGACCACGCCGATCGTGCCGCTGGAATGGGCGATCGCCTCGCGGATCGTGCGGCCCGACCCTTCGAGCCTGACCTGAGCCGCGAGCGGGCCCGAGGCCGCGTCGCCCATCGGCTCTTCGAGCCGCGCGTTGCGGAGCTTGAGGTCGAGCGTGAGCAGGGGTGTTCCGGCCTGATGGCGGACCCGCGCGACGCCGCTCACGCCGCCCACCGCCATCCGCACGAAGAAGGGGTCCGCCGTGAGCACGCCGTGATCGAGCGTGAGCTTGCTCACGACGCCCTGGAAGGCCGAAGGCTGCTTGAAGAGAAGCCGCTGGATATCGATCCGGACCGATCCGTCCGTGCGCCGCAGATGGTCAAGCTGGATCGGGGTATCGGGAATCACGCGCGGCCCAAGCGCCGCGCGTTTCGCCGCGCCGCGCGCAAGCCCTTCGTCCGACGCGAGATCGTCGAAATCGAGCGCGGTCGAGGTGAGCGCGCCATCGAGCCGGGTGCGGCCACCGGCTTTGGCGACGGTCAGCTCGCCCTCGAAATTGGAGCGGCCGACGCGCAGGCGCAGGTCCTTGATCGCCCATTTGGACCGGTCGCGGCGCACATAAGCCGTGCCACGCGCGGGCTGACTGGCGGGCAGGCCCGCTTCGATCAACAGGTCCAGATGTCGGAGATTGTCCGCCCAGCCTTCGGCCTTGCCTTCGAAATGACCGATATCGAGCGGGTGATCGGCCCGGCCGGTCAAGGTCAGATTTGCGATGGCGGAGCGATAGTCCATCCGGAACGGCCATGCCTGTCCCACGAGCGGGCGGCCGATCAGGCGGATCGTCGAACGGTTCCCGGCGAGGCTGCCTTTGCCGACCATGGCGAAGCGCCGATCGTCGGCGGCGATGGCGGCGGTCAACTGATGATCGCGCTTATGATCTTCGAGCATGAGCACGCCGTTGCGGATGATGACATGCTTCAGCGACCCGCCGGGATAGCCGGTGGATGGAAGACCCTTCCAGCTTGCGTGGGTGGCGTCGCGCCGAACCAGCACGACGGTCAGGCCGTCGATCAGGACCGAACGAGGATGGGCCTGGCCGAACAACAAGGGCAGGAGGGGCAGTTGCACGGTCGCGCGGCGCACGATCACCATGTCGCCGCCGCCGGCCCAGTCGGGCTGGGCGATATGCATGTTCCCGATCTGGATTTCGGGGCTGAAGAATGTGTGGTCGATGCGACGGAGCGCGCCGATCGTCACCGGCCGCCCCAGTTCATGCGAGAGACGGCGTTCGAGCGGCCCGCGCAGATGCGCCCAGCCATAGGTCAGCAGCAGCAACAGGGCGAAAACCAGCGCCGCGACCGCGCACGTTATTGCGATCAGGGCGCGGCGGTGCCGCTGGAGGAAAACCGCCACGACCATCTGGACGTCAGACGCCCGGGCCCCGGGGTCGTTCCGCCCGCGGCTCAGAAATCGACCGCAATGCCCTTGCGCTCCCAATCGCCATAGCGGACCGGGGAGAGGCCGGCGGGGTCCTCGCCTGGCTCAGCCGCTTTGGGTTCGGGCACGGGTGGGCTCGGCGACAGATGCGCGGGCGGCTTCACATGCGGCGGGCGTTTGGAGGCTTCGGTCATATGCGTTGCGGCTTTTGTGGTTCAGGCCCATGTGGGCCGCGATGAGCGATCAAACAAGACGGGATCAGGATGGCGCGGGCGTGGCCACGCGCGGCGCGGCGCTGCGGCTGCTCGATGCGGTGCTGCGGAAGGGGCTGCCGCTCGAAAGCGCGCTCGACAATGCGGCGCGCGGGCTGGACCGCGCCGACGACCGCGCGCTGGCGCATGCGATCGCGGCCGAGGTGCTGCGCCGCCTGCCCGATCTGGACGCGCTGATCGACGGCGCTACCGCGAAGCCGCTGCCGCGTGATGCCAAGGCGCGGATGGTGCTCCGCATCGCGCTCGTGCAGGCTTTGCAGCTCAATACGCCCGCCCATGCCGCGATCGCGACCGTTTTGCCGCTGGTCGATGGCGGGCCGCGCAAGCTGGTCCATGGCGTGTTCGGCACGCTGAGCCGCAAGGGCGTGACTTTGCCCGAATTGCCGAGCTTGCCGGACGGCGTGGCCGAACGCTGGGAAGAAGCCTGGGGTGCCGACACGGTCGAAGCCGCACGGCGCGCCATCGCCGCGCCGCCGCCGCTCGACCTGACGCTGAAGGACAAGGACGTGGCGGGGCTGGAGGGAGAGAGCCTTGCGGCCGGCCATCTTCGACTGCCGGCCGGCGGGCGCGTGACCGAATATCCCGGCTTCTCGGAGGGCGCCTGGTGGGTCCAGGATCTGTCCGCCTCGTTACCCGCGCGGCTGATCGGCAAGGGCGCTGGCCGTGCGCTCGATCTGTGCGCGGCACCGGGCGGCAAGACGATGCAGTTGGCGGCGGCGGGCTGGGACGTGACCGCGGTCGATCTGGCCGACCAGCGGCTGAAGCGCGTGCGCGAGAATCTGGCGCGGACGAAGCTGAAGGCAAGGCTCATCGCCGGCGACGCGCTGACCTTCAGCGACGATCCCTATGACGCCGTCCTGCTCGATGCGCCCTGCTCGGCGACGGGCATCTTTCGCCGCCATCCCGACGTGCTCCATCGCGCCCGCCCCCGCGCGATCGCCGCGATGGCCGAGCGCCAGCAGGCGATGCTGGCGCGCGCGGCGAGCCTGGTGAAGCCAGGAGGTGTGCTGGTCTATTCGGTCTGCTCGCTCGAGCCGGAAGAAGGCGAGCAGGTCGCCGGGGCTTTCCTGGCCAGCCATTCGGGGTTCGTGGTTGATCCGATCGCGCCTGAGGAACTGCCTGCCGGCTTCATGCCCGATGCAAAGGGCCGGGTCCGCGTGTTGCCCGGCGCGCTGGCCGGGCAGGGCGGCGCCGATGGCTTCTTCGTCGCGCGCTTCAGACGCGCCTAGAACGTCTTCGCCCCGTTGACGGCCACCATCACCGAATAAAGCGAGCTGGTGGCGCAGACGAACAGGCGGTTCCGCTTCGGTCCGCCGAACACCAGATTGGCGACGGTCTCGCCGATCCGGATCCGTCCGGTCAGTCGCCCGTCGGGCGCATAGCAATGGACGTCGCTGCCGGCGCTGGTCCAGACATAGCCGTCGCTGTCGAGCCGGAAGCCGTCGAACAACGTGTCGGTCAGGCTGGCGAACACTTCGCCGCCGGATAACTTGCCATCTTCGTCGATACGAAAGCGCCGGATGTGGCGCGGGCCGTCGGGCCGATGCGTGGCGCCTGTGTCCGCGATGTAGAGCAGGCTCTCGTCGGGAGAGAAAGCGAGGCCGTTGGGTTTCTCGAAATCATCGAGCACCCGCGTAACCGTCCCGTCCGGATCGATCCGGTAGACGTGCGATCCGCCCTGTTCGGGTTCGGCCTTGTGGCCTTCATAATCGGAATCGATGCCGTAGGTAGGGTCGGTGAACCAGATCGAGCCGTCGCTTTTCACCACGACGTCGTTGGGGCTGTTGAAGCGCTTGCCCTGATAGCGATCGGCCAGCACCGTGATCGATCCGTCATGTTCGGTCCGGGTGACGCGCCGCCCGCCATGCTCGCAGGTGACGAGCCGGCCGTGGTGGTCGATCGTGTTGCCGTTCGCGTAATTGGATGGGTTGCGGAAGATGGAGACCGATCCGTCGGCCTCGTTGAAGCGTAACATGCGATCGTTGGGGATATCGCTCCAGATCAGGCAGCGATGCGCCGGGAAGTAAGCGGGCCCTTCGGTCCAGCGGCTGCCGCTATGGAGGCGTTCGACGGAGGCGCTGAGGTGGATCTTGCGCCGGAAATCCTCTTCCAGAACCTCATAATCGTCGGCGCTCACCAAGTCCCTCCCGCTGCGTGGCGCTCCATCCTTAGCGGAAAATGGCGCTTGCTGAAGGGATCGGTATGGGCCTTGCCTGAATGGTTTCGAGGGCATGGGGCGGGGACGGCCCCATGCCCTCTCGGGTCAGCGCGATGCCAGCTGCACACCGGCCGCGCGCTTCTCCGCAAGTGCGACCGCCCGGAGCATCCGGGGCTCGACGTCGCTCAACGCCTGCACCCGGCAATCCTGGTCCTCGGCGCCAAGCAGGTGGCCGCCGGCCGCAGGCACGCGGCAGATAGCGTTCACGGTCTTGACCAGCCGATGCCGCAGTGCGCGGACTCCCGCGGGCGTGGTGATATCCAGGTCGCGATAGCTGACGACCCGGGTGATCTGCTGGGCCGTGGCGGGACATCCGGTCGCGACGGTCAGCAGCGCGGTAAAGGCGGTCAGTGCGAATTTACGGTACATTCTCATTCTCCTCATGGATTGTGGGCGCACGCCATCCTTCGGCCCGAAAGCCGTTGGCGTGCTTGCTGGGGTGGAACAGGCCCGCGGGATAAAGCGGGCGGCGGGATAAGCTAAAGGGCTGGCGGCGGCGTCAGCGCGACCGCCGGCTCCTGTGGGAAGCAGCCGGATTGGGCGCGCACGAGGCCGCGGCGATCGATCGCATAGGCATCATCCTTGTTGGGTTAAGCCAGTCAGGCAGGCTCGAGTTCGTCCAGAACGACCTCGTGGAACTGCGCGGCGTTATGCCCCCGCACGCTGATCGGCGCGAAGGAAGCGCGATATTGCTGCGGCGTCATGCCCGTCGCCCGCTTGAACAAGCATCGGAAGAAGGCGATGTCGTTATAGCCGATCGCCGATGCGATCACCTGCACGGGCTTGTTCTCGTGCTCGAGCATCACCTTGGCCGCCTCGATCCGCAGCGCCTGGATATAGGCGGCGGGAAGCTTGCCTGTCGCCGCCTTGAAATGGCGCACGAAGGTGCGCTCGCTCATGCAGGCGAGCTCAGCCAGGGACTGGGTCGATATATCCTTGCGGAAATTCTTCTGCAGGAAATCCTCGACCGCGCGGATACGCGGATCGTCATGCGCCTTGGATACGGGCAGCACGGCGTAACCGGACTGATGCAGGCGTGGCATCGGCAGCAACAGCGCCTTTGCGGTATGCAGCGCGACTTCGTGCCCGCAGAATTTCTCCACCAGATACAGGCTGATGTCGATCGAGCTGCCGATCCCGCCGCTGCATAACAGCCGCTGATCCTCTGTCACAAACAGCTCCGGATGCCAGCGCACGTCCGGGAAGCGGCGCCGCAGATCGTCGCAGACCGCCCAATGTGTCGTCGCCATGCGCCCGTCGAGCAAGCCTGCGGCGGCGAGATAGGCTGAGCCCATGCACACGCCGACGATATAGGCGCCCTGCTCATGATGCTTCCGGAGCCAGGGCAGCAGCGCCTGATTCTCGGCCAGCTTGGCATCCAGATCGAGGCCGGACGTCGGCACGACGATGATGTCCGTGCGCGCAATCTCGTCGATCGTCGCGGCAGGCTTGGTCTCGAAGCCGTAGGGGCTGCGCACCGGTCGGGGCGTGATCGAGGCCGTGCGCACCTGGAAGGCCGGGTGCGGTGGCAGCTCGTTCAGCGTGTTCCACAAGGTGCCGGCCGAATGGAAGATTTCGATCGGCATGACCGAGGTGGAAGACGGACCGTCGTCGAGCATGACAACGGTCACGTCCATCACGCGGCGGGAGGATGTGCTCCGGGGGAATGGCGTTACGATCATCAACAACTCCCTGACTGCGGACTGAGCCCGCCCGCGATTTCGGTGATCTCCGTCGCCGGAAAACCGCTGATCCTTGCGTGGTCGCGAATGATCTCCTCGCTCTCCGCCTGATAATGACAGAAAGTTCGGTCCTTCACGATCATCGAATTCACCCATCGAATGCCGGGGCCCAGTTCTGCGAGAACCGCGTTCGACTTGGCTGCAGCCGCTTTCAACTCGTCCGGTCCAAGCATATCCACGCCCGGAATATGACGTTCGATCAGATAATCCTTCATGACTTGGGTCCTTTCCTCTTCGTGGCGCCGTAATGAAGCCTGGCGGGGCCGGCGAAAAGGCGGCGATCCGGACAAAGAGGGGTGGCGATTGCGACCGCATCGGCCCTTAACAAAGCGGATTCCCCATCGCGATAAAGCCGACTAGAGGTTGAGCTTATGGCGCGTCCCATCCTTATCTCCGCCTCGATCCTGTCCGCGGATTTCGCGCGGATGGGCGACGAAGTTCGCGCGGTGGATCAGGCTGGCGTCGACTGGATCCATATCGATGTGATGGACGGGCATTTCGTGCCCAACATCACGCTCGGGCCGCAAATGGTGCAGGCGATCCGGCCGCACACGAAGAAGATTCTCGACGTCCATCTGATGATCGCGCCGGTCGACCGCTATCTGGAGGCGTTCGCGGAGGCTGGTGCGGACCTGCTGACCGTCCATGCGGAGGCGGGGCCGCATCTCCACCGCAGCATCCAGGCGGTGAAGGGGCTGGGCAAGAAAGCGGGCGTCGCGCTGAACCCCGCCACTCCGGCCGAGGCGGTCGATTATATCATCGACGATGTCGACGTGATCATGGTGATGAGCGTCAACCCGGGGTTCGGCGGCCAGAAGTTCATCGACAGCCAGCTCCGCAAGATCGAGGCGTTGCGCAAACGGATCGATGCCACCGGCCGCGATATCGGGCTTGAGGTCGATGGCGGGATCGGCGCCGAGAATATCGCCAAGGCGATTGCGGCGGGGGCCAATGTGCTTGTCGCAGGCACCGCGACCTTCAAGGGCGGGCCGACTTGCTATGCCGCTAACGTGGCCGCGCTTCGCGAGGCGCGCTGATGGCGGACGAGCCCGAGCAGGGCGGCGGCACTTCCGACGGCAGCCAGTACCGAGCAGGGCAAAGGCCCGGCTCGTCGCTCAGCGAAACGCTGGGGCGCACAATCAAGAAACTGAGCTTCCGCACCCCGGTCCACAAGCTTCGCCTGCGCGGGCGCTATCCGTTGCAATTGCTCGACGTTCCGGCTGATCCAGTCCCGGGCAGCATCCGCGCGGGGCGCGCCTTGCTGGACGGCAGGATGGTCGCCGGCGGGGAAAGCATTCCGTTCGAGGCACTGGAGCGGGGTGGCTTCTCCGCCGCGTTCACCGATTATTGGCAGAGCTTCGCCTGGCTGCGCGATCTTGCCGCCGCGGTCGAACGGCGCGGGGCCGCTCCCGTTGCCGAGAAACTGATGCGGCTATGGCTGGCGTCGCATGCGCGCGCCGTGGCGGAACCCGCCTGGCGGCCGGACCTCTGGGGACGCCGGATCCTGTTCTGGACAGCCTACGCCCCCTTCATCCTCGACACGCGCGACGGCGACTATCGCAAGGAGGTGCTGAACGCGCTGGCGCGGGGCGCGCGGCATCTCGACACCGCCGCCGACACCGCGCCGCAGGGTCTGCCGCGCGTCATGGCCTGGGCCGGCGTGATCGCGGCGGGGCTGCTTTTCCCCGGCGGAGACCTGCGCACGGCGCACGGCGAGGCGGGAATGACGCGCGCGCTCGCGCTGGCGGTGCATGCGGATGGCGGCCTCATTTCGCGCGCGCCGATCGAGCAATTGGCTCTGGTCGAGCTCCTTGCGCAGCTGCGTGGCGTGTACGAGGTGCGCGCCCGTCCGCCGGGTGGCGCGGTCGCGCTGGCGCTTGCCCAGGCGATTCCGGTGCTCGCGAGCGCCACCTTGGGCGACGGCGGGTTGTCCAGCTGGCAGGGCGGCGGCCCTGCGAGCGCGGCGCGGGTCGCGGCCGCGCTGGCGGCGGTCAATTTCCGCGGTGGCGCCCGCGACGATGCGCGCGACTGGGGCTATCAGAAGCTGGTCTGCGGCGAGACTCAGCTGATCATGGACGCGGCACCGCCGCCCGCCGCGGCATTGTCGCGCGGCGCGTGCGCATCGACGCTGGCATTCGAAATGTCCGATGAAGGCCACCGGCTGGTGGTCAATTGCGGCGGCGGGCCGGGTCTCGCGCCCGAACTGGCCAAGGGACTGCGGACGACCGCCGCGCATTCGACTTTGGTTCTGGCCGAGACCAATTCGACCGCGATCCACCCCGACGGTTCGATGGGGCGCGGCGTCACCGAAGTGTCGTTGATGCGCGCCGAAACGCCCGACGCGCGCCGGATCGAGGCGGCCCATGACGGCTATGTCAAACGCTTCGGTTTCAGCCATCGCCGCCGCCTGAGCCTGGCGGCCGACGGCCGCTCGCTCGAGGGTGAGGACAAACTCACACCCGAGGGCCGCAAGAAGACCGCGCCCAGTACCTCACTCGCCTTGTGGTTCCACCTCGCGCCGGGAATCGAAACCGTGCTCACGACTGACGGACAGGGCGCATTGCTTCGCCCCGACGAGGGCACGGGCTGGCAATTCCGCACGCGTGCGGGGACGCTCGTGATGGAGGACAGTATCTGGATCGACGGCGCGGGCAGGCCGCGCGCGAGCAAGGCCCTGGTGGTGACGCTCGATACGCCCGATACCGGCGTCACCATCCCCTGGTCGTTCAGACGGGTTCGTTAATCCTCCCCGCAAGCGCGGAGGATCTAGCGAGCCAACAGGCCCCGCGCCTGCGCCGCGACCTGCGCCAGCATCGCCGCGCTGGGGGTTGCTGCCAGGCGCGCGCGGTCGACCAACAGCCGGAACTGGTCCACGCGCGGTGCCTGCGCCTTGAGCCAGGCATCGACCGCTTTCTGCGGATCGCTGCCATTGGCCCGGGCGAGGAATTCGAGGCGGAGTTGCTCGAAATCGCGTGCAAGGCCCGCGGCGAGCAGCCGCTCCCACGGATCGGACGAAACGAAGCGAACCGCCGCGCCTTTGGCCCAATCGAGCCCGAGCGCCTCGCCCAGCCGCACATAGGCCTGCGTGACCGCGAGCTCATCGGCCGAGATGCGCGCGGCAAGGCTGGCCGTGCCGATCGCGCCGTCCAGCTCGTAGAGCCGTACGATCCGATCGACGATCTCGTCGCCGGCGCCGTCGGCCCCCAGCCGGGCGCGCAGGGCGGCGGCGCCCGCGCGTGCCTCCTGCTTGAGCAGGCTGTCGAGACGGGATTCGAGCCGTTTCACGCCGGGCGTCAGGTCGCCGGCCAGCTTGCCGGGCGCGATCTCTCCGCCCCCGGCGCGCATCGCATCGGCGACGTGCAGGCGCGACGCCGAGCCGGCGGCGGCGAGCAGGGCCAGACGCGCGGTTTCGGGCAGCGCCGCTTGCTCGATCGCTTCGAACAGGCTTTCCAGCGCAAAGATCGCATCGACCGCGAAATAGGCCGCCGCGACCTGCGCCAGGGCGGCACCTTCTTCTTCTGCCAGCTCGAACGGCGTGACGAGGCCGAGCCGATTGACCACGCGGTTCGCCATCTTGGTGGCGATGATCTCGGGCCGCAGCCGGTGATCGTCGATCGCCTGGCCGAATCTTTGCTGCATCGCCGGCGGGAAAGCCGCGTGGAGCAGCGGGCGGAGGAGGGGGTCGGACGCGACGTCGGACGCCTCGATCGCGGCCTGCATCGCGAGCTTGCCGTGGCTCAGGATCACCGCCAGCTCGGGCCGGGTCAGGCCATGCCCTTCCTGCGCGCGGCGCAGCAAATTGGCATTGCTCTCGATCCCGTCGACCGCGCGGTCGATCCGGCCCGAGGCTTCCAGCATCTCGACCACGCGCAATTGCGCGGGCAACGCCGCCGCGCCGCCATGTTCGGCGAGACTGAGGCCCAGCGTCTGGAGCCGGTTATCCTCCAGCACGATATGCGCCACGTCGTCGGTCATTTCGGCGAGGAAGGCGTTGCGATCCTCGAAGCTGAGGCGGCCTTCGGTCATCTCGCGATTGAGCGCGATCTTGATGTTGACCTCATTGTCCGAGCAGTCGACGCCGGCCGAATTGTCGATGAAGTCGGTGTTGATCCGCCCGCCGCTCGCGGCGAATTCGATCCGGCCCGCCTGAGTGACGCCCAGATTTGCGCCTTCGCCGATCACCTTGGCGCGAATGTCTGCGCCATTGACGCGATGGGCGTCATTGGCCGGGTCGCCGACCTCCGCATTCGACTGGAATCCGGCCTTCACATACGTGCCGATTCCGCCGAACCAGAGCAGGTCGGCAGGCGCCTTGAGGATCGCCGAGATCAGTCCCGAAGGATCGATTTCGTCCACTTCGAGGGCGAGCACGGCTTTGATTTCGGGCGAAAGCGGGATCGATTTCTGCGTGCGCGGAAAGATTCCGCCGCCCTTCGAGATCAGTGCGGGATTGTAATCGGCCCAGGAAGAACGCGGCAAAGCGAACATACGGGCGCGTTCGGCCCAGCTTTTGGGCGCGTCTGGATCGGGATCCAGGAAGATATGGCGATGGTCGAAGGCGGCGACCAACCGGATCGCGCGCGACAAAAGCATGCCGTTGCCGAACACGTCGCCCGACATGTCGCCGCAGCCGACGACGCTGACCGGATCGCTCTGGACGTCGACGCCCTGCTCCAGGAAGTGGCGCTGGACCGAAACCCAGGCGCCCTTGGCCGTGATGCCCATCGCCTTGTGGTCGTAGCCGTTGCTACCACCCGATGCGAAGGCATCACCCAGCCAGAATCCGCGCTCGACCGCGATGGCATTGGCGATGTCGGAGAAGGTGGCGGTGCCCTTGTCGGCGGCGACCACGAAATAGGGATCTTCGCCATCGTGGATCGTCACGCCAGCCGGGTGAACGACCTTGCCCTCGACGAAATTGTCGGTGACCGACAGCAAGGCGCGGATGAAGATGCGATAGCTCTCCGTCCCCTCGGCCAGCCAGGCGTCACGGTTCGCGATAGACGGCAGCTGCTTGGGATAGAAGCCGCCCTTGGCGCCGGTCGGCACGATCACCGCATTCTTGACCACCTGGGCCTTCATCAGGCCCAGTATCTCGGTGCGGAAATCGTCGCGCCGGTCGGACCAGCGCAGCCCCCCGCGTGCGATCGGGCCGCCGCGCAGGTGGATGCCCTCTACCCGCGGCGAATAGACCCAGATTTCGCGCCAGGGCAAAGGTTTGGGCAGGTTCGGCACGCGCGCCGAATCCATCTTGAACGCAAGCGCTTCCTGCGCGGCGGGCGCGAAGGCGTTGGTGCGCAGGATCGCGCGTACCACGCCGGTCATGCGGCGCAGGATGCGGTCGTCCTCGATCGAGGCTACGCCGGCGAGCGCGGCCTCCAGCGTCTCGCCCGCCGCCTTTTCATCGCCCTTGCGCGCCGGATCATGGCGCGCGTCGAACAAGGCGATCAGCGCGCGCGCGACATCGGGATTGCGATGGAGCGCGTCAGCGACGGTCTGCAGGCCATAAGGCAAGCCGGTTTGACGCAGATAGCGGAACCACGCGCGGACGAGCACCACCTCGCGCGGGTCGAGACCGACGCCGGCGATCAGCGCGTTGAACGCATCATTCTCGGCATGGTTTGCGAGCACCGCCGCGATCGCCGCTTCGGCCACGCCAGATCGCGCGAGCAGGGCGTCGGCCGCCTCGCCGCTGTCGGCTTCGAGCAGGAATTCATGGATGAAGCCGGCATTGCCGCCATCGAGCGGGGTGGGAATCTCCTCCAGCACGCGGAAGCCGAAATTCTCGAACACCGGGACGGCTTCGGACAAAGGGATCAATTCGCCCAGCCGGTATGTCTTGAGGCGGAGCCGCGCGCCGCTATCGTCCGCGGCGCGCGACAGGCGGACGGCACGGCTGTCCGTATCCTCCAATCCGGCGAGCCGTTCGATGTCCAGGGCGGCCTCGTCGGGCGTGTAACGCGTGCGGAATTCCGGCGGGAATTTCTCCGCCCAATCGAGCGCCAGCCGTGCGGCGCGGGTGGGGTTGAGGCTTTCGAGCAACCGCGCCTCGATCGCAGGCACCCAGCCGCGCAGCATCTTTTCGAGCTGGCTGTCGAGCGCGGCCGCATCGGGCAAAGGCGCGCCGAGCGGCATGTCGAGCGTGTAGCGCAGCAGCGCGATATCGCCCTCGCCCAGGTCGAGCGCCCAGTTGGTCACGGGGGCGTTGGCCGCCTGCTCCAGCATGGTCTGGATCGCCATCCGCTGGCGCGTCGAGAGTGCCTCGCGCGGCAGCCAGACGAAGGCAAAGAGGTGGCGGTTGAGCGGCCCGGGCGCGAGCACCAGCTTGGGCCGGGGGCGATCGGCAAGGCTCATCGCCGTCAACGCCACCTCTTCCAGCACGCTTGCGGAGAAGGTTGTCAGGATGTCGTGCGGCAGATCGGACAAAGCGTGGTGCAGCGCCTTGCCGGCATGGGATAAGGGATCGAAGCCATATTTGCCCTCGATCTGTGCGAGGCGCGTGCGCAGCACGGGGACCTTGTCCGACGGCGCCCGCAGCGCAGCGCTGGTCCACAGCCCCGCCGTGATCGAGAGGCCCGTGATCCGGCCACCCTCGCAGACAGGCACGACCAGAAGGTCGAGCGGGCCGCGCCGGTGGACGGTGGCGATCCGGTCGCCTTTCACCACCAACGGCGCCTCGCCGCCCTCGTCGAACCAGCGGAAGGCGGCGGCGCGTGCGGCGTCCGACCAGAGCCTCTCGCTATCGTCGCGCAGGATGCCGAGGCCCGGATCGGAGGAACCGTCGCGATGCTCGATGTGGTGGCCAAGCAGGGTGATGTGCTTTTCCAGGAACCAGCGCATCAGCGCCGCGCCCTCGCCGTCGGGCAGGCCCTGCCCGGCGTCGCGCAGCGCGACCTGCAATTTCGGCCAATCCTCGACCGCGGCACGGACGTCGCCGAGCACCGCCGCGAGGCCGTCCTCGAGCGTGCGGCGATGCTTCGCGTCGACGCGATCGACCTCCATATAGATCATGGATTCGCGCCGCTCGCCGCTCGCGCCGGCGGGAAGGATTGCGCCGAGCGTTCCGTCCGCAGCGCGCCGCACCGGCAAAACCGGGTGGAGCAGGCGGTGGATGTCGACATTCTGCGCCGCGAGCGCCGCTGCGACCGAATCCACAAGGAACGGCATGTCGTCGTTGACGATGCCGAGCCGCATCCGCCGGTGGACGCTGTCGCCGCCCAGCGATTCAAGCGCGATCGCCGGTTTCCCGGCCTCGCGCCGCGCCGCGACCCCGGCCATGAAAGCGGCGGCGTCGTTGCGTGCGGGTTCGTCGAAATTGTCGGTTTCGCCGGGCAGTGCACCTGCCACCAGCGCCGCACCGATAGCGGCAGCAGCCTCCTCCCCGTAAGCGGGAGTGGCCAGATCCGTGTTCGTCATCCTGCTCTCCGGCACGATTAGCGATCGCTTTCGTGCGCTATATCTTGGTTAATGCCGGACCTATGCGCTTCTGTGACGCGCGGAACAACCCGAACCCTATCCGGCGCGGCGAACGCGTTCGACCGCGGCCTCGGTGAAGTGATCGTCGGCCGGAACGGGCGCGATCACCTCGATGCCCTGCGGCACGCGGCGGCCGATCAGCAGCATCAGATCCTGATCGATGGCGAGCTCGATCTGCCCCAGTGCGGCCTGCGCATCGACCCAGTCGCGCTGCTCGCCGGCCTGTGCCGCACGACGTTCGGACCGGCGCGCGCGGCGTTCGGCGAGCGCGACTGCGATGTAGCCGCCGTCATGATTGTCGAGCCAGGCCGGGACCCGACCGGGCCCAAGGCCGAGCCGGACGGCGTGGTTCAGCGTGGCTGAGAAACGGATGCGGTCGATCCGGCGGATATCCGCGCCGAACACCATCCGAACCAGCTTGCGCGGCGTCAGCGTGCTGTCGCGCACCGCCAGCATATAATCATAAGCCGCACCCAGCGCCGCATGGACGCTGGCGTCGCCGCGCGTGCGATCGGTCGCGGCAAGCGCTGCCCAGGTTCGCGCCTGCGCCAGCCGCTGGGCCAGCGGCTGCGGCGGGAGGCTCGCGCTGACGGTCAGCGCGGCGCCGGGGCCATCGCCCCAGGCGCACACGACCGGCGCGCTGGCACGCGCCGAAAATGCGCTGCCGACCGCGGCGGCGATGTCCGGCGCGGGCTCGATCGCGGCAACCTGCTTCCAGGTCATCACGCCATAGACCGCCGCCAGGCGGCCGGCATCGTCGGCGAAGGGCAACAATATGCCACGATGGAGCAGGCGCGTATCCTCGCGCCCGGCAAATTCGGCTTCGAACCCGACCGGGGCCGCGTAGGCCACAATATCTGAAAAACGGCGCAGCAATTCGCCCAGCAAGGTGCCCTGCGGTACGTCGTCGAGGGTGGGGTGTGCTGCGACGATTTCACTCTCGGCGCGCAGATCGCCACCCAGATAAGCGATTACCGGCGGGCCGCCCGCTTCGGGCAGATCGACCAGCACGCTCCGATCGGCGAAGGAGGTCATCCGCCGCTGATCCATGTCGCGCACGTGCGGCATGCGGCGGCCGTCGAGCAGCGAGACCCAATAATCGTAAGCGCGCGCATGCATGCGCCGCTCCCGCCCGAAGGCGAAAACGGGCTCGTCGCCGAGCATTGCGGGGTCGGGCTTCGCGATCGTGCCGGCGCCAGTCATGGAACCTACCTGTCCTATTCCAGCCGGAGCAATGCGCCCGGGAAGTTTAGGAAGGGTGAATCAATGTGGCGTGAAGGCGACTTGTCAGGCAGCGGAACCGCTGGTAACGGCCCGCTTCCAGCGCGCCGCCTTAGCTCAGCTGGTAGAGCATCGCATTCGTAATGCGAGGGTCACAGGTTCGAGTCCTGTAGGCGGCACCATTAAACGACCGTGCGCCGTCGCGCTGTTTATGTCGCCCGATCGAACCAGCCTTTGCATTTATATCTCCGGATTGGGTCTTCGCACGCCGGTGGTTTAGCCTCATCGCCCCATCGGGATTCCTGGGCGGCCGGTAGTACGAAAGGCGATCGTCCTATGCCGCGCCCGCAAAGTGGATCGGCCGAATAGCCGGGTACGCAAAGCTACTAATGCTCATGACTGCCGCGAATTAGGGTTTGACCTCTCGCGGGCCTCCTCAATGCACACTACCCCACAGTAACAGGGTCGGTTATTACTTCGGTCAGACCGGTGAGAAACATCATTTGATAGGTGTAATCGCATTTCCCTGACATTGGCTTCATGACTGCGGCTACAAAAATATGATATATGGCCGGTTTCACCGAGAAGATGTAGAATCAACAAGATTAGCATGACTCTGATTGTTAACCATTGGTCCGCGTTTTTATATTGTGCTATTTAATAGCGTGATTGGTGAGTTCTAGTAGCAGAGGGGTTGTGCTGGATTAATTAGTAACGTATAAACGAATGATTGGCCGAGAGTAGGCGGCTTGGGGGTAAGGGGTCATGGTCGTTCGACCGGCGCCGATGGTATTTTCCGCAGATCTATTGGCGAGACGGCTCGCCGAGGTCGCCTTGCTAAGCGAATATGAGCGGGGCCTGCTGCTTCATCTCAAGCAATATGCGCATTCTCATTTCGCCGGGGCGACAATCGTCGACAGCCAGTCCGCGTGGAGTTCGCCAAGCCTGATCGTTTCCGGCTGGGCGTGTCGCGAACATATTTTGCCGAATGGTCGCCGCCAGCTCCTGTCGATACTCCTGCCGGGGGACCTGATCGGGGTCTGCAACGAAAAGCGTGCGTTGGATCTGGTCGAAGTGGCGGCGATAAGCAGCGTTCGGACGCTGAGCCTTGCGTCACTGATCCGCCGTGTCGAGGAGGAGCCGGTCCGTTGCGCGGGCATCGCTGACGGGATTGCTGCGCTGCGCTTCCTGGAAGAGTCCCGCATACTGGATCACATGGTCCGTCTCGGTTTGCAGACGGCGATGCAGCGGACGGCCGGCTTTCTGCTCGAACTGTTCGAACGATGCCGCGCGATCGGGTTCGTCACTGGCCGGTCCTTCGTCATGCCGCTGACGCAGGAAATGCTGGGAGACGCGCTTGGGATAAGCGTGGTGCATGTGAATCGGGTGATACGCGAGCTGAGGGCGCGGCATCTGGTCGATCTGTATTCCGGTATCGCGCAGATTGAGGATGTCGCGGGCCTCGCGGCTGCGGCCGGTTTCGCGCCTCCCGACCTTCGCTGCCTGGACTTCGCATGGCTTCCGCAGCCGCGCTCCGTGGCCGCCGCTCGTCACCAATAGCAAGAGCAGGTTCCCCGAACCGGCAGACAACCGATCATTTGATCGGGTTCGAATAGCCTGTTTCCGATACCGATTGTTCGGCGAGGCGTTGACTGGCCCGGCAAGACCCTCGCGGAAAAGGGGGTTATATGTACCTGAAAACCTTGGCTCTGGCCGTCGGCGCAACAGGCGGGCTGCTCCTGGCAACGCCCGCGCACGCTACCGACACTTTCGCGCAGTTCGCCCAGCTCATTCCGAAGGCGAAAATCTTCACCTACACGAATGTGAACAGCCCGGGCGTGAAGGCTACGATCGGCACGGTCGGTTCGAGCAACAGCGTTCTGGTCTCCGATCTCGGCACGCTGGCCTCGCCTTCGCTCGCGGTCGTCAATCTTTCCGCAACGGCGGCCGGCCTGCCCTTCCTGAGCGGTGGCAATATCTGGCAGCTCTTCTCGGGGACGATCACCTTCACTCTGCTCGCGCCGCAAATAGGCCTGAGCGGGCCAAGCGTGAACGCGCTTCAGGTGAGCTTCGTCGATGCGGTGTTCGAAACGCCCCCGGGCGGAGCGGCGCCGACGCTGCAGGCGGATTCCACGACCGGATCGGTCATTAGCTATTGGTCGGATTTCGCGGATCTGAGCGGCACGACTGCGGAGGATTTCGCGTTGAGCTTCTCGGGCGCGGTGCCGCCGCTCAATCTCACGTCTGGGCGGTTCGCCGACTTCACGTTCAGCGGCTCGGGCACGTTCGCGGCGGAGGTGCCTGTGCCCGAACCCGCGTCCTGGGCGCTGATGCTGGTCGGCTTCGGCGCAATCGGGGGCGCGATGCGCGGCCGGCGCCGGGTACCGGTTACGGCCAAGGCAACCCTGGGCTGACCTGATCGGAAGCCGGCCCCGGCAGCGCCGGGACGAACGAGGTCTATTTCTCGTCCTTTTTCAGCGGCGGCAATCGCCCGGCTTCCGTCATCGGCAATCCGGCTTCGGTCGGCACGTAGATCAGCTGCGCGTTGGTGTCTTGCAGCGCCTGTATCTGGAGATAGCGGAGATAGCCTTCGGGCCCGCCCAGGCTGTTCTGCAGGATGTGGTTGGCCTGCGCCGCGCCCTCTGCGCGCGTCACTTCCGCCTTGGCCAGTTCGACCGCCGACTCCATCTTGGCATGCGCCTCGAGCACGGCGACCTGCCGGGACGACTGCGCTTCGGCGAGCTTGGCCCGGCCCGCCATTTCCTGCTGATAGACATGATAGCGTGGGCATCCGCCTAGGGCGACGCAGCCGACCAGGACGACGAGGGCGGACGCGCCGACGCCCGAGCCGAAACCGATCCTGAAACTCATTGCTTTCTCCTCCCCCTGGACTTCCCGCAATTCAACACGCTTTTACGGTCGGGCGCCAGTGGTCAGCGAGCGGACGCAAGTTGGGCTGGCATACGTCGCAAGCTGGTCTATCAATCCAATGAATGAGGCGGTCGGGTCGCGCGGGCGCGCGCCGGGTCAGGCCGATGAGGAGAGAAAGATGGTGAGAAACTGCGCGCTGCTTGGCTTGGCTCTCGTGCTGCCGGCGCAGTTATGCTCAGCCGCCACGCTCCGGATCGGCACGGTCGGCGACCGGCAGGGCCGCTCCGTAGAGCTGGTCGGCAATCATGGCGCGGCGCCGATCCTGATCGACTCAGGCGACTATCGTGTGGTTCGCCTGGCGGCGGATATGCTGGCCGACGACGTGGCGCGTGTGACCGGCAAGCGGCCGGCGGTCGGGCGGAGCCAGGGCCGCCACGACCTGATAGTGGCGGGCACGCTCGGGCATAGCGCGATAATCTCCCGCCTCGGCGCGGCGGGCAAATTGCGCGGCCTTGATAGGATCCGCGGCAAATGGGAGGCGACGATCACGCAGGTTGTCGACAATCCGATGCCCGGCGTGAAGCGCGCGCTCGTGATCGTCGGCAGCGACCGGCGCGGCACCGCTTATGGCCTGAGCCAATTGTCCGAAAAGATCGGGGTTTCGCCGTGGAACTGGTGGGCCGACGTCCCCGTCGTCCACCGCGCGTCGCTGTTCGTGACCGCGCCCTCGCCCAGCGTGGACATGCCCGCCGTCAAATATCGCGGCATCTTCATTAACGACGAGGATTGGGGAATCAGCCGCTGGGCGAGCGCCACCTTCGATCCCCAGCGCGGCAATATCGGGCCGAAGACCTATGCCAGGGTCTATGATCTGATGCTGCGCCTGCGGCTCAATTATATCTGGCCGGCGATGCACGGCGTCACCACCGAATTCGGGTCGATTCCCGAAAATGCGGCGCTTGCCGACGAATATGGCGTGGTGGTCGGCTCGTCCCATTGCGAGCCGATGCTGTACAACAATATCCACTGGAACGAGGCCCGGCAGGGCAAATGGGATTATAGCCTCAACCAGGACGCGATCCGGTCGACCTGGGAAAAGACCGCGAAGGAACGCGGTGCCTACGAAGCAGTCTGGACGACGGGCATTCGCGGGATCCACGATCAGGCGATGGAGGGGCCCAACGATATCCCCACCCGGATCGCGACCGTCAGCCACGTGATCGCCGATCAGCGCGCGCTGCTCGACCGCTATGTCACCAGGCAGTGGGGCCCCGTCGCGCAGATATTCGTTCCCTATAAGGAGGTTCTGCCGATCTATGACGGTGGGCTCGCGGTACCATCGGATGTGACCCTGGTGTGGGCGGACGACAATTTCGGCTATCTCCGGCGGCTGAGCTCGCCTGCCGAGCGCAAGCGCGCCGGCGGTGCCGGCGTCTATTGGCACCTGTCTTATTACGGCTCGCCCCACTCCTATACGTGGATCAACACGACCGCGCCCGCCTTGATGTGGGAGGAGCTCGAGAAAGCTTGGAACAACGATGCCCGGCGCGTCTGGGTGATCAATGTCGGCGACATCAAGCCGATGGAGATCGGGATCGATCATTTCGCCCGTCTGGCCTGGAATCCGGAGGCGATGGGCCCGGGGTCGCAGCCGCGCTTCCTCACCGATTTCGCGGCGCAGAATTTCGGCGCGGCGATCGCGCCAGGGATATCCGCGTTCCTGGCCGAATTTTACCGGCTGGGCACGATCCGCAAGCCGGAATTGATGAACCGCGCCTGGGCGCTTTCGCTGACGCCCGAACGCGCGGCCGCACTGCGGCAATCCTATCGGGCGCTGCTGGCGCGCGAGGCGGAGCTACTCGCCGCTGTCGATCCGGCGGCGCGCGACGCCTATGTGGAAACGGTCGGCTTCCCGGCGCGCGTGCTGGCGATGACGGGCCTCATCTTCCTTGCCGATCGCGATATCCAGTCCGGTATCGATGCGGCGGCGAATACGCACGAAATGGAGACGCTTCGGCAAAGGCTGACCGACGAGGTCGATCACTACAACACGCAGCTCGCGGGCGGGAAATGGAAGGGCATGATGCCCGGCCTTGAGACCGCGCAGGACCTGACCTCCTGGTCCAGCCAGGTGCGCTGGCCGTGGGGCGAAAAGGCGTCGTCCGGTAGCCCGGCCGCCGCCGCCACGGCCGCGCCGGCCGAAGCCAATTGGCGCGATGCCGCGCGGTTCGACCGGCAGGTAGGAGCGGGCCGGCAAGAGTGGGTATCGGTGACCGGCCTCGGAACGAGCGCGCGCGCGATGACGGTGCGACCGGCGGCCGGAGATGCAGGCGGCGGATCGGGCAAGGGCGATCCTTATCTCGAATACCGTTTCACCAACCGCGAGGGCGCGGGCCGTGCCTATGTCGACTTCCTGCCCACCTTTCGGCTCTATCCCGGGCAGAAGCTGTCGGTCGCGATCAGCGTCGATGGTCAGGCGCCGGTCCTGTACGAGGTGCCGGGCTCGGGAGGAAGCGAGGACGAAAACGGACGGATCCGTACCGTCGCGGTCCAGGACAATTATGTCCGTCTGCCTGTGCCCTTGCCCGCGCTTGGCGGGGGCGGTCATGTCCTGCGGATTGCGAGTGCGAACCCAAGCGTGGTCGTGGATCGGATCTGGCTCCCCCACTAGCGCGACCCACGCCCCGCCATCAGGGCCGGGTGCGCCGCGCCTGGGCTCTTCCCCAGCGCAGCCGCAGTCTCGCGTCGCGAAGCAGCGAGACGGGGATCGCGGTGGCGCCGCGCAAGCCCGCCACGCTGGAGATATTGCGGATGCTGCGCCTGGTCTCGATGAGCATCTCGTTGACCAGCCGGCGCCGCTCGATCTCGCCGCTTTCGGCGACCAGCGAAAGCCGGTGGATGGCGTAAATCCCGAACAGACCGGCCAGCAGGAAATAGAAATCCCAGCTGGTGAGCGTGAACGGCAGGCTCAGCACGCCCTGCGGGTTCGACCAGCGCAACAGCAGCTCCAGTTTGCGCGATGCGAAGAAATCCGCGAGCAGGCCGCCCAGAATCGGGGCGACGCCCGCCGCCATCGCGGTAACCGTGGCGCTCGCCGCGACGTAAGCGGTGGCGCTGCCCTTCGGTGACAATTTGAGCGCGATGTTAGTCGAGGTGAGTGTCACGCCGGCGACCGATGCCCCCATGAACAGGTGAAGAACGACCAGCCAGGTTGCGACCACCGTGCCATTGGTGATCTGCGATGCCCCGATCATCGCGACGATCGAGAGGATATAAACCGGCGCGCAGACGGCGAGCACCGACTTGTTGGCGAAACGGTCGCTGAGCAGGCCCCAGGTGCGAAGCGCCGCTATGTTGGCGATCTGGCTGACCACGCTCAGCACCATCACGAAGCTCACGTCGAATTTGAGCTGCTTCACGATGAAGACGGTGAAGAAGGGCGTCGCGAGATTGACCGCGAATTGCCAGGCGGCGACGAAAACCAGCAGCCGCCTGAAATTGCGATCGTCGAGCGGCTCGCGCAACAGCCTGGTGAGGCGGACGGTGTCGCTGCCCGCTGGCGGCATCACCGGCTCGGGCATGGCGGCGACGATGCGGGCGCTGATCAGACCGGTGATGCACCCGGCGGCGAACATCGTGGCGAACACCAGGCCCCGCTCGGGCGATCGCTCGGCGGTCAGGTCCAGGGCGAGCGCCGCACCGATCCCGAGCGCTAGGTTGATCGCGGTCAGCCAGACGGTGCGCCGCGCGAAGACATGACCCAGCCGGTGTTCGGGCGCGAGATCACGCAGCCACGCATTCCAGGCGCAGGTGCCGATCGCCCCCAGGCCGCACAAGATGCATTGCGCGGCCAGGAATATGAGCAAGGGGGCGGCGCCCGAAAAGAACGCCGTCACCGCCATGACCGCAAGCATCAGCCGACCAAGGATGCTGGTGAGGACCGCGATCCGTTTGCGCTGGCGCAGCCGCTCCACCAGCAGAATGGCCGGAAGCTGGAGCAACTGGGAAAGAAAGGGCGCGCTGGCGAGGATGCCGACCATGATATTCGAAGCACCCAGATGCAGGGCGAAGGCGGTCAGGATGACGCCCTGGGTGAGCGCGGTCGCGCCGCCCGAAAATGCCGCTTCCACGATCAGCAGGCGAAGCCCGCGCGCATATTCCTCCTCGGTTACATTCGGCTGAGGTGCCAGGCTTGCCATCAACAATGCTCCCGTTGCGCGGGATCGAACTATCCTGGTGTCGGCCGGCTCCTGCTGCCGGGTTGGAATGCGGTGGCGCGAGCCCGCCGCTAGACGATCTTCTGGACAAGCGGCTCGATCCGCAGCGTGACGACGTCGACGCCGGGTGGTCGGGTCGCCGCGAACAGGATCGCGTCAGCCACCTCGGCGGGCGGAAGCAATTCATGCGCCTCGATCAGGCGCGCCCTCTCCTCCGGCGTGAAGGGCTGCATCGCCGAGCCGATCGCGCCGGGTTCGATCAGCGTGATGCGGATGCGGTGCGGAATAAGCTCCTTGCGCAGGGTCTCGGCAAACGAGGCGACGCCGCCTTTGGACGCATTATAGACGCTTTCGCCGACGGCCTTGATATGCACGCTGATCGATCCGACCAGGATGACCATGCCCTCGCCCGTATCTTCGGTCAGCATGCGCTCGATCGCATGCTGGGTGCAGGCGACATAGCTTACCAGGTTGCTGTCGATCACGCCGCGCCAATCCGCGCTCGCCATTTCCAGCAGCGGCCCCGAGCCCACGCCCGCGCAGGCGACCAATATGTCGATACCGCCCAATTTGGCATCGACGCGCTCGAACAGGGCCGCGACGCCAGCCGGCGCGGCGACGTCCGCCTCCACCCAATCCAGCCGCGCTTCGCCTCTCCCGCCACCGATCGCCTGCGCGGCCTGGGCCAGGTCCCCCGCGTCCCGATCGGTAATCAGAATATGGGCTCCAGCCTCCAGCATCCGCGTCGCGACGGCACGCCCCACGCCGCCGGCGCCGCCGGTTATCAGGATGCGCTTGCCCTCGAGACGCGTTATGGCCTGGCTCATCACTGACCTCCTCGATCCTCGTTTCGTTGGGCAACCACGATCGGAAACACCGCACCGGGGACGGAAAGCGTCGGGCCTGATTCGACCAGCCGCCCGTCCGCCTCGACCGCGAAGATCGCGACGGATCCCGCCTCCTCGTTCGCGACGATCAGCCGCCGTTCGGCCTCAAGCAGGGCGAAAGCCCGAGGGGAGGCGCCACGGCTGTCAATATGTTGCAGGAGGTGAAGGCCATCCGGCTTCCAGGCGAAGACCGCGATACTGTCATGGCCGCGGTTTGTGACATAAACGCGCCTGCCCGCGTCGCCGAGCGAGACATGCCCCACCAGGCTTTCTCCCTGAAAACTGTCCGGAAGTGTCCGGACGGTCGCGCGCGCCTTCAGCCGGCCATCGCCGACCTCCAGAAAAGTCAGTGTGCTCGCCAGTTCGCTCGCGAGCAAAGCCAAGGGGCGGGCGGGGTGAAAGACAAGATGACGCGGCCCGCTTCCAGCCGGCGCAGGATAGGCGAGGCGGGCTTCGCCAAGGCTCAGCCTGTCCGCGTCGAATGGATGGGCCAGGATTTCGTCGGTGCCGAGATCGACATGGTAAAGCCAGCGTCGATCCGGGCTGAAGCAGGCGCAGTGCGCATGCGGCCCCTCCTGCCGTTCGGCAACCGGGCCCTTGCCCGAATTCGGGCGGATTGCGAGCGGGGTCAGCGGGAGCCCGGTTTCGGGATCCAGTCCGAAAAGGGCAACGCTTCCACTGCCATAATTGGCGACGGCCAGGCAGGTCTCGTCTGCGTCGAGCGCCACGTAGCAGGGTTGCTCGCCGCCCGCGGGCAGGCGCGCCAGGCAATCCCATGCGTCCCCGGCGTATCGAAAGGCAGCGATCGTCGCATCGTCCTCATCGACCAGATAGAGCAGGCCGTGCCGGCCCGAATAGGTGCCGAACGACGCATTCTGCGCCCCCGCATAAGCCGGCCCTGGCGACCAGCCGTCGGCGCCCGGATATAACGGGCAAAGGCCTGCTCCGCCGTTGCGGGCATAGGTGCCGACCACCAGCCGTGCGGACATATCCGGTTCGGGGCCTGCCGGCGTCACGGGATCGTGAGCGCGACGAAAACGGCGCCCGTTTCCTCTTTCGCATCCGCCGTTTCGAACGCCTCGTTGATCTGGTCGAGGCTAAAGCGATGCGTGATCAGCGTCCTGGCGTCGAGCTTTCCGGCCGCGAGCAGCTCCAGCACCATGCCCTGTTCCGGGTAGATGTCGTGAAAGGCGAAGCTCGCGCTCGGGATGATCTGGATCTCCGACATCTGGATGCGCTGCCATTCGAGCGGGATCGCGACCTCGCCCTTTTCGAAGCCGCCGACGATGACGACCTTGCCGCCGCGGCGGACAATTTTAGTCGCCAGGGGCAGCGTTTCGGGCATGGATGGGCCGCCCGCGCATTCGAAGCAGATGTCGGCGCCGCGGCCTCCGGTAAATTCCGCGATGCGGGCCTGCACATCCTCGCGCGCCGAATTCACGACCATGTCGGCACCGAGCTTGCGGGCGATGTCGAGCGAGCTCTCGACCAGATCCACGATCAGCACGTCCGCGCCGCTCAGCTTGGCGAGTTGGAGCTGGCCAAGGCCGATCGGCCCGGCGCCGATGACCGCGACCTTCTGGTTCACGCCGACCCCGGCCAGATGATGCGCGTGCAGGCAGACCGAGAAGGTGTCGATCAGCGCCGCTTCTTCGAAGCTTACATGATCGGGCAACTTGTAGAACTTCTTCTCGGGGCCGCAGACGAACTCTCCATAGGCGCGCGAGACGAATTTGGAGCGGACGTCGTAGAGATGCTCGCAGATATTGTAGCGCTGGACGTTGCAATAGACGCAGGTGTTGTCGCCCATCACCGTCTCGATCACGACGCGGTCGCCGGGCTTGAGGTTGACCACGTCCTCACCGACCTCGACCACCTCGCCCGCCAGCTCATGCCCGACGATATGGCATTCCAGCTCGGGCTCCGCCTTGTTCCAGTGGCGCAGATCGGTGCCGCAGATGCCCGCGACGCGCACCCGCGCGAGCACGAAATCGCTGCTCGGGATGATCGGTCGCTCGACCTCCGTCACCTCGAATCTGCCCTCGGCGGTTTTGAGCGCGGCCTTCATCGAAAGACTCTCCTGGAATTGCCGGTCAGTGGGTTTTCTGCACGCGCGGCTCGATCCGCAGCGTCACGATGTCGGTGCGTTCAGACCGGGTAAGTACGAAGCCGATCGCCTCCGCGACCTCCTCGGCGTGGAGCATTTCATGATTGGCGATCGCCTGTTGCTGCTCCTGCGCGCTGCATTCCTGCATCGGGGTTGCCACCGAGCCGGGCTGGACCACGCTCACCCGGATATTTCGGTCCGCCAGTTCCTTGCGCAGCGTCTCGGCAAAGGCCTGAACCCCCGCCTTGGTGGCGGAATAGACGCTCTCGCCCTCAGCCTTGATCTCCGAACTGATCGAGCTGACGAACAGGAGGTGACCGCAGCCCTGGTCGATCATGCGTAGCACCGCTCCGCGCGCGGCGGCCAGATAGCCGGTGAGGTTGGTGTCGATCACATAACGCCAGTCATCGTCCGCCATCTCGTGCAGCGGCTGCGCGCCCAGCGCGGCGCAGGCGACCAATATGTCGATCCCGCCCAGCTGTTCGTCGACGGCCGCGAACACGGCCTCGATCCCTTCGCGCGTCGATGCGTCAGCGATGACGCCGGAACAGGAACCCGGCCCGCCCGCAACCTCGGCCAGCATTTGTGCAAGACTCTCCTCGTGCCGGCCAAACGTCACGACACGCGCGCCTTCGCCCACGAGCAGGCCGACCGTCGCCTTGCCGATACCGGTGGTACCACCCGTCACCAGAACGCGCTTGCCCGCCAGGCTGATGGACTGGCGACCGCTCATGGTCGTGCCGACGCTCGATCTGTGCCCCGGCCGGAAACGCGGACCCGATCAGCATTCCGTATGGATATTTCCATTGTTCGACCCCTGTCGCTGCAGGAGCCCCGAACCGGGTTTCAGGCGTGAGGTTCCTGAAAAATATCCCGGTTTTACTTATGTTAGTTGGTATTTGGTGCTTTGGGCTCCAGCCGGAAGAACAAGGCGAGGCTCAGGCTTTCGGCGATCCGCGCGGCTTTGTCCTGGAGTGCCCGCGCGATGTTCGGGGGCACGATTTCAGTGGTTGCCCTGGCCCAGAGCGTGAGCCAGCGGGCGAACATTTCGGGCGTCAGGCGAGCGCCATGCTTCAGATGCGCGGCCATGGGATTGCCCTTGTAGCGCCCGGTCGTGAGCATCACCGACGACCAGAAGGCGACGAGCTTGTCCAGATGAACCGGCCAGTCGTCGATCGCGTCGTTGAAGACGGGGCCGAGCAGCGGGTCAGCCCGGACGAGTCCGTAGAAATGAGGAATCAGCCTTTCCAGCTGTGCCTCTTCGATAACCGTCTGGCCGCTCACGTTTCGCTCCGATCCCGTGTCGCAGCCTATATAGGTCGATTGTCCCGACCTGCATGGGACCGGGCAAGTTTCCGTCCGCTAGCGCAGCGTGCGATCGAACAGCGCCAGCATCCACCCCACCGCCTGCAGAAACAGCGCCGGGTCGTAGCGAGGTCCCTCGTCGCGCAGGAAGGCATGCTGCGCATTCACCTCGTGCCATTCGTAACGCGCCCCGACCGCCTCCAGCCGCGCGCGGATCGCCTCGCGCCCTGTGAAAGGGACATGGGGATCCTGGCGGCCCCAGACGAACAAGGTCTCGGCCTTGAGTTCGGTCATCCGCGCGAGGCTGTCATCGGCCTTGCCTTCGCCCAGCGTGCCGGAATGGATGTCCGTCGCATAGAAGCAAGCCGCGGCCGACACGTCGGGGTTCAGCGCGGCGCGATAGGCCAGGTGGCCGCCGAGGCAGACGCCCATCGTCGCGAGCTTGCCCGTGCAGGCAGGGTGCGCCGCCAGAAAGGCGAGCGCGGCGCGCGCGTCGGCGTCATAAGCGGCGACCGGTTTGGCGAATTTAAGCGCGTTGCCCCGATCCGTGCCGGGCTGATCATAGGCCAGCACCGTGCCGGCGGGTTCAAATTCATGATAGACCTCGGGCACGGCGACGACGTAGCCTTGGCCCGCCACCAGCGCGGCCAGCCGCCTGATCGGCCCCGTCACCTGATAGATTTCAGAAAAGAACAGCACGCCCGGGAAACGGCCGTCGACCGCCGGGCGGAACAGATGGACGCGCATGGGGCCGTGGCCGGGCACGTCGATATCTTCGTATTCGTCGCTGCGGATGATCATGCGGACTGTCCTGTCCTGAAAAAGCGAGCCGCGCAAATCTCCACGCAAAACTAAGGACGGCCGCGCATCCGCTCCTCGGCTTCCTCGGGGAGGAGGGCGTCAACGTGCTCATGCTCAATCGACAGCTCGATGCGGAAAGCGCTACATCGCGCAGGTGAGCGACGAGCGGCCCGATCCGGACGCCCTCCTCCGCCAGGCGGAGCAGGAGACGCGCGGCAAGCTCAAGGTCTTCCTCGGGGCCGCCCCGGGGGTCGGCAAGACCTACGAGATGCTGAGCGAGGGGGCGGCACGCAAACGTGCGGGGCTCGACGTGGTGGTGGGTGTGGTCGAGACGCACGGTCGCGCCGAAACCGAGGCTCTGGTCGTCGGCCACGAACTGATCGCGCGCCGAATGATCGACTATCAGGGGCGCAAACTGTCCGAGATGGATCTCGATGCGGTGCTGGCCCGCCGCCCCCAACTCGTTCTCGTCGACGAGCTTGCCCATAGCAACGCGCCCGACTGCCGCCACCCCAAGCGCTATCAGGATGTCGAGGAGTTGCTGGCGGCGGGGATCGACGTCTTCTCCACGATCAACATCCAGCATATCGAAAGCCTCAACGACGTCGTCGCGTCCTTCACCCGCGTGCGCGTGCGCGAGACCGTGCCCGACCGAATCCTCGAACAGGCCGAGATCGAAGTCGTCGATATACCCCCCGACGAACTGATCGAGCGGCTGAAGGAGGGCAAGGTCTATGTCCCCGACGAGGCGACGCGCGCGCTGGCGCACTTCTTTTCGAAGTCCAACCTGTCGGCGCTGCGAGAGCTGGCGCTGCGGCGCGCGGCGCAGGCGGTCGATGCGCAGATGCTGGATTATCTCCGCGCGCACGCCCTCGCGGGCAATTGGGCGGGTGGCGAGCGGATCGTGGTCGCGGTCAGCGAATTGCCCGGTGCGGACGGGCTGGTGCGTACCGCCAAGCGTATCGCGGATACGTTGCGCGCGCCCTGGACCGCGGTCCATATCGAAACGCCGCGCACCCGCGGCCTGGGCGAGGAAGACCGGAAGCGCCTTGCCGCGACGCTGAACCTCGCCAGCCAGCTCGGCGCGACTGTTGCAACCGTACCGGCAATGTCGGTGATCGAGGGGCTGACGGCCTTCGTGGCGGAGGCGCGGGCGACCCAGTTGGTGGTGGGCAAGTCGGTCCGCTCGCGTTGGTTCGAAATGCGGCATGGCTCGGTGGTCGACAGGCTGGTGCGCGATACGTCGGGAATCGCGATCCATGTCCTGCCGATGGACGAACCGGCGCCGACCCAGCAGCGCGCCCGCGCGTCGCGGCCTGGCGCGTGGGGGCGCCGCAGCGACTATCTCTGGGCGGCGCTGATCGTGGCGGCGGTCACGGGCTTCGGCTCGGGGTTAAGCTATATCCACGCCAATCTCGGCAATATCGCGCTTCTCTATCTGCTGCCGGTGATGGTCGCGGCGAGCCTGTTCGGCCTGCGTGCCGGCCTGTTCGCCGGCCTCTTGTCGAGCCTTGCCTATAACTTCTTCTTCCTGCCGCCGACGGGCACGCTGACGATCAACAATCCGGAAAATGTCGTCACCATCCTCGTGCTGCTGGGGGTGGCGCTCGTCACCAGCCAATTTGCCGCGCGCACGCGTGCGCAGGCCGATCTCGCCCAGTCGAGCGCGCGCGCCAACGCCGCGCTGGCCGGCTTCCTTGGGCAGCTCACGCAGACCAACGGTGAGGAGGAACTGGCGCAGGCGATATGCGGCGAGGTCGGGCGGATTTTCGACGTGCGGACGGTCATCCTGACGGATTCGCCCAATGGACCGCAGGTGCGGGCCGCCAATCCGGCCGAGGACCGGCTCGATACGATCGAACTCGCCGCGGTAAGCTGGGTTCTGGAGCGCGGCGTTCCTGCGGGGCGGGGGTCTGATACTTTGACCGCGTCCGATTGGCTCTTCTACCCGTTGCGCAGCGCCTCGCAGACGCTCGCGGCAATCGGCCTGAGCCGCGACGACGGCAGTGAGCCCGTGACGTCCGATCAATTGCCCCTGCTGATGAACCTGCTCGACCAGGCGGCGCTGGCGATCGAACGCGCGCGCCTCACCGACGAAATGCGCGATGTCGCCCAGCTCAAGGAACGCGACCGGCTGCGCGCGGCGCTGCTTTCGTCGGTCAGCCACGACCTGCGCACGCCCTTGACCGCCATCCTCGCTGCCGCGAGCGCGCTGCGGCGCGAAGCGGCGGCGGAAACGATCGACACGATCGAGGCGGAGGCACAGCGGCTCAACCGCTTCGTAGCCAATCTGCTCGACATGGCGCGGGTAGAGGCGGGCGCGCTCAAGCTCAGGATCGAGCCGGTCGACCTCGCGGATGCGATCGCGAGCGCGGTCCACGACACGCGCCGCGCGCTCGACGGCCATGCGATCGAGCTGGGCGTCGCGCCGGACCTGCCATTGGTACGTGTCGATCCGCAGCTCTTCCACCACATCCTCATCAACCTGCTCGACAATGCCGGCCGCTACGCCGATCCGGGCACGCCGATCGCGATCCGGGCCGAGCGCATGGCCGATGGTCTGACGCTGTCGGTGCTGGACGAAGGACCGGGTCTGCCGGCCGGCCGCGAGCGTGATGTGTTCGAAACGTTCCGGCGGATCGAGGGATCGGACCGCAAGCAGAGCGGCACAGGGCTTGGTCTCGCCATCGTCAAGGGCTTTGCCGAAGCGCTCGGTTTGACCGTCGAAGCCGCCAATCGCGGCACGCGTCTGGGTGCGCGCTTCACGATCCGCTTTCCGGAGGCGGTTTTGCTCAAGGGAATAGACGAAGGATGAAAGAGACTGCGAGCGTGCTGATCGTGGATGACGAGCCGCACATCCGCCGCTTGTTGCACGGCACGCTGACGCGCGCGGACTATCGGGTGAGCGAGGCCGGCTCCGCGCGCCAGGCGCTGGCCGAGATCGAGGCGAGCGCGCCCGATGTGGTGCTGCTCGACCTTGGCCTGCCCGACCGCGACGGGATCGAATTGCTGCCGCTGATCCAGCAGAAGTCGAAGGCGGCGGTGCTGGTGGTTTCGGCGCGCGAGGCGACAGACGAAAAGGTCGCGGCGCTCGATCTCGGGGCGATCGATTACGTCACCAAGCCGTTCGATACGGAGGAATTGCTGGCGCGGGTTCGCGTCGCGCTGCGCAGTCGGCGCGTATCGGAAGGAGGCAAGTCGCAGGTCGAGGCGGGCGATGTGTCGATCGACCTCGTTCAGCGCCGCATCCACAAAAGGGGCGAGGAAGTGCACCTCACGCCGAAGGAATTCATCGTCGTGGCCGAACTGGCGCGGTTTCCGGGGCGTGTCATCACGCATGATAAGCTGCTGACGGCGGTGTGGCCGCGCGATTACGAACGCCACATCGAATATCTGCGCGTGATCGTGCGCAACATCCGCCAGAAACTGGAGGACGATCCCGCCTCTCCATCTGTCATCGTCAATGAACTGGGCGTTGGCTATCGCCTGATGGGTGTGGCGAACTAGGATGGAGAATATTGAATATCAAAATAATGTTGCCGTAAAGTCATTGCTCAACAACGTTTCGCGCCGGTGCCTATTTATTCGTTTGCGCCAGGGCAAATAATTTCCCTGTACCTCAGATGAACCAATCCTGTACCTCGCATTAATAGGATCGATTCATCCCGAATAGCCTGCGATTCACCGCTGTCAAGCGAACTTTTGCGCGATGCGACGAATTGATCTGGGGCTATGAACACAAACCTTTCCCCGCTCCGCCCAGCGATGACCGCGATTGCAGCCGTTATCGCCTTGTCCTCAACCCCCTTGCTGGCGCAGGCCACGGACCCAGCGTCCGGGCAGGCCGCGCCTGTCGTCGTCGCGCCGCCTCCCCCCGCCGTGGCAGCACCTCCGGCGGTGGTTTCCACCGCTGCGCCGGAAGCGGCGGCTCCGACACCCGTGGAGGCGAGCCCCGCGCCTGCTCCCGCCATGAAGACGGTGGGAACGCCGGTCGTGCATGAGGCCGATGCATCCACAAATACTCCATCAGCAGCAGCGCCGAGGCGCAGCGCCCCGGTGAATCGCATCTCCACCGGGTCGTCCAACCGCGCGTCGGCGCCTGCTGCTGCCGCGACGCTACCCTCGGCGAAGGTCGCCCCTGCCAAGGTCGACCAGGCACCCTCGCCGGTAGCCGCTTCGGTCGCAAAAACCGTTCCAACCGCGGCCGAGACCGCGGCTGCAACCCCGTCGGCCGCCGCACCGGTTGCGACTTCGCAGACGACACGGACCAGCACGGTGGACGATGAAACGCTGCCGATCGCCGGCGGTATCGGCCTGGCGGTGATCGCGCTCGGTGGCGCCGCTTATGCGTTCAGCCGTCGCCGGCGTGACCGCGAGGATGACCAGATGGTGCTTGAGCCGGCACCGGTTGAGGCTACTCCCGTTCCGGCAGCAGAGCCGGCAATGGCTGCGGCGGCTCCGGCTACGTTCGCCCCGGCGCGTGCAACGCCGAGGACGCTGCCCAGCGGCTTCGACATTTCGCGCTTCGGCCGCCACACCCAGGCTGCCTATCTCGGGCCGACGCCGGACAATCCTTCTTATTCGCTGAAGCGTCGCCTGAAGCGCGCCAGCTTCTTCGATCAGCGCGAGCGTGAAGCGGCGGCTGCCGGTCGTCCCGTCGAACAGACCCCGATCGCCGCCGCGGCTCCGCAGGCTGCGCGCGCCAAGCAGGACGATGGCCAGATCACCGTCCGCCTTGCCCCGCAACGTCAGCGCGGCGGTCTCGGCTATCTTTTCCAGCGCTGACCCGGGCGGGTCAGGGAAAGGGTGCCGTCGTTCCTTGGAGCGGCGGCACCGATCCCCCGACCCGCGGGCGCTGGCGGGACCGCGTGCCATCCCACGCGGTCCCGCCTCGGTATTCGGCTTTGAAATGGCGGTATCGCCCTTCGTAGCGGCCGCACGCGGCCTGACGGGGCTCTGACCCCGGATTCTATATTTCCAGCTGACTGCCAAGTTCGACCACACGGTTGATCGGTAGCTTGAAGAATTCCATCGCGCTCTCGGCATTCTGGACCATCCAAGCGAACAATTTCTCGCGCCAGATCGCCATGCCCGGCTTGGACGAAGGGATGAGCGTCTGGCGGCCAAGGAAGAAGCTGGTGTCCATCGGCCGGAAGACGGGTCCGCAGCCATCGGCGCGGGCCAGCGCCGATGGGATGTCGATCTCTTCCATGAAGCCGTAATGGAGGATGATGCGATAAAAGCCCTCGTCCAGCGCCTCGGTCTCGACCCGGTTTTCGTCGCCGACATGCGGCACGCCCTGGATATGCACGGTCAGGATCACGACGCGTTCGTGCAGGACCTTGTTATGCTTGACGTTGTGGAGCAGCGCCGGCGGCACACCCTTCGAACTCGCCGAGAGGAAAACCGCCGTGCCTGATACGCGCTTGAGCGAGCGCACGGTCGATTTGATGAACATCTCCATCGTCATCGCGCTCTGGTTCAGGTGCGCGCGCACGAGTTGGCGGCCGCGCGCCCATGTGGTGAGCAACGTGAAGGCGATCGTCGCGACCAGCAGCGGAAACCAGCCGCCGTCGGGTACCTTGGTCAGGTTGGAAGCCAAATAAGCGCCATCGACCGCGAGGAAAGCGCCCGTAACGAGCGCCGCCAGCGGTTTCGGCCATTTCCAGACGGACCAGGTCAACACGCCCAGCATACAGGCGGTGATGAACATCGTGCCCGTGACCGCGACACCATAAGCCGCGGCCAGGTTGGACGAACTGCGGAAGCCCAGTGTGATCACGATCACCAGCAAGAGCAGGGCTGAATTGACGAAGGGCACGTAGATCTGGCCCGCCGCCTTGGCGCTGGTGTTGACGATCCTGAGCCGCGGCAGGAAGCCCAGCTGCACCGCTTGCTGGGTGACCGAAAAGGCGCCCGAAATCACCGCCTGGCTGGCGATCACGGTCGCGACGGTGGCGAGGATGACCAGCGGCAGCCGCGCCCATTCGGGCGCCATCAGGAAGAAGGGGTTTTCTATCTTCGCCGGATCGCTGAGCAATAACGCCCCCTGGCCCATATAATTGAGCAGCAGGCAGGGCATGGCGACATACAACCACGAGATGCTGATCGCCCTGCGCCCGAAATGGCCCATGTCGGCATAGAGCGCCTCCGCACCCGTGACCGCCAGCACGACCGACCCCAGGGCAAGGAAAGCCAGCTCGGGATCGATCAGGAAAAAGCGTGCCGCCCAGAGCGGGTTGATGCTGCCCAGGATCATCGGGTGAGTGATCACGCTCTTCACGCCGAGTATCGCCAGCACGATGAAATAGAAAATCATGATCGGCCCGAACAACGCGCCGACCCGCGCCGTCCCATAGGATTGGATCGCGAACAGGCCGATCAGGATCAGGATGGAGATGGGCAGCACCATCGCGGTGAACGTGTCGCTGACCGTGCTCAGCCCTTCCACCGCCGACAATACCGAGATTGCGGGCGTGATGATCGCATCTCCGTAGAACAGCGCGGTCGCGGCCACGCCGAGCATGACGATGCCCGCTGTCCAGCGCCGCTCGCCCAGCCGCCGTGCGATCAGCGCGAGCAGGGCCAGGCTGCCGCCTTCGCTATGATTGTCTGCGCGCAGGATGACGAAGACGTATTTGATCGTGACGACCAGCATCATCGTCCAGAAGATCAGGCTCAGCACGCCGAATATGTGCGGCTGATCGACCGCGAGCGGATGGTGACCCGTGAAACTTTCCTTGAGCGCATAAAGCGGCGAGGTGCCGATATCGCCGAAGACGACGCCGATCGCGCCGAGCGCGAGGAGGGGGAGGGGCTCCTCCGCATGACCGCCGTGACCGTGCGGGGTTTCGTCGTCCAAAGCGGGGGCCATCATGACGTCAATCAACTTTCTGCAACGGTCAGGGCTCAGAGGCCGTTGCCGAGCAGGTGACGCGATCGTCATAAGCTTTCGAGATGCCGCGACCGCGAAGCGCATATGTTTTGCATAAGGTTTGAACGTTTTCGGCCTACGCAAAGATTATGCGAAAGGCTCTGGCCTCCGCTCGAAACCCTATGTCCCGCTGCGTAGGTCGTCTTCCGATCAGGAGGACCTATGGCGTTTCATGAACGGAAATATGTGGGCCTGCTGCTTCGGCTGACCGGCACGATATTGCTTGTGCTGGCCTTCCTTGTCGGGCGTCATCTCTTCGGCAGGGCCGACCTTACCGCCAGGACGAGGCCATCGGCCTATCTGCTCGCGTTCGTTTTTATCACGAGTCTTTCGCCCGGGGCCGCCATGGCCGCGCTGGGGCGGCACCTGTTCGATCAGGTGGAATTGTCGGCGCGCTGGACCATCCATAGCCCCGCACGGCGCGCGCGGGACAGGTCAGCGCGGCTGCGCGCGGGCGACGCCCAATAGCCAGGTGCGCATCTTGGCGCGGGTTTCGTCGGTCAGCCCGACCAGCACGCGCCGTGCGTCGGCCGTGTCGCGCGATCTGGCCAGCACGCCCTGTTCGATCATCGCGTTGATGCACCGCATCGCGGTGGTGGTCGGTACGGAGGCGGCGATGCACAGGCTCGACATGCTCACCCGGGGCTCGAACCCGCCCTGTGCGAACAGATCGAGCAATATGTCCCACTCGGGATCGGCGAATATGACCGGATCGAACATTGCATCGCGCTTGCGCCGCCAGTGGCTGATGCTTCGGGCCAGCTGAACAAGGTCAGCCTCGGTCAGATCGCCGGCCGGGACACCCAGACCGATCCTCTGGGTGCTCACGAAGCGCGGTTCCCTACCTCCGGCAAATCCATCGTGAATTCGGAAAGATCGATCGGCCGGTCGGGCATGCCGTGCGCACGACGCAGCATCTCTATGACAAGGGACAAACGCGTGAGGCCGGCAAGGTCGCCGGCATCGACCATCAGGGCTTCCGCCGCTTCGAGGTGACCCAGGCAGGCTTCGAGCTGACCCGGATTCAAGACCTCAATCCCATCTTACAATCCCCAGATTAGGCGCCACGTCCATTTGTCGGACTATTCTTAAAGGAGGTGCGGGCCGGGCGAAAGGGCCGAGCTCGATTTATATCATAATTTAACCTGGCGTGGCCGGCTCGGCACGGTCAGGCGGGGATAGCATGGGGCTTTTGCCTCGCGTGCGGCAGAGCGCTAGGCATGGCTTTTCAACCGGATTTCCCATGCGCCTGTCACTATTAGCCCTGCTTCTCGCCGCGCCGCCCGCTTTTGCCGCGCACAAGTTCGAAGATCTCGCCATGTCGTCGAAGGGTGAAGCCGTCGCTGCGGTGGAATCGGAAGACATAGCGGGCGCGCACGGCGCGATCATATTGCGCCGCGTTTCGGACGGCCGTGTCCTGCGCACGATCGATCCTTGCGCCGCCTGCACATATTCGGACCCGACATTCGCCGCCGACGGTCGGCTGGCTTTCCTGAGCCGCGACCGCCAGGCCGGTGTGGTTTCACTCAATCTGGCGGATTCGGGTGGTCACCTGCGCACGGTGGCGACGATCAGAGGCCTCGCCGAGGCGCCGCGTTTCGCGCCCGACGGCAAGCACATTGCCCTTCTGGTGACGCTCAACGCGACGAAGGAAACCGGCGCTACCCAGGCCGGCGCGCGGCAGGTTGGCGAGATTGGCGAGCGCAACGACGAAAAACGGATCGCGGTGTTCGATCTGGCGGCCCCCGGGATGGATGAGGCGGTCCGCCCGGTCTCTCCCGCCGGGCGCTACGTCTACGAATATGCCTGGACGCCTGACAGCAAGGGTTTCGTCGCCTCGACCGCGGTCGGCAATGGCGACGATAATTGGTGGACAGCGACGATCGACGCGATCGACGCTGTCACCGGCGCCGTCCGGCTGATTGCGCGGCCGCAGACACAGGTCCGCTTTCCGCGCGTCTCCCCCGACGGGAAGACGGTCGCTTATATCGGCGGGCTGATGAGCGATTATGGATCGGTCGGTGGTGACGTCTGGACCGTGCCGCTCGCCGGCGGCGCGGCGATCAACCGCACGCCTGGCCTCAAGGCGACCGTCACCTCGCTCGTCTGGCTGAAGGACGGGCTGCGCGGAACGATGCTCGCCGGGGCCGAGGCGGCGCTCGTGCGGATCGACGGCAAGGGCGGGGTGACGAGGCTCTGGAGCAAGCCGGCCGGCCTGATGGCGGGCGATGGCAAGGCCGCCTTCAGCCTCGACGGGCATGCGGCGGCGTCGGTCGTACAGGATTATGAGCATGCGTCCGCGATATATGCAGGCCCGTCCGCGGCGCTGGGGCAGATCACGCACGACAATGACGCGCTGCCCGCCTTGGTCCGCGCGCGCAGCGTGACTTGGGACAATGGCGGCTTCACCGTGCAGGGCTGGTTGCTCGCACCCGTTGGCGCCGACCCTGCAGCCCGCGCGCCGATGATCGTCAACGTCCATGGCGGCCCGTCGTCGGCGTCCGTGCCCAATTACATTACGGAAGGTGGGATCACGGCCGATCTGGTGCGGGCCGGATATTATGTCTTCTACCCCAATCCGCGCGGCAGTTTCGGGCAAGGGCAGGCCTTCACCGTCGCCAACAAGCGTGATTTTGGCGGCGGCGACCTGAAAGACATCCTCGCCGGCATCGATGCGGTGGAGAAGATCGCGCCTGTGGACGAAGGCCGGCTCGGCCTGATGGGCGGCTCCTATGGCGGATTCATGGCGATGTGGGTCAACACGCAGACGAACCGCTTCAAAGCCCTGGTGTCGGGCGCGGGCCTGTCGAACTGGATAAGCTATTATGGCACGAACGGGATCGATCAGTGGATGATCCCCTTCTTCGGCAAGTCCATGTATGACGATCCCGACGCTTACTGGGCGGTGTCGGCGATCCGCACGATCAGGAACGCGCGCACGCCCGCTTTCCTCTATGTCGGTGAACGCGACATCGAGGTGCCGCCGACCCAGTCGGTGGAATATTGGCATGCGCTCAAGGAAATGGGCGTTCCGACAAGCCTCGTCATTTATCCGGGCGAGGGCCATCGCCTGCGCGACCCCGCCAATGCCGCCGACATGCGCAGGCGAACGATCGCCTGGTTCGACAAGTTCGTGAAGGGCGCCCGCTAAGCGCGATGGGGGCGGGCCGTCTCCGCATCTTCTTCGACGGCGGTTGTCGCCCGAATCCGGGGATGATGGAGGTCGCCGCGGTGGCGCGCGGCGTCACCTACCGGCGAGACAAGATCGGCTATGGCGGCAATGAGGAGGCGGAATGGCTCGCCTTGCTCCATGCCGTCCACATCGCCGCGACGCTGGGTGCGGACGATGTCGAGCTGGTTGGCGATTCCCGATCGGTAATCAACCAGGCGAACGGCGAGGCCAGATGCCGCGACCCGCAAATGCAGGTCCATCTGGTGGCCTATCGCAAGGCGATAGCGGCAATACCGCGGCTCCGGTTGCGGGCCGTCCTCCGATCGAAAAACCTGGCGGGTATCGCGCTGGCCAAGGCCCACCCGCGCTAGGCTGGGTCCGGCGCGCGCGATCCCGGCGTTCGCGTCAATTCGACAATGTCGAAATCATAGCCCTGCCATCCGCGATTGGCGGCTGCATCGACCGCGGCCGCTTTCTTCCTGCGCGCTTCCGCGAGTGACTTGGTGTGCCCCCAGAACACTTCGGTGCGGCCGCGCCCGAGATTCGCGACAATCCGCCAATAGTGGGTGAATTCGGTCGCGGTCGGGCCGATCGTCTTGACGTATCCGTCGGGCAGGGTGGCCGTCAGGTAGAATCTCTTCTTCGCCATGTTCGGTTCGGTAAAGGATTTTGGGGGAAGAGGCTCGGCTCTTCTAGCGCGTCGCCCGCGATCGCACAGGCCTCCTCAGCACCAGGGTGACGACCGATCGCGGCGGGGCCATTCCTGCCGGCGCCGGTTCGGCATGATGCGTCGCGTCGGTGAGCCATGCCGATGCCGACCAGCCCCGCAGCGCCGGCACGAGCCTACGCGGGATCAGCCCGCCATTCACATGGACCAGAACCATGGTGCGCCCGTCCGGCGAGAGCGCGCCAGCCGTGTCGGGATCGTCCACCGGCATCAGCCGATAGCCGGGACGGATGAACCGGCTGAACTGTGCCATCACCCAATATTTCGGCGTGATGTGCAGGGGATGGGGCGCCTCGGCCGGCGTGCGCAGATCCGCCTTGATCAATCCCCAATTGGATCCTTTCGAACCGTCGCGCGCGCTCAGGTCTTCCACGGCCTGCCAGAACAGCCACGCTTCCGGCTCGAGCCGCTTCAGGTCGAGCACGACATGCTCGCCGAAGGCCAGCGCGGAAGCCATACCCGCGAAATCCTCCGGGTCTTCGGCAAGCGGCGTGTCATTCTCCGACATCCAGAGCCGAATATGCGCGGTCCGGGCGATGTCGCGCACCGCTGTCTGATGCACCGTGCCGTAGCTGTGAACGTTGATCTGACCGATGCGCCGCCGCGTCGCCTCGGGGAAAGCGGCCCAATCCTGCAACAGGATATGGGAATTCGTCTCGTCGGGCGCGCTTACCTGCGTCGTGAGGTGATAGGCGGCCAAAGCGCTCGCGGTCGCGTCGATCATCGCCGCCTGGCGTGCCGGGCTCCAGTGCGAACCCTCCTGCCGGTTCGCGGCGAACCAGTTTTCGGTATTGGGTTCGTTGACGGGCGAAAGCGTGCGGAAGCGCAGGCGATGGCGATGCTGAAGCTCGCTCACGACTCGCGCCAGATAGGCCGCGAACCGCGGTTCCTCGCCGGACCCAAGGTTGTCGTCGCTCGCCCGCTCTGCGCCGGATACCCGCCCGCTGACGGTCATGAACCATGGCGGCGAGTTGGAGAAAGCCTCGAAGATTGGCGCCCGCACACGCGCCGTAACCGCATCCAGCCACCAGCGCTGATTGGCGTCGGCCGACCAGTCCCACATGGCGGGATCGGCCGGATTCCAGTCTCGCGACGTGACGCCCGTGGCCTGACGCCAAAAGCCCGGCACCGCCGCGCCCGGCCGCAGATAAGGGGCGATATCGGGCGGATTGCCGCCGCCCATATTATAGCGCGCGATCGTCCAGCCCAGTCCGGCGCGGCCATAGAGCAGGTCGGCAAGGCGCTCCCGATCGGCATCCGGCCAGCCACCCGTGACCTCGGCGAACCAGGCCAGTGCCGTGCCCCACCCCTCGAACAGCGGGCCAGGCCGCTCCGGCGAGGGGTGGATGGCAATGGTAACCTCCGCTGCCCGAGCCGCCGCCCGCAGCGGTGTAGCGGCCAGCAGCAGCGCCGCCAGGCAGGACAGGCTGCGAGGAACCTTCACGGATTCAGGGCGATCGTCACCATCATCGACCGTCCTTCGGGGGGGAGGATCAACCCGAAAGCCGTCTCGTCGCCGTTGAGCAGCCGTTCGCGCACCCAGCGGCCATTATCAAAATGGCCTTCTTCGACCGTCACGATCTGGACCGTGCCGCTTTGACCGAGCCTTGGCGCGAATTTCAGGTTGGCGGACGTGCCGGTGATCAGAAAGCGATCGGGTGCCGCCTCCGCGACCAGCACGCGGCCCGACAGGTCGGCATTGCCCTGTCCGCGCGGCCCGCCGTAGCCATCACGCACCTCGCCGAAGCGCGCGACAAGGTCCACCTTCGCGAACTCCATCGGAATGTTCGCCATACCGTCTTCCTCCACCGCGACGCGGACATGCCCCGCATCGCGCAACGGCAACAGGAAGGGCGCCGCACCGCTCAGCAGCCGATAATCGCGTGCGATCGGCTCTTCGGATTCCTTGCCCTCTTTCAGGCCGAAATCGCGGTCGATGCCGAATTTGGAGATGCCGACCGAATAAGGCTGCGCGATCGTCCAGAAAGCGTGGCGCGCATGAGCCATCGACCCGCCCGTCTCGGGCACGAACAGGGGATTGCCGGGAACGTCGTAGGCGCGCGCAATCTCGGTATAGGGTGCGACGTTGGTGTCGTAATTGTCGACACCGATGACGTCGATCGCCGGGGTCAGGGCACGCCATTGCGGCAACAGCCATGATACCGCACCGCCCGACGGGGAACTGTCGCCCGGCCGCAGCAGCCCCGGCTGCTGGCGCGGCCACACATTGGCATAAAGCGGCAGATCGTAGGCCGCTTTTCCCGCCGCCGCGACCGCGCCGATATAGCGGGCGGTGTGATAGGCCATGAATGCCTCGGGCGCATCCGCGCCAAAGTTCGCGGTCCAGTCGCCCGGCTTCGCACCCGTCATGTCGGCGGGCACCTGCGCGCCGAACAGAGCATTGGCCGCAGCCGAATGATCGCGGTCGGCGCCCAGCGTTCCGGCTTCATTTTCGACTTGTACCATGATCACGGTGCGCTGCTTGCCGTCGGTCACCTTGAGATGCGCCATCAAGGCGCCGAACGCGCGCGCGTCGGCGTCGCGGCTGGAGGCGGCGATCGGCGACAGCACTTCGATCGCGCGTCCGTCCGTGCCGATCACGCGCGGAAAGCGGACGGGGTCGCGCTTAACCCAGGCCGGCGCATAGCTCATGTTCGCGTTTTTCCACGTGCCGAACCAGAGCAGGGCCAGGCGCAGTTTCTGCGCGCGCGCTTCGGCGATCAGGCCGTCGATGACGGAGAAATCGAAACGCCCTTCTTCCGGTTCGACCGATTCCCACCCGACCGGCGCCATCACCGTGTTGGCGTGGCTGCGCGCGATCGCGGGTGCGAGGTCGCGAAAGATTGCTGGAAAGCCGCTCGAATTGTTGAGCTGGATGCCCATCACCAGGAAGGGCTTTCCGTCCACCACGAGCCGGGGCTTGCCGGCGGGCGTCTGAGCGAACCGGCTGTCCTGCGCGGCGAGCGGGCTCCCAAGCAGGATCGTCGCGATCGAAAGCGTGCGGAAAATGGTCATGTCAAATCCTGCTATTGCGCCCGGATAAGTATTACAAACCGCAATCGGGGCGGCAAGCTTTCGCCGAAAAGTTGCGAAAGATTACTTTACGGTTCCATAACGACATCGTGTGGTTCCCAACCGCGACGTCAGCCGCTTTCCCCAACGGTAACCGCCTCCCGCTAGGTTATTTGATTAATCAACCATCTGAAAAAATTGGCAGAGTTTTCGTTGCGAATCGCCCTCGCGAGCGCCGTGCGGCCCGGTTTACGACGAACCGTTCGTCAAAAATGCCAGGTGCCCCAGCCATTTATCAGAAATATTGCCCGGTTTTGAGATTGGCTATTGTCATATAAATAAGAGACTGCAATCCTAGAACAAATATAAGACAACTAAGAGAGGGTGCTTGCATGAAGCTCGATCAAGTCCGTCTGCTGGTGGGCGTGTCCGGCCTCGCTTTGGCCGTTTCACCGTTCGGAATGTCGGCCGCGCTGGCCCAGGCGGCGACGCCGCCGGAGGCTGCTGCGGATCAGGCGCCTGCACCGGCCGAGGTGGTCGTCACCGGCGTGCGTCAAAGTCTCGGTTCGGCCCAGGCGATCAAGCGCAACGCCGCTCAGATCGTCGACTCGGTCCAGGCGCAGGATATCGGCAAGCTGCCCGACGCGAATACGGTCGAGGCGCTCCAGCGCATCACCGGCGTGCAGATCCAGCGCCGCTATGGTGAGGGCGATACCGATTTCGATCATCGCACCCAGCCGGCGATCACGGTGCGCGGCCTGACCCAGGTCAGCAACTTCATCGACGGCCGCCAGGCCCTCTCGGCCGCGGGTAGCCGCAGCCTGGACCTGCAGGCGATCCCGCCCGAATTGCTCGCCGGCATCGACGTCTTCAAGAACCCGCCCGCCGACACGATCGAGGGCGACGTGGCAGGTGTCGTGAACATCCGAACCCGCTTGCCCTTCGATCAGCCGGGCCAGTTGATCAGCGCCACCGCCAAGGCTAATTATTACGATCGCGCCGACAAGTTCGGCGGCTCGGGCTCCGCACTTTACAGCAATCGCTTCGAGACCGGCCTCGGCGAAATGGGAATTCTGCTCAACGCCAGCTACGGCAAGAGCAGCTACCGCCAGGATGCGATCCTGATCGGCGCGTTCGGGCCGATCCCGGCGGGCATCTCCATTCCCGGCGCGCCGGCCAATGCGAAAGTGCCGTTTGGCGAGCAGATCTATGACGATGGCGGCGACCGCAAGCGGCTTGGACTTTCTGGCGCGTTCCAATGGCAGGCGTCGGACAATGTACTGGTGACGGCACAGGCGCTCTATTCGCGGTACAAGTTCTTCCGTCAGGGCAAATATTATTACTACAACAACAACGGTAACCCGCTGACGACGCCGCTTGCCGGCGCAACCTTCACCTTCGATTCGGATGGCTATGCCACTTCGGGTTCACTCGCCAACCAGGTGTTCGAATCCGCGCGCTTCGATCAGGACCTGACCGAGCAGAACGGCAATTATACGTTCAACGTCAAATGGAACATGGCGCCGAATCTGAAGTCGACTTTCGACGTCCAGTACATGAAGTCGTCCTACAATGCGGATCGCAACGGCTTCGTCGTCTCGCTTTACGACAAGACCGGCGAGACACCTTACACGGCCCCCAACCAGAGCATCGTCGATTTCGACCTGCGCGGGTCGAAGCCGGTGTGGAACGTGCGCAACCCCGCCTTGCTCTCCGATCCGAACAATTACGCCTTCACCTACATGGCGGATTCGCTCCAGCGGAATGACGCCGATCAGCTCGCCCTGCGTTACGACGTGGAATATGATCTGGAAGGCGGCTTCCTGCATAAGCTCCGCGCGGGTGTGCGCTACGCCGACACCACGGTTGATCTGCGCGGGACGTGGAACGCCTTCTGCCTCCTGCCGAGCGGACCCAATTTCAGCTGCTCGTCTCCCGCCGGCACGGCGTTCGTGCGCGTGAGCCAGTTCCCGGAATTGGCGATGGGCGGTCCTTCGAAGAATTTCTTCGATGGGCGAACGCTCCCCGGCGGCATCGTTTACCCCGATTTCGAACAAGGCAGCAGCCTGTGGGATAGCCTGACCAAGTCCGAGGCGAAGTTCGGCGCGACGCCGAAGACGGCCTTCACGCCCGGCGATCTCAATCATCAGACCGAAAAGGTTCTTTCGGGCTATCTGACGGCCGATTACGGCGGCTCGCTGCTGGGGCTGCCTGTCGACGGCAATGCCGGCGTGCGCCTCGTGCGGACCCGGACGGGTTCGCGCGGTACGGTGTTCAACAGCGACGGCACCATGGTGCCGCTGACGGTGAACCGCGAATATACCCGCGCACTTCCCAGCTTCAATTTGCGCGCGCATCTGGCCGAGAAACTTCAGGCGCGTTTCGCCTTCTCCAAGTCGTTCGCGCGACCGAATTTCGATCAGATGTCGACCAACGTGACGCTCAACCCGCCGACGCAGATCAATCCGCTCACGGGGCGTCCCAGCGGCGGGTCGGGCAATCCCTATTTGAAACCGATCAAATCGACCAACTTCGACGCGACGCTGGAATGGTATTTCGCCAAGGCGGGTTCGCTCACGTTCGGCGGTTTCTACAAAAAGGTGGACGGCTTCCTGGCCGGCGGAACGGACGTCCGCACCTTCAACGGCATCGCCTACGACATCGGCACGACGGTCAACACCGGCAAGGGCAAGGTCAAGGGCTTCGAAGTCGCCTACCAGCAATTCTTCGACTTCCTGCCGGGCCTGCTGAGCGGCCTGGGCGTCCAGGCCAATTACACCTATGTCGACAGCAGCGTGACCAATCCGTTCGCGGCGGCCAATTCCACCATCCCGAAATCGGTCCCGCTCGAGAAATTGTCCAAGCACAGCTATAATCTGGTCGGTCTCTATGAAAGGGGCCCGGTCACCGCGCGCGTCGCGTGGAGCTGGCGCGGCAAATATTTCGACACGACGACCGGCAGCGGCGCCAACGGAACCACCCAGTTCCAGAAGCCCTATGCCTCGCTCGACAGCTCGATCAGCGTGAACCTGAACAAGCATTTGGCGGTCTCGTTCGACGCGGTGAACCTGCTCAATCGCATGAACGTCACCTACATCGACGTTCCCGATCAGCCGCTTCAATACACGCTCAACGACCGCCGTTACGGCCTCTCCTTGCGCATCACCTACTGATCCTCTTCCCTCCTGCCGGCGTGTTCCCCCGTGGAGCACGCCGGACTCTTTTTTGGGCGTGAAGAAATGATCGGGCAAAAGGCGGCATGAACGATCAGATCCGCAGCATCGCGATCATTGGCGGCGGCACCGCCGGCTGGATGGCGGCCGCCGCGCTCGCCCGCGTGCTCGGCCGGGGCGCCGTCACCATCACGTTGGTCGAATCCGAAGAGATCGGGACGATCGGGGTAGGGGAGGCGACAATCCCCCCGATCCAGGCCTTCAACGCGTTGCTCGGCATCGACGAGCCCGAATTCGTCCGCGCGACCAAGGGCAGTTTCAAGCTCGGGATCGAATTCCTCGACTGGTGGCGGATAGGGCACCGCTATTTCCACCCGTTCGGCGTCTACGGCCACGATTTCGGGGCGATCCCGTTCGAGGGGCTTTGGCAGCGCCTGCGCCAGTCCGGGCAGGCCGGCCCGCTCGATCATTATTCGATCTGCGCGATAGGCGCCGCTGCGGGGCGCTTCGCGCGGCCGCAGCCCGGCGACAACACGCCGCTCACGCACATCGGCTATGCCTATCATTTCGATGCGGGGCTCTACGCCGCCCTGCTGCGCCGCCACGCCGAAGCGGGCGGCGTCACCCGCCGCGAAGGCCGCGTGGTGGACGTGCGGCTCGATGCCGGGCGCGGTCATATCGAAGCGGTGCAACTCGCCGACGGCGGCCGGGTCGAGGCGGATCTGTTCATCGACTGCTCGGGTTTTCGCGGCCTGCTTGTCGCGGAGGCGCTCGGCGCGGGTTTCGAGGACTGGAGCCACTGGTTGCCCAACGACCGCGCGGTAACCGTCCCTTCCGCCAATTCAGGCCCGCCGACGCCATTCACGCGATCGACCGCGCACGGCGCGGGCTGGCAGTGGCGCATCCCGCTCCAGCACCGGACCGGTAACGGCCATGTCTATTCCAGCCGCTACATGTCGGACGACGAGGCTGCCGCGATCCTGCTGTCCAACCTTGACGGCGCGGCGCTGGGCGAACCCAGGATGCTGCGTTTCCAGACCGGGCGCCGCAGTGCGTTCTGGGTTGGCAATTGTGTCGCGCTGGGGCTGGCCAGCGGCTTCGTGGAGCCGCTGGAATCGACCAGCATCCATCTCGTCCAGGCGGGTATCGCGCGGCTGCTGGAAATGCTGCCGACCCGCCGGTTCGAGCCCGCCGATATCCGCCGCTACAACCGGCTGATGGCCGCGGAGTTCGAAAGCATCCGCGATTTCCTGATCCTGCACTTCCATGCGACCGAACGGACCGACACGCCTTATTGGCGCGACCTGGCGGCAATGGCGGTCCCGGATTCCTTGCAGGAGCGGATGCTTATCTACGCCGAAACCGGCCGCGTCTTCCGCGAGGCCGACGATCTGTTCAGCAAGACTAGCTGGCTCGCGGTGATGGAAGGCCAGGGCTTGCACGCCCGTTCCTACGATCCGCTTGCGGGCGCCATGCCGATCGAGGAAGCGCAGGCGCGTCTTGCCCGCATCGCCGCGGTGACCCGGGCCGCAGTGGACCATATGACCCCCCACGGCGACTTCATCCGCAAATATTGCGACGCCTCCTGATCCTGCACCGCGGGTCACCGCATCAGCAATGCCTGTCCCGCCCGGATGCGCACCCCCGTCTCGATCCCTTCGACGAAGCGGAACCCCTTGGGCAACAGCATGACGATGGTCGAACCATGTTCGAAATAGCCCATCTCTTCGCCCTTGCGGACGCGCGCCACGACCGGGATAGCGCGCGGCCCGCCCACACGCAGTGCGCCGGCGGTATCGAGGAAGGAAAGGCGGATGCTCGCGACCAGCACCGCCGCGACCGCGACCAGCATCACCGGCGTGCCATCCTGCAGCCGGCAGCGTATCGCCGCGCGCTCGTTCTTGCAGAATAGCCGCTCCACGCGCGTGAGCGCGATCGGGTTCACGTTCCAGCAGTCGCCCGAAATATACGTGACCTGATCGACCGTGAGGTCATCCGGCGCATGGAAATGATGATACATGCCCGCGGTCAGCCGCAGCGTGACGTAGGTGCCGCCGCGATAGGGTTCGGCCGCCGCGCTGTCCCCGACCAGCTCGCTCAGCGAATAAGGTGCGCCCTTGATCTGATGTGCGGTATCGCCCTCGATGATTCCATGCGCGCCGACGATCGCATCGCAGGGGCTGGCGATCAGGTTTGGATCCTGCGTGACGGGTCGCGCGCCCGGCTTGAGCGTGCGGATGAAACAGGCATGCATGCTGGGAAAACGGGTTTCGGCGGCGTCGGCGAGATCGACGTCGGAAAAGAGTTTCCACAGGGCGATCGAGCTTCGCGCGATCAGCGGATTCTCGATCTTACTGAACCAGCCGATGAAATCCGTAGCCAGGCGCCGCGGCAGGCGGTTGGTCAGCAGGAAGTTCAGATCCTCGTTCGCGACGAGGCGGGCGATGGCGGTGCGCATTGTCATAATCCCGTTGCGGAGGCGCGGTAGAAAAAGTCATGCATTGGTCTCTCGCTTTCATCGCGGCGGGATCGGTCGGCATCGGCGCTACCGCCGGCCGCCGCCGCCTGCTTCTGTCCCAAGCCAAGCACCGCTCGCTGGCGGGCCATTCCAAATGGTCGCGCCGGATTGCGGGGCTGATCCCGCGTGTCGACTATGACGCGGCTCAGTTCTTCCGCTGTGACGGCGCGCCCGACGGCGTCGTCGCGAAGCGCGAGCAGGGGTTCGAACGGCTCGCGCACCTCTTTGCCGAGCGTTTTCCAAAGGGTCGCGCGCTCACCGCCGAAACGCGCGCCGGCCTGTCCGACCTGCAATTCACCGGCAGCTACCGCGTGCCGTTCCAGTTCGCGCGCCATGTGAAGGAGCATCTTGGCGTCGGCGCCTTTACCGAGCGCTCGGCGGGCGTCACCGTCACCGATCTCGACGGCAATGACTTCTACGATCTGACCGGCTCCTACGGCGTCAACCTGCTCGGCTACGAGGCCTATAAAGGCATGATCGCCGAGGCCGTCGCGCAGGTCGCCGATCTGGGTCCCGTGCTGGGGCAGCTTCACCCGGTGGTGGCAGACAATGTCGCGCGGTTGCGCGCACTGACCGGCCTCGACGAAGTCTCGTTCCACATGTCGGGAACCGAGGCGGTCATGCAGGCGGTGCGGCTTGCGCGCTATCACACCCGCCGCTCCAAAGTCGTTCGCTTCTGCGGCGCCTATCATGGCTGGTGGGGCGACGTGCAGCCCGGCATCGGCAACCCGGTCAACGCCGACCGCACCTTCACGCTCGCCGAAATGTCCGAGAAGGCGTTGCAGACTCTCGCGACACGCAACGACATCGCCTGCGTGCTGATCAACCCGCTGCAGGCACTGCATCCCAACAGCGCGGCGCCGTCCGACAACACATTGGTGGATGGCGGCCGCCGGGCGGGCGCCGACCGCGAAGCCTATGCCGAATGGCTGCATAAGGTGGCGGAAATCTGCCGTGAGCGCGGCATCGTCTTCATCCTCGACGACATCTTCACGGGCTTCCGCCTCGCGAGGGGTGGGGCGGCCGAATATTTCGGCCTGCGGCCGGACATGGTCACCTTCGGCAAGACGCTCGGCGGCGGTCTGCCAAATGGCGTGCTGATCGGGCGGGCCGATCTGATGAAGCGCTATCGCGAGGATCGCCCGGTCGACATCTGCTTCGCCCGCGGCACCTTCAACGCGCATCCCTACGTGATGGCGGCGATGAACGCTTTCCTGCGCAAGCTGGACGAACCCGATACGCGCGCGCTTTACGACGGGCTGGACGATCGCTGGAACGCTCGCGCCGCCCGAATGAACGCCAGCCTGGAGGCGGTCTGCGCGCCCGTACGCGTCGCCAACCTGTCCTCGATCTGGACCGTCACCTATCAGGTGCCTTCGCGCTTCAACTGGATGCTGCAATATTATCTGCGCGAGGAAGGGCTTTTGCTGAGCTGGGTCGGTACCGGCCGCCTGATCTTCAGCCTGAACTATAGCGACGCCGAATTCGACGAGGTTGTCACCCGCTTCACCCGCGCCTGCGAGCGCATGGCAGCCAACGGCTGGTGGTGGCACGCGCCCGATGCGACCGACAAGAGCATCCGCCGCGGCATATTGCGCGAGCTGATCGCCAAGCGATTGAGCCGCTGAACCACAAAAATCCGTTCGCCCCGAGCCGGTCGAAGCGCTGCCTCTTCTTCTGGTAAAGAAGGACGGTGCTTCGACAAGCTCAGCACGAACGGTATTGGCCATTTCGATCGCCCGAAAACCAAACGGGCCTGCCGGGTAGGGTTCCCGACAGGCCCGGAGCGCTGCCAGCGGCAAAGGGATAACGCCGGCAGAAGCTGGATCAGCGTGTTGCAATGCCCGCGTCGAACCGCTCGCCCTTGAGCAGTCGCACCGGCGCATGGCGATATTGTTTGAAGTCATTGAACGGGTCGGTGATGATCTTCGCCGCCCAGACGAGACCGGTCGGCACATCGCGCACGAAGAAGAGCTGGAAGGTGCGGAACAGTAGCCCGCCCGCGCCCAGCACCAGCCACATCAGGCCGACATGGCGGAGGAAACCCATCGGACCCGGGATCGGCGAAAACACGCCCCACAGCGTCGGGCTGACGAGCAGGAGCAATGGCATCAGCGCCCAGATCGACATGAAGATGACCTTGCGCATCAGATTGTACCCGACCTTGATCTCTTCCTTATACCGGTGCGTGGCCTGGTTGATCTCGTCATAGCCCTTGGGCTCGAAGAAGAAGTGGCCCGCCTGGCGGCTGGTCATCGCGACGCACCAGCCGAGCAGGCTCGCCAGCGCCGGATCGTGGAACAGCAATATGTAGGCGAGAATGAAGCTCGACGCGCTCAGGAAGTGCAGGCTCTGATTGATCAGGCTGTGATGGTAATAACGATGATCGTCCCAGCGCTGCTCGTCGAGCTGCTCCTTGAACGCGGCGATTTTCTCGCCGCCCTTCGCCTTGATCGCGCCGCTCTTTTGCTTGAGCGCGCCGCTGGCCTTGCGGATCTTCGTCGTCTTGGTCGTCGCGGTCATGACCTGTCCGTTCAGTTCTTACGAAAGCGGAGAAGTTCGAAATGGCCGAGCGGGGGAAGCGCACGGCGTTCGACCAGCTCGACCGATCCGTTGGCGGCCGCCCAGTCGGCATAGCGCTCGAACGGGAATTCGGTGCGGAAGCCCAGCCGGCTGGTGATCGGCATCAAGGCTTTCTCGATGCTGCCGCGCAGGCCCTTGCCTGCGCCGATGCGCGTGGTGATGATGATCTCGCCCCCGCGCCGAACGGTGCGCGCGAACTCGTCCAATGCGCACTCAGGGTTCGGCACCGCCGTAATGACATATTGTGCGACGACCACGTCGAACGCGCCATCGTCGAACGCGAGCGCTTCCGCGTCCATCACCGCGATCGCCTCGACATTGTCGAGCTTCGCGGCACGTTCGCGCGCCTTGTTGAGGATGCCATCGGAAATGTCGATGCCGTAAAGCGAGCAGCGCTTGCTGTAATAAGGCAGCGAGATGCCAGTGCCGCAGCCGACCTCCAGCACGCGCCCGCCGATGCGGTTGGCCGCTTCGATCGCGATGCTGCGGCCGCGGCGGAAGACGGCGCCGAACACAAGGTCGTAGACGGGCGCCCAGCGGTCATAAGCCGCGGCCACCGCCTGGGTCTGCATCGCCGTATCCATCTGCCGGTCTCCCATGATTCCGGCTGCTATGGGTCAGTTGCGCGACAGACGCGCGACGGCTTGATGCCGCTTTTGTTACAGCCCGACGGGCGCCGGCCGGTCAGGATCGGGTCAGCCATTCCTCCAGAGCGGCGTTGACGGCGTCAGGCGTCTCGAGCGGCGCCATGTGCCCGCCGCCTTCGAAGCTCACGAAATGCGCGCCGGGGATGGCGTCTGCAATCGCCCGGTTCTGGGCGGGGCTGCTCCATTGGTCTTCACTGCCGACGCCAACTAGCGCAGGTACCCGGATCGCACCCAGCAGCGGGCGCGCGTCGGGCCGGTCGAGCAGCGCCTGTATTTGCCGGAAATGGATGTCGGGCGTCATCCGTTGAACCATTGCATAAAGCGCATCCTTCAGCGTGCCGTGGAAGTTGGAAGAAGCGACCATCGGCGGCAGCCAGGCGTCCGCGAGCGCGCGCATGCCCTGTGCCCGGCTGAGGTCGGTCAGCCGCCGCCGACGGGCGGGCTCGTCCGGATCCGCGGGATGGACACCCGTATCCAGCAACGCGATATGCGTGATCCGATCCGGGGCCTGGCGGAACATCTCCAGCGCCACCCGCGCGCCCATCGAATGGCCCGCGACCGCGAACCGCTCCGGCACATCATGCAGGACAAGCGCCGCCATTTCGGACAGCGAGGCGGACCCAGTCAGGTCGGGTATGCGCACGTCATATCGCGGCGAAAAGGCAGCGACCTGCGGCTGCCAGATGGCTGCGTCGCACAGCAGGCCGGGTATAAGGTAGAGCCGTTTCCGCATCGATTAGGCGCCGCCATGGGCCGGATCCGCATCGCCTGTCAAAGCGCGTCATCGATCTGCCACGGAAGTGACCCACAGGCTTCATCGCACGTGCGTAGAGGCCCGAAGCCAAGATCGATGGCGCGAGGAGTGTTCGCTTGGCCTCCCTTCCTGAATTGCCGCCGCTGGCGCTGCGCACGCCGGGCATCAGCGCGAAAAAGCCCTTCTCGACGCCCGCGTCGCTGCCCGACTGGTTCCACGAGGACGATCCCAAGCCCGCGCCGCGCCAGCGCATGCACTTCCGCACGATCTGGATTTCGGACATCCATCTCGGCACGCCCGGCTGCAACGCCGATCTGCTGATGGATTTCCTGAAGTCGATCGAATGCGAAACGCTCTATCTGGTCGGCGACATCATCGATGCGTGGCGGCTGCGCAAAGGCTGGTATTGGCCGCCGCGCCATAACGACGTCGTGCGCCGTATCCTCAAGATGGCGAAGCACGGCACGCATGTCGTCTACGTGCCCGGCAATCATGACGAGGTGCTGCGCGATTATACCGGCCTCGCCTTCGGTGATGTGACCGTCGCGGGCGAGGTGGTCCACGAAACCGCCGATGGCCGCCGCCTGCTGGTGCTGCACGGCGATCAATTCGACAGCGTCGTGCTTTACGCCAAATGGTTGGCCTTCCTCGGCGACAGTGCCTACGAATTCCTGCTCAAGGCGAACCGCGTTGTGAATTTCGTGCGCCGCCGGTTCGGTCTGCCTTACTGGTCGCTCGCCGCGCATATGAAAAAGCGCGTCAAGAACGCGGTCTCTTTCATTTCCAGGTTCGAGGAAGTGGTCGCCCGCGCCGCCGCCGAGCGCCACGTCGACGGCGTGGTCTGCGGCCACATCCACTCCGCCGAAATCCGCCGGTTCGGCGACATCACCTATTACAATGACGGCGACTGGGTGGAGAGCTGCACCGCTCTGGTCGAGCATGTCGACGGCCGGATCGAGATCATCGACTGGGCCGAACGCAAGCGGGCGGAAGCCATGGCCGCCGCTGTCGCACCGGCCCGCATCACCAATCTCGCTCTGGTGCCGGCATGAGGCTGGCGCTCGTCACCGACGCTTGGCGTCCGCAGATAAACGGCGTGGTGCGCACGCTCGAAACGACGGTCGGCAAATTGCGCCAGCGGGGCTGGACGGTCGAGACGATCACGCCCGACCTGTTCCGCAACATTCCCTGCCCTTCCTATCCCGAAATCCGGCTCGCGATCGGTGCCGGGCGAGAGGTCGCACGGCGGCTAGCAGAGTTTCGGGCCGACGCGATCCACATCGCCACCGAAGGCCCGCTCGGATGGGCGGCGCGGCGCTGGTGTCTCGACCATAAGATGCCCTTCACGACATCGTTCCACACGCGCTTCCCCGATTATGTCGCGCTCAGGACGGGGCTGCCGCCCAGCTGGTTCTGGCCGGTGGTGCGGCGCTTCCACGCACCCGCGACGCGGATCATGGCCGCAACGCGCATGTTGTCGGAGGAATTGGCCGGGCAGGGCTTGAAGCAGACGCATCGCTGGTCGCGCGGCGTCGATCTCGAACTCTTCACCCCCGGCGCGCCGATGCTGGCCGCGATGGCCGGCCTCCCGCATCCCATCCAGCTGTATGTCGGCCGGGTCGCGGTGGAGAAGAATATCGACGCCTTCCTCGATGCGCCGGTCAACGGCTCCAAGATGATCGTCGGCGATGGCCCGGCGCGCGTGCAGCTCGAACAGCGCTATCCGATGGCGCATTTCCTGGGCGCCCTGCATGGCACCGAACTCGCCTCGGCCTACGCCTCCGCCGATGTCTTCGTCTTCCCGAGCAGGACCGATACGTTCGGGCTGGTGATGATCGAGGCGCTTGCCGCCGGCACGCCCGTCGCTGCTTTTCCGGTTCACGGCCCGCTCGATATCGTCGGCGATGCGAAGGCGATGATCGGTGCGATGGATGAGGATCTCGGCGCCGCGATCCGAAAGGCGCTCACCGCCCGCCCCGCCGTCTGCGCGGCCGAGGGCAGGCGTTACAGTTGGGACGCGTGCACCGATCAGTTCGTGGCAGGACTGTGTATTCCGACGCGGCCGGAATATCGCCGCGCGGCCTGACCGGCCGCCAATCCTCAGTGCGGCCGGCGGGGCCGATAGCGCAAGACCAGGCGCCACAAGGGGATCGTGCATAGCATGATCTGTCCCATCAGCGGCACGAACAGGCTTACGACCATGCCGGTCGCCGCGCCCAAGATCACGGAAGTCCCCCGGTCGCGCGTCATCCGGATCGCCTCGGCCGGTACATGTTCGTCGACCACTGGCGGCGAGGTCACGAGCGTCTGCAGGCGCCGGTTGAGCGCGCCCGCGACCACCAGCCAGGCACAGTAACAGAATATCGGCACGCGCATCATCGGATTGGCGCTGGCGAAGGCGGTGAAAAAGGGCATCGCGGCCACCGCCGCAAGCAGCATCAGGTTGGGGATTATCAGCCGCGGCGAATAATGCGCGGCGAGTGAGAAGGTGCGATGATGCCCCGCCCAGAAGAACCCGATCACGAAGAATGAAATGAAGAATCCCAGGAATTCGGGCGCCAGCTCGCCCAGCGCGCGCCAATAGGCCAAATCGGGCGAATGGATCGGCAGATGCGGTGCATGGAGATCGATCACGAGCAGTGTGATCACGATCGCGAACACCGCGTCGGAAAAGAAGATCATCCGCTCCAGCCCGTGTTCGGGCCCGTGCGCGACGGTCGATTCCTTCGTCATTCTGCTCCCCGTGCCGGCTCGGTCCGATCATGCGGACATGCGGCCGCGCTGTCCACCGTCAGGGGGCAAGCCGCCCGTCGGTTATGGCATCGGGCGCGAACGGGAAGAGGATCGCTGGATCGGGCGGATCGATCGCGGCCAGGACGTCGGGCGGGGCGACCCGTTGCAGCAGGTGACGGATGATCGCGAGCCGCGCGGGCTTCTTGTGGTCGGCGCGGACGCAGTGCCAGGGCGCGATGGATGTATGGGTGCGCTCCAGCATCGTGTTCCGCGCCGCTGAGTAGGCCTTCCATTTCTTCTGCGCGACGGCGTCGAGATTGGAAACCTTGAGCGTCTTCAACGGGTCGGTGCGGCGGGCGTCGAGCCGGTCGGCCTGTTCCTTCTTGGATATGTCGAGCCACAGCTTGATCAGGACGATTCCGCTTTCGATCAGCATCCGCTCGAAATCGGGCGCGTCGCGCAGGAATTCGGACTGCTCGGACGGGGTGGAAAAGCCCATCACCGTCTCCACGCCCGCGCGATTGTACCAGCTGCGATTGAAGATCACGAGCTCGCCCGCCCCGGGTAGATGCGCGACATAACGCTGGAAATACCACTGCGATTGCTCGCGGTCGGATGGCTTGGGCAAGGCCACCACGCGCGTGTTGCGCGGGCTCAGATGCTCGGTGATGCGCTTGATGCTGCCATCCTTGCCCGCACCGTCGCGGCCCTCCAGCACCAGCGCCGTGCGGCTGCCATCCGCGATCAGCGCCTGCTGGGTGCGGACGAGCGCGCATTGCAGCTCTACAAGCTCTTTCTTGTAGTGGCTCATGCTCGGAAGGGTTGGGCTTCGGCCGGGCGAGAGTCAAATGCGGGGAATTATCTGCAGGCGCCCGCCACGCTTTCCAGGCATTTGCCATCGACTTCGGGCGCAGGGATGTGCGCGATCGCTGCCAGCGTCGGTGCGATATCGACCGTTTCGATCGGCTCCTTGCGGTCCTCGGGCGTCACTCCGGGCCACCAGAACAGGATCGGCACGCGCCGGTCATAGTCCCAGGGCGACCCATGGCCCGCCACCGTATCGCCCGGCCCGCGCGCCATATAGAGCGTACTATTCGGCCGGAACGCGACCTGGATGTCGCCGCTGCGATCCTTGTCATAGCTTTCATGGAAGCGCTCTAGCACGCTCAGCTGGTCGGCGGGCTTGCCCGGCGGCACGGCCGCTGCGGCGGTCTGGTCGGCCGTGTAGACTTCGGCGATCTCCGGCTGCTGCTTCAGCCACGCGACCGCCGCATCGCGCACCCGGTCGTGCAGCGCCACGTCGGGGCCGCCATTGATCGTCAGCTGCTGCGGGTCGTCGCCGACGATCGTTTCGTAATTCAGCCCCAATTGCTTCGCGATGGCGTCGTTCAACCGCTTCACGAAGGCGGTCGGATCGACCCGATGTGCATCCACGCCCTTCTCGCTGGCCCGCTCGGCCGCGTCGCTGCCGCCATGATCGGCGGTGAGCGCCACCACATAAGGCACGCCCAGGCTGTCGAGCTTGGTGAGCAGCGCTCCGATCGCCTCGTCGAGCGCCGCCATCTGTACGCAGATTTCGGCACCGCCGTTGCCGTAGCGGTGCGCGATATAATCGGTAGTCGACAGGCTCACCGCGAGCAGATCGGTTTGCGGGCCGTGGCCCAGATGGAGCCGGTCGATCGTCCCGTTGACGAACGCGATCGTAAGCGGATCGAAGATCGGCGAGACGCGTAGCTGGTCCTGGAAATCGGTGCGGTGAAGGAAGTCCCCGCTCTCGACCGTTAGCGACAGGTCGGGCGGCACCTTGCCCGAGATGGGGAGCTTGCCGAAAATATGCGGTGCCTGAAGCGCCTGGCATGCGGGGGAGACGGCGGTCGGCCAAAGCCGGGGCGGGCTCGCCTTCCAGTGCGCGAACAGGGCCTTGTCGAAGGCCTGCGCCGGTCCGGTCACGGCCGGCGTCGCCGGCCCGGCAAAGGATGAGGTGGTGAAACCGACCCCGTCATTCCACCAATAAACGGCGTCCGCGTGATGGCCCGCCATCATGATTGCGGCCCGGTCCTTGCCGGAGATCGCGACCACGCGCGCCTGCGGTTGTGCGTGCTTGAGCCACTCGCCCAAAGTCGGCACCCGCAGATTCTGCGGGCCGCGCGCGTCGGGGTCCGCGGTCCCTCTGACGGCGACGCAGTAGACGCTCGATCCGCTCTTCGCATCGAACCATGTGTTGGCGACGATGCCGGTCGCGGCGGGATGGCGGCCGGTGAGGATGGTCGAATGGCCGGGGCAGGTCTCGGTCGCGGCATGGCTCTGATAGCCGGTGAAGGCGATCCCACCGGACAGGCGTTTCAATCCGCCGGTGAAGTGCGTCCTATAATACTGGAGCAGGTCCGCGGAAAATTGATCGACCGCGATCGCAACCAGCAATTTGGGTTGGGGCGGGGGCGGGGCGGCATCTGCGATCGATGCACAACCGGCCATCGTCGCCCACAATGTCGCAATCCACCTTTTCGCCCGCATCTTGATCCTCCGCCCGATACGGTCCGATCGCGCGTCTTTGTTTCGGATCGATGACGCAGCCGGTTTCCTAAATGAAATGGCGGGCTTATTGATCCGGCATGACCCACCGGACACGCGCCCTGATTGGCGGCATGTGCGCGTTTTTGTTCGCTATTCCGGCAGTGGCGGCGCCCGCCGACCTGCTGATCCGCGGCGGCGTCGTCTATACCGGATCGGATCCGCCCTTTGCCGGCGATGTCGCGGTTACAGGCGACCATATCAGCGCCGTGGGCCGGCACCTCCGCGTCAAGGCCCGCCGCGTGGTCGATGCGCGCGGCATGATCGTCGCGCCCGGCTTCATCGATCCGCACACGCATGTCGGTGACGATCTCGCCTCGGATGACGCGCGCAGACGGCTGGTGCCTGCTTTTCTGATGCAGGGCGTGACCACCGCCTTCATCGGCAATGACGGCGGCGGCGCGATCGACGTGAAGGCGGTCCTCGACGGGGCGAAGAAGCGGCCGGTCGGGATCAATTACGCGACCTATACCGGCTTCGGCACGATCCGCGAGGCGGTGATCGGGATGGACGATCGCGCGCCCACACCCGACGAGCTGGCGCGAATGAAGGCGATGGCCGGCAATGCGATGTGCCAGGGCGCGCTCGGCCTTTCGACCGGCCTCTTCTACGCGCCGCAGAGCTTTTCGAAGACCGATGAGGTTGTCGCGCTGGCCAGCGAGGCTGCGAAGCGCGGCGGCTATTATGACAGCCATATCCGCGACGAATCCTCCTACACGGTCGGGCTCAAGGCGGCGGTGGATGAGGCGATCGCGATCGGGCGGGAGGCGCGGCTTCCGATCCATATATCGCATATCAAGGCGCTCGGCGTGGATGTGCAAGGGGACGCGCCCGATATCATCGCCAGGATCGACAAGGCCCGCGGCCAAGGCATCGACATCACCGCCAGCCAATATCCCTGGAGCGCCAGCGGCACGAGCCTTGTCGCCTCGCTGATCCCGCTCTGGGCGCAGGATGGCGGCCGCGCGGTCTTGCTCCGGCGGTTCGACGACCCCTCGATTCAGTCGAGGCTGCGCGCCGGCATGGTCGAGAATCTGCGCAAGCGCGGCGGCGCGGGCGCGCTGCTGATCGTCGAAGGACCGTACAAGAACCGCCGGTTGGACGACATCGCCCGATCGATTGGTAAGGACCCGGTCGACGCCGCCATCGCGGTGATCCGGATCGGCGATCCCGCGACCGTCTCGTTCAACCAGAGCGAAGCCGACATCGCGGCCTTCATGCGCCAGCCCTGGGTGATGACCGACAGCGACGCCTCGACCGGCCATCCCCGCGTCTATGGCAGTTTCGCGCGCAAATATGCGAAATATGCGGTCGCCGATCATGTCATCACGGTGCGCCAGTTCATCGAGAGCAGCTCGTCGCGCACCGCGGACTGGTTCCACCTCGCCGGGCGCGGTCATCTCAGGGCGGGCGCGTTTGCCGATATCGTGGTGTTCGATCCCAGGAAGTACGCCGCCCGCGCCACCTATGAGCAGCCAACCCTGTTCGCGGCGGGCGTGCGGACCGTGCTCGTCAACGGCCGGATCGCGGTCGATCAGGGCCGGTTAACCGGTATTGCGGCAGGACGGGCGCTTCCCCGTACGCCGGCACCGGGAAGTTGTTCGTGACGCCGCCTGATACGCTTCAAGCCGATTATGCCCGCGACGGCTATGTGATCCTGCGCGGCCTGTTCAATGCGGCCGAAATCGCGCGGATCGGCGCGGCGATCGACCGCGTGCACGAAGAAGGCGTCCGCCACGGCCGCAGCTTCCGCCACGGCAATCTTTTCTACAATATCGCGCCCGACCCGAGCGGTACGCCTTTGGTGCGCATGGCGCAGTGGATTTCCTATCATCAGCCGGTGCTCAACGCGGTACGGCTCGACCCGCGCTTGCTGGACCTGCTCGAACCTTTGCTAGGGCGGGACTTGAAGCAGATCATCAACCAGATCCACTGGAAGGCGCCGGGTGCACTCGGCGATTTCGCCTGGCATCAGGACGCGCGTTTCCGCCTGCCGGCCGAAGCCTATCGCAATCTCGCCACGTCCTACGTCCAGACCGGTCTCGCGATCGATCCGCACACGCCGCAGTCGGGATGCATGAAGTTCATTCGCGCCAGCCACCTGAAGGGCGATCTCGCGCTAGACACGGAGGCCGAGGTGCTGGGGCGTTCGATGAGCGACGCGGTGCTCGGCGCCGCCGGCCTTTCCCCCGACGATCTGGTCGAGGTGATCCTGGAGCCTGGCGACCTTGCCTTGTGGAGCCCCTATCTGGTGCATGGATCGGGTGCGAACCGCTCCGATCACAAAAGGCGGCTCTACATCAATGGCTATGTTCGCGCCGAGGATTGCGATCGGGGCGAATGGGCCTTTCGCGACGGCAAGCCCGTGCCGTTCGGGCCGGAACCGGCGCTGGTTCATTATGAAGCACTACGCGAGCGCGGCGAACCCCATTATCTCTGAGGGACGCAGCCCTTAGGCCACTGCGGACTGGACAGCCTTCACGATCTGCGGCGCGGTGAGCGGCTTCTGCAGATAGACGCTGTTGGGCACGCCCTCTGACGGCCAGTCGGCGGCGCTGTGGCCGCTGAAATAGATGATCGGCAACCCCGGCTGCAGCTTGCGTGCATAACGCGCGACCGCCCAGCCATCGGGTCCTTCGCCCAACCTGACGTCGGTGATGAGCGCCGCGACCTCCCGCCGGTCGCCATCCAGGACATGGATCGCCTCGCCGCCATGGCCGGCGGTAACAACCGCGAAATCCGCATCCTCAAGCGACGTCTGCACCAGATCGCGTATCAGGAACTCATCCTCGACGAGAAGGACCAACTTCTTGTCCGGCATTCATACCTCCCGCCCTGACACGCTTCTGCAGGGCTCGCGCTTAAGCTTCTGTTACGTCAACGAATTTTAAAACCGTATTGAAGCCAACCTTGATCGATCCGCAAAATGGCCGCCGTCGGCGGGTGCACTTGGGACCTTCCCGACCGGCCCACCCCCCTGTTCCGGCTGTACGTTCCGCGCACAAAACTGATCCATATTAATCTGCTGCGAGATTAGCATTTTGGGAAGTTACAAAAGGTAAAGGATTGTATTCGGGTCCAAAGCGGGTCGCGGCCGCCCCCTAGCGCGGGGCCTTCGCCGCCAGCGTGTCGTGCAGGAAATCGTCCGTAGCGCGATAGGCCGCCAGCCAGTCGGCATAGCGCAGAAAGCCATGGCGCTCGTTCGGGAAAACCAGGTCGCGATAGGGAATGCGCCGCGCGGCGAGCTCGCGCGCGAGCAGCATCGACTGGCCGAAATCGACATTCTTGTCGTCGTCGCCATGGATCAGCAGCACCGGCGAGCGCCAGCTGTCGATCGACCCCATCGGCGAGGACGCCCATTGTAGCGCATGCGCGGCCGCCTGCGCGTCGGGCGAGAGGCTGTTGTCGACCGGCCGCACCATCGCATGCACGCCATGGAAATCCACGCCGGCGGCGAACAGGTCGCTGTTCCGCGCCAGCGCCAGCGCGGTCAGATAGCCGCCCCAGCTTCCGCCCCAGATTCCAATCCGTTTCGGATCGACGTCGTCCCGCGCGGCGAGCCAGCGGCCTGCCGCCACGATGTCGCGATATTCGGCCGCGCCCTCACGCGCGATCCCCGGCGCGTCGCGGAAAGCCCGGCCATAGCCGGTGCCGCTGCGATAATTGACCGCCAGCACGTCATAGCCCTCGGCCGCGAAATGCTGGTTGAGGATATAGGCGTTCGAATAATAACCGGACGGGTGGAAGCCGAGCAGCATCTGCCGCTTCGGCCCGCCATGGACGAAGACGAGCGCCGGATGGCGCCCCTTTCCCTTGCCGCGAAAAAGCTGGCCGTGAACGAGCACCCCGTCTTCGGCGCGGAAGGTCACCGGCTCGGGCGTGACGAAGCCGTCGACGGTTACGCGGCGGCCGAGCGGAGCAAAGCCTTCGTCGAGCAGGACGGGATGCGCGGGCCAGGTCGCGCCGGTAGCGATGGCCGCGAGCTTGCCTCCGCCGAACACCGGATAGGATTCGATGTTGCGACCGAACGTGACCGGGATCGTCAGCGCCTTGCCGCCTACCGTCAGCGTTGTGCCGCTTACGCCGACCTCCGCCAAATGATGGCGGTCGGTATCCGCCGCCGCATTGGCCGCGTAGATCAGACTCTTTCTATCGGGCGTGAGCGTATAGCTATCAAGCTCGAGCGCTTCGGGGGTGAGATCGCGCGGCGTCCCGCCCGCGGCATCGACCGCATAAGCGTGGAGAAAGCCGTTCGCTTCCCACGGGAATATGATCTTGTCGCCCGCCGCCCAGAACAGGTTGCGCCCGCGCGTGCCCGCCCAGCGCGCGCCCTCCCCAGGGGGCGCCGACCACAAAATGCGCACCGCGCCGCTCGCGACGTCGGCGATCCGTAGCGACCAATAAGGTCCGCTATCGGGTGCGGCGCCGGCGGGCGGATCGACGAAGAAGACGAACGCGATCTGCTTGCCGTCGGGCGAGAAGACGGGCTCGTCCGAGAAACCGAGCTCGGGCCGGAAATAGCGCACCTCGGTCGCGCCGATCGCGAACAGGCCGACAAAGCTGTGATTGCCGCGATTGTCGGTGAAGAGGAGGGCGGCCCCGTCCGGCGCCCATTGAAGGTTGCCGACCTCACCCGCGACCTTCGCCACGCGCCGCGCCTCCTGCCCGCGCTGCCATAGAAAGATCGAACCCCGATAGGTGAAGGCCAGGCTATTCCCGTCGGGCGAAAAGACCGGCGAATGCCCTTCGCCGATCAGCACCGGCGCGCTGCCATCGAGTGCGGAGACAAACAATTGCTGCTTCGGCCAGCTCGCGAATGCGGCGGGGTTCGGCAGATCCTCCATGTCGGGAAATTCGGCATCGCCGCCCCGCACGAATGCGAGCGATCCGCCATCGGGCGTGAAGGCCAGGTCGTAAAGCTCCAGCCCGTCATCCTCGGCCAGGGATGTAATCCGGCGCGCGGGCATGCCCTTGTCCGCAACCCAGATATTGCGCACGCCCGCTTCATTCTCGACCCAGGCGAAGCGGGCCTTGTCGCGCGCGCCGATAAGCCCGCTTGCGACCGGAAGCGATAGCGTCCTGGCGATATCCTCGGCCGCTGCGGGTTGCACCAGCGACAGGGCTGCGCACAGCCCAATGATCCACGGCAACCGTCTCGTCATCGCGCAACCTTCTGCGGCTGCCGGTCGGGCCACGCAAGCCATTGCTTGCCCCCGGGCATTTCTCGAATAGGGTCTTCCCATGAACCGGGGACTATGGATCGCCGCCTTGCTGCTGCCTTTCGGCGCGGCCTCCCGCTCGCAGCCGCCGGCGCAACCGCTCCAGCAACGCGTCGAGGCTCTGCTGCAGGCGGCGGGGCAGGGGCCTCGTTATGGCTTCGTCGTCGCCGACGACACCGGCCGCGAGATCGTCGCGATCAATCCCGATCAGCGCTTCATCCCCGGCTCCAACGCCAAGATGTTCACCACCGCCGCGGCCTTCGTCGCGCTCGACGGGCTCGACCAGCCCGACATGGCGGGGGGCGCGGCGGTTCGCCTCGAAACCTACCGCAAGGGTGCGCCCGATGTCGTGCTCGAAGGGCATGGCGATGCTCGCCTGTCGAGCGCGCCCGATTGCGCCAGCGATTGCCTGTCCACGCTCGCCGACGCCGTCGCGGGGAAGACCAGACAAGTCCGCGACATCATCGGCGATGACAGCCTCTACCCGTTCGAAGGCTGGCCGCAGGGGATGAGCTGGAACAATATCCCCACGCGTTCCGGCACCAACATCTCCGCGCTCACGCTCGACGACAATGAAGTGCCGCTGACGGTCACGCCCGGCGCGATCGGCAAGGCACCCGCGATCGATCTGCCGCCTTATTATTCGATCGACAATCGCGCGGTGACGGTCGCGGGCGACAAGATCGACCTGGCTTATGATCGCGCGCCCAACGGCTATGAGGTGCGTCTTCTCGGCACGATCGGCGCGTCGGCCAAGCCCGAACTGTTCCGCATGGGCGTGGACGATCCCGCGCGTTATGCCGCCTGGCGGCTCGAGGCCTTGCTCGAAGCGCGCGGCGTAAAGGTGACCGGCCATATCGGCGTGCGCCATCGCCTGCCCGAATGGTCGGACGACGGCGCGCACCGCAACGGCGCCCCGCCGATGCGCGCGCCACAACAACCGGTGCTGGCGCAACTGACTCCGCCGCCACTCTATGAAGACATGGTCCATACCAACAAGATCAGCCAGAATCTCCATGCGGAGCTGTTCCTGCGCCGCGTTTCCTCCAAGGCGGGCAGCGGCTCGGCTGCGGACGGTCTCGCGGTCGTGCGCGCGATGCTCGACAAGGCAGGCGTGCCTCGCGCGGATTACGAGCTTTCGGATGGCTCGGGCATGTCGAGCTACGATCGCGTGGCGCCCCGCGGCGCGGTCATCTTCCTGCGCTGGGCCGCCGCCCAGCCCTGGGGTGCGCAGTGGCGCGCGACGCTTCCCGTCGGCGGCGAGCCCAGCACGCTCGGCCGCCGCTTCCGCGGCACCCCGCTCGCGGGCAAGCTCTTCGCCAAAACCGGCACGCTCAACCAGAGCAACGCTTTGTCGGGCTATATGATCGCCAAGAGCGGCAGGACGCTCACCTTCTCCGCCTTCGCCAACGACGTGCCGGATGAGGTCCACGCCACCCGCGCGATCGACGCGGCGCTCAACCTGATCGCGGCGGAGAATTAGGGTCGAAAACGGCAAGTGACACGACGGAAAGCTGAAGGCGGCCTTTGGTTGAGCGGGAAATAAAATCCCACACGCTAGGGCATTCGGGGGCGAACGACCTCTCCGTCTTCCTTCGTGAATTGATCGGGTAGCCGGTCGAGCAATGTCAGAACCACTTCCGATGGGCGGCAGAGCTTCGTGCCCTTCGGCGTCATCACGATCGGACGGTTCACCAGAATGGGGTGGGCCAGCATGGCGTTTAGGATCGCCTCGTCGGGCAGTTCTGGATCCAGCAGGCCGAGCTCGGCCGCCGGCGTCCCCTTTTCCCGCAAGAGATCGCGGGGCCGCGCTCCCATCTCGCCGAGCAACCGAATGAGCAGCGGCCGCGTCCAGCCGGCCTTCCGATAGTCGATCACCTCCGGCCGATATCCGGCCACCTCGATCATCGCGAGTGCGTTGCGCGACGTGCCGCAATCGGCGTTGTGGTAGATGGTGACGGGAAAGTCAGTCATTGCTCTTTGGTCTCCCGATAGAGCCAGCCGAAGAACGCGACGCCCGCCAGCGCGCCCGTGATCTGCGCGGCGATGAAAGTGGGTATGGAGGACGGCGCGATGCCCGCGAACGTGTCGCTCAGCCCGCGCGCGATCGTCACTGCCGGATTGGCGAAGGAGGTGGAGGCGGTGAACCAATAAGCCGCCGTGATGTACAGGCCCACCGCGACCGGCGTGAAATCGGGCCGCCGCGCCTGCGTGGCGAGGATCGTGCCGATCAGCCCGAACGTGGCGACCAGCTCGGACAGTCCCTGCGCGGCACCGGGCCGGAGCTTGTGCGAGATCTGGAGGATCGGTTCGCCGAACATGGCGTGGGCAAGCCAGGTGCCGCCGATCGCGCCTGTGATCTGGACGCCCAGATACCAGAGCGCGGTGCGTGCCTCGATCTGCCGGCGGAGCAGGACGGCGAGCGTCACGGCCGGATTGAAATGCGCGCCCGATATCGGGCCGAACATATGGATCAGGACGACCAGCCCGGCGCCCGTGGCAATCGTATTGCCGAGCAAGGCGATCGCGACATTCCCGCCCGCCAGCCTTTCGCCCATGATGCCCGATCCGATCACCACGGCGAGCAACAATGCGGTGCCCGCGAATTCGGCGATCAGCGTGCGCCCAAGCGTCATCGGCCGAGCTCGCGCATCATCAGCGTGGCGGAGGCCGGGCAAAGGGTCGTGAACTGATCGCTCGCGCGGATCGCGTCCGGTGCGCTCGCCCGATCGACCGCTGTCCAGCCGAGCCTCGCGAAGAAGCCCGCGGCATCGGTGGTCAGAAGCCAGAGCCGCGTCGTGCCCGAGGTTCGTGCCTTATCGGCCAGCGCCGTGACCAAAGCCGCGCCGATCCCCTCGCCGCGCCGCGCCTGCGGGACCACGACCGAGCGCAGCAGCCGGTCCGGACCGTCGCCTTCGATGGCGCCGAAGCCGTCCGCATCGTCTCGCATGAAATAGCGCGCGGCGGGGGTGGGCGCGGGCAAGCCGGCAGCGCTCAGCGCGGCGGCGAGGCGCGGATCGTCCGGGCGGCAGTCAACCAATAGGCTCACGGGCAGCACCCGCCCTTTTCCGCCAGATCGGCAAGCGGGGCGCAGATTTCGGGGCGGCCTGCGCAGCAATCCTCCATCAGGAAGCCCAGCAGGTCGCGCATGCCGTCATAATCCGCGGAATAGAGGATCGAGCGTCCCTCGCGCCGCGAACGGATCAACCCGGCATGCGCCAGGATGGTCAGATGGCTCGACAGCGTATTTGGCAGCGCGCCGACCTCGCGCGCGATCTCGCCTGCCGGCAGGCCATCGGGCCCCGCCCGGACCAGCAGGCGGAACACCGCGAGCCGGCTGCCATGGGCCAGGGCCGAAAGGGCCTCGACGGCGGTGGGGATCTGCATCAACCGCAGGCCGCTTGCGATTTGGGGCCGCAACAGCTTGCGGCCGGCGCGGGCGGGCTTTCGTCCTCGCCATAGCTGGTGGCATCGCCATGCGTGAAGAAAGTCTCCCAGCGCACGCCCGCCGTGTCCGTCACCCAGCTTTTGTCGGATTGCGCGTAGCAGCAGGTGGTCGCTTCCTGATCGAAGGTGGTCGCGCCCGCCGCCTTGAGCCGCCCTGCCAGCACGTCGAGTTCGTCGCGGCTGTCCACCTGGATGCCGACATGATCGACCCCGCTTGCCCGTTGCCGCGCCGAGATCGCGAAGTTCACGCGCGGATCTTCGAGCATCCACTTCGCATAATCCGCCTTGGTCACGGTCGGGGCCGCGTCGAACAAGGTGCTGTAAAAGGTGATCGCCGGCTCAAGCTCGGCCACGCTCACATGCAGGTGCAGGCGTTTCATTGGTGTCTCCATCGATTCGATATTTCGGATAATATCGAACTATTGATGTTTGTCGATATCTTAAAGTCGGGGTCGATAACCGGCGCTCGATCCGGTCGCGGCGCTGTGAACCCGGCTTGGCGGATGCGGGTCTATGATTTCTGTCGCCAGGCTACGGGTCATGCCGCCGCAATCACTGCCTCGCCGGTCGCTTGCCGCAGTTCGGCAATTCCGGTTTCGCGATGCCGGGTCGGGTGGACGCGGTTGGTCAGCAACGCCCAGGCCAGCCCGCGTTCGAAATCGACCCACAGCCCCGTTCCGGTGAAGCCGGTATGGCCGATCGTTTCAGCCGAGCAGGCATCACCGCCATGCCAGCCGTCGAACCTCTTCTCCCAGCCGCAGGTGCGATTTTCGTGCTGGCGCGTGCGGATCGCGTGGAGCAGGAAGGGCGTGGCACCGCTCCCGTCGAGCAGGCCCTGCGCATAATCGAGCACGCCGTTCAGCGTGCCGAACAGTCCGGCATGGCCGGTCGCTCCGCCCAGCGCGAAGCAATTCTCGTCATGCACCTCGCCCTTCAGCACGCGCCCGCGCCAGCTGCACGCCTCGGTCGCGACCGCTGGGCCCGGGGGAGGGCCATAGCTCAGTCCTTCACCCAGCGGCCAGTCGCGCAGCGGCCGTCCGGTCAGCCTTTCGATCGCGATGCCGAGCAGGATGAAGTTGATGTCCGAATAGACGAACGGTCCATGCTTCCACTCCCGCTGGAGCACGAATGCGCGCAGCCGGTCGGGATCGCCGCCGTAGGTATAGATCGGCTCGACCGCGGGCAGGAAGGTGCGATGCGCCAGGCAATCGCGAAAGGTCAGTCTGCGCTCACGTGCGTTGGCCACATCATATTGGCGCAGATCGGGGATGGCATCGGTCAGCGGGCGATCGAGGTCGACCCGGCCTTGCTCGGCAAGAGCCAGGATCATGGTCGTGGTCGCAATCACCTTGCTGAGCGAGGCGAGGTCGAACCAATGGTCTGCAGTCAGCGGCTCGGGTTCAGGTTCCAGCGCCGCCATCCCCGCCTGCCGTATCTCGCGCCGTCCATCGGCATGGACGATGCCGAGCGCCGCGCACGGAATGCGGCCTTCCGCGATCGCGGCGGCGGCGGGCGCGAAGGCGGTTTCGATCATGCCTCGTCCGCCCGCGGCTTGGCTCTGGCAATGAACGGGAGGAGCAGGATCGCCGAGGCGCTCAAGCCCCCGGCCAGCAGGAAGAAGCCGTCATAACCGATCCGCACCTGCATCGCGCCGCTCGCGCCCGCCACGAGCCGGGGCAGCAGGAAGGCGAAGCCCGACAGAAAGGCATATTGCGCGATCGGGTAACGCAGGTTCACCAGCATCGACAGATAGACGACGAACACCGCGCTCTGCAGTCCGTGCGCGAACTGGTCGACGCCCGCGGATAGATAGATCACCAGGTTGCTCGGCGGCACTAGCCACAGCCAGGCGAAAATGCCGTTGCCGATCGCCGATCCCAGCGCCCCCACCGCCAGCGCGAGGCCGAGCCGCCAGCGCGCCGCCATCCAGCCGCCGACCGCGACCCCCGCCACGCTGGAGAGGATCGCAACCGGCCCGTCCGCGATCGCGATCTGGTTGAGGCTATAGCCGCGCGCGTTCCACAGCGGGTGTGACAAGGTAAGCGTCATCACGTCGCCCATCCGATAGATGGCGACGAAGCCGAGCAAAGGCAGCACCCGATAGCCATAGCGCCAGAAGATATCGACATAGGGCCCGATCCCCACCGATCGCCGCGCGGGCGCGTCCGGCGGCAGACGCGTGATCCAGGGCAGCGCCACCGCCAGCGCGACGAATGGTAACAGAGCGACGGCGAGGACGAGCGGCGTGATGTTGGTCTTGCTGCTCACGCCCAGCCGCCCGGCGGCGTCGAGCACCAGCCAGCCTACCCCCGCGACCACCGTCAACGATGCGAGCAGGATAAGGGCGCTGGCAGCCAGGCCGGTAGCCAGCGCGGTTGTGCGCCGCCCGCGAAAGCCAGCCTCCGGACGCATCGCACACAGGATCGGGAAGGGCAGGAAGGCGAGCAAGGCGATCGCCAGATAAGCCCAGGTCCAGTCGAGCTGCCCGGCGACATAGGCCGCGCCACTGCCCGCGATCACCATCGCGCTGCGATACCCCCACAAATTGGCCGTCACCATCGGGCCCTGTTCGGCCTGGGTCGGTGCGAGCTCGATCCGCCAGCCGTCGGCAGCGACCTCCAATGTCGTCGACCAGAAGGCGAGCAAAACGGCGAACAGCGCGGTCACCGGCAGGCTCCGGTCGTCCGACGTGAACGCCATCGCCACCATCGACAGGAAGATGCCGAGCTGCGCCAGCATGATCCATCCGCGCCGATTGCCCCAGAAGCGGCTGAAGCCCGGGATGGCGAAGCGGTCGAGCAACGGCGCCCAGGCGAATTTGAAGACGGGCAACAAAGCGACCCAGGCGAAGAAGCCGATCAGTACGATATCGACATCATGCCGGGCCAGCCGCAACAGCAGCACCGCGTTGAACATGTAGAAGGGCAAGCCGGCCGAAGAGCCGAGCAACAGATAGAGCGCGAGGCGCCCGAGCGGCGGCCGCGACACGGCCCCAGCTTCGCCTTGTGTGCGCGCGCCCCCGGAATGATGTTCGGCAGTCATCTGCGCGCAGGCTCGCTTGCGCGGCCCGATCCGTCAATCGCCAGGGTGTTGCCCCGCTGCAACGGCGCGGACGATGGATGAACATATGTTCATATTCGCTGGCGCGGCGCGGATCGCGTGTTAACTTTCCTTTCAGTTCCATGAACATGTGGACAGAAGGGGCGTCGACATGACCTCATCCAGGCTTTTTCTGATCTCCGGCACGGCGCTGTTCGCGCTGGCTACTGCCATGCCTTTCACCGCGTCCGCGCAGACCGTTCCGGATGCGAACACCACGCAGGAGGCCGCGACGCCGACTGGCGCCGCGGTTCCCGTCGCGGACGCCACCGGCTCGGCTAAAGGCGTTGAGGTGGGCGAGGTGGTCGTCACCGGCTCGCGCATCCGCCAGAACCCGAACAACAGCGCGGCTCCCTTGCAGATCATCACGACGCAGGAACTGCAGCGCAATGCCATCTCCAGCCCGGAGCAGATGCTCGCCTTCCTCACCGACAACGGCAATTCCGCGGACAATCTCGCGTCCAACTCGGATGTCGTAACCTCGGAACGGCGCGGCAATAACGGCGCCTCTTATGCCAATCTGCGCGGCCAGGGCTCGGCGGCGACGCTCGTGCTGCTGAACGGTCGCCGCGTGGCGGCGCAGGGGACGACCGGCGCCGCGGTCGACGTCAACCAGATCCCGTTCATGGCGCTCGACCATGTCGAGGTGCTCAAGAATGGCGCGTCCGCCGTCTACGGCACCGACGCGGTCGGCGGCGTGATCAACTTCATCACCAAGAAGAATTACAAGGGTTTCGGCGCCTCCGGCTCGTCCGACGTGACCCAATATGGCGATGCGCCGATCTATCGGCTGTCCGCCATCGCCGGGGTCGGCGATCTGGCCACCCAGCATTTCAACATCATGGGCACGGTCGGCTATAGCTGGGTCTTCCCGCTTCAGGCGAAGGACCGTAGCTGGATCAACACCTTCCAGCACGATCGCGGGCTCGGCGTCGATACGCGCGGCACGCCCTTCGCGACGATCGTCAACCTCGCCGGCACGGCGTTCCCCACTACCGGCAGCTTCCCCTTCCTGCCGGGCAGCACGACCCAGCGCGCGACCGGCGGCATCAACCTGCTGCGTCTGCCCGGGCAGCCGGGCTGCGCCGCAGGGACCGACATGGGCATCTACGATCAGGATGTCTGGGGCGCGCCCGGCAATGCGCTTGCCTGCGCGTTCGATACCGGCCGGAACGTCTATCTCCAGCAGCAGATCAACACGCTCACTTATTATGGCCGCGGCGCGATGCGCTTCGGCGGGCATGAGATCGCGCTCGAGCTGACCGGTTCGGACGCAAAGTCGAACAAGAAATTCTCGCAGGTCCAGATCACGCCCAATACGACCACGCAGAATTATCAGTACAAGCTCGTCCCAGGCGTGAACGACGCGGCCTATGCGCAGGTCTATAATACGCTGATCGGCGCCTTCCCCGGCCTGGCCGCGACGATCCCCTACGGCAAGGGTTTCTCCTATCGCTGGCGCTGCATGGAATGCGGCGAGCGTGAGATCGATACGCATACCAAAACCTTTCGCGCCGAATTGTCGGCAACCGGTCCCCTGTTCGCCGACTGGAACTATGATGCGGGGATTTCCTATGCCGACAGCCGGTCGGATTCGAAGCTCGGCTCGGGCTATTATTATCAGGACGCGCTGATCGCTGCGCTCAACAGCGGCGCGGTCGACCCCTTCCTCTTCCCCGGCCAGTCGCAAAGCGCGGCCGGCCTCGCCGCGATCAAGGCGGCTTCCGCCGAGGGGCTGACGCTTTACGGCGGCAAATATTCGGTCAAGCAGGGCGATCTCTCGGCCAGCGGCTCGCTATTCGACTTGCCGGCCGGCGCGGTGAAAATGGCCGCCGGCGTCGATTATCGCCGCGAACAATATCGCTTTGACGGTGATCCGCGCGCCGTCTCCGCGCAACGCACCGTCATTGCCGCGCCTTATGACAACGGCAACGCGCTTGCCGGCGTGCACCGCGACATCAAGGCCGTCTATGCCGAACTGCTGATTCCGATCCTCTCCAGCCTGGAGCTCGATGCGAAGGGCCGCATCGATCATTATACCGGCTTCGGCACGACCAAGAATCCGGACATCAGCCTCAAATTCCGGCCGTGGAAGCCGCTGATGTTCCGCGCGTCCTACAACACGGCGTTCCGCGTGCCGTCGTTCAACCAGCTCTTCAACCCGCTCGTCTCGTCAACCTATACCGGCTCCGATTTCGCGGATCCCAAGAATTGCCCCGGCGGCAAGGTGAATGCCGGCGCGGGATGTCCGTCGCTCAACAACAACGTCAACATCATCAATGGCGGGCGCCCGGACCTGGGGCCGGAAACCGCCAAGGAATATGGCGCGGGTATCGTGATCGAGCCGTCGAGCCACTTCAGCGCCACCGTCGACTGGTGGCGGATCGATCGCAAGAATACGATCCAGGTGCTGCCGCTCCAATATATCTTCCAGAATTACGAGATCTTTCAGAGCCGCTTCCTGCGCGACGGGTCGGGGAAACTGGTCGCCGTCGATCAGACCTACGCCAATGCCGGCTCGACTCACACCGACGCGATCGACGTGACGGTGCGGGGCAGCTTCCCCGCATTTGGTGGCACGATCGGCGCGGGCATCGACGGCACCTACCTGCTCAAGAAGAACGAGAAGGTGAACGCGGCCGCTGCTACGATCGAGGAGCTCGGCGTCTATTCGCTCGCGGCCGACCTCGGCCTCAAATGGAAGCACAACCTGTTCGTCAGCTACGCGCGCAACGACTGGAGCCTGTCGCTCACCCAGATTTTCCGGGATGGCTACAAGAACCAGGTGCTGCCGGGCGTGCTCGCAGGCACGTTCGATCCGCCCAACGACGTGGTGCGGGTCAAGAATTACGTCGTGTACAATCTGTCGGTCAGCTACACCGGCGTCGATCATATGCGCTTCGTCGCCGGCGTGAAGAACCTGCTCAATACCAAGCCGCCCTTCGCCATCTCCTACGATTCGAACAACGGTACGGGCAGCAATTGGGAGCCGCGCGTCGCCGATCCGCGTATGCGTTCGTTCAACCTGATGGTCGAAATCAGGCTCTAGGCGGCGGCCGGGCCGTGGCTTTGTCCGCGGCCTGGCTTTCCCTGCGATGACCGCATTGCTGCTCCTCGCCGCAGTCGCCAGCCAGCCAATGGCGAGCGTGCGCGTGGCGTTCGACCGGCATGGCGAGACTTCGGTTCAGGTCGCGGGCCTTGCCGATGCCGGATCGGGCCGGAAAGTCACAGCGGACGATCCGGTGCGGGTCGCCTCCATCTCCAAGTTGGTCGTGGCGATCGGCGTGATGCGGCTGGTCGAGCAGCATAAGCTCGACCTCGATGCCGACGTGTCGGGCCTGCTCGGTTACACCTTACGCAACCCCGCTTTTCCCGACACGCCGATCACCTTGCGACTGTTGCTGTCGCACCGGTCGAGCCTGACCGACGGGGTCGATTATGTTCTCCCGCTCGATGCCGATCTCGCCACCGTGCTGCGGGATCCCAAAGTGTGGGACAGTACGCACGCCCCGGGCGGCTACTTCCGCTACACCAACCTCAATTTCCCCGTGGTCGCCTCGGTGATGGAGCACGCAACAGGCGAGCGTTTCGACCGGCTCATGCATCGGTTGGTGCTGGCGCCGCTCAAGCTCGACGCCTGCTACAATTTTACCACCTGCTCGGATGCGGCGGTGCGCAGGATCGTGGTCCAGTATCGCAAGGGCCAGATCACACGCGACGACAATCATGGGGGGCGCCCGGCTTGCCCGGTGACGCGTGCGGCCGACGGTAGTTGCGACCTCACCACTTACCGGCTCGGCCGCAATGGCGCGGTCTTCTCGCCGCAGGGCGGCCTCTATATTTCCGCGCGCGGTCTGGCCCGGATCGGCAGGATGCTGCTCGACGACGGCCGTGCCTATGGCCACCACTTCATCAGCAGGGCGTCGGTCGCCATGCTGCGCACGCCGCTCTGGATCTACGACGGCAGCAACGGCGACACCGGCGAGGATCCCGCCGGCAATTCCCAGGCCGGATTCATCTGCAGCTACGGCCTCGCGACCATGCTGCTCGCTACGCCCCGGGCCGGCTGCCACGACGACCCGTTCGGCGATGGCCGGCGCCGCTTCGGCCATGCCGGCGATGCTTATGGCCTGCGGTCCGGGCTATGGATCGATCCCAAAGCGGGGAAGGGCGTCGCTTATTTCGCGACCGACGTCTCGCTGGAGGATAAACCGGAGCACTCTGCCTACACGCGAACGGAGGAAAGGCTCGCGAGCCCCGATAGGTAAGCGTCATTGCAAGGAGCGCAGCGACGAAGCAATCCAATGGAACGCGACACGCTCGGAGCTGGATTGCTTCGCTTCGCTCGCAATGACGAGGCGCTTACCCGTGCGCATGCCGTAACAGGTCGGCCCTATACAGCCGCCCCAGCGGAATTTCGTTGCCGCTTGTCAAAAGCAGCGAATAGCCGCCCGCTGCCTTGCGCCGGATCTTCGCGATCAGGTCGAGCCGCACGACATAGGATCGGTGCACGCGCATGAAGCGGTTGGGGTCGAGCCGGGCCGCGATCGATCCGATCGAGGCGCGATGCAGGAAGCTCTGGTCGCGCACGAACAGGCGGACATATTCGCCCTCCGCCTGGACCATCTCGACCGCGTCGAGATCGACGCGCACGCGCTCGGCGCGACGATGGACCCAGATTTCGTTGGCGGGCGCGCCGCTTGTTCCGCCCTCGGCGCGCAGCGCGTCGATCTGGCCCGCAAGTTCGGCCAGGCGGCGGCGCGCGTCGCGCTGTTCGATCACGTCGCGCAACCGCGCAACCGCGGTTTCCAGCCGCGTGTGGCGCACCGGCTTGATCAGGAAATCGATCGCGCCCGTATCGAAGGCGTGCGCCGCGAATTGCGGGTAAGCTGTCACGAACACGATCAGCGGCGGACTTGCGCCGGCGTCCGCCGCGAGCGCCTCGACCACGTCGAACCCGTCGAGCGCGGGCATTTCAATGTCGAGGAACAGCGCGTCGGGCGCGTAGCGGTCGATCAGCGCCAGCGCGTCGCGGCCATTCTGCGCGCTGCCTTCGATCACGACATCGTCGATCTTGGACAGCATCCGCATGAGCCGCTCGACCGCGAGGATCTCGTCGTCGCAGACCACCACCCTCATGGCCGCGCCTCCACTGAGATCGCCGGCAGCGACAGGCGCACGTGGAAGCTGGCTTCGTCCGTCACCGCGGTAAGCCGGCTCGCGCCGGGATAGCGCATGCTCAGCCGTTCATCGACGTTGGACAGGCCGATCCCCGGTGGCCCGCGCCGTTGCTTCTCCATGTCGCCAAAGCTGTTGCGGATCGTTAGCTCCAGCATGTCATCGTTGCGACGCGCGGCGATGCGCAACGATATGGGCGTGGTGCTCTTGCGCACCGCATGCTTGATCACATTCTCCACCAACGGCTGCGTGATCAGGCTCGGCACAAGCAGATCGCGCAAATCTTCGGGCACGTCGACGTCGACCTGCAGCCGGTCGGGGAAGCGCGCCGTCTCGATACTGAGATAGAGTTCCTGCAACTCCAGCTCGCGCGCGAGCGTGATGTCGTCCTCGGGATTGAGCTCAAGCGTGGTGTGGAGGAAGTCCGACAGATTCTCGACCATCGCCTCGGCCTCCTCTGTCTCCTTGCGGCCGACGAGCGAAGCGATCGAATTCAGCGTGTTGAACATGAAATGCGGATTGAGCTGGTAACGCAGCGCCTTGATCTGCGCGGATTGGGCCACTGCGCGCAGGTGCGTCAGCCGCCGGTCCCGCTCGCGCAGATCGGCATGGTAGAAGATCACCAGCAGGAGCGCGGCGGTCGTGCCGTAGGTCCAGAACCAGACCGTCGTCGCCGCGAAGTAAGAGGCGACCGTGGCATGCTGCATCGACGCTTCGGACATGAAGAGCGAGAATAGTCCGTAATTGGCAAAAGCGTGCAGTACCGAGGCGATGACCGATGCGAGCGCGGCGACCGCGATCCGCGGGCCCAGCGGCGTGGCACGCATCCGCCGCAACATGATCGCTATGCCGAATGACAGGAAAATTCCCACGAGCGACATGCTGGCACGTGCGGTCAGCTCGGATCGCGTCATCACGGGCATGTTCATCGCCCGCTCGGCAGCGGCCATCTGCGCAGTCAGCAGCACGAACTGCGTCGTCCAGCACAAGAGGACGGTCAGGATCGCAACCCTGTTGGCGGAAAGACCGCCGTCATTCTGGCCTGGTTCGACCGGATCCATGAGCCCTGTGCTACGGCCTTCGGCGCGCCCGCGTAAGCCTCGGACCGTGCCGTTGGTCGATGGAGCGTGGCCGTTTATGCGCTCGCCGGTGTCACGCCGCTTCGCTGCGGTCGAGATCGGCGATCGCCTGGCTCGCGCGCTGCGCGAGCGCGGCCAGTTGCGTCAGTGGCAGCGCGGCTTCGCTCGGGCGCGTATCGATTGCGAACAGGGTGCCGAGCGGCAGGTTCCCCCGTCCTAGCACCGCCATGCCCGCATAGAAGCGTACATGCGGCTCGCCGACGACGAACGGATTGCCGGCAAAACGCTCGTCGGCATGCATGTCGGGGATCACGAGCGGCTCCTCGGGATGGAGGATGGCGTGCGCGCAAAAGGAGAGGGCGCGCGATGATTCGGGCGCCTCGAGGCCGATACGCGCCGCCAGCCAAAGCCGGTCCCGGTCGATGATCGAAAGCCCCGCCATCGGCGCGTCGAACAATTTGGCCGCCTTGATCACCAATTGGTGCAGCGCCGGATCGGGCGGCGCGCGCAGCACACCCGATGCATCGACCGCGCGCTGACGCTCGCGCTCATTGGCGGGACGGGGTGCGGGCGAGAAGAAGCTCAGCGACACGAGCAGGATCGTACCGGCGCGAACAATACTGCAAGCTTAACGAAGCGAGGGGAAAATATCCGATCTGGAGAAGGATCGTGAAGCAAAGTGCGGCACCCCAGGCTTCACCTTGGGGTACCGCACATTTCTTAACGCTTGGTCTGCAGCTGCCTTAAAGTTTGGCAGTCAGCTCCGGCACGATCTGGAAGAGGTCTCCGACGAGGCCGAGGTCTGCGACCTGGAAGATGGGGGCATCTTCATCCTTGTTGATCGCGACGATCGTCTTCGAATCCTTCATGCCGGCGAGATGCTGGATCGCGCCCGAAATGCCGACCGCAACGTAGACTTCGGGTGCCACGATCTTGCCGGTCTGGCCGACCTGATAATCATTGGGCGCATAGCCCGCATCGACCGCCGCCCGGCTCGCGCCGACCGCCGCGCCGAGCTTGTCCGCGAGCGGATCGATCAGCCGGTGGAACTCCTCCGACGATCCAAGCGCGCGACCGCCCGACACCACCACCTTGGCGCTGGTAAGCTCGGGCCGTTCCGACTTGCTGACCTCGGCGCCGACGAAGCGTGAAAGCCCCGCATCGCCCTTGCCCGATACGCCCTCGACACTCGCGCTGCCGCCGGTTGCGGTGGCCTTGGCGAAAGCCGTGCCGCGCACGGTCAGAACCTTCTTGGCATCCGACGACTTGACCGTCGCGATCGCATTGCCGGCATAGATCGGCCGCGTGAACGTGTCGGCGCTCTCGACCGACAGCACGTCCGAAATCTGCATCACGTCGAGCATCGCGGCGACGCGCGGCGCGACATTCTTGCCGATCGAGGTGGCGTTGAACAGCAAGGCGTCGTAGCCGCCGGCCAGATCGACCACCAACGGCGCGACATTCTCGGCCAGCATATGCTCGTAGGCCGCATCGTCGGCGAGCAGCACCTTGGCGACACCGGCGATCTTGGCAGCGGCATCGGCAGCCTGCTTCGCCTCGGCGCCCGAACCCGCGACCAGAGCATGGACTTCGCCCAGTTTCTGCGCGGCGGTGACGGTGGAAAGCGACGCGTCCTTGGGCACGCCGGCTTCATGTTCGATAAGAACGAGCACGCTCATTTGGCGACTCCCAGATCCTTGAGCTTCGTGACCAGCTCATCGACCGAGCCGAGCTTGACGCCCGCCTGGCGCTTGGCCGGCTCCTCGACCTTGAGCGTGGCGAGGCGCGGAGCGATGTCGACGCCGTAATCCTGCGGAGTCTTCGCCGCCATCGGCTTGGTCTTGGCCTTCATGATATTGGGCAGCGACGCATAACGCGGCTCGTTGAGACGCAGATCGGTGGTAACGATCGCGGGCAGGGCGAGGCTCACTGTCTCCAGCCCGCCATCGACTTCGCGCGTCACCTCGACTGCATCGCCCTTGACCTCGACCTTGGACGCGAACGTGCCCTGCGGCCGGCCCGACAAAGCGGCCAGCATCTGGCCCGTCTGATTGGAATCGTCGTCGATCGCCTGCTTGCCGAGCAGCACCATGCCGGGCTGCTCCTCGTCCATCACCGCCTTCAACAGCTTGGCGACGGCGAGCGGCTCGACCTCCTGATCGGTCTGGATCAGGATCGCGCGATCGGCGCCCATCGCCAGCGCGGTGCGCAGAGTGTCCTGCGCCTTCTGCGGACCGACCGAAACCACCACGATCTCGCTCGCGGCGCCTTTTTCCTTGAGGCGGATCGCCTCCTCGACCGCAATCTCGTCGAACGGGTTCATCGACATTTTGACGTTGGTCAGGTCGACCCCCGTCCCGTCCATCTTCACCCGCGGTTTGACGTTATAGTCGATCACCCGCTTCACGGGCACGAGTATCTTCATCGCATCCTCTGTCCGAACATCGGTGTTACCCGGCCCCTAGACCGTGTGGGCCTCGCTGGTCGAGGGGAATAGAGCTGCTTTCCCTATACGTAAAGCGGTTGCGCTGAAGTGCCGATTTATCCGCCATCATTGCGAGGAGCGTAAGCGACGAAGCAATCCAGACCCGGACGCGAGGCTGGATTGCTTTCTCCCGGCTTGCTCCGGGGTCGCAATGACGCCTGAGCCGGCTCAGGCCGCCTGCTTGACCTGCGCGACGATCTTCTTGGCCGCATCGCCCAGATCGTCGGCCGCCACGATCGGCAGCCCCGAATTGGCGAGGATGTCCTTGCCCTGCTGGACGTTCGTCCCCTCCAGGCGCACGACCAGTGGCACCGAGAGGTTCACTTCCTTCGCCGCCGCGACGATGCCGTCGGCGATGATGTCGCAACGCATGATGCCGCCGAAGATGTTGACCAGGATGCCCTTCACCGCCGGATCGGACAGGATCAGCTTGAACGCCGCGGTCACCTTCTCCTTCGAAGCGCCGCCGCCGACGTCGAGGAAGTTGGCGGGGAAGGCACCATTTAGCTTGATGATGTCCATCGTCGCCATGGCGAGGCCGGCGCCGTTGACCATGCAGCCGATATTGCCGTCCAGCTTGATGTAGGCGAGGTCGTACTTCGACGCCTCGACCTCGGCCGGATCCTCCTCGGTCTCGTCGCGCAGCGCGAGCACGTCGGGGTGGCGATAGAGGCTGTTCGAGTCGAACGAGACCTTGGCGTCGAGCACCAACAGCTTACCGTCGGTGGTTTCGACCAGCGGGTTCACCTCCAGCATGCTCATGTCGGTGCCGATGAAGGCGTTGTAGAGCTGCTCGGCGAGCTTGACCGCCTGCTTGTTGAGATCGCCCTTCAGCTGGAGCGCGAAGGCGACCGCGCGGCCATGGTGCGGCTGGAAGCCCTCGGCCGGATCGATCGTGATGGTGCGGATTTTCTCCGGCGTCTCATGTGCGACGGTTTCGATATCCATGCCGCCTTCGGTCGAAACGACCATCGCGACCCGGCCCGAACCGCGGTCGACCAGCATCGAAAGGTAATATTCCTTCGCGATGTCCGCGCCGTCGGTGATGTACAGGCGGTTGACCTGCTTGCCGGCCTCACCGGTCTGGATCGTCACGAGGGTGTTGCCCAGCATGTCGGTCGCGTTGGCGCGGACCTCGTCCAGGCTCTTGGAGAGGCGCACGCCGCCCTTCGCGTCCGGGCCGAGTTCCTTGAACTTGCCCTTGCCGCGGCCGCCGGCGTGGATTTGCGACTTCACGACATAAAGCGGCCCGGGAAGCTTGCCCGCGGCTGCGACGGCTTCGTCGACACTCATCGCGGCAAATCCCAGCGGAATCGCGACGCCGAACTTCGCGAGCAATTCCTTGGCCTGATATTCGTGGATATTCATGAGAGAGCGATTCCTTGCGGACTCGAAGGGAAGAAGAGCGGGGCTCCTCTAACAGCCGAGGCCCTCAAGGCAAGGCTTCATCCCGCGATATAGCAACCCAATGCCGCGCGCGTGGTGACGCGCACTATCTCGGGATCTCCGATAGCTTCCACGCTGCGAAGAATATGTTTTGGGCCCATCGACTCGCCAGGCTCGCGCAAGGCGGCCAGCCGCTTCAGTTCCTTGAGCTGCCCGATCGAGAGCTTGGCCGCCATGCGCTCGGCCATGCAACTCGCCACGCGCGGCGGCACGCCCGCATCGCGCAGCGCGGCATTGACGCGTTGTTCGGGGGTGACGGCGCAACCGGCAAGCGTCAGCGCCAAGGCGGGGAGCAGGAAAGATGCGCGTTTCATAGGCTCGCTAGACGCCCCGCAATCTGAAAAATGGCTGAATGAACCCGCCGGTCAGGCGAACGCTGCTCACTCGCGCGGCCGGGTCCACAATTCGGGCGGACGATTGCCGCTGGGGCGCCGTCTCAGCGCCTGGACGAAGGCCTTGCCGACCCAGGCGACCTTGGCAGCCTTGCTGATCGTCACGCGCCGGTCCCAAGCGCTTTCGCCCGCTTTGGCGACAGCGCGGCCAATGTCGCCATAGATGCCGGCCGCCGCCAGCACCGCCCAGGCGGCGCGGAAGGGAAGCGCGGCGGTGCCTGCCCGCCCGCTAGCCTCATAAGCCGCCGCGCGGTTGGTCAGCCGTTGCGCCAGCATCGCCAGCCGGTGGCGATGCGCTGGATGAAACTGCTCGCCCGGCGGAATATTCATCTCCGCGAGCCAGCTGACCGGCAGATAGCAGCGGCCGGCCGCTCCATCCTCGCGAATGTCGCGCGCGATATTGGCCAGCTGAAAGGCCATGCCGAGATCGCACGCGCGGTCGAGCGTGGCTTCATCGTCGGGCGAGACGCCCATCACCAACGCCATCATGATCCCGACCACGCCCGCGACATGGTAGCAATAAAGATAAAGCGCGTTTTCCGACCGTGGCTTCCAGCCTTCCGTATCGAGCGCGAAACCGCCGATCAGATCCTCGGCCAGCCCCCGGGGGATCGCGCACTCGCGCGCGACGAGGCCAAAGCCGTCGAACGCGGCCTCGCCGGTGGGCTCCCCCGCCAGGGCTAAAGTGGTCTTGTCGCGGATGAAGGCCAGCCGCGTCGCGGGATCCGGGACGACATGCATCCCATGCCCCATCACCTGCCCGTCGGCCAGGTCGTCGCACGCGCGGCACCAGGCATAAAGCAGCCAGGCATGCTCGCGCGTCCGGCGGTCGAACAAGGCACTGGCTAGCGCGAACGATTTGGAACCGTGTCTGATAGACCGGCGTGCCGCCTTGACCAGCGCGCGCCTCTGCGACTCTCCAGTTGGGAGAGCCGCCTCCGTCAAAGCTCTTCCGCGCGCATGCTCGTGATCGGCTTTGCCGGCCTGTGTGCCCCCATGCGCGCGAGCAGATCGTCCAGATTGTCGCTGGTTATCAGCAGGTCGCGATGCTGCGGGCGAAGGAAGCCGACGTCCTGCATCTGCCGCCAGAAGGCAACGATGCCGTCATAATAGCCCGCCTCGTTGAGCAGACCGACCGGCAGGCCGTGATAGCCGAGCTGCGCCCAGCTCAGCGCTTCCCACAATTCGTCCATCGTGCCCGTGCCGCCTGGCAAGGTGAGGAAGCCGTCGGACAGATCGGTGAACGCCTGCTTGCGCTCGTGCATCGTCTTCACGACATGGAGTTCGGTCAGTCCGCGATGCGCGACCTCCAGGTTGACCAGTGCCTCGGGGATCACCCCGATCACCGCGCCGCCCGCCTCCAATGCGCCATCCGCGACCGCGCCCATCAGGCCCAGTCGTCCGCCGCCATATACGACGCCGATTCCCCGCTCGGCGAGCGCGCGGCCGACGGACCGCGCATGTTCGATATAGCGCGGGTCGGCAGGCGAGGCGGAGCCACAATAAACGGCGAGACGATTCACATATCCTCCAGCATCAAGTGCTGGCCGCTTTAGCCGAACCGGCCGCGCGCCGGATAGCCGCCGCGGACGGAAAGCCACTTTGGACGCAGGATGCATGTTCCGCAACCAATGATATTATCTTTGCATCTTGCACTGCAAAATTATCCTTGCGGCACTGCACAATTGGAGTCAGATTGATCCTGCCTTTCAGGCATCCTCTCCTAAAACTTCAGGGCCGGTTCGCCGGCCCTTTTTTTATGGCCTCGCGGCCAGCCGGTATCGACGCGGGCGCCTGTTGGTCTAGGGGAAGCGGATATGCAGCATGTCGCTATCCGTCGCTCGGCCGGCCTTGCGATCCCCGCGCTCGTCGTCGCCAATATCGCGCTCGCGCTAGGACCATGGCTGGTTCGCATCGCGCAGAGCGAAGGGCATGTCGGCCCGATCGGCGCCGGCGTCTGGCGGCTCACCCTGGCCATGCCGCTGCTGATCCTGTTTGCGTGGACGGAACGGCACCGTCCGCGTCCGGCCGGCAAGAAGCGACTGATCGCCGTCGCGATCCTGTCAGGCCTGTTCTTCGGCGCCGATCTCGGCGCCTGGCATGTCGGTATCCTCCATACCCGATTGTCCAACGCGACCCTGCTCGGCAATTGCACCGCCATCCTGTTTCCCGCTTACGGTTTCATTGTCGCGCGCACGCTGCCCAGCGGCAAACAGGCGGTCGCGCTAGCCCTTGCCATGGCGGGGGCAACGCTTTTGCTGGGGCGGTCTTACGAATTGTCGGCGCGCAATCTGGTCGGCGATCTGCTCTGCGTGGCGGCCGGGCTGGCCTATACCCTTTATCTGGTCGCCGCAGATCGCGCTCGGGGCGGGCTCGGGCCCTGGACCACGCTCGCCTGGTCTGCGGCGGCCGGCATTCCCTTGCTGCTGGCGGTTGCCTTCGCGCTCGGTGATCCGGTCTGGCCGCGCATCTGGTGGCCGCTGGTGGCGATGATGCTGGGCAGCCAGGTCCTCGGCCAGGGCCTGATCCTCTACGCGGTCAGCCGCGTCTCCGCGCTGATCGTGGGGCTGATGCTGCTGCTCCAGCCGATCGTCGCCGCGACCATTGGCTGGATCGTCTACGGCGAACGGCTGACGCTGTTCGATCTGGTCGGCGCGGTCGCGATCGCGCTCGCCGTCCTGCTCGTCCGTGATGCGGAGCGCCCTTTGCCTGCGGACAAGATGGGCCTAAACTCATGACCGTGACCGACCCTGAAGACATGACGCTGGATGAGCTCCGCACCGCCTTGGTCGAGCGCCTGCCCCAGGAGGCGGCATTCGAGGGATGGAGCGAAAAGGCGCTCGATGCCGCCGCGGCAACGATTAATATCCCCGCCGAGCGCGCCCGGCTCGCCTTCGCCGGGGGCGCCGGGCAGATGGTCGATGCCTGGTTCGCAAGCGTCGATCGCCACATGGCGGATGCCTTGCCGGCCGAAAAGCTCGCTGAAATGCGCATCCGGGACCGCATCACCCAGCTCGTGCTCGCGCGTCTCGCGCTTGTCGCTCCCCATCGCGAGGCGCTGCGCCGCGCGCTCGCCGTGCTGGCGATACCGCATCACGCGGCGATGGGGACCGCGATCGGCTGGCGCGCGGCCGACACGATGTGGCGGCTGGCTGGCGACACGTCGACCGGCTTCGCCCATTATACGAAGCGTATGACCCTGCTCGGCGTCTATGCCGCGACCTTGCTGGCCTTCATCGACGACGACAGCGAGGATTATGCCGAAACCCGCGCCTTCCTCGACCGCCGCATCGACGACGTCATGAAGTTCGAGAAGTTCAAGGCTCGGCTGAAGCCCGATCCCGACCACCATTTCAGCATCGCGCGCTTTCTCGGGCGGCTAAGATACCCGACGCATTAGTCGGTAGTCTTAGGAAGCGGGCCACCCGCCGACCTGCTTGCGGACATCTTGTCTGACGTCCTGATCACGAAACAGCCAATTAGCTTGCCGCCATATCCGCCTCCACCGTACGGTCGTAATTGGCAACTTCCGACTCCAAAAGTCGGTCGTTCTTTCTTCGCGACCGTCAACTGTCGCTGGCGGCCACCACCGTCAGGCCTGTCGTAACGATAGCGATGTAGCCTGGTCACCCCAAAGCTGCCTTTCTGCTAACCAGTATTTCCCGCCTTTCGCCGCCAGATCGGTAATCACGGCGGCTTGCAACCCATCGGCTGACGTGACGCTTACCGTCTATTGCAGACCCTAGGCGCCCGCGGCAGCATGCTAGTATGAAGCTCAACTCCGTCAGCGCGAACCGTCACATATTAGCTCGTGAAGGGAACGGGCGACCGCTCCGGCTCCTGCTCAACTTCGACGAGAACCGAGTGCTGCGCCTTCGCGTGGCGGGGGACGGTTCGCGGATGATTGTGGACCATGGTCAATTAGAAGGGCCATCGGACATAGGCGAATGCGGCCGGACCGACATCGCCGACGTAACTCAATCGCTATTCCCGCGACTTCGAAGCGTTGAAGTGACGGAGGTGCGAGCGCTAAACTGGCAAGGCGGCCTTGTTGGCGTGAAACTCACTGTGGATGGTGGCGATCCGTTCCATTTCTGGGTTGATGATGACGAGCTGTACTGGGGCGATGGCGCGGCGCTTGTGGACCACGATTGGCTTGACGGGCTAGGCCCGACGGCATCTGAGCGCATTGAAGTGTAATGCCCGCTAACCCCTAATATCGGACGTGCCGCGCGCTAAAGGAAGCGGGCAGGGGCATAACGCGCGGGATCGATACCCGCCACGGCGTCGGGCCGATCTTCCCCCATCAAAACCGCTGCCGCCAGCATCGCCGCGGCGGGTGCGGTCTGGATGCCGAACCCTCCCTGGCCGGCAAACCAGAAGAAGCCCGGCACCTGCGCATCGAAGCCATAGACCGGCAGCCTGTCGGGCGCGAAGCTGCGCAGGCCGGCCCAGGCGCGCTCGCGCCGCAGCACGCGCCAGCCGACCGCCTGCTCGAACCGGTCGATTGCGATCGCGACGTCGATCTCCTCGGGTGCCACGTCGTGCGGCTCCACGGCCGTCTCGTCATGCGGCGACAGCCATAGGCGCCCCCCTGCTTCGGGCTTGAAATAGAAACGCCCGCGCGCGTCCATGATCAGCGGCATGTCGGCGGCCATCGCGGGATCGGTGGTGAGCTGCGCGATCGTGCGGCGATACGGCTGGATCGCGATCGGCGAGGCGCCGGCCATGACCCCGATCCGGCTGGCCCAGGCGCCCGCCGCATTGACGAGGATCCGGGCGCGCACTTCGCCGGCGCGGGTCGCTATCCGCCAGCCGTCGTCGGTATGCGCGATATCCTGGACCTCGGCATCGGTCAGCAGGGTCGTGCCCGCGCGCCGTGCCCGCGCAAGGAAGTCGCCGTGCAGTCCGCCGACGTCGATATCCTGGCAGGTGGGTTCGGTCAGGCCCACGGTGAATGCCGCGCGTACGCCCGGCAGCACGGCTTCGAGCGCGTCCCGGTCGAGCCATTCGTGTGCGACGCCGCAATCGGCCATTTCGGTTGCGAGCAGATCCAGGGCTGCGCGCCCTTCCGCATCCGCGATATGGATGCAGCCGCGCGGGTGGAGGAAGCCATGCTCCTCCAGCCAGGGCCGCGACGCGGTGGTGAGCGGCTGCACCAGCGGCCCGCCATAGCTTTCCGACCAGAAAGCGGCGGAGCGGCCGGTCGAATGGTAGCCCGGCTGCGACTCGGCCTCGATCAGCGCGACGCGCGCCCGGTCGCCGATCATGGCGGCCAGGCTGGCGCCTGCGATGCCGGCTCCGACGATGGCTATGTCCGCCTGGGTCAAGGGACGCATCCGCTCTTGGTTACTCTTTGGCAAGGCTCCGCCTCTAAAGCACGGGCCATGTCTGTCTATGCAATCCTGATGCTCGCGCTGCTCGCCGCGCTGCTCGTTATCGCGGCGGTGACCGATATCAGGTCGCGGATCATCTCCAACCGGCTCAATGCCGTGGTGGCGCTGCTGGCCGTGCCGTGGTGGTTCGCGATCCACCTCAGCGGTTATGAAATGCTGTTCCAGCTCGGTCTGGCCGGCGCGGTTCTGGTGCTGTTCGCGATCTGCTTCGCGCTCGGCATGATGGGCGGCGGCGACGTCAAGCTGCTCGCCGCGCTCGGCCTGTGGTTCCCGCTGACCCGGATGTTGGCGATGCTGGAGGTGATGGCGCTGGCCGGCGGGCTGCTCACGATCGGCATGGCGGTCGCCCACAAGCTCCGCAAAGCGCCTGGAAAGCCTGAGATTCCCTATGGCGTCGCCATCGTCGGCGCGGCGCTACTGGTAGTTACAAACGATATCTTAACCAACTCAGTCGCATAGCCAATCGTGGCCGATTTGGGCCGCGGATCAGGGGTATTTGATCGCCATGGATGTTCGGAAGCTCATGCTGATGGCGGGCGCGCTCGTGTTCGCCGCAATCTGCGCGATTACCGCGCGCAGCATGTTCGGCGGTGCCGCCGGCCAGCCTGCCCAGGCGCTCGCCGCCCCCGAGCCGACCGGTCCCCAGGTGCTTGTCGCGACGAGGACGCTCGCGCCCGGCACGATCATCGGCCCCGACGCGGTCCGCTATCAGACCTGGCCCAAGGACCTCGTCGACGGCGCTTATTACATCAAGGGCCAGCAGGGCGCGGCGGTGCAGGGCACGGTCGTGCGCTACGCCATTACCGCTGGCCAGCCTGTCACGCAGGGCGCGCTGATCAAGCCCGGTGACCGCGGCTTCCTCGCCGCGGCGCTGACGCCCGGCATGCGCGCCGTTTCGATCTCCGTCACTACCCAGGGGAGCGTCGCGGGTTTCGTTTTCCCGGGCGATCGCGTCGATCTGCTGCTGACCCAGACCGTCAATGGCGGCGAAGGCGAGCCGCTCAAGGCGACCGAGACGATCATCCGCAACCTGCGCGTGCTCGCTACCGACCAGAAGACCGACAAGCCGGCGGACGCGGAAGGCAAGACCCAGGTCACGACCTTCTCCAACGTCACGCTCGAAGCCACGCCCAAGATCGCGGAAAAGATCGCGGTCGCGCAGGCGGTCGGTACCTTGTCGCTGTCGCTGCGCTCGATCGCCGACGACCGCATGGAGCTGGAGCGCGAGATCGCCGCGGGCGAAGTCAACGCGCCCGCCGATGCCAAGGCCGAGAAGGCGATGCTGGTTCAGATCGCCTCGCGGCCGATCGATACCGATCCGACCGCCACCACGGGCGGCGACGTGTCGCGCTATCAGCCTTCGCACGTCTCTCCCAAGATCGCCCCCCCCAGCGCGCCCGCACCCGCGCCCCAGGGCCCCGCAGCGCCCGCCGCGCCGCGCGGACCGGTCATCGTCGTCGCGCGCGGCAACTCTGTCACCGTGACGTCGGCTTCCGGCGCCGCGTCTCCCGTCGGGAACTGATTGTAATGCGTATCCAAGCCATTTTGCGCCAGAGCTGCGCGCCCGTGATCGTCGCGGCGGTCGCCACCGCGACCCTGCTCACCCCGGGCACGGCGCGCGCCGCCGACGCCCCCGCGCCGAGCGCGATTGCCGAGGCGCCCGCGCGTGTCGTCAACATGTCGGTCGGTTCGGGTCAGTTGATCCGCCTCTCGCGCCCGATGACCGGCATCTTCGTCGCCGACGACAAGGTCGCCGACGTTCAGGTCAAGGGCCCGACCGCGCTTTACCTCTTCGCCAAGACTCCCGGCCAGACCAGCGTCTACGCGACCGACAAATCGGGCGCGGTGATCTGGTCGACCGACGTGCGCGTCGGCAACAACCTGACGGGCGTCGGGGCGATGCTGCGCGCCGCCATGCCCGACGCGGAGATCGCCGCCACCCCGGTCAGTGGCATGGTGCTGCTCACCGGAACCGTCGCTTCCGCCGCCGATATCGAGGAAGCCGAGCGCCTCACCAAGGCGTTCGCGGGCGGGGTCCAGGTCCTCAACCGCCTCAAGACCGCGGCCCCGATGCAGGTCAATCTGCAGGTCAAGATCGCCGAAGTGAGCCGTGACCTCGTCAAGGCGTTGGGCGTGAACCTGCTGACGCGCGATACGTCCGGCGGCTTCCTGTTCGGCATCGGCCAGGGGCGCAATTTCGGCTCGATCGGAAATACCGATATTTCGAAGTTGCCGATCGTCCAGGTGCCGACGCCCTATGGCTCGGTGCCGATGCCCTATAATCCCGCGACCGGGCAGCTCGTCGACGTGATGCATCCCGGCACGACTTACGACTTCAGCAAGCTCGGCCAGGGTGCTGGCAAGACCACGTTCGGCCTCGCCGGCCATTTGCTTGGTCTCGACCTTGCCTCCGCGATCGACGCGGCGGAGACGGACGGCCTCGTCACCACGCTCGCCGAACCGAACCTGACCGCCTTGTCGGGCGAAACCGCCAGCTTCCTCGCCGGCGGCGAGGTCCCGATCCCGATCTCCCAGGGCCTGGGCCAGGTCTCGGTCGAATATAAGCAATATGGCGTCAGCCTTGCGTTCACGCCCACCGTGCTGAGCGACGGCCGCATTTCGCTGCGCGTCCGCCCGGAGGTTTCGCAATTATCCTCGGCGGGCACCGTCACGCTGGGCGGGTTCACCATCCCGGGAATCATCACCCGCCGCGCGGAAACGACCGTCCAGCTCGGATCCGGCCAATCCTTCATGATCGGCGGCCTGCTCAACAACAATGTCAGCAACTCCACCGACAAGGTGCCCGGTATCGGCGCGCTCCCGGTGATCGGCGCGCTGTTCCGTTCCAACAGCTTCCGCCGCCAGCAGACCGAGCTGGTGATCGTGGTCACGCCGTACCTGGTGAAGCCGGTCGACGCGTCGCAGATCAAGCTGCCGACCGATGGTTACAAGGCGCCGAGCGATGCCGATCGCTGGCTGCTCGGCTCGACCTTCAAGGGCGATAGCGGCGCCAGGCGCCCGGGCCCCGTCGCCGCACCCCAGGCTTCGGCCGCCGCGCCGGTCGCGCCGGCCGGCAAGGCCGCTTCGATAAACCCGGCCGCCAGTGCTCCCGCGGGAGGGAAGTAGGATGAAGATGATGCGATTGCGCCCCATTGCCTTTGCCTTCGGTGCCCTGCTCGCCACGGGCGCTGCCCAGGCGAAGCACAATTTCAGCGTGGACTCGGTCAATCAGCCGGTCGTCACCGCGGAGCGGGCGATGGTTCCCAACTGCCCGAACTGGAAATCGGCCGGGCTCGATTCAGGCGCGCTGACCGACACCAATTATGGCTGCGCGATCAATTCGAACCTCGCCGCGATGGTCGCCGACCCGCTCGATCTGGTCCACGGCAAGTCCAGCGACGAGACGGACACGAACAGCGCGGTCCGCGCGATCAAGGCGTGGCGTGAGGCGGAGCCGACCTCGAAATTGTGGACGACGACCACAAAGGCCGACATCAAGGGTGCGGGAGGCGGCCAGTGAACGCGCCTTTCAATCCCCGCGCCGCGACGCGCGATCCGTTCAGCGCTTTCATGAGCGACCTCGATTCGGAAGACATCGTCCGCGCCACCGCGCTCTCGTTCGGCTGGCCGCTCGAGCGCATCCACAATGGCGGCATCAACTATGCCGTGCAGAGCCTGGCGGTCTCGCAAAGCCCCAATATCCTGCTCGTCGATCTCGGCGATTCGAGCGATCCGCTCGAGGATATCAACGGCCTCGCCGAAGTGTGCGAGCCCGGCACGATGGTGATCGCCTGCGGGCGCATCAACGACGTGCGCTTCTATCGCGATCTGCTCGGCTCGGGCATCCACGATTATCTGCTCAAGCCCTTCACCGCGGATCAGCTTCATGAATGTATCGCGCAGGCGATGGCCATCCAGGCCGGCGCGCGCGCGGCGGAAGTCGCGAACGAGGCGCCGCATCATATGACCGCGGTGATCGGCGTGCGCGGCGGCGCGGGCGCTTCGACCGTCGCGGTCTCACTCGCCTGGCTCACGAGCGAGCGGGGCAAACCCACCGCCTTGCTCGACCTCGATGTCCATTTCGGCACGGGCGCCCTCTCGCTCGATCTCGAGCCCGGCCGGGGCCTGACCGACGCGATCGAGAATCCCAGCCGCATCGACGGCCTGTTCATCGAGCGCGCCCTGGTGCGCCAGAGCGACACGCTCGGCGTGCTTTCGGCCGAAGCGCCGATCAGCCAGCCGCTCACCGGCGACGGTACCGCTTTCCTGCAATTGCAGGACGAGCTACGCGGGGCCTTGGCCTGTTCGGTGATCGACCTGCCGCGCCACATGCTGGTTCAGCATCCCGCCTTGCTCGCCGATGTCGCGACCGCCGTCGTGGTGACCGAACTCACGCTCGCCGCCACGCGCGACACGATCCGCATCCTGTCGTGGCTCAAGGCCAATGCGCCCGCGACGCGCGTGCTGCTGGTCGCCAACAAGGTCCCTCCGCTCGGCCAGGAAGAGGTCGCCCGCAAGGAATTCGAAAGCTCGGTCGAGCGCGCGATCGACATTCTCATCCCGTTCGACGCCAAATCTGCCGCGCAGGCCGCCAAGGTCGGCAAGCCGGTGGCGGAGAGCGCGAAGACCGCCAAGATCGGCCTCGCTCTGGCCGAGCTGTCGGAGCTGGTATTGGGTGAGGGCAGCGCGGCCAAGAAGAACAAGTCGCTGCTCGGCCGTCTCCTCGACGCGGGCAAGAAGCGGCCGGGCAAGGCCACCGCATCCGACGCCACCGTCGGCTGACGTGCTGATCCTCGCCTTCCTGCTGTTCGCGGGCCTGCTCCTGCTGGCTGGCCTGGCATTTGTCGGGCCGGCCGGTGCGCGTACCCGCAAGCGGCGACTGCAGGCGGTCCGCGCGCGCCACACCGGCGGCGCTCAGGTCGAAACGCAGCTGCGGCGCATCGACGCCCAACGTTCGTCCAAGCTCGACGACGCTTTCCATCGGCTGATCCCCAACCCCGATCTGCTGCGCCGCCGGCTGGAGGCGACCGGCAAGAGCTGGACGCTCGGCCGTTACGCCACTTTCTCGGCCATCCTTTCGGTCATCGTCTTCTTCTTGCTGACCGCCAAGGGCGCGCCCTTCCTGCTGTCGCTGCTCGCCGGCCTTCTCGTCGGCATCGGGCTCCCCCACATGATCGTGGGCAAGCTGATCAAGCGCCGCATGAAGAATTTCATCAACAAATTCCCCGACGCGATCGAATTGCTCGTTCGCGGCTTGCGTTCGGGTCTTCCCATTTCCGAGACGATCGGGGTGGTCGGGGCCGAAGTGCCCGATCCGGTCGGGTGCGAATTCCGCGGCGTCGCCGATCGCATGCGGATCGGCCGCACGATGGAGCAGGCGCTGCAGGAAACCGCCGATCGGCTCAACGCGCCCGAATTCCAGTTCTTCGTCATCACGCTCGCGATCCAGCGCGAAACCGGCGGCAATCTTGCAGAAACGCTCGGCAACCTGGCCGACGTGCTGCGCAAGCGTATGCAGATGAAGCTCAAGATCGCCGCCATGTCGTCGGAATCGAAGGCATCGGCCTATATTATCGGCTCGCTGCCGTTCCTGGTGTTCGGCATCATCTATTTCATCAACCCCGGCTATATGGGCGGCTTCTTCAGCGACACGCGCCTCATCATCGCGGCGGCGGGCGGGGGCATCTGGATGAGCATCGGCGTGTTCATCATGGCCAAAATGATCAATTTCGAGATCTGACGTGGGCGCGCTCCTCAAAACCTATATCGGGCTCGACGCCTCCACCCTCGCCACGATGATGATGGGGATGGCGTTGATGGCGCTGATGGTCGCGATGTACGCCGCCACCACCGTCCGCGATCCGATGGCGAAGCGCGTCAAGGCGCTCAACGAGCGGCGCGAGCAGCTCAAGGCCGGCATCACCGCCTCGACCCGCAAGCGCACGCGTCTCGCCCAGACCAGCCGCGCGACCGATCGGATGCGTGCGCTGCTCGGCAGCCTCAAAGTGCTGCAGGACAAGCAGCTCAAGGAAACCCAGACCAAGCTGACGCAGGCGGGCATCCGTTCGAAGGATGCCGCGATCGCGGTCATCTTCGCGCGCATGGTGTTGCCGATCGTGATCGGCGGTACCTTCATCTTCGGCGTCTATGTGCTCGACTGGTTCCCGACCTGGGGCGGTTTCAAACATTATATGCTCGTCGCCGGCTCGCTGCTGCTGAGCTACAAGGCGCCCGACATGTTCGTGAACAACAAGGTGACCAAGCGCACCGCCGCGATCCGCAAGGGTCTGCCCGACGCGCTCGATCTGCTTGTCATCTGCGCCGAAGCCGGCCTGACCGTCGATGCCGCTTTCAACCGCGTGTCCAAGGAACTGGGTAAAAGCTATCCCGAGCTGGGCGACGAAATGGCCCTGACCGCGATCGAGCTCGGCTTTCTCACCGATCGCCGGACCGCGTTCGAAAACCTTGCCCAGCGCGTGAACCTGGATTCGATCCGGGGCGTGGTCACGACCATGATCCAGACCGAGAAATACGGCACGCCGCTTGCCTCCGCGCTGCGCGTGCTTTCGGGCGAATTCCGCCACCAGCGCATGATGAAGGCGGAGGAAAAGGCCGCGCGCCTGCCCGCGATCATGACCGTGCCGCTGATCCTGTTCATCCTGCCCGTATTGTTCGTCGTGATCCTGGGGCCGGCCGCCTGCTCGATCAGCGACAATATGTTCAAGTCCTGATCGAACGGAAAAGCCGTCGTTGGGCCCCGGCGCAAGACCGGGCGCCCTTCCACTCGCCGCGCACGGATGGCATCGGGCCGCACGAACGCTGTGGACTATTCCGCGCTAGCTGTTGACCGCGGCCTCACGCCGCGCAATCCTCCGCCAAACAGAGCAGGAGGAGTGCGACGTGCCCGAATTCACCACCAATCAGTGGGCGATCCTGTTCCTGGTGCTCGTGCTGGGATGGCTGCTGGGCCTGGTTTCGCGGTCCGGCGGCAGAAAATGGAAACGCGCTTATGAGGCGGAGCGCGACGCGCGCGCCGAGGAACAGGCAGAACTCGAAGCCGCCCGCGCCCGCGTCGCCGAGCTTGAGGCCGCGACGCCCGTAGTCGCCGCGCCCGCCGTCGCCACGCCCGTGACGGAAGAGCCCGTGGCCGCCGAGGCGCCCGTCACCACCACCGAAACGCTCGACCTCACCCGCGACGATCTGTCGCGCATCCGCGGTATCGGGGCGGCCGGCCAGCGGCGGCTCAACGAGGAAGGTATTTACCGCTATTCGGATATTACCGGCCTGACGCCCGCCGAGGAGGCCGAACTCGAACAGCGCCTCGGCGCCGACGAGGGCTATATCGAGCAGGAGCAATGGCGCGAACAGGCCGCTTTGCTGGAATCCGGCCAGTACGACCAGCACCGCGCCACCTACGGCTAAATCAAAAGCGCCTCCCATATTTGGGAAGGCTGGACGGAAATCTAGGCCCGGATCGGGAACCGCTGCCTGATGCGCAGCGTCCGGCCCACAAGGCCGAAGCCGATCAGCATCGTCGCCCAGGTTGCCGGTTCCGGCGTCGGCAGCAGGATGTTTTCGGACGGTGCGGTGTCGAAGGACACGGCGGAGATTGTCATCGAACCCTGGCCCGTGCCGGTGGATCCGCTGCCGTCGCCGATCACCAGGAGCGAGGAGCTATAGCCGACGGACAGCGCCTGACCCGAATAGACCGATCCGTCGATGCGGTACGACACGAGACCGCCCTTGAGCAGGAATTCGTACGTGTGGAGCTGCGACGTATCGAGCGCGACGAACTGCGATACAGCGTTCCACGGGCTGCCCGCCTGCCCGAAATAAATCTCGACTCCGGATTGCCCTGCCGGGCCATAGCAATTCCAGTCGCAATGGGTCGGGTTGAAGATCAACGCCGCTTCATATTGCTGGTCGAGGAAATAGGCCGACCAGTCGGCGTTGGGCCCATAGACGTTGCTCGGCCCGAAACTGGCGGTCAGCGACAGGTGGTTGCCGGCGGCATCGCTCCCCGGATGCCATGCCGGCACGTTCGAATGATAATGGCTGCTGGCATCCCAATAGCCGTAATTTTCGCCATATCCGAACCAGACGCCACGATAGGGAGCGGTCTCGAAGACGGTCGCCCCCTGCGCGTTGGATCCCACCGCCGCGATGTCGAACGCGCCCGTCGTCCAGTCGGTGGTGCCAAGGGTCGGCAAGCTGCTGACTACGGTCGCGCTCGCCGCGCTCGACCCGGCAAAACATGCCACGGCCGCGATCATTTTCCAGTTCGTCATGCTCCCCCCAGAGCCGGATTAAGGTCCGAATCGGACTCGTACGGGTGAATCGGGGTTTAAGCAACCGGACGGTCAGGATGGAAAAACCTGCCCCGGCATGGCGCCGGTTGCGGCACTCACGAAAAAGCCCCCTTCCGTAGGGGCGGAAGGGGGCATTTCCGGCGGGAGGCTTAAAGCCGCCTGGACCCGCCCGATATTGCTCCGGGGCGGGCTTGGAACCTCTTTATTTCTTCAGCGCGGCCTGCGCCGCGGCGAGCCGCGCGATCGGCACGCGGTAGGGCGATGCGGAGACATAATCGAGCCCCGCGCTCTCGCAGAACGCGATCGAGGCGGGATCGCCGCCATGCTCGCCGCAAATGCCGAGCTTGATGCCCGGGCGCGACGCGCGCCCGCGTTCCGCCGCGATCTGGATCAGTTCGCCCACGCCTTCCACATCCAGGCTGACGAACGGATCCTTGGCGTAGATGCCCTGCTCGACATAGGCGCCCAGGAAACGGGCGGCATCGTCGCGGCTCACGCCGAGCGCGGTCTGCGTCAGGTCGTTGGTGCCGAACGAGAAGAATTCGCCCACCTCGGCGATCTCGCCCGCCTTGAGCGCCGCGCGCGGCAGTTCGATCATCGTGCCGATCAGATAGTCGAGTATCTGGTCCTTCTCGGCCAACACGGCCTTGGCGGTCTTTTCGATCAGCGCCTTGATGATCTCCAGCTCACGCCGCGTCGCCACCAGCGGCACCATCACCTCTGGAATCGGCGCCTCGCCGGTCAGCCGTGCGACATCGCATGCCGCCTCGAAGATCGCGCGCGCCTGCATCTCGTAGATTTCGGGATAGGTGATCCCCAGGCGGCAGCCGCGGTGGCCCAGCATCGGGTTGAATTCGTGCAGTTCGGCCGCGCGCCGCTTGAGCTTGTCCACCGACACGCCGGACGCGGTCGCGACCTCCTCGAACTCCTCTTCCTCATGTGGCAGGAATTCGTGCAGCGGCGGGTCGAGCAGGCGGATCGTTACCGGCAGGCCCGCCATGATCTCGAAAATCTCGGCGAAGTCGCTGCGCTGCTCGGGCAGGAGCTTTTCGAGCGCGGCGCGGCGGCCTTTTTCGTCCTCGGCCAGGATCATCTGGCGGACGGCCGAGATCCGGCTCGCGTCGAAGAACATATGTTCGGTGCGGCAAAGCCCGATCCCCTCCGCGCCGAAACGGCGCGCGGTGCGGCAATCGAGCGGCGTCTCCGCATTTGCGCGCACCCTGAGCCGGCGGCCCTGGTCGGCCCATTCCATCAGCACGCCAAAATCGCCCGCCAGCTCGGGCTGCACGGTCGCGACCTCGCCCAGCATCACCTCGCCCGTCGCGCCGTCGATCGTAAGGACGTCGCCCTCGCGCACTTCCCTGCCGGCGACGCGGAACAGCTTAGCCTTCACGTCGATCGCAAGGCTGCCCACGCCCGAAACGCAAGGCCGGCCCATGCCGCGCGCGACCACTGCCGCGTGGCTGGTCATGCCGCCGCGCGCCGTCAAAATGCCCTTGGCGGCATGCATGCCGTGAATGTCCTCGGGGCTGGTCTCGACCCGCACCAGGATCACAGCATCGCCCGCCGCCGCGCGTTTCTCCGCCGTGTCCGCGTCGAACACGACCTGGCCCGACGCCGCGCCGGGCGATGCGGGAAGACCCTTGGCGATCACGTCGCGCGGCGCATTGGGGTCGAGCGTCGGATGCAGCAGCTGGTCGAGCGCCGAGGGATCGACCCGCAGCACCGCCTCGTCCTGGCTGATCAGCCCTTCATTCGCCATGTCGACCGCGATCTTGAGCGCGGCCTTGGCCGTGCGCTTGCCCGATCGCGTCTGCAGCATCCAGAGCTTGCCCTGCTGCACGGTAAACTCGATGTCCTGCATGTCGCGATAATGCGTTTCCAGCAGGTCGAACACGCGCGCGAGTTCGGCATAGGTTTCGGGCAAAGCCTCTTCCATCGACGCTGCCTTGGCCCCGGCCCGCTCGCGCGCGGCCTTGGTCAGATATTGCGGCGTACGGATGCCCGCGACAACGTCCTCGCCCTGCGCGTTGATCAGGAATTCGCCATAATAAGCGCGTTCGCCGGTCGACGGATCGCGCGTGAAGGCGACGCCCGTGGCCGAGGTCTGGCCCATATTGCCGAACACCATCGCCTGGACATTGACCGCGGTGCCCCAGTCGCCCGGAATGTCGTGCAGCCGCCGATAGACCTTGGCACGCTCCGACTGCCACGATCCGAACACCGCGCCGATCGCGCCCCAGAGCTGGTCGTGCACATCCTGCGGAAAGGGCCTGTTCCATTGCTCCTCGACCAGGCCCTTGTAGGTCTTCACCAGCGCGCGCAGGTCGTTGGCGGTAAGCTCGGTATCGAGGCTGACGCCGCGATCCTCCTTGGCGATTTCCAGCGCTTCCTCGAACGCGCCATGATCCAGTTCCAGCACCACGTCGGCATACATCTGGATGAAGCGGCGATAGCTGTCCCAGGCGAAGCGATCGTCACCCGACGTGGCGGCCAGCCCCTCGACCGTCCGGTCATTGAGGCCCAGGTTCAGCACCGTATCCATCATGCCCGGCATCGATATGCGCGCGCCCGAACGGACCGAGACGAGCAGGGGATCGGCGGCATTGCCGAACTTTTTGCCCGTCACTTTCTCGATATGTGCGATGCCCGCCGCAACCTCGTCACGCAGGCTGTCGGGGAAGGCCCCGCCTTCCTCATAATAGCGCGTGCACATCGCCGTTGAGATGGTGAAGCCCGGCGGAACCGGCAGCCCGATCGAGGCCATGCCGTCCAGGTTCGCGCCCTTGCCGCCCAGCAGGTTCTTGTCACCGTTTCCGCCGTCGGAAACGCCGCCCCCGAACCGATAGACGTAACGCTCCTGCTCGACGCTCACCGGCACGCTTGCCATCTCCACCGCGCTCCCTGAACCGTTTACACCGTGGCAGTGCAAAAGCGCTAGGCGCGCAAAGATATCCAATCAACCCGAGCGCCTGAAAAGCGAAATGCGCTTTTGGCGCCCACGGATGCAGGGTAGCGCTACCCCTCGATCTTCGAGAAATCGGCGACGCGATGCACCGCGCGGCGGATCCGCGCCAGCAGATCGAGCCGCGCCGCGCGTTTCGCCGGATCGGCGTCGTTGACGGTAACGCTATCGAAAAAGGCGTCGATCGGCCCACGCAGGCTCGCCAGCGCGGCCATCGCCGCCTCGAAATTTTCATCCTTAACAGCCGTGTCGGCGGCCGTTTCGGCCGCATCGAGCGCCGCGATCAACGCCGACTCGGCCGGCTCCGGCGCATAGCCCAACGCAACCCCGTCATTCCCGCGAAGGCGGGAATCCACCGGGCCACCCGCGCTTGCCTCCTGGTGGATCCCCGCCTTCGCGGGGATGACGGTGGAGGATGCGGTGTCACTCCACCCTTCCTTGCGCAGGATATTCGCTGCTCGCTTATACCCCGCGAGCAAATTCGCCCCGTCCTCGGTCGACACGAACGCCTGCAACGCCTTCACCCGCGCGAGCAGTCGGACGAGATCGTCCTCGCCGCCCAGCGCGAACACCGCGTCGATCAGGTCGTGACGAACGCCCGCCTCGCGCTGCTGGACCTTGAGGCGGTCAGCGAAGAAGTCGAGCAGATCGGCAGGAATTGCGAAGCGCAGACCGTTGCCGGTCAGCAGCCGGATGATGCCCAACGCCGAACGGCGCAACGCGAAGGGGTCTTTCGATCCCGTTGGGGTCTCACCGATCGCGAAGAATTGCTGCAAGCTGTCGAGCTTGTCCGCGATGCTCACCGCTACCGTCACGGGCGCGTTCGGGACGTCGTCACTCTGGCCCACAGGCTTATAATGATCGCGGATCGCCTCTGCGACCTCATGCGGCAAGCCTTCGGCGTGCGCGTAATAACCGCCCATCACGCCCTGCAGTTCGGGGAATTCGCCGACCATGCCCGTGACGAGATCGGCCTTGGCGAGGCGCGCGGCCTGCTCGGCATGATCCGGGTTTGCGCCCTTTACGACACCGTCTTCGGCAAGCTTGCGCGCCAACTTCGCCACGCGATCGACCTTGTCGGCCACCGTGCCCAATTTCTCATGGAACACGATCTGGTCGAGCTTCTTCGCCTGATCCTCAAGCTTCACCTTGAGGTCCTGCTCCCAGAAGAATTTCGCATCCGACAGCCGCGCCGCCAGCACCTTGCGATTGCCCGCGACGATCGCCGCGCCGCCATCCTCCGCCACGATATTGGCGGTGCAGATGAAATTGGGCGCGAGCTTGCCCGCCTTGTCCACGCACGCGAAATATTTCTGGTTGGTGCGCATGGTGAGCTGGATCACCTCGCGCGGCACCTCCAGGAAGGCCGGGTCGAAATCGCCCAGCAGCGGCACCGGCCATTCGGTCAGCCCCGCATTCTCCGCCACAAGCCCCGCGTCCGGAATGACGCTCAGCCCGCGCGCTTCGGCGATCGCCCGCGCGCCGCCCTCGATGATCCCGCGCCGCTCGGCTGGATCCAGGATCACATGGCAGGCGCGCAGCTTCTCGGCATAATCCTTGACTGACCCGATCGTGATCGGTCCCGGATGGTGGAAGCGATGGCCATAGGTGGTCGCGCCCGACTGCAGCCCATCGATCTCGAACGGTACGACCTGATCGCCCAGCAGCGCGATGATGCCCTGCAAGGGCCGCACCCAGCGCAGGCTTGCGGTCGAAGCCGAGGCTTTGCCCCAACGCATCGACTTGGGCCAGGGGAAGGCGCGGATGATCGCCGGGATCGCCTCGGCCAGCACCTCGGCCGTGGCCCGGCCCGGCTTCTCGACCACCGCGAACAGCACCCCGTCGCGCTCGGTCAATTGCTCGCGCGTCAGGCCGGTTTTGCGCAGGAAGCCCTCCAGCGCCTGCGGCGGCGCGGAGGCCTTGGGGCCCTTAGTCTCTTCCGACACGGCCTGCGTCGCCACAGGCAGCCCGCGCGCGATCAGCGCCAGCCGGCGCGGCGTCGCGTAGACCTCGATGCTCCCGGCGGCCAAACCCGCCTTGGCGATCTCCGCCTCGAACAGGCGCTGAAGGTCGGCGGACGCCTTCTCCTGCATCCGCGCGGGGATTTCTTCGGACAATAGTTCGAGAAGGAAATCGCTCATTGAAAAACACCGTTCGGGCTGAGCTTGTCGAAGCCCTGTCCTTGTTCTCTTCGCACAGGCTTGAAGCAGGGCAGCCCTTCGACAAGCTCAGGGCGAACGGAAATTGGAGCGGGAAGGGGGAATCGAGCCCGCATCACGCGTCCCACCCGTTATGCGCCATCCACGCCTCGCACGCGCCCTTCGCAAGCTCGCGCACCCGGCCGATATAGGCCTGGCGTTCGGCGACCGAGATCACCCCGCGCGCCTGCAGCGTGTTGAAGATGTGGCTCGCCTTGATCGCCTGGTCGTAGGCGGGGAGGGGGAGCGGCGTGTCCCGCTCCAGCAGCGCCTTGCACTCGTCCGCGGCCTGGCCGAACTGCTTGAACAACGTCTCGGTGTTCGCCGCCTCGAAATTGTACGCGCTGAACTGGCGCTCATTCTCCAGGAAGACGTCGCCATAGGTCACGCCCTCGTCGTTGAAGGCGAGGTCGTACACGCGGTCGACGCCCTGGATGTACATTGCCAGCCGTTCGAGCCCGTAGGTCAGCTCGCCCGCGACCGGCTTGCAATCGAACCCGCCGACCTGCTGGAAGTAAGTGAACTGCGTCACCTCCATCCCGTCGCACCAGACTTCCCAGCCCAGCCCCCAGGCGCCGAGCGTCGGGCTTTCCCAATCGTCCTCGACGAAGCGGATGTCGTGATTGCGGAAATCGATTCCGATCCGCTCGAGCGAACCCAAATACAATTCCTGCAGATTGGGCGGGCTCGGTTTCAGGATCACCTGATATTGGTAATAATGGCCCAGCCGGTTCGGATTCTCGCCATAACGCCCGTCGGTCGGCCGCCGCGACGGCTGCACATAAGCCGCCTTCCAGGGCTTCGGCCCCAGCGCGCGCAAGGTCGTCGCCGGATGGAAGGTGCCCGCGCCCATCTCCATGTCATAGGGCTGCAGGATGACGCAGCCCTGCGCGCTCCAATAATCGTGGAGCGTCAGGATGAGGCTCTGGAAGCTGAGCGGCTTGCCGTCGGCCAAGGAAAACTCCGAAAATCGCGGTTGCGTTGAGGCTGCCGCGTTTGGCGGACCCTTGCGCAGGGGTCAAGGCGAGGGGATAGGGGGGCATGCGCCGTCTCCGCCTGCTCGCCCCTTTTTTCCTCCTCGCCGCAACTCCCTCTCAGCCCCCGGCGCACCCCGCGCTGTGGAAATTGGCGGACGCGGACACGACCATCTACCTCTTCGGCACGATCCACATCCTGCCCGCAGGGACCAACTGGATGGACCCCGCCATCAGGCAGGCGGTCGATGGCGCGCAGTCGCTGACGCTGGAGGCCGTGCTCGATCAGGATCCGGGCCAGGTCGCGTCGGTGCTGCTCAGGATCGGCACCGCCAAGGGCCTTCCCCCGCTGGCCGATCGCGTACCCCCCGCCAAGCGCGCGCAGCTTGCCGCGATGGTCAAGGCGAGCGGTTTCCCGCCAGCTTTCCTCGACGGGATGAAGAGCTGGGCGGCGGCGATCATGCTGACCGGCGCCGCGCTCCAGCAGATTGGTGTCGATGCCGCCGCCAGCCCGGGCGTCGAACCCCAGCTCACCGCCTTGTTCCGTTCCGCCAACAAGCCGGTCGACGGGCTCGAAACCGCGGAGATCCAGCTCGGCTATTTCGACAAATTGCCCGAAAGCGCGCAGCGCGCCTTCCTTCTGGCGACGCTCGACGACCCCGCCAAGGCGAAGGCGGATTTCGCGAAGATGCTCGGCGCCTGGGAGAAAGGCGACCCTGCCGCGATCGAGAAAAGCTTCGCCGACGACCCCGAATTCACCCCCGAACTCCGCGACCTCCTGATCCGCCAGCGCGACCGCAACTGGGCCGACGCGATCGCGAAACGAATGGACCAGCCTGGCACCGTCTTCGTCGCGGTCGGCGCCGGCCATCTCGTCGGCCCGGATTCGGTCCAGAAGATGCTGGCGGAAAAGGGCTTGAAGGTTACGCGCGTCCAATAGCCGCACCCTGGACTTGTTCAGGTCTACCGGGCGGCGAGCGCCCTCCCGGCGGATGCTGAAACAAGTTCGGCATGACGGTAGTGGGGGCGCCAGGGTCCTAGGTTGCTTGTCCTGACCCTTTCCGCTACAGGCGCGCCTCCCCGTCGGGTCATCCCTGGAGGCTGGCGGGTCACATTCACTTAAGCGAACTGGAGACATGATATGAGCGAGACGCTCACTCTGTCGGCCGAGACGCGCGAACGGGCAGGCAAGGGAGCCTCTCGTGCAATGCGTCTTCAGGGCCGCGTCCCCGCCGTGGTGTACGGCAACAAGCAGGAACCCCTCTCGATCCATGTCGAGGAGAAGGTTCTGATGAAGATGCTCAACACGGGCCACTTCATGAACTCGGTCGTGATGATCGAAGGCGCCGACAAGGCCCCGATCCGCACCCTGCCGAAGGACGTCCAGTTCCACCCGGTCACCGACCGTCCGCTCCACGTCGATTTCCTCCGCATCGGCGAGCACACCACCGTCCACGTCAACGTGCCGGTTGTGTTCACCAACGAAGAGAAGAGCCCCGGCATCAAGCGCGGCGGCGTCCTCAACGTGGTGGCGCATGAGCTCGAGCTGATCGTCGATGCGGCCGACATTCCCGACGAGATCACCGTCTCGCTCGAAGGTCTCGAGGTCGGTCACTCGATCCACGTCTCGGCGATCGCGCTTCCGAAGGGTGCGAAGGTGCACCACGCGGAAACCGACTTCACCGTCGCCACGATCGTCGCTCCGTCGGCGCTCAAGTCGACCGAAGGCGACAACGAGACCGACGCCGCCGAAGGCGGCGAGGCTTCCGAAGGCTAATCGTCACCCCAGCGAAAGCTGGGGTCTCAGGAGGCGAGCATGCGCTTGCCGGCTGAGACCCTGGCTTTCGCCAGGGGCGACGCCTCGCGTCGTGCAAATCTGGGTCGGCCTCGGCAATCCGGGCGCGGAATATGCGCTCAACCGGCACAATGTCGGTTTCATGGCCGTCGACGCGATCGCCGAAGTCCATGGCTTTGAGCCGTGGAAAAAGGGCTTCCAGGGCTGGCTTTCCGCCGGCCGCGTCGGCACCAGCCGCATTCTCCTACTCAAGCCCGCAACCTACATGAACGATAGCGGCCGCTCGGTCGGCGAAGCGCTCCGCTTCTACAAGCTCGGCCTCGACGCGCTCACCGCTTTCCATGACGAACTCGATATCGATCCCTTCCGCGTCAAGGTGAAGACGGGCGGCGGGGCGGCCGGCCATAACGGCCTCCGCTCGATCGACGCGCATCTCGGGCAGGATTATCGCCGCGTCCGCCTCGGCATCGGCCATCCCGGCCACAAGGACCGCGTCACCGGCTACGTGCTCGGAAACTACGCCAAGGCGGAGATGGACGATCTGTCGGACATGCTGGGCGCGGTCGCCGCCGAAGCGCCTCTGCTCGCCGCGGGCGATGATGCGCGCTTCATGAACGAGGTCGCGCTGCGGCTCGCCTGAGTCCTAGCGTCCTGCCGGCGCGGCTTCGATCAGCACGACTCCGGCTCCTTCAGCCTTGGCGCGCCGCATCAGGCCATAGACCAGATCGAACAGCTCCACGCCGCTCAGCGCTACGTCAGGTCCGACGATCAGGGCCGCCATGCTGCACGTCAGAGGCAGGCCCGATTTGGCGAGTGTCGTGCCCACCCGCTGATGCAGCAGCCGCGCCAGCGCCTCGGCATTCTGGGCGGATCCCGCGCCGAGCAGGAAACCGAATTCGTCGCCGCCGATCCGGCCCATCAGGTCCGATCCGCGCACCCCGCTCATCGCGTCCTGCGCGGCCGCGCGCAGCGTCGCATCCCCGGCCGCGGGGCCGTAGCTCGCGTTGATCGCCTTGAACCCATCCAGGTCGATGCAGGCCGCCACCGATGTCTGGCGGTTGCGCCGCGCCGCGGCGAGATGGCGCACCACCGCCGCCTGGAACGGCAGCTTGTTGAGCGCGCCCGTCAGCGCGTCGTACATCGCCCGATAATCGGCTTCGTCATAAGCACGGCGATAGGCCGCCACGACCAGCGCGAGGAAGATGTACACCGCCCCGCGAACCGCCGCATTCGCCGCCGTCGCCGCGCCGGGGGCGGAGGGTGAGGCCAGGATGTCGGGCAGCAGGGCCACGATCGCGGTCACGGCGGCGAACAATATCGCCAGCCGCCGCGCGAGCACCCACGACATGACGCAGAGCAACGGAACGTAAAGCGGGACGAGCCGCAGACCGAACTGCCGGCCCGCGCCGTCGATCCCGACCACCAGGATCAGGACGGCCAGCCCGGGGAGCAGGGCCGCGCCGCGCGGCAGACGCGCCAGCTTCGCCATGATGCGCGGCACATAAGCATCGAAACCGCCCGCATCGGTCCACCGCGTCATTCTGGCCGAATGCGCTTGGGCTCGATCAGTTGCGGCGGGCGAATCCCCCTCGGCCATCCGCTGATATTAGCGCGATCCTATAGCATTTCATATATTTGGGTTAAGCGGCCCGCTTGCGCGCGGCGATCCTTCGGCCAAGCAGGATCATCAACACCAGCGCGATCAGGTTGGTCGTCACCTTGAACGCGATGTCGATCGCCGCGCCGCCCTGAAAGCCCTCGAAGGTCGCCAGCATCGCCCCGCCGAGCGTACCGAAGAACAGGCCGAAGCTGTGCCGCTCGGTCCAAGACCCGCTCGCGCCCCAGCGCGCCATGCACCACAGCACCGCCAGGATGAGTAGCAGGAACGCCGCGAACACGACGGGCGCCGAAAGCTCGGGCATCTGCCCGAAGGCCAGTACCACCAGCCCGAACCACAAGGCCGACCAGATCGCGCCGGCGATCCCGAGCAGGATGGGCGAGGGGGGGATGGCGCTGCTCGTCAGCCTCGGCGGCACCTTGATCGCCCAGAGGAACAGGACCGCGATCGCCGCCAGCGCGCCGGCTAACTGGCCATGCGTCGGGTTGTAGAGCGGCAAATGGAAGGTCTGCACACGCGCGATATGCGTCCAGCCATACCAGGCCATCGCCGATCCGATCGGGAAGAGGGTGCCGACGATCACGAGCCCGGTCGGGCTCAGCCACGTCTCCTGCCTGCGGTCGGGGAAGACCATTTCGGCGACCAGGGTCGGCATCAACACCACCCACACCGCCTCGTAGGCGAGCGCCCACAGGGCATAGACATAGTTGATCCCGCCCGCGCGCGCCCATTCGACGCCCTTCAGCTTGATCACCAGCGGCGCGAAGCTGGTCTGCTGGATCACGAATTCCTCGGCGACCGCTATCGCCAGCCCGAACAGCACCAGGCTGGCCCAGCCGAGGCCGAGCTTGCGCGCCAGCGCGCGCAGCATCAGCGCGCCGCCGCCCCATACGACGATTTCCATGAAGATGATCGGCGGAAAGCCGATGATCGCCGAGAGCCGCGTGCCGCCCAGCAGCCATTCGGTGAAGACCGGCGGCAGCACCATCATCAGCAAGGCCGGGGCGATGCGCGAGAAAAAGCCGCGATTGGCCGGTGCGGCAGGGGCCATTGGACAATCTCCCGTCCCTTATGTACAAATTATGTCATTCATAAGTATCTTAGTTGTGAGATAAATACAATGGCGCGACGAACGCCCTCCGACGGGAATGAATCCAACCGCCTGCATCGCGAACTGGCCACCGCGGTCGTCAGCTTCCACGAAGCCGTGGCGCGCGCGGTCGGGATGACGGCGGCCGAGCGCAAATGCGCGGGGCTGCTGGCCGAACGCGGGCGGATGACCCCGGGCGAACTCGCGCAAGAGACCGGCCTCACCACCGGCGCGATCACGGGCATCGTCGATCGCCTCGCCAAGGCCGGCTACGCCGCGCGCGTCGCGCATCCGAGCGATCGCCGCAGCGTGATCGTGGAGGCGCGCAACGCGGATCGGCTCATGGCGCTGATCGGCCCCGTCTTCGCCTCGCTCTCCGCGCGGATGGACCAGCTCGACGCGCGCTATTCGGATGCGGAGCGCGCGCTCATCCTGCGCCACCTTGGCGACACGATCGCCATATTGCGCGAGGAAACCGCCGGGCTGCTCGCCGCGCCGCCTGCGGGCAAGCGCGCCGGCTAATGCCCTCCTCCGGGTAAGTCAGCCGATCCGTGCGGCTCAATCGGGCGGTGCGCCAGCCTCGCCCTCGGCCTCGTCGCCAGTCTCTTTCTTCTTCTGGATATTCTCGATCGCGGCCGATTTCGCCGGATCGAATATCGCGCCGAACGCGAGCCCGATCGCGAACGCTGCGCCCGCCAGCCGGCCTTTCCCCCGCGCCGATCTTTTCGACGCCATGATCGCCCAGGGGAGCGCGATCAAAAGGCCGACGGCGAGTGTCGCGGCTATGATCCATTTCACTTCGATGTTCCCCAACCTGATCCGTCGAAGGTGGGTGGCGCGGAGGCGAGGGACAACCCCGCGCCGTTATAGGACGGGGGGCTGGAAATTCGCGACAAAGGATCGTGCGCCCGCTTGCGCGACGCAGCTCACCGCCGAGACGCGCGCCTGCTTGCGGAAAATCTTGCAGGTTCCGTGTGCCGGCCGCTCCGCCATGTGCGTCGATGCGACGCTGCGCACGGTCACACGATCGCCTTCGATCGCGCCTGAAAAGCGCATCCATTGGGCAGTGCTGCGGTGCCCGAACTCGATCGTCGCGTCGCCTATCTCGACATGGTCGCATATGGCCCGCGTCTCGCCCGGCAGCGGCGGTCCGAGCGCCACCGGATAGAGGCAACGGCCGTTCAGCGACAGAACAGAAGCCAGAGCCAACGCCAGCATGCGCCGATCTTGCGCGTGCCGGCCGCGGATTGGCAAGCGGCTGGATGGGCGGGCGGCCGTGTAAGGTTCCGCATGGCCATCGCCCGCGCGAGGCCGTATCGGCGGCGCTATGACCACGCGCAGCCTCTTCGCCACCCGATTCTACGACGGGACGCTTGCCGACGACGCGCTCTTGGAGGAACTCGACCATAGCTGCCGCACGCTCGCCCAGGACGATCGCGCGGGCCAGAATTGGTCGAAGGCGCACGGCTATCGCGGCTACACCTCCTACGCCTCGCTCGACGATCTGCCCCAGCGCGATCCGGTGTTCGCCGATCTGGTCAAGGCGCTGAACCGGCACGTCGCCGCCTTCGCGAAGGACTGCGCCTTCGATCTGGCGAGGCCGCTCAAGCTCGACAGCCTGTGGGTCAATGTGATGAAGCGCGGCGGCACCCATTCGGGCCATATCCACCCGCACAGCGTCGTCTCCGGAACGATCTATATCGCCGTGCCCAGCGGTTCGGGCGCGCTCAAGCTGGAGGATCCCCGCTTGCCGATGCTGATGGCCGCGCCCACCCGCCGCGCGGACGCGACGGAGGACCTGCAGCCCTTTGTCTATGCCGCGCCCGCGCCGGGCACGATCTTCCTCTGGGAAAGCTGGCTCCGGCACGAGGTGATGCTCAGCGACGCAAAAGAAGAACGCATCTCGATCAGCTTCAACTATCGGTAGCGCAATAGCCCTCTCCCACAAGGGGAGAGGGAATTACGCCCATCGCCAGGCTCTACGCCGGCTCCGCCACCCGCTCCTTCACGATCCCGCTCGCCAGCTTGCCGTTCACCTCGGCCAGATGGTCGAACTCGGCCTCGTAATGCGCCATGCCCTGGCTCAGCGAGCGTAGCTCTGTCTCCAGCCCGTGCAGCTCCGCTTGCGGTAGCATCAGGTCGACCCGGTCCCAGCGCGACCAGCCGTCCAGCGGCGCGATGCCCAGCATCTGTCCGCGCCGGCTCGTCGCCGCCGATGTGATGCGGGATATCGCGCTGCCGGGCGCATCCACCGTCACGCGCGCGATCGGCTCGAGCAGATAGGGCTGGGCCTGCGCCAGCGCCTCCGCCATCGCGATCCGGCCAGCGGTGCGGAAGGCGAGTTCCGAACTGTCGACGCTGTGGAAGCTGCCGTCGATCAGCGCCACCGCGACGTCCACCACCGGGAAGCCCATCGGCCCGCGCGCCATCGCGTCGCGCACCCCCATCTCCACCGCCGGAATCCATTGCCGCGGGATCGCGCCACCGGTGATCCGGTCCTCGAACCGGAAGCCTTCGCCCCGCGGCAGCGGGCGCACCTCGATGATCACGTCGCCGAACTGGCCGTGCCCGCCCGATTGCTTCTTGTGGCGGCCATGTTGCGTAACCGCCTTGCGGATCGATTCCTTGTAGGCGACCGCAGGCGCGTCGGCCGAGACCGCCACGCCGTAGCGCCGTTTGAGCCGCGCAATCACGACGCCGAGATGCTCGTCGTTGAGCCCGTGCAGCAACGTCTCGCCGGTCGCCTCGTCGGTGCCCCAGCGCAGCGCCGCATCCTCCTCGGCCAGCCGGTTGAGCGCGGTCGACAGGCGCACGTCGTCCTTATGATCCTTGGCCGCGATCGCCAGCGCGCAATTGGTCACCGGTCGCGCGGTGGCGGCTGGCGCGGCCGGCGCCCGGCCATTTGTGCCCAGCCGGTCGCCCGCTTGTGCCGTGTCGAGCTTGGCGATGCCGACCACGTCGCCCGGTTCGGCGCGCGCGACCTTGCTCGTCTGGCCGCCCTGCAGCGCGAACAGCGATCCCGCGCGCGTGCGCGTGCCGTCGCTCGCGACCAGTTCGGTCCCCTCCGTAAGCGGCGCGCCGAACAATCGTGCCAGCGCCAGCCGGCCGACCGCGCAGCCATGCGATATCTTGAATATCGCCGCCGTCCCATTCTCGATCCCCAGCCGCGCCGCGGTCGTCGCGGCGCGCGGCGTGTCGTGCCGCAGCATCTTGAGCAGCCGGCCGATCCCGAACCCGTTCTGCGCCGATCCGAACAGCACCGGCGCGATCAGCCCGGCCTCGGTCTCGCGCGCCAGATCGCCGAAGATCGTGTCGAGCCGCGGCGCCTCGTCGATCAGCAATTGCTCGAGCAGCGCGTCATCATGGTCCGCCAGTTGCTCCAGCATGTGGAAGCGCGCGGCCGTCTCGTCGTCGCGGATATGCGCCGCGAGCGGCACCCGTTCGGATCTCTTGCCAGGTTGGTAATGATAGGCGCGCTCCAGCGCGAGATCGACGAATCCCGCCACGCGCTCGCCCGCGCGGATCGGGATCTGCCGCGCGACCAGGGCGGCATTGCTCAGCGGCTGCAGCGCCGCGAGCAGATCCTCGATACTGCCGCGCGCCTGGTCGATCTTGTTGACGAAGATCGCGTGCGGCAGGCCCAGCTTCTCCAGCTTTCGCAGCGTCGGCTCGGCCAGCGGCGCGCGCGCCGGATCGGGGTCGATCACCACCAGCGCGAGGTCGGCGAGCGCCAGCGCATGCTCGGCATCCGCGGCGAAGCCCGACGAGCCTGGCGCGTCGATCAGGACGAAGGTGTCCCCCAGATACTCGAACCGCAGCAGGTTGAGTTCGGTCGAGCCGCATCGCGCGCGCGCTTCGGGGCTGGAATCGCCGATGCTGCTGCCCTGATCGACCAGCCCCAATCGGGGAATGGCGCCTGCCGCGAACAGCAAAGCCTCGCTGACGCTGGTCTTCCCTGTGCCTGCTGGTCCGACGATCGCGACGGCTCTTGTGCCGTGGACGGTATCACCCATCTCGCTCTCCTCCTGCCTGCCCCCGCCTTTCGGCCCTGGCCCGCCCGGAGTCGCGACGATCTGCCTATCCGCGCGCGAAGGCAAGATGCTCGCGTTGATGCGCAACAGGATCCGTCGGTCGAACTTTCTCCAACGGGTCGTCGCGGCTCGGCGCGGCTTCGATACGAATTGCGATTATCTAGGCAACCCAATGATATGCACGGGCATTCTACCATCCGTGCCGCGCTATTTCTTCGACACCGCCAATGGCGAGCGTTTCCGGGATTCGGACGGGCTGGACCTTAGGGGCCCGAACGAGGCCCGCTCCTATGCCGTCAGATTCGCGGGCGAGTGCCTGGCGCATGGTCCCGATGCGCTCCAGGACCGCGATTTCCGTGTCGTGGTCCGCAACGCCGACGATCTTGTCCTTTTCACCGTCACGACCTTCGTGACCGAGTCGCCCGCAATGGCCGGCACCCCATCGGGCAAAAGCGGGCGTTAGGCTGGACGCGCGGTCGCCCGCTCAATCCCACATCAGCACCAGCCGGCCGTTGGCGGGCACGCGATAATCGATCCGATCCTCCGACGTGGCATAAGCGCGCAGCACATCGCCATCGACCGTCTTCACCCGCGTCTTGGTCAGTTTGTGCCGCTTCAGCCGAACCACGCTCAGCCCCGCGCTGCAGGTCTCGCCGCCATTCAGCGTGAGCGTGACCGACCGGTCGCCCGTGCGCTCCATCGAGCGGACGAACAGGTCGCAATAGATCCGGAACGGCGCGCCTTCGACGCTATGGAAGGCGCGCGTCGCGAACACGAACGCCGCGCCCGCGCCATAGACTTCCTGGCCGACCTGGCCGGCAAGCTGGCCGTCGGGATAGAGGTCCTCCAGCGGGAAAGACAATTTGCGGTCGACATGCCCGTTCGGCTCGCGCTGCTTGGGCGAGATCGCCTCGGGCGGCAGCGCGTCGGGATAATAATACCAGGCCCGCGACAGCGTATATCGGCAATATTCGCCGATCAGCATCCGCGCGGCCGGCTCCAGATCGGGCCCGCTATCGTCCAGATAGCGTTCGAACGCGCTGTAGGCGTCGAAGCATTCGTAGATCGCCATATAGGGCGCGTCCTGCAGGCAGGTCGCGCCCATGAAATTGCTGTAATGCGTGGCGAGTTCCAGCTCGCTCTCCCAGATCTCGGTATTGTGGAAGAAGCTGGCGAGATAGACGTAGCTCTGCTGCAGGTATACGTCGCGGTCCGTGATCCGCCACAGCCGCATGCACGCGGCAGCGCCCCATGCGGTCAGGTTCGCCTGGTAATTGACGTTGAAGCGCAGGCCGATCGCGGCGTCGATCGCGGCGCGCGCCTCGTCCAGGAACCTCCTGTCGTCGGTCAGCTCATAGGCCTGCAGCATCACCCAGGCATAGACGCCGCCGACGTCGGTCTGGCCGCGCCCGTCCGCTCCGGCTGACTCGGTGATGACCGTGAAATCGGTGATCTTGTACTGGACCGGCCATTTATATTTGAAATGGTGCGCCGCCTCGATCCCGAAATCGACGCTTTTCAGGAACAGCTTTTTCGCCTCCTCGTCTCCGCTCAGCGCAAGGTTCCCCAGGTTGAGCAAAGGATGGTAGAGGTACCAGCTGTCGACGGCGTCGGCGTCCTTGTCCGACCCCACATTGGGCAGATAGCGCCGCAGCGTCTTGAGCTTGGGGTCGTAGAATTTCCCCAGCCCTGCCTGGAGCTCTGCTTTCAGCGGCGGTTGCGCGCCGCACCATATCCCCCAATCGTGCAGCGCCGATATGATCGCCATCTGCACCATGATGTCGGGATATTCGGCGGCGGTATAAGGGTGGATATAGCGATGGCCGTAATGGCGGATGGTCGCTTCGGGCGCCTCATCCAGGTCGCGCAGCGTGCGCTCGGCCCGGTCCACCCAGTCGCGATACTCGGTGCGCGGCAGGTCGATCAGTTGATAGGCCCGTCCCAGCATCTGCAGGAATTGCCGCGCCGATTCCCGTTCCTCGGTTGATGCGTCATGACGCATCACGATGATCGCGTCGGACAGGGTGACCGTCTTGCCCGCAGGTAGCGGGTTGGTCGGCGGCGTGCCGCTCTGCGGCGGGGAGGGCATGAGATAGCCCAGCTCCGGCCACTCGCCGCCGACCGCCCCGTCCGGCTTCGTCTTGGTCGCGCGATAATAATCGTTCAGCGCGGTAAGATTCTGGAAATAGAGCACATTGCCGAACGCGGGTTCGTCGATGTGGAAATAGACGAGTCCCGCATTCAGCCCGCGCTGGCCCGCCTCGACGCGGCCCTTCGCCCCGACCGGATCGTCATCGCTGTCTAGCGGATAGAGATCGCGCGGCACGAACGGCACCAGCATTGGGGCGGCCGGCGTGAATTCCACCGTGATCCGCACATGATCCAGCCCGTCGCCGCCGGCCATGAAGACCACCACATGCTCCCCCAGCGCGCTCGCCAACCTCACCCGCGCCGTCTCGCCGCTCCTCGGCTCTTCCCTGCTCCATTCGAACGGGCCCGCCAGGAAGGCCGCCCGCACCGCCAGCCCGCCCGCGCCGTCGCGCCGGATGAAGGCCCAGAGCGAATCGTCGCCGGCACGGATTTCGATCGACAGGTCGCGCAGGCCGATCGTCGTCACCCGCCGTCCGGCACCATCTTGCAGTGCCCTGCGTAAGGCGAGCACGTAGAGGCTTACACTCGGCAATTTGGCGGTGTCGGCAAGTGCGGACATGGCGGCTCCCTCATTGGTGAACACCGGAATTCCGGCGCCTCGCTCGAGAAAGTACGCTCGCGAACGGAGGTTCCATCAGGAGCGGTTTGCTTGATCCATATTAGGATGATTTCGGCCTGTCGGGCTCGTGTTCCCGCCCGCGCGGGGGCGGCAAAGGCCTAACCCATGTTGGAACGATTCAATCTCGCGGACGGTTATCATTGGCGTTGCTGGCTATCTTCCCAGGGCGCCGGCAGGGGAGGGATAGCGTCCTTCGCCCCAAGCGAAGAGCAATTCCTATGATGGCTTCGTCCCCAAATCTATCGTCGTTGGTGTCTAAATTGGCTCGCCGCTCGCCGCCCGGAACGGCGGACTGCGAGAAACTTCTCGGTCTTCCCCATCGCATCGTGGAGCTTGATCCGAACAAATTGCTCGTCGCCGAGGGCGACGAGGCCACCCACTGCCACGTCGTGCTTTCTGGCTATGTCTTTTGCCACAAAGTCACGGGCGAGGGCGCGCGGCAAATCGTATCGCTCCACATGCGAGGCGACATCGTGAACCCGTCCGATCTCGCGCTCGATGTGGCGGGCTACAATGTGCAGACCCTAACGCGCGCCACGGTCGCTTATATACCACGCGGCGCACTGTTGGACCTCGCCTGGCGCTCCCCTGCAATCGGCGCGGCACTGATGGCTGAAATCGGCGTCGCCGCCGCCTTGCTCGGCGAATGGCTGGTGGGCGTCGGCCGTCGCGATGCCCGTGCCCGCATCTGCCACCTGATGTGCGAGATCGCCGCGCGCCAGCAGGATGCCGGCATCTGCGATGGACCCGATTATGAGTGGCCGATGACGCAGGAGCAGATCGGCGACGCGACTGGCCTGACCTCGGTCCACGTCAATCGCACGCTGCAGCAATTGCGTGCGGAGGGCTATTTCCGGACGGCGGGTCGCCGCGTGACCGTCCATGACTGGAGCAAGCTCTGGGAGGTCGGCGATCTCGGGACGAACAGGCTGGCCCGGCCGATGGCCTGGGCGACGCGGTTTATCCGTGAAGCCCGGCCAGCACGTTCCATCCAGGCTGGATGACATATCCGTGGTGCAGGCTTCCCGGCGCGAACATCAGGTCCGTCACCTCCAGCTTGCCCAGGCCCGCGAGGCGAAACGTGCCCAGCTTCGGCTCGCGCGGCGGATTGCCGTCGCGGCTCACCGTGACCGCAAGCAGGAAAGGCGCGTCATGCTCCCGATAGAGCAACGCCGGCTGCAGCACGACCTCCCCGCCATTATAGCGGCCGCGCAGGCATAGCCGCCGCCCGATCGCGCCCGAAACCAGCGCGATCGCATCCCCCGGCCCGTCGCTCCGGCCTTGCGGATCGTTGGCAGCCGGCAGCGGCGCAGCTTGCGGTTTGGGGCGAAGACTGAGGACAGGGCGGCTCATAACTTCCCTATAATGCTGCGGCGCAGCAAAAGCTTCAAGCGATAAGTTCGCCGTCATGCTGAACTTGTTTCAGCATCCACCGCGAGCGGAGCGGGCTTGACAAAAGAGAACAAACCGTGTACGCATATTGCGTTCGCTGGCTAAGGTCAGGGGACATGACCGGCGCGAAGCTCCTCGGCATGCATGAGAGTGTAACTTCGCCCAAAGAGTACAGATCTCGGCATGAGGCTTATGCCTCATGGTGATGCCGGCGTCGTGGAGCGGGGCTATGCGGACGACGCCTGGGCTGTTTCAAGTCCTGGGGGGTGACCTCCGGCCAAGACCGCAGCTTCGCGTCGGCATCGTGTGGGGGGT